>Ga0182738_1000233_pt1 | contig 85599 bp, 78 predicted proteins | sample eDN5th30CBELigMG_FD_128876 | JGI IMG/M metagenome (GOLD analysis project Ga0182738, IMG submission 128876) | Enriched Miracle-Growth compost microbial communities from Emeryville, California, USA - eDNA 5th pass 30_C BE-Lig MG (version 2)... ... | reverse complement strand
GGACGCTGGCGGCATTCCTGGTGACGCTCGCGCAGCAGTGCTGGGTGAACGAGTTCGTCTGGCCCGTCTCGGCCGAGGAGGAGGCGCGCCTCGGCACCGGCGCCGACGTCGACATCGAGGCGCTGATCGCCGGCGAGCCGGCCGCGGGCATCGCTCTGGCGCGTGCAGCCCTCTATCGGCCCGTCGCCGAGCTGCTGCCGCAGCAGACACCAACCGCGCGCATCAAGCCGCAGATCGTGCGCGATTTCGCACGCCTGCACTTGGAGGAAGCCCAGGACGAGGCGCAGCGCGCCGCCGCCATGCGGCGGTTGGGGACGATCTCCGATCCGGTCTCGGTGCGCGTCGCCGATCAATATGCGCGCTATCCCTATCCACGCTGGAAGAGTCTCGGGCACACGCTGCGCATCGGCGAGTGGCGCAAATCGATGAGCCGCCATTTTCCCGATGACCGCCTGTCGTTCATGGACGAGCCGTTCGAGGTGCTGATCGCCGGCTGCGGCACCGGCCGCCAGGCTATCGGCGCCGCGCACGCCTACGGCCCCAATGCGAAGATCACGGCCATAGACCTGTCGGTCCCCAGTCTCGCCTACGCCGAGCGCATGGCCGAGTACTACTGCGCCTCGGGCATCGCCTTCGCGCAGCTCGACATCAACGATGCGGGCAAGCTGGCCGAGCTGTCCGGCCGCTTCGACGTCATCGAGTGCATGGGCGTGCTGCATCACATGGCCGACCCGCTGGCGGCGTGGAGCGGACTGGCGCGCTGCCTGTCGCCGCACGGTGTCATGCTGGTCGCCGTCTACAGCGAGCTGGCACGCCAACACCTGGAGCCGCTGCGCGCGCATCGCGACTATCCGGGGCCCGGCTGCTCGGACGACAGCCTGCGCCGCTTCCGTGCCCAGTTGATGCAGGAGCTCGGTCCGGCGAGCGACCTCAGCGGCATCCGCGACGTCTACACGCTGAGCGGCTTCCGCGATCTGCTGCTGCATGTCGAGGAGCATCGGCTCACGATTCCTGCGCTGCGCGATTTCTTCGCCACGGGCGATCTTGCGTTCCGCGGCTTCTTCGGCACGCCATGGCAGCGTTTCGCCGGGCGCTTTCCCGACGATCCCTGGCCGGGCACTCTGGAGAGCTGGGACGCGTTCGAGCAGGAGAATCCGCGCACCTTCACCGGCATGTATCATCTCTGGTGCGAGCGCCGCTGACGCCCGCGCGGCGCATGGGGACGCGCATTCTGCACCTCACCTCGCCTGCATGGCACCGAGGCTTGGCGCGCGTCACGCGGGCAATGGCGCTACTGCGCGGCGCTCGTCGTCGGCTTGCCCGCGCTCGACTTGGGCTTCGCCTTACCCTTGGCCGCGGGCGCCGGCGTCTGTGCTGCGGTTTGCGGCGCGACCGGCTGCACATCGATGACGATGGCGGCGAGGCGCCATTCCTCGCCCTGCAGCTCGAAGCCCATGTCGAAGACGATGCGCTCGGGCGTCGTCGGGATGAATCCGGTGAGACGCAGCATCTCGCCCTCGATCGCCGGCTGGCGGATCAGCTTGGGATCGAAAAACAGGACGGGCGAGAAATCGAGCTTGCGCTGCCTGAGGTCGGCAAAAATCTCACCCAATCGCGTATCGGTGTTGGACGCCTGAAAGCGCATCGTGCCGAGGTCGCGCAGCACCGAATAGTTGCCCGTCTGGTTGGCCTGGCTGAGCGCGATCAATATCGTGCGGATCAGCATGTTCATCTTGTAGGGGTTGGGCAGCGCGGGCTTGCCGGCAACCGCCAGCGGCGCCTTGGGCGCAGCCGGCTCCGCGCTGGTCGGCCCTCCCGGGGCCGCCCCTATCGTGGTGGCCGCGACGGCAACCGCTGCCAGTATCAGCCGAAAAGTCTGTCGTTCGGGCATATGACGTACGGAAAAGAGCCAAGCTCAATTGGTCTGAACAAATCCAAGTGGCAGCGTACGCCATTGACGGCTGCGTGAATAAGGCGGTGCAATTAACTCTCACAAAAGTGGTTTCGCCGCATCCGCGGCAGGATCAAAATCCTTGTTCAGTCTCGTACATCCAGGACCGTACCGTCAGCGGCGACAATACCCGCGGCAGCCGGCGGCCCCCTACGCGAGGCCTTCGTGGGTCAGCGCCAGCTTCACGGCGGCGCGCTCGCGCATCTGCCGGGCAAAAGCGGCAAGCTTTTCCGGGATGGCGATATTCAACTTCTCCGCCCAGGTCAGCATCACGAACAGGTAGGCGTCCGCCGCCGAGAAATGCGGGCCGAAGAGGTACGGGCCCGCAAGTTTCGTCGCCAGGAACTTGAGCTTGCTCTCCACCACCGCGCGGGCAGCGCTCTTTTCGGCTTCGGACGATTTGGAGACGAACAGCGGGTGATACGCCTTGTGCAGCTCGCTGGCGATATAGGCGAGCATCTCCAGGAGCCGGTAGCGCCCAAGTGCACCGCTGGGGAGCAGCGCCGGCTTCTGATCGGCGATGTACGCCAGGATGGCCACGTTCTCGGTCAGCACCTCGCCATCGTCGAACTGCAGTGCCGGCACGGAGCCCTTCGGATTGATCTCCATATAGGGACGGCCGTCCTCGAGCTTATGGGTCTTGAGGTCGACCTTGACGAGGTCGAACGGCAGTCCGGCCTCGTGCAAGGCGATGTGGTCGGCAAGACTGCAGGCGCCGGGCGAATAGTAGAGCTTCATGCGGGGTCTCCTCGATGACGCATCCTAAACGCGGCGTTGAGGCTCCGCGTGCGCCGTCCCCGGGCAGGGTGACCCGCGACTTAACGCGTTGCCATCGGCGCGCAGATCAAAGACACAGACCCGGCCTCTCGTTCCATTGTTGCCGATTTGGAACGCGCCCCGTTATTCTTGACGGCCATAATCGACATTGTTGGCCGCACATGTAAAACCTTGATCGAGGTTCCGGGACAACGGCGTGTCCCGCGGGCTCGCGTCTGTATTGCGTGCCGATTCGGGGGTTGTAGTGAGTATGCGTGCGTGCGTCGCTCCGTGTGTGGCGGGGATGTTTCTGTTGGCTGCCGCGACCGCGGAGGCACAGGAGACGGCACCCAAAAACGCGCCCGCGCCGGCACCCGCACCAGCCGCCGACTCCGACGCTCAGACGGCGTTGCCGCCGGTAGTCGTCGAGACGACGGAACAAAAGAAAAAAGTCACGCCGAAGAAGAAGGCCAAAGGCACGCAGCCCTCGGCCGCGCAGGCGGCGGCTGCCCTCTCCCAACCGGCAACCGTGGCCCCGAAGAGCGATGGAGCCAGCACGCGCCCCGGCGCGGTCCAGGGGTACGTCGCGAAAGAGGTGTCGGTCGGAACCAAGACCGCGACGCCGGTCGTCGAGATTCCCCAATCGATGACCACGGTCACGCGCCAGCAGCTCGAAGACCGCAAGCCGTACAACATCGAGGAAGTTCTCGGCTACGTGCCGGGGACGCGGGTCAACGGTGCCGGCTTCGACCCGCGCTTCGACTGCGTGAACATTCGCGGGTTCGATTGCCTGACGGGGGACTCGCTCTTCCGCGACGGCCTCAGGCAGATGGGCAGCCCGTTCGGCATTTTCCGCAACGAGATCTACGGCCTCGACAGCCTGACGGTGCTGCGGGCCCTCGTCGATGATTTACGGTGCCAGCTCCGCCGGCGGCATCCTCGACATGTACACCAAACGCCCGACCGAGGTGCCGTTCCGGGAGGTAGAGCTGCTGATCGGAAATCACAACCGGCTGCAAGGCAATTTCGATCTCTCCGGTCCGATCGCTCCGGGCAGCAGCACGCTCTTCCGCGTGACCGGCGTCGTGCGCGACAGCGACACGCAGCAACTCGGCGTGGAGGACGACCGCATCTACATCGCGCCGTCGCTGACCTTCAAGCCGGACGACGACACCAAGATCACCGTGTTCGGCGAGTACATGGACAGCAACGCCGGCGGCAACATGGCGTACTGGAACGACTACCTGAGCGGGGACCATGTGCGGCGCACGGACATCGTGTCCGGCGATCCGAACTACAACGACTTCAAACAGGAGCAGTGGCGCATCGGCTACGAGCTCGAGCACCGCGTCAACAGCACGCTGACGCTGCGGCAGAGGGCGCGCTATGCCGGCCTGAACAGCAAGCTCGAATACATCGACATCGCCATTCCCACCGACGACGACGGCAATCCGGTGCCGCCGGTCGGCCCGCTCGATCCGACGGGGTTGCCGATCAACGGCATCTACCCGCGAGGAACGGGCGCGCTTGCCGACAACATGCATACCGCCGTGATGGACAACATGGCGGAAGCGAAATTCGCGACCGGCGCGCTGCGCCACACGGTGCTGGCGGGCGTCGATGTCAGCTATCTGACCTACAAGGAAGCGGAAGGCTTCGAGACGGACGACATTACCTATGATGACGACGGCAATCCTATCTTCGTCGACATCGGAGGCCGCGTCCCGCCGCTCGTGAACTTCAACTACGGCGCCTCGTTCATTGCCGATCCGCCGGTCATCGCGCGCACGAAGCAGGATCTGTTCTCGACCGGCGTCTACCTGCAGGATCAGATCAAGCTCGACCGGTGGATGCTGACCGTCGGCGGCCGTCACGACTGGCTCGAAACGCAGACCACTTGGCACGACGTCGAGTCGGACACGACATCCAGCCAGGACAAGCGGGATCAGGCGTGGTCCGGCCGCGTCGCCCTCGCCTATCTTTTCGATTTCGGGCTTTCACCGTACGTGGCTTACGGGACGTCCTTCAGCCCCACCGCCGGCACATCGCCGCCCGATGAGGACACGCAGGCCGCGTTCGACCCGTCGACGGCCCGCTCGAAGGAGATCGGCTTCAAGTACGCCCCGCCCGGGATCAATCTGCTGATCGCCGGCTCGGTCTTCGACATTCAGCAGCAGAACGGTCTCGTTTCCGAGACATTCGATCGGGATGGGGTGCAGCTGTCGCGCCTGGTGCAGACGGGTGCCCTGCGCTCACGTGGTGCCGAGATCGAAGCCGCGGCGACGTTCGACAACGGATGGAGCTTCCTCGCCTCCTACTCGTATATCGACATGGAGATCGTCGATGGCGGCGATCCTGCGAACAACGGCAACACGCTTTCGAGCATTCCCCGCCACACGGCCGCGCTGTGGGCCGACTATTCGTTCAAGTACGGCGCTCTCGCCGGTTTCGGCCTCGGCGGCGGCGTGCGCTACATCGGCACGAGCTACGGCAACGACGAAAATACCTTCCAGAACGCCGCGCGGACGCTATTCGACCTCGCGGGACACTATGATCTCGAGAATTGGGATCGGAGCCTCAAGGGCGCCCGGCTGCAGGTCAACGTCTCGAACCTGTTCGACACCGAGAAGGACATCTGTCAGTCCGACTACTGCTACCGCGACAAGGGGCGGACGATCATCAGCGGCATCCGCTACCGCTGGTGACCGCCAGCGCCACTGCGGCCGGCATATCGGAGAAGAACACCTAGAAACAGCGCCCCGAATGGGTTGGCCCCGCCAACGCGCCGCCAAGGCCGCGACGTTCGCGCTGATCAGACCTTCGCGGTCAGCGCGACCGAGGCTTCGGTGGTCAGCAGCAGGAAGGTGAACGTCTCCTCCAGATAGAGGCGCACGCTCTTCGCGTCATGGCTCAAGTAGCCGATCGACACGTCCTCGCCGAGATACAGCGCAAAGTCGCCGCCGCGCGTGGTGAGCACGTAGGCGCCCGAAATCGCCGGTGCCCAGACGATCTCGCCATCGACGATCCGCTTGATGTGCTCCAGCACCGGATAGCCGTGGTCGCTCGCCTCGCTCAGCGCCTGATAGGCATCGGCGCTCAGCACCACCGAGTACGGCCCGTTGACGCCGACGAGCCGCAACTGGTTGAGCGCCGCGGCAATGGCGTCGGGGTACGCGGTGATGTCCGCCGGCAGCGACAGCAACGGATTGCTCGTGCCTTCGCGTATGCCGCCGATGCCCCCGGCGGCGTAGCCCTCGAAGACCGCACGGTTCTCGGCGAACGCCAACTGCTTCGCCGCATCCTTCAGCGGTTGCCAGTCGGAATCGTTGGATCCGCGCTCGACGTCATCGATCTGCTGACGATCGAGATCGAACGGCACGCGCAGCTCCACCAGCGGCTTGACCAGCCGCTGACGCGCCAGGATGCCCTCGCTGGGCGGGGCAATCTGCTGCAGATGCCCGGTGCCGATGGCTGGCGTCGCCAAACCGCTCGGGCCCTGGACGTCGACGACGCGCCGCGCCGCGAGATAGCGCTTCAGGGTGCGTTGGGCTTCCGCTTCAATCTGCAACCAGGCTTCCGCGGAGATAGGCGCGAGCTCGCGATGGAGGTTATTCATTGGCGGCATCTCTTTTCAACGAGCCGATTCCAAGTGAGCCGTGCCGGCCGGTGGTGGCCGGCTGCGTCGGCGGAGGCGCATTCGGCGCCGCCCCGTCCGCAGGCGCACTATTATTGCCAACGCGTTCCAAAAAGGTTGCCGAGGGAACGAAGAACAGGTTGCCGGTCTTGGCGAAGCTGAAATCCAGCAACCGGTCGTAGTTCCCCGGCGGCCGCCCCACGAACATGTTGTGCAGCATCTGCTCGATCGTCCGGGGAGAGCGCGCATACCCGATGAAGTAGGTGCCGAACTCCTGCGATCCGGGCCGCCCGAACGGCATGTTGTCACGGATGATTTTGATTTCCTTGCCGTCCTCGACGATGGTCGTCAGCGCGTTGTGCGCGTTCGTCGGCTTCACCGCATCGTCGAGCTCGATATCGGAGAGTTTCAGGCGTCCGATGATGCGCTCCTGCGTTTCGGTCGAGAGCGCATTCCATCCCGCAAGATCGTGCATGTACCTCTGCACCACCACGTAGGTGCCGCCCGCGAACGCGGGGTCCTCGGACCCGATGTACGCAGCCTCGGCTGCCGTCTGCGCCGTCGGGTTCTCCGTGCCGTCGACAAAGCCGATGAGGTCACGATCGTCGAAGTAGCGAAAGCCATGCACCTCGTCGGCGACCGTGACCGCCATGCCGAGCCGCGCCATGATCTGCGTTGCCAGCTCGAAGCACAGATCCATGCGCCGTGCACGGATGTGAAACAGGAGATCGCCGGGCGTCGACACGGCGTGCCGGCTGCCCGCCCTGATTTCGCGGAAGGGATGCAGCTCGGTGGGACGCGGCGCGCCGAACAACCGGTCCCATGCCTCCGACCCGACGCCCATAATGCACGACAGATCGCCTTCGATGTCGCGAAAGCCGACGGCGCGCAGCAGCGCGGGAAGGTCTCCGCAGAGTGCCCGCACCTTCTCGCAGCTCTCGCCGCCGGGATTGATCTCCACGACGAGGAAGATGGCGGCCTTGGTCAACGTGCCGACCACCGCCTGCGATATGGGCGGCAGACCGGTTTGTGAGGTGGGTATCGTCAATCGTCTGGCTCCGCCGGAGTGACGGACTTTTGCACATGCGTCGGGCTGCACCTTGCCCGCTCGGCATTAAAAGCAAGCCTAACACGCTTCGACATGTCGGCAGGTGTACGTGCACGGCGACTCGCATCCGACGCCGACGGCATCGCGACGCCAAGGCCGCCCCGCACGCGAAGGCACTAGAACACCGGGCCGAAGGAGTTGGAGCGGGGGAAGCCCTTCGGCACCACCTTGCCCGCCTGCGAGCGCAAGCCGACCCATTCCTTCAGCTCGCTCCACGGCATCGTGAAGGTGCGGCCGGCACTGTCGACCCACGACAAACCCTCCGACTTCTTGAACGCGCGGGCGTCGGCGAGGCTGCCCTCCTTCGACTTCTGCAGGATGACGCCCTTGCCGCGCGTCATCTCGTTCACCTCGTCGAGCTTGAAGATCAGCATCTTGCGATTGTCGCCCACGATGGCGACGTGATCGGCCCCCTCCGGGACCGGCACGACCAGCTTCGCCTCGTCCGGCTCGGCGACGTTGAGCACCTGCTTGCCCTTGCGCGTCGACGCCACGACCTCGTCCTCCGGCACGACGAAGCCGTAGCCGCCGGTCGAGGCGATGAGCAGCCGGCGGCCCGGCTGATACGGGAACACCTCGGCGATGTCGTGGTTCTCTTCCAGGTCGATCATCAACCGCACCGGCTCGCCGTGCCCGCGACCGCCCGGAAGCTGCGAGCCGTCCAGCGTGAAGATCTTGCCGTTGGTGGCGAGGAGGAGGATCTTGTCGGTGGTGGACGCCTTCACCGCGCGCTTCAGCTTGTCGCCCTGCTTGAAGTCGAGCTTCGACAGGTCGTCGACGTGGCCCTTCAGCGCGCGCAGCCAGCCCTTGTCGGACAGGATGACGGTGATCGGCTCCTTCTCGATCAGCGCCGCGTCGAGATCGACGTCTATGACCGGTGCGTCCGCGAAGGACGTGCGGCGGCGGCCGAGCGCCGTCGCCTTGGAGTAGCGCTCGCGCACCTCTTTCACTTCTCTGGCGACGTGCTCCCACTGCAGGTCGTCGGACTTCAACAGCTGCTGCAGCTCGCGCTTCTCCTTCGACAGCTTGTCGTGCTCGGCGCGGATTTCCATCTCCTCGAGCTTCGACAGCGACTTCAGGCGCAGGTTCAGGATCGCGTCGGCCTGCACCTCGGTCAGCTTGAAGCGCGACATCAGCTTGGCCTTGGGATCGTCCTCGAAGCGGACGATCCTGATGACCTCGTCGATGTTGAGATAGGCGACGAGATAGCCGTCGAGCACCTCGAGGCGATGCTCGATCTTCCTGAGGCGGTACTGCGAGCGCCTGACGAGCACCTCGATGCGATGCTCGAGCCACTGGCGCAGCACGTCGCGCAGCGACAGAACGTTGGGGATCTGCCCGCCCGACAGCACGTTCATGTTGAGGCCGAAGCGAACCTCGAGCTCGGTGTAGCGGAACAGGCTCTCCATCAGCAGCGTCGGATCGACAGTGCGGCTCTTCGGCTCGAGGACGAGGCGGATCTCCTCGGCGCTCTCGTCGCGTATGTCGCCGAGCAGCGGCAGCTTCTTTTCGGTCATCAGCTCGGCGATGCGCTCGACGAGCTTGGCCTTTTGCACCTGATAGGGGATTTCGGTGACGACGATCTGGTAGCCGCCGCGGCCGGTGTCCTCCTTCTCCCACCTGGCGCGGATGCGGAAGCCGCCGCGCCCGGTCTTGTAGGCCTCGATGATCTGATCGCGCGGCTCGACGATGACGCCGCCGGTCGGGAAGTCCGGACCGGGAATCATCTCCACCAGCTTCTCTATCGTCGCATTCGGATGCTTGATCAGGTGCAGCAGCGCCTGGCACAGCTCGTCGGCGTTGTGCGGGGGGATGTTCGTCGCCATGCCCACGGCGATGCCGGAGGAGCCGTTGGCGAGCAGGTTGGGGAAAGCCGCCGGCAGAACCGCCGGCTCCATCTTCCGCCCGTCGTAGTTGGGGCGGAAGTCGACCGTCTCCTCCTCCAGCCCCTCCATGAGGTCGGCCGCGGTGACGGTGATGCGCGCTTCCGTGTAGCGCTCGGCGGCGGGGTTGTCGCCGTCGATGTTGCCGAAGTTGCCCTGGCCGTCGATGAGCGGATAGCGGACGGCGAAGTCCTGCGCCAGGCGCGCGAGCGCATCGTAGATCGCCTGGTTGCCATGCGGATGGAAGTCACCCATCGTCTCGCCGACGATCTTGGCGCACTTCAGGAAGCCGCCGTCCGGCGACAGGCGCAACTGATGCATGGCGTAGAGGATGCGCCGGTGCACCGGCTTCAGGCCGTCGCGCACGTCGGGCAGCGCCCGGTGCATGATCGTCGACAGCGCGTACGCCAGATAGCGCTCCTCGAGCGCTTCCTTGAGGTTGATGGGCTCGATGCCGTCAGGCCCGGGCAGAATCGGTTTTTCGGTCATGATCCGTGGCTAGCGCGCGGCGCGGCCGCGGGCAAGCGCAAGGTTGGCTATGCACAACCTTGCCGCACGTTCAGCTCGATCCGGGCTTGAGGTTTGCCTTGAGGACGAGATTCTTCACGAGGTAGGCGAGGCTGCGGGACCAGCTCTCGTCGGTGTTGCCGCGCAGATCGACGCTCTTGACGAGCAGCATGCGCCCGCTCGCGACATCCGCCATGTAGACGTTCATGTTGAGGATCAGGTTCGAAACTTTCTGCACCTTGATCCAGGCGACGATGTCCGCGCCCGCTTCGCGGCCGTAGGCGAGCTCGCAGCCTCCGCAGTCTCCCGGTGTCTGGCCGGCGTCGATGCGCGTGCGCTGCTCGGGGCCGAGCGACACGATACGGAAGCGGCCGCTCTCAGCAAGCTGCTTGGCGAAATCCTCGCCGGTGCGGACGAGGCGCGCGCGCTCGGCGTCGGTCGTCGGCTCGAGGCCGGCGTTATCGTTCTGAAAAAAGGTCCCGAGCACGACGAGCTTCGGCGCGTCCGCCGCGATGGCGCCCGGTGCCACGCCGCATAGAGCGATAAACGCCGCCAGCGCGGCGCAAACTGCATGACACGCCGGAGCGCGCGAGGATACGAGACGATTAAGCATCCTTTCCATTTGGGGACGCCGCCGCGCAATCCAAGACGTAGAACGCGCGGCATACACGGTTCGGCGCGGCAATGCGGCCTCGGTCTTGTTTGGTCACCATGGCGACCTAAGTCCAAAACAAGGGGCTCGCTTGCCTTGCGGGGACGAAAACAGGTCGCGCCGCGTTTAGGTGAGCAACCGCGTCGATTGTGAGCATATGAGCAACGCCTTTCCCATCTACACCCGCCCGGAGGTGATCGCCGACGGCGTCGTCCACGCCCTCGGCATCGGCTTTGGCGTTGCCGGTGTGGTGGCGCTGATCGTGCTCTCGCTGACGCATCTCGATCACGCCACGGCGACGGCGGTGCTGATCTACGGCAGCGGCATGCTCGCCGTATTCGTCTGCTCGGCCGCCTACAATCTCAGCCGCGGAAGCTGGCGCTGGCTGCTGCAGCGCCTCGACCAGGCCGCCATCTATGTCAAGATCGCCGCCACCTACACGCCGTTCGCGGCCATCAAGCTGGGCGGCGCCGTCGGCATCGGGCTGCTCGTCGCCGTCTGGGCGATCGCCATCATCGGCGCGACGGCGCGGATGGTCGCGCCGGCCCAGTTCGTCCGCACCGCCTACGTGCTGTACCTGGCGCAGGGCTGGGCAGCGGTGTTCACCCTGCCGCCGCTGCTGGCCGCGCTATCGGGCACGGCATTCGTCCTGCTCCTTGTCGGCGGCGTGCTCTATACGGTCGGCATCATATTTCACCTGTGGAACCGGCTGCCGTACAACAATGCCATCTGGCACGTGTTCGTGCTGGCTGCCTCGGTTTGCCATTTCGCGGCAGTGATCGACGCCGTCGCGCTGGCGTGAAGCACGGCCGAGGCGGCGGTGTGCTCGCGGTGGAAATGCGCTAGACTTCCCGCCGCATATATTGAGCCGTAGGACCAACGCCGATGCGCCTGACATCCCTTGTCCTCGCCGCAAGCCTCCTCGCGGCGCCCGCCCTGGCGGCGCTGAAGCCCGGCGTTATGGCACCCGAGTTCACCGCGCGCGCCACGCTCGGCGGCAAGGAGTTCACCTACTCCCTCGCCGACGCGCTGAAAAACGGGCCGGTGGTGCTGTACTTCTACCCCGCCGCCTTCACGCCGGGCTGTACGGTCGAGGCGCATCAGTTCGCCGAGGCGGTGGACAAGTTCGCGGCCCTCGGCGCCAGCGTGATCGGCATCAGCGCCGACGACATCGAGGTCCTCAACAAATTCTCGGTTAGCGAGTGCCGCAGCAAGTTCCCGGTCGCGGCCGACGCCGACAAGGACATCATGGGCGCCTACGACGCGCAGCTCCCCGGCAAGCCGGAGTACGCGAACCGCACCTCGTACGTGATCGCCCCCAGCGGCGAGATCATCTACGAGTACACGGCGCTCGACCCCAGCGCGCACGTAGAAAATACGCTTGCCGCTCTGCAGAAATGGAAGTCGGCCTCGCAGTAATTTCCCGCTGCCGGTAGCGACGCGCACGCCATTGATCTCCGCCGTGCCTGGCGCGGGTGCCAGTATGTCACGGCTGGATTTGGCAAGCCTTGCCATTGATTAAGGTTCGAAAGCAGGCGCCCGATGGGAGGCCGCCGAGAAAGGGCGGGAGGGCCGTTGCCCGCAATGGGCGATGACCGATGAACTACGTATTTGGGAGAAGACGCAATGACCAGGAATTGGGTCGCTTTCGTATCGGTTCTGCTGCTTTCCGGGACGATTGCCGTCGCCGGCGATTGGGCTGAAAAGATGAAGGTCGTCGACACCGACGGCAGCGGCACCGTCAGCCGCAGCGAGTGGAACGCAAACTCTGGAAAGCTGAATCTCGGAGCCGCGACGCCGGAATTCTCGGCCATGGACCTGAACAACAACAACAGCGTGGACGAGAAGGAATGGAATCAGACGGAAAAAACCGCATCCGCCTACTCCAAGTCGTGCAAGTCCGCCGAGGGTTCCTGGTGCCCGTGCCAGGGTCATCCCGAAAAGCCGGAGTGCCAGTAACGGCCGCTGCCGTATAGGTCCATCACGCGACGCCGGTGTCCGAAGGCGTGCTGACTCCGCAAACGCCACGACGGCACTAGATCTACCCGAAACCCGGAGGAGCGCTTCCGGGTTTCGGACGCCGCCAGCACAGCACTGTGCGGCAGCCTCGCGCGACAATTTTCGCCCGCAGACGCACGTAGCGCGACAGGCTCGCGCGGACGGGCCATTTTCTGTGGATGGCTTTGCGCGGGGCCGGGCGGCGGCGCACCGCGCGATGGCCTCCGGCGCTGCGGCCACACTCGGCGCAATAAGCCCGCCCGCGGCGCCGATTTAACTGGCCATGCGCGATGCCTTGCATGAGAATCCACGCCGAAATGGCTTCGCGAGCGCATCGCCGGACGCGCATTTCACCGGCGGTTAAGCCGCAGCAAGCGAAACTGTCGTCCTCGCCGGCGCGCGCCGTAGCGCCAATACAGCAGTCTCGGGGCAAGGAATTAATCGGTATGAAGAAACTGCTTCTCGCTGTCGCTTTGATGCTACCTGCAGCGAGCGTCTCCGCCGAAGACCACATCCACCAGATCAACGCCACGGACGTCGCGGCAAGCAAGCCCGAGGGCACGACGACGACGGCACCGGCCGGCGACGTGACCAAGAGCGAGCCCGAGAAGACCGAGCAGAACGCCGAGGCGGCAAAGCCCGCGATCGACTGCACGGGCAAGCTCGGCGTATCGCGCGTCGCCGAGGTCGATACGGCGGGCGGCGGCGAATATGGCGAGCAGTATCCGCCGACGAAGCTCCTCGAAGAGGGCGAGGTCGTCCTCACCTTCGACGACGGTCCCCATCCCAAGTACACGCGCGAGATCCTCAACGCGCTGGCCGAGCAGTGCACCAAGGCGACCTTCCTCAACGTCGGCGAGATGATCAAGAATTTCCCCGACGTCTCCAAAGAGGTGCAGGCGGCCGGCCACAGCGTCGGTACGCATACCTGGTCGCATCGCAACCTGGGCGCCATCTCGCTCGACCGCGCCAAGTCGCAGATCGAGAGCGCCATCAACATCGCCGATACGACGCTGCCGGAAGGCGTCGCGCCGTTCTTCCGCTTCCCCTACCTCAGCGACCCCAAGCGCGTGCGTGAATATCTCGCCTCGCGCAACGTCGCCGTGCTCGGCATCGACGTCGATTCCTACGACTGGCGCGTGCACTCGCCCGAGAAGATTTTCAAGAATGTCTTCTCCCAGCTCGACAAGACCGGCAAGGGCATCATCCTCTTCCACGACATCCATCCGCAGACGGCGAAGGCCATTCCGGCGGTGCTCGCCGAGCTGCAGAAGCGCGGCTACAAGGTCGTGCATCTGGTGCCGAAGTCGCGCATCGAGACCGTGGCCATGTCCGAGCCGGACGCGGCGTCGCCGCCGCACCGGCGGACGACGCACAAGCATCACAGGCGCACGCGGCACTGAGCGCTGCGCGCGCCGCGCTAGCCGAAGGCGCGCTGGTGCGTCGGCGGCGATAAGCCAACGGCTGCGGCCGGTGCGATGCTTCTCGCCTGCGCGACGGCATCGGTGAGGTGGGCGATCAGCCCATCGTCGAGCCCGAGGGCGGCCGCCAGATACCTGAGATAGGCGCGCTCGGCGTCCGTGTCGGCGTCGATCGCTAGCGCCGAGGCGAGATAGACCTCGGCGCGCTGCTCCGCCGTCCTGGCCGCCGCGGCGAGCTGCGTCGGCGACAACGGATGTGCCAGCTCCTCGGCCAGGCAGCGCTGCTCATCGGCGCCGATGCCTGCCGCAGCCAGACGCCCCATTACATTGCTGCGCTCGTTCTCGTCGAGCACGCCGTCGGAAAGCGCCGCCGCGATCATGGCGCGCACCAGCAGCAGAGCGTGCTCGTTGGCCGGCGTTACGGCCGGCAGCGGCATCGGTTTCACGGAGGGCACGCTCGCCGAAGCCGTGTCGGCACCGACCGGCTGGCCGGTGCGGTAATTGGAGTAGGCGCGATACGCGAGGCCGCCCAGCGCGGCCGCGGCGCCGAGCTTCAGCGCCTCGCCGGCAAATTCGCGTCCAGCCCTGGAGCCGAGCAGCAGCGACGTGATGGCACCCGCCGCGACGCCACCGCCGAGGCCGCCCGCCAGGCCTCCGCCGGCGCTGTCCAGCATGCCGCGTGCGCGCGCGATGAGATCGCCCGAAGCGGCCGCTTGCCGCGATGGAGCGGAAGGCTCGCTCGTCCCCTGATTGGCGCCGCCGCCTACCAGCATGTCCAGAATGCGCGTAGCGTCCATCATGTTGAGCTCCCTAGCGATTTCTCCTGCTCGCTAGGTAGGGCGCGGTCATGCTGCGGCAAGTGTGGCACCAATGTTTGGAGGTGGTGATTTTTTACGCCGGCCGCAGCCGTGCAGCGCCGGCTCCGCGCGACCGCGCCGCTCGCCTGTACCCCTATCGCTTGTCGGCGATGCGCAGCCCCTGCACGCCCCGCGGCGACAGCTTCGGGCGCAGGCTCGATATCTGCCCCGAGGCGACGCCTGCCCAGCCGATCTCGCCCGACAGGCGGCCGTACTCGATTTTCGGGCAGCGGTTCATCACCACCTTGAGGCCGACCGCCTCCGCTTCGGCGGCAGCCTCGTCATTGCGCACGCCGAGCTGCATCCACACGACCTTCAGCGCCAGCTTGTCCCGCAAGGCGATCGCCTCGCGCGTGATCGCGAGCGCGGCCTCGGAGTTGCGGAAGATGTCGACCACGTCGACGGGCGGCGGAACATCGGCGAGCGCCGCGTGCACGGGCTGCCCCAGTATCTCGCCGCCCGCGTGCCCCGGATTGACCGGATGCACCACGTAGCCCTTGCCGAGCAGATACTTCATGGCGAAGTAGCTCGGCCGGCTGGTGTTGGGCGAAGCGCCGACGAAAGCGAAGGTGCGCGCCGTGCGCAGGATATCGGCGATATAGTCGTCGCTGTAGCTGTCGTGGTTCATGCGGCGAATGTAGGCGCGGGACAAAGCTTGCGCCAGCGACGTGGCAGCGCGATAGGGCTGCCGGCCTAGAAGCCTTTCCAGTCGGGCTTGCGCTTGCCGAGAAAGGCGCCGATGCCCTCTTCCGCATCGCGCGCCATCATGTTGTCGACCATGACCCGCGCCGCATATGCGTAGGCATCCTTGAGCGGCATCTCGGCCTGCGCGTAAAACGCCGCCTTGCCGATGGCGACGGTCAGCGGCGACTTCGAGGCGATGTCGGCCGCGAGCTGCAACGCTTGCGGCAATGCATCGGCGGCGGGAACCGCGCGATTGACCAGCCCCCAATCCGCCGCCTGATGCGCGGAGATCATCTCGCCCGTGAGCAGCATCTGCATGGTACGCTTGCGCGCGACATTGCGCGACAGGGCGACCATCGGCGTCGAGCAGAACAGCCCGATGTTGACGCCGGGCGTGCAGAACTGCGCGTGCTCGGCCGCGATGGCGAGGTCGCAGGTGGCGACGAGCTGGCAGCCGGCTGCCGTCGCCGTGCCCTCGACGGCGGCGATGACAGGCTTCGGACAGGCGACGATACCCTGCATCATGTCCGCGCACGCGGTCATGGCCTGCGTGTAGAACGCCAAGCCCTGGTCGGCGTCGGCGCGGTGCGCCGTCAGCTCTTTGAGATCGTGTCCCGACGAGAACACCGGACCTTTCGCCGCCAGCACGATGGCCGCTACGGCGTCATCGGCGCCGCATCGCGACACCGCCTCATGCAGAGCCTCGATCATCGCCAGGGACAGCGCGTTGCGCGCCGCCGGGCGGTTCAGCGTCAGGAGCGCGACACCGCCGGCAGGGCGCTCCTCGAGCACCAACGGCAATGCGTCGTCGAGCGGTGCGATGCGAGCAGCTTGCGTCATCGATGTCGCTTCCTTGCCATGCGCCGGTGCCGACGCCTATTGCAGCGCCTTCTCGATCTCGGCCCGATGCGCCTTCACCAGCTCCACGTTCTCCGGGTGCTCGATGCGCGGCGTCGTCTTGATCGCCTCGTTCAGCTCCTCTACGAGCTGCTTCTTGTCGGTTTCGGGGATCGACGCATCGGCCGTCACGTCCTCCAGCTCTTTCTTGAGCGCTTCGACGGGCTCGGTGAAATCGCCGGATTTGGAATCCAATCCCGCCATCACGATGGAGATGTTCGCCGCCACGTCGTCGAGCTCGGTGAAGTCGGCGAACCCGTGCTTCTTGGCGATGGTATCGAGCTCCGATTGCAGCGCCGGGTCGATGTTGTCGCCCGCCTCCTGCAGCTTCGGCGCCACGGTAGCGAGATCGGGTTGCGCGTCGATGAAGCTCTTCACCTGCGCCTCGGTGAGCACGATCTGCTTCACGGGCGTATCCTTCGGCGGCTCCTCCTGGGCCTGGGCGCCGACGCAGGTGACGACGCCGAGCGCCGCCGCCGCCAGCCAGGGGATCAATCGGTGCAGAGCCTGCCGCATTGGGTTCTCTCCTCAGATTTTATACGCCGCTCGAGCGGCTTTTGGTCGTTGGTCGCCAGCGCTCGCCTGCCACGACATTTTTCGTCTACCCGTCGGCGAAGCACATAGCAGCTCATGAGCCTTTGCCAATTGGCGCAAGTCGGCATTACCTGCAAGCGGTGATGGTGCCCGTGCACCCGCGACCCAGATGCGCTGTTTGCGGTATCTGGATACCACATTCCGTAACATACTGTTATTACTTGCTTTTATGATTTCAGCGCGGGATCTTGTTGACACCACCCGACGCTTCTGATTTCAAGGCGCCTCTTGCGCCGGAACGCAGCCTTGCAACGCGCGCGTGAGCCGGCCATCCAGCATCGGAGCTCCGAAAATGACGACCTTCGTCGCCAAGCCCGGCGAGGTGGAGAAGAAGTGGATACTGATCGACGCCGATGGTCTCGTCGTCGGCCGGCTTGCCGCTCTCATCGCCACCCGCCTCAAGGGCAAGCACAAGCCGATCTACACTCCGCACGTCGATTGCGGCGACAACATCGTCGTCATCAACGCCGAGAAGGTGATCTTCTCGGGCGATAAGCACAGCGACAAGGTCTACTACCGCCACACCGGGCACCCCGGCGGCATCAAGGAGACCACCCCGCGCAAGATCCTCGAGGGCAAGTTCCCCGAGCGCGTCGTCGAGCTGGCCGTCCAGCGCATGCTCAAGCGCGGTCCGCTGCAGCGCAAGCTGATGCGCAATCTCAAGATCTATAAAGGCAACGAGCACCCCCACGCGGCTCAGAACCCCGAGAAGCTCGACGTGGCGAAGCTCAACCGCAAGAATGCGAGAGGCTGAGGCGATGGCTCAGGAAAGCAAGTCTTTGGAAGACCTCGGCGGTCTGAAGGGCGCCGCCCCTGCCGGCGCGCCCGTGCACGTGCAGAAGCTCGACAGCCTCGGCCGCGCCTACGCCACCGGCAAGCGCAAGAACGCGGTCGCCCGCGTGTGGATCAAGCCGGGCAAGGGCGTGATCACCGTCAATGCCAAGGACTATACCCAGTACTTCGCGCGTCCCGTGCTGCAGATGCTGCTGCAGCAGCCGCTGTCGGCCACCAACCGCGCGACCCAGTACGACATCAACGTGACGGTCGTCGGTGGCGGTCTCTCCGGCCAGGCGGGCGCGGTGCGCCACGGCATCTCCAAGGCGCTGACCTACTTCGAGCCCGACCTGCGCGCGGTGCTCAAGAAGGGCGGCTTCCTCACCCGCGACAGCCGCGTGGTGGAGCGCAAGAAGTACGGCCGCATGAAGGCCCGCCGCAGCTTCCAGTTCTCCAAGCGCTGAGGAACCGACGCCGTCCGCGAACGGTTTACGCATTGCGAGAGGCCGCCCCCGGGGCGGCCTTTCGGCTTTTTGGCATGGGATACTTGCCCGGGCACAATGGTAATGCCACATACGCCCGGGGTGGGAAATCTGGTGCGGCCGGGAACGGCGGTACCGCGATAGGCAGGGTTAGATGGACTGGCTACTGCAGAACCTGAGCTATCTGCTCGGGCTTGTTGGCGAAGAAGCGCAACATCTCGTCTCGATCGACTGGTATCGCCAGAACTTCGTCCCCCTCCTCAACATCATCATGATCGACCTGGTGCTGGCGGGTGACAACGCCATCATCGTGGGCCTGGCCGCATCGCGGGTGCCGAAGGACATCCGCAGCAAGGTCATCTTCTGGGGCATCGCCGCGGCCGTCGTGCTGCGCATCTTCTTCGCCGCCATCACGGTGCAGCTCCTCGCCATCATCGGCCTGACGCTCGCCGGCGGCATCCTGCTGCTCTGGGTGTGCTGGAAGATGTACCTGCAGATCACCACGGGCAGCCATCACGGCGAGGTGGAGCATGGCGACCACCCCCACGCGCAAGCGGAGCTGGGCTTCTGGCCGGCGGTGGGCCTCATCACCATCGCCGACGTCTCGATGTCGCTCGACAACGTGCTGGCGGTGGCCGGCGCGGCGAAGGGCTCGATCCTGGTGCTCGTCATCGGCCTCGCCATCGCCATCGTGCTGATGGCCGTCGCCTCGCACTACATCGCCAACCTGCTGGTCAAGTACCCCTGGATTACCTGGATCGGCCTGCTCATCATCCTTTGGGTAGCGCTCGGCATGATCTACGAGGGATCCCACGAGGTGACGTGCAAGGCGTTCAACTTCGGCTGCTCGGAGACCCTCTGGCAGGGCATCAAGCACCGATTGGGATTCCCTTAAGCCCCCTTTTCGGGGCCATGCCGCGCCCCAATATCGACAGCGCGACATTGACATCGGGGGACGCGGCGCCATAAGCCGCGTCCTTTCTGCAACGCGCCGCCACGCAGGAACCGCCGCCATGGCCAAGTCAGGACAGCCGACAGTCTTCATCGACGGCGAAGCCGGCACCACCGGCCTCGAGATCCGCGAGCGGCTGGCGCGTCTGCCAGCCGTCGCCGTGAAGAGCATCGACCCGGCGCTGCGCAAGGATGCCGCCGCCCGCAAGGCCATGCTGCGCGACGTCGACCTGGTGGTGCTGTGCCTTCCCGACGATGCTGCCAGGGAGACGGTGGCGCTCGCCGCCGAGCTTGGCGAGGCAGCTCCGCGCATCCTCGACGCCTCGACCGCTCACCGCGTGGCCCCCGGCTGGATCTACGGCTTTGCCGAGCTCGACGCCCGGCAGGCCGAGAAGGTGCGCACGGCGACCCACGTCGCCAACCCCGGCTGCTATCCGACCGGCGCCATTGCGCTGATCCGGCCGCTCGTCGACGCCGGCATCCTGCCGAGCGACCATCCGCTGACCGTCAATGCGGTATCGGGCTATTCCGGCGGCGGCCGCAGCATGATCGAGGCCTACGAGGCGGGGACGGCGCCCAGCTTCGAGCTCTATGCCCTCGGGCTGGAGCACAAACACGTGCCGGAGCTGATGCAGTATTCGCGGCTGACGCGGCGTCCCATCTTCGTGCCGTCGGTCGGCAACTTCCGCCAGGGCATGCTCGTGTCGGTGCCGCTGCACCTCGATACGCTTCCCGGCAAGCCCTGCCTGCGCGATATCGAGGCGGCGCTGGCAGCCCACTATGACGGCCGCGCGACGATAAGCATCGCGCGCGAACCGGGGGCGACGGCACAGCGGCTCGGGGCCGAGGAGCTGAATGGCACCGACGGGCTGGAGCTGTTCGTCTTCGGCAAGGCGGCGCTCGCGCAGGCGGTGCTCGTCGCGCGCCTCGACAATCTCGGCAAGGGCGCCGCCGGGGCCGCCGTGCAGAACATCAAGCTGATGCTTGGGCTCGACGATGCGGCCAGCGCGGGGGAAGCCGCTAAGCTTCGGCAGCCCGCGTGATCGTGTTGAGATGCAGCGTGGCGGCGGCGAGGACGATCGCCGCGCCCGCTTGATGCGCGAGCCCGAGCGGCAGCGGTACGCCGGACAGCAGCGTCCATATGCCGATGAGCATCTGCGTCAGCACGCAGGCGACGAGCAGTCCCGCCGTTCTGACGATATGCTCGTCGTCGGCGGAGCGGATCAGCGTCACGAGGTGCACGATCGCCAGAATGACAACGGCGTAGGCCATCATGCGATGGTCGAACTGCACCGTCGTGACGTTCTCGAAGAAGTTCAGATACCAAGGCGCATGCGTCAGCAGGCCCTCCGGCACGAGCTGGCCGTCCATGAGCGGCCAGGTATTGTACGTGAGGCCGGCTTTCAGCCCCGCGACCAAGGCACCCAGCCCCGACTGCACGAAGACCAGGACGAACAGGGCGACCGCCGTCCGCCTTTGCCCGCGCGTCACCGTGCGCAGGCGTACGCGCTCGCCGGGCGGTCCGGCCTCGAGCCCCAGCCACACGAGCAGCGACAGGATCGAAAATGCCGTCAGCAGGTGCAGCGCCAGCCGGTATTGGCTGACGTCGATGCGGTCGACGAGGCCCGACTTCACCATGTACCAGCCGATGGCGCCCTGCAGGCCGCCCAGCGCCAGCACGGCGAGGCACTTCAGCGCAAACATTCCCCGCAGCCGGCCAGTGAACCAGAAGAACAGGAACGGCAGGGCGAACGCCACGCCGATGAAGCGGCCGAGGAAGCGGTGCGACCACTCCCACCAGTAGATGGCCTTGAAGGCCTCGAGCGACATGCCGGCGTTGACGATCGAATACTCGGGGATCGCCTTGTATTTCTCGAAGGCCGTGTGCCAGTCGGTCTCGCTCAGCGGCGGGATCGCACCCAGCAGCGGCTGCCATTCGGTGATCGACAGGCCGCTGTCGGTGAGGCGCGTGGCGCCGCCCACGACCACCATGCAGAATACCAGCGCGGCGACGAAAAACAGCCAGATGCGCACGGCGCTGCCGGCCGGCGAGGCGGCGGACGCATGCGCATGCGTTGAAACGAAAACGGCCAAAGCCACCACCAATCCCCTGCTCGCGAGTAAGGGGCGTGATACTTGGCGGGGTCCGGCCGATCAAGGCGCCGAACGCCGCGGATCATGCTGCACCGCACGCCCTCAGGCGGAGGCGCGGCCGCCCGCGTAGCGTTTCAGGGTGTTCATCAGCGCGAACGGCAGCCCCGACATCAGCGCCTTCACGTAACGCAGATCCTGGAAATCGCCGTTGAGGGAGAGCCGCGGCAGGGCGGTCATCTCGTGCGCATGCTCGGGGTAGAGCAGCCCTTTCTGGGTCGTAACGGCCGTCTCGACACCCAGCTCTTCGGCGATGCGAAACTCCCGCTCACCGGCGCTGCGCTCGCATCCATAAGGGTAGCTGAAGTGGCGGCACGGCCGGTTCAGCTCGCTCTCCACGCGGGCGATGCTCTCGGCCATCTCGGCGCGCGCCGCATCCTCGCCGAGCTTCGCCAGCGCGTAGTGGCCGCGCGTGTGCGCGCCGATGGTCACCAGCGGATCGTCGATGAACTCGCGCAGCTCGTCCCACGACATGAGCAGGTGCCGGCTGGCCGTCTTCGGATCGATGTCGTGCGCTGTCGCCAGCTCCGCGACGACCGCGCGCGCCTGATCCTCGGGCAGCGACCGCAGCCACCAGTAGATTTGGTGGTGCGCCGCCTCCTTCTCCTCGGCCGTCGTGAGCCGGAAGTGCTGCGTCTCGCCGTACATGGCCAGCGTGATGGCCGGCGCCGCGCGCAGCACCTTCTCGAGCGTGAGCCACCAGAGGTCGCCGCGGCCGTCGGCAAAATCGCTCGGCACGTAAACGGTGAAGGGCGCGCAGTAGCGACGGAATATCGGATAGGCGTGCTCGCGGTTGTCGCGATAGCCGTCGTCGAGCGTGAAGCAGGCGAACGGCCGCGCCTCTTCCCCCTGCTCGAGCCGTTCGCGGACGTCGTCCAGCGAGATGATATCGAAGCCCGCTTCACGCACCTCGCGCACCACCGCGTCGAGGAACGCCGGCGTCACCTTGAGAATGCGGTTCGGCTCGAAAGCTTGCGGCGGGGCCGGATCGACGTGATGCAGCATGAAAATGACGCCGCAGCCGCGCGTATAGGGAGCGAGCAGGTTGCCGGCGCCGGAGTAGTGCACCGCCGCCAGCGCCGTTTTGAGGAGTGCCGTCGATCGCCTGCTCATGCCGCCCTCGTCCCGCGTGACCCCACGGGGACAATCAAGCAATATCGCTGCCCGCGCACGCACGGACTGACGCTTGCATGTGCCAATGCGCCGGCTTGGCTAATGGCCGATTAAGCCGGCGTGCCGTGCATCGACGATCCGTCAGCCGAAATGCGCCGAAGAGCTTTCGCGATTGGTGAAGCGGGCCAGCCGCTCGCGCGCAAGCTGGTTCGCCTTCGTGCGCTCGATGCGATAGAGTTCGATGTCGGTGACCTCGAAGCCGAGGAACGTGCCCGGCGCCTCGGCCAGCGTACGCCGCCGCATCTCGCTGACGACGATACCGGCGTCGAAGCGTCCGAGGATGGCCTCGAAGAGCGCCCGCGACACGTCCCGGCGGCCGGCGATGACGATGTAATCGTAGGCGGTGTCGAGCGCGTCCAGCGTCAGGTTGACATGCTCGGGATCGAGCAGCGCGTCGCGGTCGAGGACAGCCGTGCCGGCAGCGATGAAGTGCGCGCCGCTTGCAGGGATGCGCGTCACGACATCCTCGAAGCCCGCGCGGCCCTTCAGCAGCTCGTTGAGCCCGGCACGCGGCGGCATGCCGAGCCGCTCCGCGATGCCCTGCCCTTCGGGGCTCCAGTCGATGAGCATGACGTCGGCGCCGGCTTCGGCCATCGCCTTGGCAAGCTCCACCGCCTCGGCACCGACATCGATCTGATCGGAGGCACCCGTCATCAGGGCGCGAAAGCCGCCGATATCCTGCGGATGCGAGACGAGGTGCCGCGCGAGGTCGGGTATGGACTGGACAACCTGCACGCCCACCGGATCGCGCTCGAACATGGGTGCGCCCGCATTGCTGGAATAGGCGGCTGCGGTGGCGGCTGGGGCTTCCATGACCGCACTGCCGCGCGCCGCCTTGAACAGTGCCCGCGTGATGACGATGGCGATGCCGAACAGCATGGTCGCCGCGGCGACGAGGATGGAATAGGGCAGCGGCTTGGGGAAGCTCGGCACGCTCGTCGCCCGCGCCAGCGAGACGACCTGCGCCTCCACCGGAACAGCGCGGCGGTCGGCGGCGAGGCGGTTGGCCTCGAACCGGGCCTGCAGGCGGTCGAGCTCGGCGCGCTTCGACTTGGCAACGGCTTCGAGCTGGCGCAACTGCACCTCGTCGTCGCCGGTGGTGACGACCTGCTTCTTCATCTGATCGAGCCGCGCGCGGACGGCGGCCTCGCGCGAGGCGGCGATCGAGGCGTTCTTCTCGATGCCCTCGACGATCTTGCCCACCTCGCTCTTGATCTGGCGCTGCAGACCCTCGAGGTCGGCGCGAAGCTGACGCATGCGCGGATGCGCCGGGAGCAACGTCGCCGACAGCTCGGAAAGCTGGCGCTCGACGCGCACGCGCTGCTGCACCAGGTTCTGGATCAGCGGCGAGCGCTGCACGTCCGGCAGGGCCTCGGCGTTTCCGGCGCGCACCATCTCGCGCACCGACTGCGCCTGGGCGTCGGCTTCGCTGCGCGCCGCCTGCGCCTTGGTCAGCTCGCTGTTGATGTCGGCAAGCTGCTGCTGATTGAGCCCCGTGCCGTTTGGACCCGCCTTGAAGATGTTGGCCTGGCCCTGAAAATGCTCGACGGCGGCATCGGCGGCAGCGACCTCTTTGGTCAGCTTGTCGATCTTCGGCTGCAGCGCCGTCTGCACGGCATCGGTCTCCGACAGCGTGCGCGTCGCCAGCAGATTGCGGTACGTCTCGGCGATCTTGTTAGCGACGGCGGCCGCCAGTTGCGGATCGCTGGACGTGAAGCGGATGCCGATGATGCGGCTTTCCTTCGGCGAATAGACCTCGAGCCGGCTGTTGAACGCCTTCAGCACGCGATCCTGCTCGCTCTGATCGTGGCGATTGCTGATGCCGAGATCGTCGAGAATGCGGTCGAGCCGGCTCGGCGGACGCAGCGCGTCGTTGAACTCGGGGTTCTTGGCGAGCTTCTCGTCGGAGATGATCTGCAGGGCGAGGTCCGGCGACATCAGCCCGCGCAGATGCGTGTTGACCGCTTCCTTGTCGAGGCGCGAGGCAACGGCATCGAACGATCGGTCGTTGCCGTCCTTCGGCGCCACGATCTGCAGCTGCGCTTCCGATGTGTAGCGCGGCGGAAACTTCGACAGCACATAGTAGGTGCCGGCGCCGGTCACCAGACTGAGCAGCAGCAACAGCGGCAGGGACCGCCGAAGCGAACGCCAGATGGCACCAAGATCGATATCGTCGGGAGAGGCAGGAGGCATGGACAGGCGGCCACTTCCAATGAAAGAGCTAATCGCTGCGCCAAATTAGAGCGCCCCCGGGTTGCGAATTCATTAAGCGTGTCGAAAGCGTACGCTCGCTTAGTATTTGTTAACCGCTCTCGCCCAGATTGAGCCTGCGTTGAACTCTGTTCGCTCCGGCTCCCGCGCATGTCCCTTCGCCTCGCCACGCTGCTGACCGCCGCGGCCGTCCTCCTCGGCGGATGCGCGCAGTCGCATCTCGACGAGATGACCGCCGACCTCGCCGCCATTGGCAGCCTCGATGCAGCCGGATCGCAGCCGGCGGATATCATCTACGACAGCCCCGCCGCCGCGCCGGCTGCCACGTCAGCGCCTATCAAGGCAGCGGCCTGGGGCGAAACGAGCGTAGAGACTGCGTCCGACAAGCTCGCGGACTGGGGAAGCACCACGGTCGAGACGGCGCCGCTGCCCAAGGCAGAGCTCCCGGCGGCCGAAAAGCCCGCCGCGCCGGTCAAGGTCGCCGACGGCTGGGAAGCGCGTCCCGCGCCCATGGTTTCGCCGGCTCCGGTCGGCCCGCCCCCGGGCGCGATGGTCGCCCGACCGGCTCCGGTCGTCTGGGGGCCAGGCGTCGTCGTGCAGGCCGGACTTTCCGGCGGTCCCACGGGCTCCGAGCCGTATCTCCTCGACACCGGCGACAAGCTGCGCGTCTTCGTCTACGGCCAGCCCAATCTCTCGCGCCTCTATGTCGTCGACCAGGTCGGCAACATCGCCGTGCCGCTCATCGGCTCGGTGCATGCGCGCGGGCGGACCACGGTAGACCTGGAGCGCTCCATCGCCGCGCGGCTCGGACGCCAGTTCGTGCGCGACCCGCAGGTGACCGTCGACGTGGCGCAAAACCGTCCCTTCTTCATCCTCGGCGAGGTGCGCCTTCCCGGCCAGTATCCGTACGTCTCCGGCATGACCGTCGAGCAGGCGGTCGCCATCGGCGGCGGTTATACCGAGCGCGCCAGCCAGCGGTCGTTCCGCATCACGCGCAAGCTGGGCGCGCTCGTTGACCAAATCGAAGCTCCCGGCGACTACACCTTGTGCCCTGGCGACACCGTTTACGTCTACGAACGGTTCTTCTAGTTGCAGGTGACAGTCTGGAGCGTGCGTGGCCGAGCGCTTGCGTATCATTCATTGCTTCCGCGCGCCGGTCGGCGGTCTTTTCCGCCACGTCCTCGACCTCAGCGGCGAGCAGGCTGCCATCGGGCATGAGGTCGGCTTCGTCATCGATTCGACCGTCGCCGATCCGCTGACCGAAAGCAGGCTGGAGAAAGCGGCGCAGCACCTGTCGCTCGGCATCGCGCGCCTGCCGATGGGGCGCCTGCCCGGCCCGCGCGATATCAAAACGAGCCGCGACATTTCTCGCCTCGTGCGTGCACGCGGCGCCGACGTGTTGCACGGCCATGGCGCCAAGGGCGGCGCCTACGCCCGCCTCGCCGCGCGCGAGCTGCGAAACGGCGACGGGCGGCCGGCGACGTTCTACACGCCGCACGGTGGCAGCCTGCATTACAGCCCGGCGTCACCCCAGGGTTTCATCTACACGGGCATAGAAAAACTGCTCGCGCGCTACACCGACGGCCTGATCTTCGAAAGCGATTTCATCCGCCGCCTGTACGACCGGCGCGTCGGTGCTCCCGGTGTGCCGCGCAAGGTCGTTCCCAACGCCCTGCGGCCCGGCGATTTCACGCCGCACGTCCCCGAGCCGGACGCCGCGGATTTCCTGTTCGTCGGCGAATTGCGCCGGCTCAAAGGCGTCGACGTGCTGCTGGAAGCGCTGGCACGTCTCCTCGCGCATCGGCCGGTGCGCGCCATCGTCGTCGGCGCAGGGCCTGACGCGGCGGCGTTCGCGCAGATGACGAGAGAGCTGCAGCTCGGCGCCGCCGTGGCCTTCCCCGGGGCGATGCCGGCACGCTCGGCGTTCCCCAAGGCGCGCACGCTCGTCGTCCCATCGCGGGCCGAGAGCATGCCTTATGTCGTCCTGGAAGCAGCCGCCGCCGGCATGCCGCTCATCGCAACGGACGTGGGCGGCATCCCCGAAATCGTTGACGGCACCGACACGCCGCTGATCGGCGCCGCCGACGTCGATGCCCTTGCCGCGGCCATGCAGCAATCCCTCGACGCGCCGGATGTGGCGCAGGCACGCGCCCAGCGCCTGCAAGCCGCTGTCGCCGCGCGTTTTACCGTCGATCGCGCCGCGAACTCGGTGCTGGCATTCTATCGCGACTGCATGGATCGCTAACCTTACCCGCAAAGCTTAACCGGGCGGCGCCGTACGGCGTTCAGCGCTGGCATGAAGCCTGCTTTCCCTAGGGCAGGTTGCGCTCCAGACGCCAGGTATCCCCGGAATGCTCGACATCGGCCGCTCTCCCCTCCCGCAAACGGGACAGCTCATCCAGCGCGCGACGCCGCGCCTTGCCGACTTCCGGCCCGAGGACAAGACACAGCTCGTGTCGATGATCGTCGTGCGGGGCGCCGTGCGGGCCTTCGACATCTCCCTCATCGGCCTCATCGGCCTTGCGGTGGCGCTTCTCTACGTCGACGAGCCGGGGATCATCGGCAACAGCTACTACCTCGCCGCCATCGGTCTTACGGCCGTCGTCACGGTTGCCGGCTTCGACATGCTGGACCTCTACTCGCACGCGGCATTCCGCTCCTTCATCCGCCAGATGCCGCGCGTGCTGCTGGCCTGGACCGTGGCGTTCGCTCTGCTGCTCGCCGGCGTCTTCTTCCTCAAGGTCGGGCAAGAGTTCTCGCGCGTCTGGTTCGCCACCTGGTATGCAACCGGTCTCGCCGTCCTTCTCAGCGGACGCCTCGCAGTGTCCGGCGTCGTGCGCCACTGGACACGCCAGGGCCGCCTCTACCGTCGCGCTGCGATCTACGGCGGCGGCGCCATCTCCGAGAAGCTGATCGGCGATCTCGAAATCGACATGGACGCCGACATCCGCATCACCGGCATTTTCGACGACCGCGGAGACGACCGCGTCGCCCCCGTCATCGCCGGATATCCGCGTCTCGGCGGCCTCGACAAGCTCGTCAGCTTCGCCCGCAGTTCGCGCCTCGATATCGTCATCGTCGCGCTTCCGATCACCGCCGAGAAGCGCGTCATCGACGTGACGCGCGCGCTGGCCGTTCTGCCGGCCGAGGTGAAGATGCCGGCGCGCGCCAGCGAGCTGCGCTTTACGGCCGATACCTATTCGCGCGTCGGCAACGTGGCGATGATCGACCTGGTGCAGAAGCCGATCACCGACTGGGGCTCGGTCGCCAAGTGGGGCTTCGACAAGATCGTCGGCGCGTTGGCGCTGCTGCTGCTCGCGCCGGTGATGCTCGCCGTCGTCGCCGCCATCAAGCTCGACAGCCGCGGGCCGGTTCTGTTCCGGCAGAAGCGCTACGGCTTCAACAACGAGCTGATCGAGGTGTTCAAGTTCCGCTCGATGTACGCCGACCGTTGCGACACCAATGCCACCAAGCTGGTCACCAAGGACGATCCGCGCGTGACGCGCGTCGGCCGCTTCATCCGCAAGACCAGCATCGACGAGCTGCCCCAGCTGTTCAACGTCCTGCTCGGCAGCCTGTCGCTCGTCGGTCCGCGCCCGCACGCCCTGGAGGCGAAGGCGGCCGGCGATCTCTACGACAAGGTCGTCGACGGCTACTTCGCCCGCCACAAGGTGAAGCCCGGCATCACCGGCTGGGCACAGATCAACGGCTGGCGCGGCGAGACCGACACGCCCGAGAAGATCATGAAGCGCGTTGAATGCGACATTTACTATATTGAGAACTGGTCGCTGCTTCTCGACGCCTACATCCTGCTAAAGACGCCCTTCGCGCTTCTGAAATCGGAAAACGCCTATTGAGGCGGCGCGCTGGAACGCATGATGACCGCCATCGCGACACCTTGGCCCGCTAGCGAAGCGCCGTTCGCCGCCGCTGCACCCGCTTCCCGGCGGCGCGGCGCCGTCGCCTGGCTGGCGCTCGCCGCCGTTGCGATCACGTTCGTCAGCAGCGCCATCGTGTTCACGGAGCCCGCGCCCGTCGACGCGCTCACCATCGGCCTCATCGTCCTGCTGCCGACGATCGGCCTCGTCGCCTTCAACCGCGCGCTATTCGCTTTCGGCGCGCTCTGGCTCGTCGCCGGATCGGCCGCGCTGCTCGCCGCCACCTTCTCGCTCGATCCCAAGCCGACGGTGATGCACGTCGCCGTGACGCTCTACCTGTATGCGGCATGCGTGGTGCTGGCCGGCTTCGTCGCCTATGCGCCACGCACGCACACGAAGCTGATCTTCAATGCCTGGGTGGTGGCTGCGCTCATCGCCGCCAGCGCCGCCATCATCGGCTATTTCGGGTTGTTGCCGGGCGCCTACGATCTCTTCACGCGCTACGACCGCGCCAGCGGCACGTTCAAGGACCCGAACGTGCTCGGGCCGTTTCTCATCGTGCCGATCGTCTATCTCCTGAGCGTGGCGCTCGAGCGCCGCGCCGCCGGCATGCTCATGCCGCTTGCGGTCGCCGGCTATCTAACGCTGGCGGTGTTCCTCAGCTTCTCGCGCGGCGCGTGGATCAACCTCGCCGTGGCGCTGGCGATCTTCGGCTATCTGGCGCTGGCGACGACGCGGCGTGCCGCGGTGCGCCTCAAGATCGTCTCGCTGCTGGCGCTCGGCGCCATCGTCGCCGCGCTCGTCGTCGTCGCCGCGCTCAGCTCCGATCAGGTTTCGGAGATCCTCAGCGAGCGCGCCAGCTTCGACCAGTCCTACGATTCCGGTGCCGATGGCCGCTTCGGCGGACAGGAGAAGGCGATCGGCCTCATCCTCGAAAACCCGCTCGGCATCGGCGCGCAGGAGTTCGTCGAGCGGCATCACCACGAGGAAGTGCACAACGTCTACCTGACGATGCTGCTCAACGCCGGCTGGCTGGGCGGCGGCATCTACTGGATCATCGTCGGGCTGACGCTGGTGCTCGGCCTGCGCCACGCGCTGCAGCACACTGAGACGCGGCTCCTGTTCATCGTCGCCTACGCGACATTCACCGCGACGGCGTTCGAGGGCATCATCATCGACAGCGATCACTGGCGGCACTTCTACGTGCTGCTTGCGATCATCTGGGGCCTGATGACGGCGCGGCGGACGCCTGCGCCGGCACATCGTCCGGAGCCGCAGGTGATCCCTCCCCGGCGGCAGCCGCGCATCCTGGGCGAGGCTCGGCCGCTCGCCGCCCGCGCGCGCCACGGCCGGCTCCTGGGTCTGGCACCCTATCCTCGACGGTAGCAGCCGCGGCGTCAGCCGATGATGCGCAGGTGGTTGTCGAACGCGCGGCCGGGGAAGGTCATCGACGCCAGGTGCGTATGGTCCGGCGCATCGACCTGCACGATGCCCATTCCGGACGTCATCGCGATGCATGGGCCGTCGGCGCCGGTGATGCCGCAACTGTCCATCAGCAGCGTCTCGCCGATCATCTTGGCCTGCTCGATATCGACGTAGACGATGCGCCCGGCGCGCGGTGCCGAAGCCGCCAGCACACGCCCGTTGCCGCTGATCGCAACGGCGCCGATATAGCCGGCGAGCTTCGCCCCCATGGGTGTCGGCGGCTCGATGATGCGCAGCGGTCTGTCGAGGCCGGCGCAGCCGATCAGGTCCGGGGTGTCGGCGTCGGCGCCTTCCCACTGGCAACCGAACCAGACGGCGCCGCTGGCGTCCTGCGCCAGATGCCGGATCGACAGCTTGTGCAGGTCGCGGCCCTGCTTGTGCTGGGCGAGGAGGCGCCCCGAAGCGCTGTCGACGAAGGCGAGCGAGGGCTCCATGCTGTCGAGGTTCAGCTTCTCGCGGCCGGTCTCGATGTGGGTCTCTATGCCGCCGTTGGCGATGGCCAGCGTCTTGCCGTCGGCCATCAGGATCGCCTCGTGCGGGCCGATGCCGTAGGTCGGGAACTCGCCCACGCGGCGATAGCCCCCGGTCGCGTCATAGACGCCGATGAGGCCGTCGCGCGTCTCGTTGTCGTGCTCGGTGGCGTAGAGCAGACGGCCGTCGCGCGAGAACGTGCCGTGCCCATAGAAATGACGATTGGCCGGGGTGGTGAACAGCACCGGCTCCGCCCGCCCGTGCACGTCGAAGGCGAGGGCGAAGGAGCCGGGACGGCGCGCGAACACCACTGCGCGGCCGCTCGGTCGGTCGAGCGCGATATCATGGCCGCGCCCTTCAAGCGGCAGCTCGCGCAGCACGGTGGCGTCGAGCGACAGGATGACGACCGAGTAATTGCCGTCCGGGCGGCGGCAGGCCGCGATCATGTCGCCCGGAGCAACGCCGCTGTCCGCACCCTCGTCCAGCACGCCCGCGAATGCATGCGAGGCGCTCGCCGCAGCCAGCGAGAGCGTCGTTCCGATCAGGAAGTTTCGCCGGTCAATCGCCATCGAGCTCGTTGAACCCTATTGTCAGTCCGGCCATCGGCGCGATCTCACGGCCGATAAGCTTGCGGATGCCTTCGATGTGGAAACGGACCATGCGCAATTCACGCGCCCGCTCCGGATTGTCCTTGGCCCGCTTCAGCCCTTCTACCGCAGCCGGGCCGTCGCGGGCCAGCCGTGGGAACGCGGCGTCGATCCAGCGTGGCATCCATGCCTTCTCGCTCGGCACCTTGCGGCCAAGTCCCATCGCCTTGTAGAGCGCCCCGGTCGACGACACCCCCGCCCCGATATAGCGCGCCGCAAGCCCGGAGCGGGAATAGGGCAAGTGCACCGGCCTGTCCGGGGCAGACAGCCCGGCGATCATCGGCGCCACCTGGCGGTCCTGGATCATCTGCAGGCCCGTGATCAGCGCCCGCGCGAAGTCGGCCGCCGGCTCCTCGGAGGACTTGTAGAGCGGATCGTCGGCACGGGGATCGACCATGCGTGCGCGCCAGCCGCCGCTGCCCTGCCACTCGGCCAGCACCTCCTCCGCGAGCGTGTGCGTCGATTGCGCCATCGACCGTGCCAGACCGCAGCGGTAGCGGGCCGCCTCGCCCTCGCCGACGATCGGATTGGCCTCGTCGTAGAGCAGCACTTCGAGCGCCGACAGGCCCTGCACGGCGGCGCTCTTTTTTGCCAGCGCTGCCGGGTCGAGCGCGGCGGGGTCGCGCTTGGCGATAAGACCCGATACCTGCCGCTGCGTGACGCCGCGTGGATCGGGCGTGAAGGCGAAGCGCTCGGGCCTCCCCACGACCGACATGGGGCCGAAGCGCAGGAACTCGACAGCGGCCCACGACAGCACGGCGTCGGCGTAGTCGCGGCTCAGCGCCGCCGCGGCCTTCCTGTCACCGGCGCAAGCCCGGTCGAGATCGGCGGCGAGCTTGCCCGTCGTCGCGGCAAGGCTTCGGAAGCGCGGCAGAACGTAGGTGTCGATGACGCGCGCGTTGAGCTTGGTGAACGACGGCGCTGCCGCAGCCGCGCACGCGGGTGTCACGGCGGCCACGGTTGCCAGCCATGCCGCCAAAACGCCACGCGCGAATGCCCGGCTCATCGCTCCTCGACCCAGCAGCGTATCGATAAACGCCTCATTCCTGCGGCCTCCTGCCAGGAGCGGAGGCATGCCACTCTCGTCGCATGCGGTGGCATTCCTTGGACAGCCTTCATAAGCTGCTGCGAGGGAAAAATAATCTTGACTAGATCAGTCGGAAATCATTCACATCACTCGCCGCCCGTTGCCGGGTACAAGCGCTATTTGAAGTCGCTCGCACGCTGCGGTGGCGGAGTTGCACGAGGGGTCACGTCATGAGGTTTTCCATCGTCGCGACGCTGGCGCTTTTGATCGCGGCCGCCGGGCCGGCGATGGCCGAGGATGCGCCGGCGATTGCCGCTGTGGCAAAGACCTACGCCGACATCGCCGAAGCCGGCTACACGGACTCGCTCAGCGAAGCCCGCAAGCTGCAGGCCGCGGTCGGCACGCTGATCAAGACGCCGAGCGAGGACAATCTTGCCGCCGCGCGCAAGGCGTGGATCGCCGCGCGCGTTCCCTACCTGCAGACGGAAGCGTTCCGCTTCGGCAACAAGATCGTCGATGACTGGGAAGGCCGCGTCAATGCATGGCCGCTCGACGAAGGACTGATCGACTACGTCTCGCAGGAGTACGTCGACCTGGCGCCGGCGAACGATCTCTACACGGCCAACGTCATCGCCAACACGTCGATCAAGATCGGCGGCGAGGAGGTCGATACGTCTAAGATCACCAAGGCGCTGCTCGCTGACAAGCTGCGGGAGGCCGATGGCGTGGAGGCCAATGTCTCTACCGGCTATCATGCCATCGAGTTTCTGCTCTGGGGACAGGACCTCAACGGGACGGGACCGGGCGCGGGCAAGCGTCCCGCGAGCGACTACGACATCAACGCCTGCACCGGCGGGCACTGCGACCGGCGCGGGGCGTACCTCGCGGCGGCGACGGACCTGCTCGTCGACGATCTCGCCGACATGGCAGCAAATTGGGGCTCCGACGGCGCCGCGCGCAAGGCGGTGATGGCCGATGACGGCCGCGCGGGGCTCGCAGCGCTGTTCAAGGGCCTCGGCAGCCTCTCCTATGGCGAACTCGCCGGCGAGCGCATGAAGCTCGGGCTGCTGATCCACGATCCGGAGGAGGAGCAGGATTGCTTCTCCGACAACACGCACAACTCGCACTATTACGACGCGCTCGGCATCCGCAACGTCTACCTCGGCAGCTATAAGCGCATCGACGGGTCGGTCGTATCCGGACCGAGCGCGTCCGACCTCGTGCGGACGAAGGCGCCGGAGGCCGACAAGCGCACGCGCACGGCGCTCGTCGAGACGATGAAGCGCATGCAGGCCATCGTCGACCGCGCCAACGGCGGCGAGGCCTACGACCAGATGATCGGCGAGGGCAACGAGGCGGGCAACGCGCTTGTCGACCAGGCGATCCAGGCGCTCATCGCCCAGTCGAAGGAGTTCGAGCGTGACATCGCCGTGCTCGAGCTCAAGGCCATCGAGTTCGAAGGCTCCGACAGCCTCGACAGCCCGGGGAGCGTGAGGTGACGCGCGCGGGGTGCATATGCTGCATGCGTGCGAGCTGACCGACACTGTTCCGCGCGCGCTTGGCGGCGGCGCCGGCGCGCGACGGCGTCGGGCGCTGCCCTGGCCGGGCGTATACGCGGCGCTGGCGGTACCCCGCATCGCTGCCATCGTGCTCGTCGCGATGACCGTCGCCACCCATCGCCCATATCCGGATGCGCTGCCCAGCCTGCCGGGCGACGCGCTCCCCGGCGGGAGCGCCACGACGCGCGAACCCATCGGCACGTCCGATGCCTTCTCGCACGCCTCGCACGGCATCGCGCCTGAGGACCAAACGAGGTTTGCCGTCGGCAACGCCGTGTTTCGCAAGCTGTGGGTCTCGGCCCCTTCGTCTACCACCGGCTCCGACGGCCTGGGGCCGCTCTACAATGCGCGCTCCTGCCAGAGCTGCCATCTGAAGGACGGGCGCGGCCATCCGCCTGCGGCCGGCGCTGCGAACGAGCGGGCCGTATCGCTGGTGCTGCGCCTCTCCATCCCGCCGCAGAACACCGAGCAAAGCGAGCTTGTCGCCGCCCACCGCGTCAACGGCATCGCCGAGCCGACCTACGGCGCTCAATTGCAGAGCCTGGCCGTGCATGGACTCGATGGCGAAGGTCGCGTGCGCGTCGCCTATAGCGAGCAGCCGGTGACGCTGCGCGACGGCACCGTCGTCTCCCTTCGCCGCCCGACCTACCGCATCGATGCATTGCAGTACGGACCGCTGCATCCTGCCACGATGCTGTCGCCGCGCATCGCGCCGCCGATGATCGGCATCGGCCTGCTGGAGGCCATCCCCGAGGCGCAGATCCGCGCCCGCGCAGATCCCGCCGACGCCGACAAAGACGGCATTTCAGGACGCGCCAACGAGGTGTGGTCCGAAGACCTCGGCCGAGTTGCACTCGGCCGCTTCGGATGGAAGGCGGGCACGCCGACGGTGCGCGATCAGGCCGCCACGGCACTGGCCGTCGACCTGGGCCTGTCCAATCCTCTGGACAGGCGCGCGTCGGGCGACTGCACCCCCGCGCAACCGGCGTGTCGCGGCGCCCCCCACGGCGGCACGGCGCGCGACGGCGGCCTCGAGGTCGGCGCGGCGCTGTTCGACCATCTCGTCTTCTACGCGCAGAATCTCGCCGTGCCGCCGCGGCGCACCCTCCCAAACGCCGACGTGCAGCGCGGCCGGGCGGTGTTCCAGGCGCTGAATTGCCAGGGCTGCCACGTCCCCTCGTCGATAACCGGCACGGTGCCGGGGCAACCGCAGCTCAGCGGCCAGCGTATCTGGCCCTACAGCGATCTTTTGCTGCACGACATGGGTGCCGCGCTCGCCGACGGCCGGCCTGAAGGCGTCGCCAGCGGACGGGAGTGGCGTACGCCGCCGCTGTGGGGCCTGGGGCTGACGCAGCGCGTCAGTGGGCACACCGCATTGCTGCACGACGGACGGGCGCGCAATATCGAGGAAGCCATTCTATGGCACGGGGGAGAAGCTCAGGCCGCGCGGGATGGCTACGCTGGTCTGAGCAAAGCGGAACGCGAGGCCCTGATCAGGTTCGTGGAGTCGCTGTGAGGGGATTGCGGCGACGGCTTGTGCGCCGGGCGGCGATATCGCTCGGCGTTCTGCTCGGCGCTGTTACGCCCGCGTTGGCGTTCGACGACAGCGCGCTCGCGCGACAGGCGTACGACAAGATCATCCTTCCGGGCTACGCACGCTTCGCCTCGAGCGCACAGGCGCTGGCTGACGAGGCCAAGACGCTCTGCACCAATCCTTCCGAGGAGGCACTCTCTGCCACCCGCACTGCCGCACGCACCGCGCTCCTCGCCTGGGGGCGTATCGAGCCCTTGCGCTTCGGCCCCATCACGCTCAAGCAGCGTGCCGACCGGCTGCTGTTCTATCCCGACGCGCACGGTATCGTCGCCAAGCAGACGGCCAAGCTGCTCGCCAGGCGCGACGACGCCGACATCGACCCCGATAAGCTCGCCGGCGCCAGCGTCGCGGTGCAGGGGTTCGGCGCGCTCGACATTGCCCTGTTCGGCGGCGGCGCGGAAGCGCTGGCGACACCGGAAGGCGATTTCCGCTGCCGCTACGTCCGCGCGCTCGCGCTCGACATCGCCGTAACCGCGCGCGACGTGTACGGCGAATGGCAGGGCGAATTCGGCCGCCTGTGGCTGCAGCCCGGCACGGACAACAGGACCTTTCTGACGCCCAAGGAGACCACGCAGGCGCTCTATCGCGCCTATGTCACGCAGCTCGAAGTGTTGCGCCTGCAGCGGCTCGCCACGCTCGACGGCGCCAGCGCCAAGCCGGGCACGCCGCTGCTTCCAAACAGCCGCCTGGCGCTGCCGTTCATCCTCGCCGGCATCGAGGGCCAGCGCGACATCGTCGGCGAAGGCGGCTTTCTCGCCGACGACCTCGCCTCGACCGATGTGGAGAGCGGCGCTATCGCCATTCTGGGCAGCGTCGCCACCGACCTCGGTTTCGCCATGCGCGCCGGCGAGGCCGCGCTAGCGATGGCACCCGATCCGCTGAGCGATCCCGCCGCGCGCGCGCGCCTGACGCCGATGCTGCTATCTCTGAAGAACGCCGAAACGGTCGGCCGCGCCGCCCTCGGCGAACTTACCGGGCAGGCACTCGGCTTCAACTCGCTCGACGGCGACTGACGACGGGGATCGACGATGACGCCTATTCGGCGTTCGCCGCCGTCTTCTTGGCGATAAACTGCCCCGTCATATCGACCACGGGCTGCGGTCCGGTCGTGCTCGGAAGCCGCATCACTTCCTTCGCGTCCAGATCGAAGCGCTTCATGTCGACCATGCGGATGGTCTGGTCCTCGTAGCTCTTGAAGTACACCTTGAGGTTCTGCGGATCGCGCATGACGGTGAAGATCGTCTGATCGGCGTGCACCTGTCCCTGCACGTCCTCGCGCGCCGCACCGTAGGGAATGTCGAAGTTGTTGAGGATGTGGAAGCCGCTGAGGATGCCCGCCTTGGGATCGGGCGCCTTGAACGCTGTCGCGCTGAAGGCCGCAGCGCGCACGAAGCGCGAAGGCGGCGTGAAATCGCCCGGCAGGCCGAACATGCCGGCACCCATGCCGAAGCTCTGCAGCGTCGCCCCATCGACCTTCACCGGCGGTACGTCGCGCGGGCTGAGCGTGATGTAGTTGCGCAGATTGGTCATGTGCCAGTCGAAGCTCGGCGAGTTGGTGAGCACGCCGAGCGCATTGTCGCTGACGACGAGCTTGCCCTTCAGCGGCTCGATGACGATGCTCTTGCCGCTCTTGTCGTAGACGATCCAATGGAACGGCTGCACCGTCGGCGGCCAGCCGGGCAGCAGCGTCGGCGCCACCGCGACGTCTCCGGCCTCGACCGCAGCGCGCACCTCGTCCACGTTGGCGAACTGCGTCAGGAGCCACGTCGAGAAGTCGATCGACGACATCGACTTGGCCTGGTTCTCAGGCGTTGTTGGCGTGTACTCGGCCATGGTCGGGAAATAGAAGGCGCCCATGGCGAGCCCCTTCTCGTTGATGCCGTCCATGATGCCGAGATTGCCGAACACGATGGCGCCGAGGACGCCGTACTTCGTCGTCCACTTCTTGCCGTCGCCGAGCGGGGTGAGGCCGGTGAAGTCGTAGTTGCGCGGCACAACGGCATAGCTGATGTCGAGCTGGATGCCGAACTCCACCGTGCGCCCGTGCACGATCGTGCCGTCGGCGTTGCGCAGCATGATGCCGGTGCAGGCACTCGCCGTCTCGGCGCTGGCGAAGGCGAAGGCTGCGACGGCGGCAATGCCGCGGAAAAGCTTCGAGGCGCGTGTCATGGCAGCAATGCTCCGGGGCAGCTTCAATTGATCCCGGACACCGAGTAGCAAAGTTTGCTTGCCGGCCCATGCGGCCGGTCGATCGAATTTTATCGATCGCCGCTTTCCGCTGCCCCGCGCCGCCGCCGGTTAAATTCGCGGTAACGATCGATGAGCGCGTTGGTGGAGGTATCGTGCGTGAGCCCCGGCTGACTTGAATCGCGCAGTTCGCCGATGATCTTCCTGGCGAGCACCTTGCCGAGCTCGACCCCCCACTGGTCGAACGGCCCGATATCCCAGATGGCGCCCTGCACAAAGACGCTGTGTTCGTAGAGAGCGACGAGCGCGCCGAGCGTGCGCGGATCGAGCCGCTCGGCAAGAATCATGTTGCTCGGGCGGTTGCCTTCCATGACGCGGAACGGGATAGCCGCGTCCGCGACGCCTTCGGCCGCGACCTCCTGCGCCGTCTTGCCGAATGCGAGGCCTTCCGCCTGGGCGAAGAGATTGGCCATCAGCAGATCGTGCGTCTCCGCGAGCGGGCTCAGCGGCGCAAGGAAGCCGATGAAATCGACCGGGACGAGGCGCGTTCCCTGATGCAGGAGCTGATAGAACGAGTGCTGGCCATCGGTGCCAGGCTCGCCCCAGATGATCGTTCCCGTCGGGTAGTCGACCGGCCGGCCCTCAAGATCGACGCGCTTGCCGAGGCTCTCCATCAGCAGTTGCTGCAGATAAGCTGGAAAGCGTGCGAGGTTCTGCGCGTACGGCAGCACCGCTTGCGACTCGACGCCGAAGAAGTCCGCATACCAGATGGTGAGCAGCCCGAGCAGCACGGGAAGGTTCTGCGCCAGCGGCGCGGAGCGGAAGTGCTCATCCATGGCGCGGAAGCCGGCCAGCAGCTCGCGGTACTGCTCCGGTCCGATGGCCAGCATGGTCGAAAGGCCGATGGCAGCATCCATCGAGTAGCGGCCGCCCACCCAATCCCAGAACTCGAACATGTTGGCGGTGTCGATGCCGAAGTCGCGCACCGCAGCGGCATTCGTCGAGACGGCGACGAAGTGGCGCGCAACCGCATCCGGGCTGCCAAGCTTGCCGACGAGCCACGCGCGCGCGACATCGGCGTTGCTCATCGTTTCCTGCGTCGTGAAGGTCTTCGACGAGACGATGAACAGCGTCTCCGCGGCATCGAGATCGTGCGTTGCCGCGCTGAACGCGGCGCCATCGACATTGGAGACGAAGCGGAAACCCAAGTTGCGGTCGCTGTATGGCCTAAGCGCCAGATAGGCCATCTCGGGGCCGAGATACGAGCCGCCGATGCCGAGGTTGACCACGTTGCGGATCGGCTTGCCGGTATGGCCCTTCCATGCGCCGCTGCGCACGCGTTGCGAGAAATCCGTCATCCGGTCCAACACCGCATGCACGTCGGGCACGACATTGCGGCCATCCACCTCGATGACGGCGTCGCGCGGCGCGCGCAACGCCGTGTGCAGCACGGCGCGCCCTTCGGTGACATTGATCTTGTCGCCGCGGAACATGGCCGCGCGCTTCTCGGCGAGCCCGCGCTCCTCGGCGAGCTTGACGAGAAGGTCGATCGTCTCGGGCGTGATGCGGTTCTTCGAGTAGTCGAGCACGAGACCGCCAACCTCGGCGGTGAAACGTGCAGCGCGCTGCGGATCGCCTGCGAACAGGTCGCGCAGGTGCACGTCCTTGATCGCCGCATGATGGACGGCAAGCGCCTTCCACGTGGCGCTCGACGTCAGCGGCGCTCCGGCCCCGTCCTGGCTCATGTGCGTCCCCTAGGCCAGCGCCTTGCTCTTGGCGCCGATGGCGTTGAGAAGGTCATGCCAGGAGGCGACGAATGCCTTGGCGCCCTCCGCCTGCAGCTTCGCGGCCAGCGCGCCGACATCGACGCCCGCCTTGGCGTGCGCGGCAAGCACGGCATCACAATCGCCGCCGTCGGCCGCCAGCACGCCACCAAACGCGCCGTGATCGGCGTAGGCGCGTAGCGTGTCCTCGGGCATGGTGTTGACCGTATTCGGCGCCGCGAGCGCTTCCACGTAGAGCGTATCGTGCGCGCGCTTGTCCTTGCTGGAGGTGCTGGCGAACAGCAGCCGCTGCGGGCGCGCGCCAGCATTTTCCAGCCGCTGCCAGCGATCCGACGCGATGAGTGCACGATAGGCGCGATACGCTTGCTGGCCGATGGCGATGCCGAGCTTGTTCTTCAATTCGTCCGGCACGTCCTCGACGATGGCGCGGTCCCAGCGGCTGATGAACACCGACGCAACCGAACGCACGTCGGGATCGAGGCCGGCGGCGACGCGCTTCTCCAGGCCGCGCATATAGGCCTCGGCAGCGGCGAGATAATCGTCGGTGGAGAACAGAAGCGTGACGTTCACGGGCACGCCGGCGAACGTTGCCGCCTCGATGGCCGGCAGCCCCTCGCGCGTGCCCGGTATCTTGATGAAGAGGTTCGGTTTGCCCGCCTTGCCATGGAGGCGCTTTGCCTCCGCGATGGTTGCCTCCGCGTCGTAGGCGATGAGCGGCGATACCTCGAGCGACACGAACCCGTCGACGCCGGCAGTGCGCCTGTAGACCGGAAGAAAGAGATCCGCCGCGCGCGACAGATCCTCTATCGCCAGCTCGAAGAACAGAGCTTCATCGGCCAGCCCTTTGCGTGCCAGCGGCTCGACCGCGGCGTCGTAGTAGGAGCCTTTGCCGATCGCTTTCTCGAAGATGGTCGGATTGGAGGTGAGACCGGAGACAGACAGCTCGGCGATCATCCTGGAGAGCCGTCCGCTGTCGAGCATGTCGCGGGTGATGTCGTCGATCCACAGGCTCTGGCCGGCATCGTGCAGTTGTTGTGTCGCCTTCACGGCGTCTTCTCCAATCGTCTCGAATGCGTAACGGCGCGTAAGCGCCCGGCTCGATGCTTCCTTTCCGAAGCGGCCCAATTATCGCTCACAGCATTTCAGGTTTGAACAGGCGGCGATACCGGCGGGTATTGGTCCCGGAGATCATAAATTCCCCATCGCCGCGATAGTGCAGCGTGCGCGGTTGGCGCGGGGAGCGCGCTGCGTGGCCCTTGACGATCTCCCAAACGAACAAACTGTAGCTGTTGACGAGGCTCGCATCATAGAGGCGGCATTCGAAGTTGGCGTAGCATTCCGCAATCAGCGGCGCCACGACTTTCGTAGCCTTCGCGGCGGTAAGCTTGAACTTGGCGAATTTGTCCGTATCGCGGCCCGAGCAGTTGCCAATCCCGACGACTTTTGCCGCCATATCGGCAGTCGGGAGGTTAATGACGCATTGGCCCGATTTGAGCACCAGCTCGCGGCTGCGGTTGCGGCTCCAGATGTAGCAGCCGACGAGGGACGGCTCCGTCTCCATGATCATGTGCCATCCCATCGTCATGATGTTCGTCTCCCCAGCGTGGGCGGAGCTGACGAGAACGACGGGTCCTGGCTCCAGAAAGCGGCGCGCGTTCGACACCGGGAAATCGCTTTTGACGTAGCTCTTCGGCATGCTCCCTCCGGCACAGCAGGGCATAACGGTGGCCCGCAGGCGGAAGTTCGATCCCGCCAGTCGGCGCCGGCGCTTGCGCAGACGCTGCTGCAGCCCTTATCTGCACAACGCCACAACACTCCAGCACAGGACTATAGCCATGGAATACCGGCGTCTCGGCGCATCAGGGCTCAAAGTGCCCGCCTTGAGTTTCGGCACCGGCACGTTCGGCGGCAAAGGCAAGCTCTTCGCCGCATGGGGCTCGACCGACGTCGCCGAGGCGCGGCGGCTCATCGACATCTGCCTCGACGCCGGCGTGTCGATGTTCGATACGGCCGACATCTATTCGGCGGGTGAATCGGAGCGCATCCTCGGCGAGGCGATGAAGGGCAAGCGCGATCAGTGCCTCGTCTCCACCAAGGCAACTTTCCGCTTCGATGACGGGCCCAATAGCGTGGGCTCCTCGCGCTTTCACCTCATCGCATCGGTCGAGCAGCAGCTGAAGCGCCTGCAGACGGACCACATCGATCTCTTTCAGCTCCACGGCTACGACGCGATGACGCCGCCCGAAGAGGTGCTCTCGACGCTCGATACGCTCGTGCGCGCAGGCAAGATCCGCTACATCGGCGTATCGAACTTTTCCGGCTGGCACATCATGAAGTCGCTCGGTGTGGCCGACCGCTACGGCTACCCGCGCTATGTGGCGAACCAGACGTACTATTCGCTCATCGGCCGCGAGTATGAATGGGAGCTGATGCCGCTCGGCCTCGAGGAAGGCATCGGCGCCGTCGTGTGGAGCCCGCTCGGCTGGGGCCGCCTCACGGGACGCATCCGCCGCGGCACCGGCATCCCGAAGGAAAGCAGGCTGCACGGCTCGGCAGAGGCCGGGCCGCAGGTCGAGGACGAGTACCTGTTCCGCGTCGTCGACGCCCTCGACGAGATCGCCAATGAAACCGGCAAGACGGTTCCCCAGATTGCCCTCAACTGGCTGCTGCAGCGCCCAACCGTGGCGACCATCGTCATGGGGGCGCGCAACGAGGAGCAATTGCAGCAGAACCTCGGCGCCGTCGGCTGGGCGCTCACCAAGGAGCAGATCGAGAAGCTCGACAAGGCCAGCGAGGCGCCTCTGACCTACCCCTATTGGCACCAGCGCGGGACATTCACCGAGCGCAATCCGCCGCCCGTGTGACGCGGCTTGCGTGACGCGGCCCGTGCATCGCGCACGCAAGCGAACATAGCGCCGCGCAGCCGCTTCAGCCGCGGTTGCCGGCGCGGTTCTTGTCGATGATGGCGATGATGATGAGGCCGAACGTAATCAAGCGCGACCCGTAGAAGAGCGGCTCGTACTCGGCGCTCACGCCGATGACGCTGAGAATGCAGCGGTTGACGGCGTCGATCGCGAACGCGAGCGCGAAGAGCAGGAAGAAGCGGTCTCCCGTCGTGCGCCAGAAGCGCAGGAAGAAAAGCGCCGCCAGCAGCGAGCCCATGGCGACAGCACCGAGGATCACGTTATTGACCGCGCCCAAGCCGGCTACCTCTCACTCCGTCTCCCAGATCAAGCCGAACAGCAGGATCGTCATCGCGCATAGAGCCGCGAGGGACCGCCAGAGGCCGAAGTCGTAGGCTGGGAAAATGATCTTGTCGGCCACGAGGAGCACATTGTTGAGCGTCAGAAAGGCAAAACAAAGCCCGCTCCACAGCAGCAACCGATAGTGCGAGCGCATGTAGGCGACGAGCAGGAGCACCGTGCAGAGCAGAGCCGTCAAGGCGCACAGTGTATAGGTCAATGCTGCCATTACGGATCCTTCCGCAGCTTGAATGCCGAGGCAAAGGCGCGAACGCGGCCCGGGCGGCTATGAATGAGATTGGTGACCGGAATGAGCTGCCGCGAGTATAAATCGGCAAGCCGGGTCAGCATTGGCTCGTACGCGGGGTCGGGCTTGTACTGAAAACCCACCGCGTCGCCGTCGGCCAAATCTTGCTCGGCAAGCCTGGACAGGAGGCTGGTCGCCTCCGCCTCACCGATATAAAGTCGGGCGGCTACCGTAGATGGAGACCACCGCTTTCCCGCATCGGATCGCAGCAGCAGCAAGGCCTCCAGATAAGCTATCGATTCGATGTTCCTGATGACGAATTCACGAACATCGGCCGGGATCGGATCCTCAGCCATCCCCTCCTCAAAACGTTTCGGCGCTCTTCAAGGGTCTATGGACGTCTTCTGCACATTTGACCACCCTATTTTCATCGCATGACAGCATAGAGCGTGGAACCCATCGCAGGCACACGCGTTTCGGCTACCGGGCCTTTGTGGCTGGATCGGGAGGGTGATGATGAATCTTGCGGTCGTTGAGACTGAGCCGCTGACCCAGCTTCTTAAGGCCCTCGAGGCCTGGCAGCGGGGGGACAAGGTAAAACCCCTAACCGAAGACTGCCCCGGTATTCATGGAGATATCGCGCGCGCCTTCAACAAGGTGCTGCACACCGAGCAGGAGAAATCCGAGCCGCAGCAAGCGGACGCTGCCGGGCACAGGTCGGCCGGACCCTACACGCGCAGACGTGTGAGCTGGGACAGCCGGGCCGCCGAGATGCTCGCCGGCCTCAACGCCCTGAAGGCGGGCGATACCTCGATCAAGCTGCCCGCGACGTGGAGCGGCCTCTCCGGCAAAATCGCCGACGCCTTCAACTCGCTCGTAGATCTCAACGTCCGCACGACGGCCGAGCTGGCCCGTCTGTCACGCGTGGTAGGCAAGGAAGGCAAGCTCAAGCAGCGCGCCAACCTCGGGGACGTCACCGGCTTCTGGCGTGACAATGTCGAAGCCATCAATTCGCTCATGGAGGACCTGGTTCATCCCTCCAGCGAGGTGGCACGCGTTATCGGCGCCGTCGCCCAGGGCGACCTCAGCAAGGGAATGGCGCTCGAGGTCGAAGGACGCCCGCTGGAAGGCGAGTTCCTGCGCACCGCCAAGACCATCAACACCATGGTGGAGCAGCTCCGCTCCTTCGCCGCCGAGGTGACGCGCGTCGCCCGCGAGGTCGGCACCGAGGGCAAGCTCGGCGGTCAGGCACAGGTCCGCGGCGTCGCCGGTACGTGGAAAGACCTCACCGACTCTGTGAACTCGATGGCCGGCAACCTCACCGCCCAGGTGCGCAACATCGCCGACGTGACCACCGCCGTCGCCATGGGCGACCTTTCGAAGAAGATTACCGTCGACGTGAAGGGCGAGCTGCTGGAGCTGAAGAACACCATCAACACCATGGTGGACCAGCTCCGATCCTTTGCCGCCGAGGTGACGCGCGTTGCGCGCGAGGTCGGCACCGAGGGCAAGCTCGGCGGTCAGGCCGACGTGCAAGGCGTCGCCGGCACGTGGAAGGACTTGACGGAAAGCGTCAACTCCATGGCGAGCAACCTCACCGCTCAGGTGCGCAACATCGCCGACGTGACCACGGCCGTCGCCCGCGGCGACCTGTCGAAGAAGATCACCGTGGACGTGAAGGGTGAGATCCTGGAGCTGAAGGATACCATCAACACCATGGTGGACCAGCTCGGCTCGTTCGCATCCGAGGTGACGCGCGTCGCCCGCGAGGTGGGCACCGACGGCAAACTCGGCGGTCAGGCTCACGTGCCCGGTGTCGCCGGCACATGGAAGGAGTTGACCGAGTCGGTGAACTCGATGGCCGGCAACCTCACCGCCCAGGTGCGCAACATCGCCGACGTGACCACCGCCGTCGCCACGGGCGACCTGTCGCGCAAGATCACCGTGGACGTGAAAGGCGAGATTCTGGAGCTGAAGAACACCATCAATACGATGGTGGATCAGCTCCGATCCTTCGCCGCCGAGGTGACGCGCGTCGCCCGCGAGGTGGGCACCGAGGGCAAGCTCGGCGGTCAGGCCGACGTGCAGGGTGTCGCCGGAACGTGGAAGGACTTGACCGAAGGCGTCAACTCCATGGCGAGCAACCTCACCGCCCAGGTGCGCAACATCGCCGAGGTGACCACGGCCGTCGCCCGCGGCGACCTGTCGAAGAAGATCACCGTGGACGTGAAGGGCGAGATCCTGGAGCTGAAAAACACCATCAACACCATGGTGGATCAGCTCGGCTCGTTCGCGTCCGAGGTGACGCGCGTCGCGCGCGAAGTGGGCTCGGAGGGCAAGCTCGGCGGCCAAGCCGACGTGCCCGGCGTCGCCGGCACTTGGAAGCTGCTCACCGACTCTGTGAACTCGATGGCCGGCAACCTCACCGCGCAGGTGCGCAACATCGCCGAGGTGACCACCGCCGTCGCCATGGGCGACCTGTCGAAGAAGATCACCGTGGACGTGAAAGGCGAGATCCTGGAGCTGAAGAACACCATCAACACCATGGTGGATCAGCTCCGATCCTTCGCCGCCGAGGTGACGCGCGTCGCGCGCGAGGTGGGTACCGAGGGAGCGCTCGGCGGCCAGGCCGACGTGCAAGGCGTCGCCGGCACTTGGAAGGATCTCACCGATTCGGTGAACTCCATGGCCAGCAACCTCACCGCCCAGGTCCGTAACATCGCCGACGTGACGAAGGCCGTTGCCGCGGGCGACCTGTCGAAGAAGATCGCCGTGGACGTCAAAGGCGAGATCCTGGAGCTGAAGAACACCATCAACACCATGGTGGATCAGCTCCGATCCTTCGCCGCCGAGGTGACGCGCGTCGCCCGCGAGGTCGGCACCGACGGAAAGCTCGGCGGTCAGGCCCACGTGCCCGGTGTCGCCGGCACGTGGAAGGACCTCACCGACTCCGTGAACTCCATGGCCGGCAACCTCACCGCCCAGGTGCGCGGCATCGCCAAGGTCGTGACCGCCGTCGCCAATGGCGACTTGAAGCAGAAGCTGACCGTGGAGGCGAAGGGCGAGATCGAGGCGCTCGCCGACACGATGAACAGCATGATCGACACCCTCGCCATCTTCGCCGATCAGGTGACGACGGTGGCGCGCGAGGTCGGCGTCGAAGGCAAGCTCGGCGGTCAGGCGAAGGTGCCGGGCGCCTCGGGCACGTGGAAGGCGCTTACCGAGAACGTCAACCAGCTCGCCGCCAACCTCACCACCCAGGTGCGCGCCATCGCCGACGTGGCGACCGCCGTGACGCAGGGCAACCTGACACGCTCGATCGCCGTCGACGCGCAAGGCGAGGTCGCGGCGCTGAAAGACACCATCAACGAGATGATTCACAACCTGCGCGACACGACGCTCAAGAACAAGGAGCAGGACTGGCTGAAGACGAACCTCGCCAAGTTCAGCCGCCTGCTGCAGGGTCAGAAGGACCTTGTCACCGTTGGCCAGACGATCCTGTCGGAGCTGGCGCCGGTCGTCGGGGCCCACCGTGCCGAGTTCTACGTGCTCGATTCCGCCGGCCGCCACCCGCGCCTGCGGCTGCTCGCGAGCTATGCATCGAACGGCCAATCGGCGCACGGCAAGAGCGTGGCGCTCGGCGAAGGCCTCGTCGGCCAATGCGCCCTCGACCGCCGCAAAGTGCTGCTGGAGGACGTCCCGGCAACTGCCATGCGCATCGTCACCGGCCTCAGCGAGATGGCGCCGAGCAATATCCTCGTCCTGCCCATCGTCTTTGAAGGCACGACGCGCGGCGTGCTCGAGCTTGCCACGCTCGATCATTTGAGCCTCACGCACCAAGCGTTTCTCGATCAGCTCACCGAAAGCATCGGCATCGTCATCAACACGATCGATGCGAACATGCGTACCGAGGCGCTGCTCGAGCAGTCGCAATCGCTCGCCAAGGAGCTGCAGAACCGGCAGGAGGAACTGCAAACGACCAACAAAGAGCTGCAGGAGAAAGCGCAGCTCCTCGTCGAGCAGAACCAGCAGGTGGAATCGAAGAACCGGGAGGTGGAGCAGGCCCGCCAGGCTCTCGAGGACAAGGCCAAGCAGCTGGCGCGGACGTCGCGCTACAAGTCCGAGTTCCTTGCCAACATGAGCCACGAGCTGCGCACGCCGCTCAACAGCCTTCTCATACTCTCGGACCAGCTCTGCCAGAACAAGGAAGGAAACCTGACCGGGAAGCAGGTGGAGTTCTCCAAGACCATCCACTCCTCCGGCAACGATCTCTTGTCGCTCATCAACGACATTCTCGATCTGTCGAAGATCGAATCCGGCACGGTGATCGTCGATGTCAGCGAGCTGCGCCTCGACGACCTCATCCACTACTGCGAGCGCGCCTTCCGGCACGTGGCCGAATCCAAGAACCTCGACTTCCTGCTGCGCCTCGATCCGCGCCTGCCGAAGTCGATGATCACCGACTCCAAGCGCCTGCAGCAGGTGCTGAAAAACCTGCTGTCGAACGCCTTCAAGTTCACGAGCCGCGGTCAGGTTTCGCTCAATGTCGAGCTGGAGCGCAGCAGCGAAGGCGCCGAGATCGTGGCCTTCGAGGTCAGCGATACCGGCATCGGCATCCCGCCTGACAAGCAGCAGATCGTGTTCGAGGCATTCCAGCAGGCGGACGGCTCGACGAGCCGCAAGTACGGCGGCACCGGCCTTGGACTGGCCATCAGCCGCGAGCTGTCGCGGCTGCTCGGCGGCGAGATTCAGCTCGTCAGCGTGCCGCGCAAAGGCAGCACGTTCACGTTGCTGCTGCCGCTGACCTACAATCCGGCGCTCACCGGCCGCCGCATTCAAACCAGCGAGTCCGCCGGCGACCGCAGGCAGATTGCGGATGCCGTCGACGTATCGCCTTCCCAATCCGCGTTCGACGACGATCCGGACTGGGGTATGGAGGGCACCACCGATCTGCTCGTCAACGAGGCGGACGACGACCGCGATCTCGTCGCGCCCGGCGACAGCGTCGTGCTGATCGTCGAGAACGACATCCACTTCGCCAAGGTGCTCCTGGAGACGGTGCGCGACCAGGGCTGCAAGGGGCTCGTCACGTCGCAAGGCGCCGCCGCGCTCGCCATGGCGCGGGACTTCGCCGCCGACCTCATCACCCTGGACTTGAAGCTTCCCGATATGAACGGCTGGCGCATCATCGCCCGCCTCAAGGCGGACCTGACGACGCGACACATCCCGGTTTGCGTCATCTCGACGGAAGAATCGCGGGTGCGCGCCTACGACGAGGGCGCCATGAGCTTCGTGTCCAAGCCCGTGCAGTCGCGCGGCGAGCTGGACGCAGGAATGAAGCAGCTTCTCGATTCCGTGCAGCGCCGGCAGAAGCGCGTCGTCCTGGGCTCGGCGAACGCGAAGCGCGCTCGCGACATCGCCGAGGCGATCAAGTCGGACGATGTCGAGGTGGTCATCGCCGAAACGCCGGCCCGCTTCATCGAGGCCATCTCGGAGCCGGCGGTGGACTGCGCCATCGCCGAGGCCGCATTCGAGGTCAGTCTCGCGGAGGCCAATACGGCCGTCGAGAGCTCGTATCCCCTTGGCCGGCTGCCGTTTATCGTTTACGGACCGGAGCCCGAAACGGCGTCGCCACATACGGGCTATGACGCTCTTACCGTGCGGCGCATCGCCTCCCTGGAGCGGCTCATCGATGCCACGACGACGTTCCTGCATCAGCGGGTTACGCGCCTGCCGGCGGAGCAGCATAGCATCATCGAGAGCCTGCACCGCTCCGACGAGGTTCTGCTGGGCAAGAGAGCGCTTGTCGTCGACGACGACGCGCGCAACGTGTATGCCCTGGCGACGGTTCTTGAAGACTATGGCGTCAAGGTCGTGTCCGCGAATTCCGGACGGGACGCGCTCAAGATTCTCGAAAACCAAGAGGTCGACATTGTGCTCATGGACATCATGATGCCCGAGATGGACGGCATCAGCGTCATTCGGGAGGCGCGCAAGCTCCCCTCGTGCCGCGATCTGCCCATTATCGCCGTGACCGCCAAAGCCATGAAGGGCGATCGCGAGCGCTGCATAGAAGCGGGTGCCTGGGACTACCTGTCAAAACCCGTCGACGCCCAGCAGCTTCTGTCTGTCATGCGCTCGTGGTTGTACCGCTGACCCCTCGGTACGGGAGCCTAACTTAATGCGCAGCGACCGGCGCACAGACATCCTCGTCGTTGACGACCTGCCGGAGAAGCACCTCGTCTACAGGGCAAGCCTGGAGGAGCTGGACCAGAACATCGTCTCGGCGCTGTCCGGCGAGGAGGCGCTCCTCCGGCTGCTCGAGCGCGACTTCGCCGTGGTGCTGCTCGACGTCAACATGCCCGGCATGACGGGACACGAGACGGCCAAGCTCATCCGCCAGCGTCGCCGCTCGCGCTACACGCCCATCATCTTCGTCACCGCCTACGCCGACGAGGCGCAGACGGCGGAGGGCTATAGCCTCGGCGCGGTCGACTACATCCTGACGCCTATCGTGCCCGAGATCCTGCGCGCCAAGGTGCGGGTTTTCGTGGAGCTCGAGCAGATGCGCGCCGAGCTGTCGGACAGCTACGCCCTGCTCGAGCAGCGCGTCGCCGAGCGCACCTCCGAGCTTGCCGAGACCGCGAAGCAGCTCGCCGAAGAGGTGACGGTGCGCAAGCGCGCCGAGGAGCGGCTGACGATTCTCGTCCGCGAGCTGAGCCACCGGGTGAAGAACATCCTCGCCGTTCTGCAGTCGATCGCCGCCCGCACCGTCATATCGACGCGCTCGGCGGACGACTCGCGCGAGATACTTTACGGCCGCCTGCAGGCGCTCGGCCGGGCGCATGAGCTGCTGGTCGAAGCGAGCTGGTCGGGCGCGCCGCTGCGGCAGGTCGTCGAAGCCGAGCTAGCCGGCTTCACCGACCGCGTACAGGTCGGCGGTCCGGAGCTGGAGCTGAGCGCGTCGGCGGTGCAGACGTTCGCGCTCATCGTCCACGAGCTGCTCACGAACGCGGCAAAGTACGGAGCCCTCTCCAATGCCGACGGCGAGGTCGTCGTGAGCTGGGACCTCGTGACCGACCAGGCGCGCAAGTATCTGGAGTTCTCATGGCAGGAGACGGGCGGTCCGCCGGTTGTCGCCACGGGCCACACGGGCTTCGGCTTTACGCTCATCTCGGCCATGGGGCGCAGTCTCACGACATCGCCGAACATCAAGCTCGATCCCGACGGACTGCGCTGCAAGATCAAGGTGCCGCTGGAGACTCTGATCCCCAATCCGCGCTCCACGCAGGTGCCGCACGAGGTCTCGGACATGTTTCTGCGCGAGCGCCGCGCCGCCTCCCCCGCGTCCTAGCTGCGCCGCACGCGAGCATTCGGGCACGGCAGCTCCGCCGTGAGACGATGCCTCCGGTGATGAAATGCCGGCGTCGGCGAAGTCCCTTTTGATGGCCGCCCCATATCGAAAAACGATATATGCTTTCCATCGGGACGCCGCCCTCGCGCGGTGAGCCGCGAACGCTTCATATTCGACGGCGATCCGCCGGCCGTGGCCATTTGTCACGAGGCGTCGGTCGCCGGGGCATTCGGGGCACCGACGTGGATCGAAAGCTGGAAACGGGAAAATGCGAGCACCCAAACGACGTCCCAGCTCAAAAGGCCTCGAAGGCTCGCCGGATAGGAGCTTTACCCAGGCCAATTACGAGGCCCTCGCAGACTTCCGATACGCTTTGCGGCGGTTTCTCGCTTTCAGCGATTCCGCTGCCCGGGAAGCCGGCCTCACCCCTCAGCAGCACCAGGCTTTGCTGACGATCAAGGGCTCGTCCGACCCTGCCGGCACCAGCATTCGCCAGCTCGCGAGCCACCTTCTCGTGCACCACAACAGCGCGGTGGGCCTCGTCGACCGGCTGGTGGAGGGCGGCCTCGTCAGGCGGGTGCGCGATGAAGAGGACCGCCGGCGCGCCCGGCTCGAGCTGACCGCCAAGGCCGAGCGGATCCTGGATTCACTGACAGAGGCCCATGTCAAGGAGCTGCGGGCCGTCCGCCCCGCCCTTGCGAACGTCCTGCAGCAACTCGGTTGATTATATCGCCGGCCGCTAATATATCGCGGTGCGATATAGTTTCGGGGCACGCGACCAGGGGCGTCGCGCGACCTCGCTCAACCACGTCGAGGGAAGCGTATGCGCAATCCGCCGCGCAAAATGGAATGGCCGGGCAAAGCTGCCGACTTCACCACGGATCGCCGTGTCCTCCTGCTCACGCTGATGGCCTTGGTCGTCGGCAGCGGCGGTGCGGCCGCGGCGTGGCTGCTGATGCAGCTCATCGCGCTCGTCACCAATCTCGTCTGGTTTGATCGGATCAGTACCGCGACGGTTTCTCTGTCCTCGGCCGAGCGCGGGCCGTGGATGGTGGCAATTCCGGCTCTCGGCGGCCTGGTCATCGGCCTGATGGCGCGCTTCGGGTCGGAGAAGATCCGCGGCCATGGCATCCCCGAGGCGATCGAAGCCATCCTTTACGGGCGCAGCTGGATGTCGGCGAAAGTGGCCGTGCTGAAGCCGTTGTCGTCGGCCATCTCGATTGGAACGGGCGGCCCGTTCGGCGCCGAAGGCCCCATTATCATGACCGGCGGCGCACTCGGCTCGCTGTTCGCCCAGTGCTTCTACCTCAGTGCGGCGGAACGCAAGACGCTGCTCGTCGGCGGCGCTGCAGCGGGCATGACCGCAATCTTCGGAACGCCTATCGCGGCAGTGCTTCTTGCCGTCGAGCTGCTTCTGTTCGAGTGGAAGCCGCGCAGCTTCGTGCCCGTCGCCGTGGCCGCGATCACGGCCATCGCATGGCGACCGCTCATATTCGGCGCCGGCCCGCTGTTTCCATTTCCCGATGTTCCGCAGCTGCCGCTTTGGAGCGCCGGCCTCCCCATCGCTCTCGGACTTATCGGCGGTCTGCAATCCGGCCTGATGACGACCTTGGTGTACAAGGTAGAGGACATCTTCGAGCATTTGCCCATCCACTGGATGTGGTGGCCTGCCATCGGCGGTGTGGTCGTCGGCCTGGGGGGCCTCGTTGAGCCGCGGGCGCTTGGTGTCGGCTACGATGTCATCGCCGACCTTCTCGCCAACCACGTAACGGCACAGAGCGCCGCGAAGATTCTCATCGTGAAGGCCATCGTCTGGGTAGTCGCGCTGTCATCCGGCACGTCGGGCGGCGTTCTGGCGCCGCTGCTCATTCTCGGCGGCGCCCTTGGCTGGCTGCTGGGATCGATGCTGCCCGGCGACCCTGGTCTCTGGGCCCTCATCGGCATGGCGGCGATGATGGCTGGAACGATGCGGGCGCCTCTCACCGGTACGATGTTCGCGGTCGAGCTCACCGGCAACATCCATGTCCTCGTACCGGTGTTCGTCGCCTGCATTTCCGCGTATGGCCTCACGGTGCTGCTGCTCAAGCGCTCCATTCTCACCGAACGGCTGGCGCGCCGCGGCCAGCACGTCACGCGCGAGTACGCGATCGACCCCTATGAGCTGACTCGCGTGGCGGAAATCATGACGCGGGACGTAGCGACATTGCCCGTCGCCATGTCCGCCGCCGAGGCCGCCGCTTTCCTTACCGAAGCGGAGGACCGGCACCGCATGTATCCCGTTGTCGATCGCGACGGCGTACTCGCCGGATGCGTAAACCGGGCCGACGTCCTGCGCTGGAGGCAGACGCACCGCCTCGACGATTTCACGCTCTTCGATCTCGTCTCGGATGCCTCCATACCTGTGGCCTTTCCCGATGAGATCGTCGGTCGCGTCGCGGACCGCATGGCTTTCGGCGACCTCGGCCGCATGGCCGTCGTCGAGCGCGACACGCGTCGCCTCGTTGGTCTCATCGCGCGCAAGGATCTGCTGCGTATGCGACACGCAGCCAGCTCGCAGGAGCGATCGCGGGAGACTTTCTACGCAAGGTCGTCCGCCGCCGGCGACCTCGGCGCTTGATCCTCGAAACTCAGCCCCATCACGGGCGTCCGTGCAGGACATGCGCTTTTACGACTGAGTTGAAGCACAGGGCGGCGCGGCTGCCGTGGGCCCGCAACCCATTTGCGGCTGATGGCATCGGCGCGCCGGGACCGGCCGGGCTTCGACGAGGATCCCGCTGAGCTAACCCTCACGCGTATGCAGTTGCGGGCAGCCGGCAAAATATTCCCCGGCTGCTGACGGTTGGCGGAAGTGGCCCAAGCGCGACGCCGGCCGCAAGAAACCGCTTGTTAAGGTCGATCATCCCAACAACGGATCGTATGAGGCGGAGATCGATAAGCTGCACATTATCGGCCGCGTCAAAGGCATCTGGAAGAAGGCATGATCGCGAAACCCGTACTCGTCGCCGTGGTGATCGGTGTCGGCGCGGCCCTACTGGTTCCCAAGAATCACGAGCCAGCGCCTCATGTTGCGTCTCCCGCCAAGCCTGCCGGCGAACGGCATGCGACGCTGACCTGGATGCAAGAAATCCAGATGCAGACGATTCAGGAGACGATGCGGAAAATCTACCTCGCCAACGAGGCAGGGGACTTCAGCAGCGCCTGTGCGCACGTCGGTATTCTCGCCGAGAGCTGGCTCGCCTTAGCTGCCTCACTGCCAGGGGATACAGCGGAGTTCGAGGAAGCCAACAGGAATCACAAGCAAGTTTCGAAGAACTATCGCGATTGTAGCGGCTTCTGATGCGCCACGAACTGATCCACTTCTGTTGGTCAAGAGGAACGGCTTGACCGTCCCGACCCGTGGGTCCTGCGAGCGAGAGCTCTTCGGCACCGATGTCGCATCAGATGCGAGCGTAACGGCCGCTACCGCCATGTATACGTTGGCCATAAAAAACGAGCGCGATTCTGCGCCGATGTCCGAGACACTGGCGGGAATTGCTAACGGCGAGGACAGCTACGTCCTTGGGGGAGATTGGTCGGAGCGAGAGGATTTGAACCTCCGACCCCCAGTCCCCCAGACTGGTGCGCTAACCAGGCTGCGCTACGCTCCGAGGCCCCCCTTTTGCCAAGCGCCGCCATGGCGGTCAACGGCAAAGCCCGCGCCCGCGTCAAAGGGCGAGCTTTTCCAGCGCCTCCTGCTCCACCGGCAGCCAGCGGAGCACCGGCGGCTCGCGCAGCCCGCCATAGGCGGCCGCTCCGTAGATGCCCGGTCCGATGGGAACGTCGCGCACCTGACGTGCCGGCGCACCGGCGACGAACGCCGCGACGCGCTCGCTCATGCTCTGCGTCGCGGCCGCTTGCTTACCGGCGCCGAGGATGCCGAGCGCAGTCAGCAGGCGCCCGATGCCGCATCCGTCGGCCTTGGCCAGCGCCTCGAGCCGCACCCACGCCTGCAGGAATTCCGTTTCGCCGCCGGCCGGCGCCCCGGTGCCACCAAGCGCGTTGCCCGCCTCCACGATACGGGCGCGGCGCGCGGCATCGATACGCACTCGGCGCGCTTGCTCGACATCGACGCCGATCGCACCCTCGCGGGCGATGCCGATGAGCGCCAGACCGCCGGCATGGGAAAGACTGAAAGCGATGGGCGCATCCGGCAGATAAGGCTTGCCACGCTCTCCGCGTGCGAACGTCACGCGGCGCCAGCGCTCACCTGCAATACGCTCGATGAGCAGGCGCAGCGCGACATGGGCTGCAAGCCATTGCTCCCGCCGATGCTGATCCGGGATCTTTGCGGCGCGCGCGTGCCCGTCGGTGCAGATGCGCGGCGTGCGCTGCTCGATGGCGCGGAGTGCGCCGCCGGACGCGCCGAGATCGACGCACCAGAGCTCAAGCTCCTGCGTGTTGCTCACGCGCGCGCAGAGCGGCGCGCCTTTTGCGTCGAGCGGCGCGCTGCGCTCTCCGGCGGCTTGCCGAGAAGAATACCGCGGCACATCTCGAGCTCGGCTATGGCGGCAAGGACATGCTCGCGCACGTCGCTCCTGGCGGGCGCGGGGGCAGTGCCGCGTGCTCCTACCCGCAACTTCTTGCCCGCTTTTAGTCCGCGCTTGCCGACGGCAGTTGCCGCGGCGACCGGCGGCGCAGCCGTCGCCTCGACCTCGCCGGAGCCGACCTGCTTTACCGACTCGACGCCCTGCTCGCGCAGGATCTTCTGGACACCTTTGATGGTGTAGCCTTCGGCGTGCAGCAGATGGCAGATGCCGCGCAGTAGCGACAGATCCTCGGGCCGATAGTAGCGCCGGCCGCCTCCGCGCTTCATCGGCTTGATCTGCGGAAACCGGCCCTCCCAAAAGCGCAGGACGTGCTTGGGTACCTGCAGCTCGTCGGCGACCTCGCTGATGGTGCGAAATGCCTCTGCGGTCTTGGTCAAGTTACGCCTCCACCGGCTTCGCTACCCGCGCCGGCGGACAGCGATCACTCGGCTGCCTTACGGCGGATCAGGCCTTGGTTGATGCGCTCTTTCATAATGTTGCTGGGGCGAAAGACCAAGACCCTGCGCGGCGTGATCGGCACTTCGTCCCCTGTTTTAGGATTGCGCCCCATACGCTCGCCCTTCTGGCGGATGCCGAAGGATCCGAACGACGACAGCTTCACCGACTCGCCGCGCGCGAGGCTGGCGGATATCTCCCCCAGCACCAGCTCGACCAGTTCCTGGCTCTCATTACGCGGCAACCCAACCTTGCGGACAACGGCCTCCGCAAGGTCTGCGCGCGTTAACGTCTTGCCTCCCATGGCAAATTGCCTCCCGCTCTTCTCTCCCTTTTTACGATGCTACCGGGGGCGCGGGCTGACGTCAATCGACAGCGCGTTTCAACTAGCTGAAATCAAAGAGAGAAACTTCCCGCGATGCAGAAAACGGATAGCTCGGTCACCAGCGGGCCAGCGCCGCGCCCCAGGTGAAGCCGCCACCCATGGCCTCCATCATCACCAGGGAGCCTTCCTTAACGCGGTGCTGCTCAAAGGCATGATTGAGCGCCAGCGGGATGGACGCCGCCGAGGTATTCCCGTGCCGGTCGAGGGTGACGACGATCTTCTCCGGCGGTACGCCGAGCTTCTTCAGCACGCCGTCGAGAATGCGCTGGTTAGCCTGATGGGGAACATAAAGATCGATTTCGTCCGGCGCGTAGCCGGTCATCACCAGCGTTTCCTCGATAACGCCGGAGATCTTCTGCACCGCGTGACGGAACACCTCGCGTCCGTTCATGCGCAAGTGGCCGACGGTCTTCGTCGATCCGGCGCCGCCGTCGACGTACAGCAGATCCTCGAAGCGGCCATCGGAGCGGATGCGCGTTGCCAGAATACCGCGATCCTCCCGCGTGCCGTGTTGCGGCTGTGCCTCGAGCACGACGGCGCCCGCACCGTCGCCGAACAGCACGCACGTCGTGCGGTCCTCCCAGTCGAGGATGCGCGAGAACGTCTCGGCGCCGACCACTACCGCGCGTTTGAACTGGCCCGTCTTGAGGAAGTTGTCGGCAATGGTGAGCGCGTAGACGAAGCCGGAGCACACGGCCTGCACGTCGAACGCGGCGCCGCGCGTGACGCCGAGGCCGTGCTGGATGCGCACCGCCGTCGCGGGGAATGTGCGATCGGGTGTGGCGGTGGCGCACACAACGAGATCGACGTCGATCGGATCGACACCGGCGCGCACCAGTGCCTGGCGTGCGGCCGCGATGCCGAGATCGGATGTCAACTCGTCGTCGTCGGCGATGTGACGCTGGCGAATGCCCGTGCGCTCGACGATCCAGTCGTCGCTGGTATCGACGATCTTCTCGAGGTCGGCGTTGGTCATCACGCGCTTGGGGAGATGAGCGCCGACGCCACGGATCACTGATCGGATGACTGCCACTGAGCGGCCTTGCTTCTTATGGTTAATCCGGCGTTGCTTTAGGGGCGATGCCGAGTGCCAGCATCCCCGCGCACCGCCCGCCGCGTCAACCTGCGGCAGCCGCCTCTAGGTTGTGGTGGAATGCGGCGAGATCGGCAGCGAGCCGCGGAATGAGCCGGCTCTGGGCCATTTCGTACGCGAGATCGATAGCGCTGGCAAAGCCCAGGGCGTCGGTACCCCCGTGACTCTTGACCGCGATGCCATTGAGGCCGAGGAACGTGCCACCGTTGGCACGTCGCGGGTCCATCTTTTGCTTCAGGACGCGGAAAGCTCCGGCCGCGAGCAGCGCGCCCAACTGCGATATCCAGGACCGGTTCATGGCGGCGCGCAGGTACTCGCCGATCTGCTTGGCCGTGCCCTCGGCGGTCTTCAGTGCAATGTTGCCGGCAAAGCCCTCGACCACGACCACGTCGACGACACCCTGCCCGATCTGGTCGCCCTCGATGAAGCCGCGGTAGTCGAGCGGCAGGTCGGTGCTCTTCAGCCAGGCATGCGCCTGGCGCACTTCCTCGACGCCCTTGATCTCCTCGACGCCGACATTGAGCAGCCCGACGGTCGGCCGCTCGATGTGGAACAGGGCGCGGGCCATGGCGGCGCCCATCAGCGCGAAGTCGCACAACTCCTTGGCCGACGCTCCGATGTTGGCGCCGACGTCGAGCACGATGCACTCCGCTTTCACCGTCGGCCACAGCGCCGCGATCGCCGGACGCTCGATGCCCTCCATCGGCCGCAGGATCAGCTTCGACATGGCCATGAACGCGCCGGTGTTGCCGCCCGAGACGGCGACGTCCGCCTCGCCGCTGCGCACCGCGTCGATGGAGAGCCAAAGGCTCGTGCCCTTGCCGCGGCGCAGGGCCTGGCTCGGCTTGTCGCTCATGTTGACGACGAGGTCGGTGTGTACGACGCGCGTCTTCGCCGCCAACGCCGGCTGCTTTTCCAGCTCGGCTTTGATGCGCGGCTCGTCGCCGTACATGATGAAGCTCAGTTCCGGATAACGCTCCAGAGAGAGCGCCGCGCCCGGCACCACCACGGCGGGACCGTGGTCGCCGCCCATGGCGTCGAGCGCTATGGTCCGCGGCTTAGACATGGCGCGGTTGCCTCGTAGTAGCTATCACCTGAATGAAGGACACACAGTATCGCGCCACCGACCCCTAAACGTGCGGAACATACTCTTTTGCATGTGCGAAACAACCGGATTCTCTCAGGCCTCGACCGGCCGCAGCAGCAGCCCGAGCGTCACGTTTCGCCCTTCAGCTTCTTCAGCGCGGCAAACGGTCCGAGATCGGAAGGAGCAGCCGTCGACGCGGCCTCGGGACTGAATTCGGCACCCGGCTGGCGGGGATAGGGATCGACCGCGGCGGAGAGGGTTTCGAACACGATCCGCCCGGCGTCTATGCGTCCATGGACGATCGGCTCGATCTCGGCGGCGCTCAGGGCTTCGAGCTCGTCCTCGCCGGTCTCCGGCAACGCGACGGCCGGCCAGAACTCGGCGTCGAAGTCCCCCAGCGCGCGCTGCTCGACCGGCTCGAGCGTCACCACGCAGGCCTGCGTCAGGTCGGCGACGATGCTGCCCTTGAGACGGTAGTGGCCCTGGCCGGTGGCGCGGATGGTGAAATCGGCAACGAGGCGCCGGCAGCCCAGGATGTCGAGATCGGCGGCAAGCTGTGCCCGCTCGGCGTCGCTCGCCTCGCGCGTCTGCCGCAAACCCCCCTCCGGTATCTCCGTCACGCGATAGGACCAGTCCAGCGGCTCACTCATGGGCCCTCCGCTACACTGCCGGGAAGGGATGGAAAGATGTCCGCCGACACTGGCTCGGCGAGGGGGTCTGCCGCCGCCAGCGCCGCGGCGGCATCGCGCGTGTAGCGCGCCAGCAAAGGTGCCCCGGCGTGGGAAGCGCAAGCGTAGACGTGCTCGAGGAAAACCGGCTCCAGCGCGTCCGGTGCGCCGGTCTGCAGTGCAGTCCGGTAGGCCATGGAGCGCCCGTAGAGACCGGAGGCGGCGCGGCGCACCTTCTTCGGCACCGCCAGATCGCCGGTGCCGAGCTCGCGCAGCGAATCGTCCATGTCGGCGACGAAAGCCTCCACCAGCATCCGTGGCAGAGGCCCGTTCTCGCCCGTCACCGCGCGCAGGCGCTCCAGCACCAGGAACAGGTGCAGGGTGACCATCTCGTAGCGTCCGGATGGCGTGTCGGGCACACCCAGCGCAGCGTAAAAGCCGGGCTCCCGGGCCTTTGTCACGACCGCGCCATAAATCTCGCTTGCTTTACGACGCGTCTCGGCTCGGGTTCTGAGGGAATCTAGCATCTCGGCCGGGACCTTACGTCGAAGTAATAACGAATACCGTGGAGTTGGGCTCGAAGCGCGCCTTATGCCCATTGCTTTGGCAACAATCGCGGGCTAAGCGCGAATATCGGCCAATCGAGCCGCGGACAGATAGCATCTCGGGAACAGATAACATAATGCGCCGAGAGACCAACGACCGCCGGCGCCGCACGCGGGCAGCCCTGCTGGCCGGGCTCGGCCGCCTGCCGCGCATCCCCGTAGCCGCCCTGGCGATGACCATGGCGCTCGCCGCCTGCGACTCGAACATCATCAAGCACGGCGTGCAGTTCCACGAAGGCGACCTGCAGCAGATCCAGCCCGGCATGACGCAGGAGCAGGTGCGCATGAACCTCGGCTCGCCGTCGACCACCGCCGTCGTCGGTACCAGCCAGGCCTTCTACTACATCTCGAGCACCGCGACGCAGACCGCCTTCATGCTGCCGACCGAGCAGGACCGGCAGGTGGTCGCGGTCTACTTCTCCCAGGCGGGAACGGTCGAGCGCGTGGCGAACTACGGCATGAAGGACGGCCGCGTGTTCGACTTCGTCTCGCGCACGACGCCAGCGCCGGGCGGCAAGGACGCGGGCATCATCTACCAGCTGTTCCGCAACCTCGGCCAGAAGCAGATCTTCGGCGACTAACCTGGGACGCGCTTTTGGTCCACTCGCGCTGCAACAAACCCAAATGAAAAAGGCCCGGAGCGATCCGGGCCTTTCGCATTCTCGATCAAGGGCGGCGATCAGCCCAACTGCGCCAGCACAGCGAGCAGCAGCAGCGCCACGATGTTGGTGATCTTGATCGCAGGGTTCACGGCAGGGCCGGCCGTATCCTTGTAGGGATCGCCGACCGTATCGCCCGTGACGGCAGCCTTGTGCGCGTCGCCGCCCTTCACGTGCTTCACGCCGTTGGCGTCGATGAAGCCGTCCTCGATCGCCTTCTTGGCGTTGTCCCAGGCGCCGCCGCCCGAGGTCATCGAGATGGCGACGAAGAGACCGTTGACGATCACGCCGAGCAGCATGGCACCGACGGCCGAGAACGCCGCGCTCTTGCCCGCCGCACCGCCGCCGGCGATGAAGTAGATCACGAAATAGAGCACGATCGGCGACAGCACCGGTAGCAGCGACGGGATGATCATCTCCTTGATCGCCGCGCGCGTCAGCAGGTCGACGGCGGCGGCATAGTCGGGACGATCCTTGCCCTGCATGATGCCGGGCTTCGCTTTGAACTGGCGGCGAACCTCCTGCACGATGGCGCTGCCGGCACGGCCGACTGCCGTCATGGCGATGCCGCCGAACAGGTAGGGGATGAGACCGCCGAGCAAGAGGCCGGCGACGACAAACGGGTTCGACAGCGAGAAGTTCGGGTTGACGCCCTTGAAGTAGGAGAAGGCCGTGGCACCCGCCTTGTTCGCCTCGTCGATGAAGTGCTGCAGGTCGTAGCTGTAGGCCGCGAACAGCACCAGAGCGCCGAGTCCGGCGGAGCCGATGGCGTAGCCCTTGGTGACCGCCTTCGTGGTGTTGCCGACCGCATCGAGCGCGTCCGTCGAGCGGCGAACCTCCTTGGGCAGGCCTGCCATCTCGGCGATGCCGCCGGCGTTGTCCGTCACCGGGCCGAAGGCGTCGAGCGCGACGACCATGCCGGCGAGGCCGAGCATCGTCGTGGTCGCGATCGCGGTGCCGAAGAGGCCGGCGAGCGAGTAGGTGGAGAGGATGCCCGCGACGATGACGATAGCGGGCAGCGCCGTGGACTCGAGAGATACAGCGAGGCCCTGGATGACATTGGTGCCGTGTCCGGTCACCGAAGCCTGCGCGATCGAGCGTACCGGCTTGTAGCCGATGCCCGTGTAGTACTCGGTGATCCAGATGATGAGGCCCGTCACTGCGAGGCCGACGAGACCGCAGTAGAACAGGTTCAAGCCGGTGATCGTCTGGCCGACTGCGGTGCCGACTTCGCCGAAGCCGCCGAGAACGTACTGCGTGGCCGCCCAGAGGCCGGCGATGGATAGCACCGTGCTCGCCAGGAAGCCGCGGTAGAGCGCGCCCATGATCGAGTTGTTGGTGCCCAGCTTGACGAAGAACGTGCCGATGATCGACGTGATGATGCAGGCGGCACAAATGGCCAGCGGGTAGATCATCAGGATGTCGAGGTTCGGCTGGCCGGCGAAGAAGATCGATCCGAGCACCATGGTGGCGACGACCGTCACCGCATAGGTCTCGAAGAGGTCGGCCGCCATGCCGGCGCAGTCGCCGACGTTGTCGCCCACGTTGTCGGCGATCGTCGCCGGGTTGCGCGGGTCGTCCTCGGGGATGCCGGCCTCGACCTTGCCGACGAGATCACCGCCGACGTCAGCGCCCTTGGTGAAGATGCCGCCGCCGAGGCGGGCGAAGATGGAGATCAGCGAGGCGCCGAAGCCGAGGGCCACGAGCGCGTCGGTGACGGTGCGGTCATTGGCTGCAAAGCCGAGCCCGCCCGTGAGGAACAGGAAGTAGCCGGCGACGCCGAGGAGCGCCATGCCCGCGACCAGCATGCCGGTGACGGCGCCGGACTTGAAGGCGATGTCGAGGCCGCGCGCCAGCGAGTGCGTCGCCGCCTGCGCCGTGCGCACGTTGGCACGCACCGAGACGTTCATGCCGACATAGCCGGCCGCGCCCGAGAGGACTGCGCCGATGAGGAAGCCGATGGCGACGAGATAGCCGAGCAGCAGCCATGCAGCGATGAAGATCACCGCGCCGACGATGGCGATCGTCGAGTACTGGCGATTGAGATAAGCCTGCGCGCCCTCGCGGACGGCCCCCGCGATCTCCTGCATGCGTGCCGTGCCGGCGTCCGCGCTCATCACGACACGGATCGTGTAAGCCGCGTAGGCGAGCGCAAGCACGCCGCAGGCGACGATCCCCCACAGTAACTCCGTCATATTGTGAACCCCTTTGGCGCCCCTAGGAAATTGACCCTGCGGCTACAACGGAACGGCAGCGCAGGCTCGCTTCATTGGCGATTGCCGGCGGGACCATGCCAAAAGTGTGGAAGACTTGCAACACACGCGCGGCAGACTCGGCGGGACAACTTAAATTGTTGACCCGATTAGCGAATTTTCATATTTCGAAAGCATGGAAACGAATTCAGAAGCAAATCGCCGACCTGCACGCTGCCGCCGACGGCGATGCGCGTGCCCGATGTAGGCCGCGCCACGCGTATGCCTCACCGCCCTCGGGAACCCGATGGCGAGTTTCTGATTATCTCTTCCGGTTCAGTATAACCTTGCGTGCTGCGCCCCATCTGGCCGCAGCACCGACACACGGGGGACAACACCGTGCGGCCTATTTCCGTTCACTGCGAAGTGCGCCCGTAAATGGGAGCCAACAGCGCAAATAGCCGGGGTCCGATCTGGGGTGTGCTGACGCGCGTCCAGAACGGCCAGGCCATCGACAATCTGGCTCGGGCCTTCCACCTGCCGCGGCCGCAGGCGAAGGCGGCCATTCTCGACATGCTGGGAATGCTCACGCGGACAGTCGACGAGCAGACGTTCGCCCGTCTGACGCTGGCGCGCCTCATCGAGCTGCTGGGCAAGAACGACTACGAGCCCTTGCTGGAAAATCCGGGCCTGATGGGGGCGACCTCGACCCAGGTGATCGGCACCGAGGCGCTGACGGCACTCGCCGGACGACCGGAGAGCACACGCATCAACCAGCACGCGGCGCAGGCCGCCGGCATCAGCGAGATGATCGCCGAGTACCTGCTTCCGGTCGTGGCGGCGATGTTCATGGGCGCCCTGTCCCTACGGGCCAGCCCCCGCCTCTTCGCGCTGGTTCGCGGCGAGGCCCGCCCGGCCGATCCCTCCCCGGACGCGACCGCCCCCTTCTCCGGGCAATTTCCGGTGGGGCGCGGCAGCAGCGGCGTTTTCGCCGGCGCCGTGGTCGTCACCTCCGAGCAAGGTCCCGGCCGCGAAGTGCTCTTCCGCGAGCTGGCGGAGCAAATCCGCGCAGGCGGCGGCAGCGAGGACGACCCGATCCACGAGGTGCGGCAAATCATGGCTGACGGGCTCGGCCTGCGCACGCGGCATGCGCCATGGCTGGCGCGCGCGCAAAAGTGGACGCTGGACAACATCCAGGGCGCGCAGATGCAAATACAAGAGCGGCTGAGCAAACTGCTCAACCGCCCTGAAGAATAAGCCGAATTTCGTCGATTGCTGGACGCGCCCCTACTTGCAGGGCCGCGCCTCCGCATCGCACGTCCAGCCGCCACCGTTCTGCGAGCAGCCGAGCTTACGGCTGGCGGCGCGGCTGAAGCGGGCCCAGGCACTTCCGTACTCGAGATCGGTGAAGTCCTGCCAGGACCGGATGGCTTCCCGCTGCGCGGCGGCGCGAGTCCCCAGCGTGCCGCTGCTGCCATAGTGCCAGTGATCGGTCATGCACAGCCGGCCACCCTCACGCCGCACGTCATGCAGCGAGGTAGCCAGGCCCGTCTCCGAAGCGGCGAAAGCCGGTACGGCGGCGGTCGTTGCCACCAACAAACCAAAAACCAAACCAAGCATCGACCTGGGCAACATTTCCCACCCCCGTGTTTGTCCAGATGATTTGTGTGGACACTGCCAGATTCCGCTTGTGGCCTCGATAGCTGGCAGTCGGCGGGGACTAAAATCGGCGCTTCAGCGGCAAACCGGCAACAGCGGCCTGATTTAGAGCAATGGCTCCTCATAGACGCGCTTGCCGTCGGACAGGAGCCCCTTGATGGCCGCGTTGCCGCTGCCGTCGACCGCGATCAGCGCCGAGATTTTCTTATCGCCGACCATTCGCTCCAGATCGCGCCCGGCGCCTTCCGGCACGAAGAAGCTCTCGATACCGTAGTCCAGGTTCACGGTCGCCGGCTCCTGCGGCTGCTCGGGCGGCGGCACGGTCACATACCGGACATTCCCCTTGATGACGACATCACCCGGATCGACCTGGCTGGGCGGCTGCGTGGAGCCGGCGACGGCCTGCCAGCTCTCGCCGGTGCCCTTGCGCAACGTAATGTAGAAGGGACCTTTGCGGTCCGGCAGTTGCGCGCCTGCGGGCAGCTTGAAGCGCGAGATGTCATACCCGAGGACCACATAATCACCCCGGAAGAGGCTGCGCGGATCGACCGGTATCACGTCGAGCACCACCTCGCGGCCGTTGGCGAGCAGCGACGCGCGGTCCCAGATCATGAGCCCGAGCACGAGCGCTTGGCCCAGTGCGACCGCGGCAACTGCGGCCCAAAGCTTGCGGCGATCGGCGCTCATGCGGCCTCCAGACCAGGGTGAACACGTGCATGCAGGCGATAGGCGGCGACCGCCAGCAGGATCACGAGCACGCCGGCCGACAGGAAGAACAGCGACGTATTGAGCAGCGTGCCGATGGTCTTGAAGTAGATGCCGAGCACCTCGATGGAAAAGCCCGCATAGCCGAGCCACAGCAGCGCCGGGCTCGCGAGCCGCAGCCCCAGCGCGATGCCGCCAAGAACCAGCGCCAGACTGAGGATGGCGAGCAGGATAAAGGTGTCGAGCGGCGGCTCCTTGATGAATTGCAGCGCGAACAGCCCGGCATAGGCGATCGCCATGCCGTAGGCGATGCACGGCGTCTGCCAGCCGCTGAGGCGCTCGTCGATCAGCGGCGCCGCGAACCCGGCCGCGGCGATCAGCAGACCGAGCCCGACGACGACACCGTGGCCATTACCGTCGAGCAGCGTGTAGCCGAGGCTCACGATCCATACCGCCATCGCGACCGCGGCCAGGTGCAGCCCGCCCTGCCAGCGCTGCCAAGCCATCGCCGCAGCAACCGCCGTCCACGCCCAGAGGAACGACCAGTGCACATGCGATGTCTCGCCGGTCTCCCAGCCGCTCCACAGACACACGAGGAGCATGGCGATCGCCAGCGCCGGATTGGACCGCAGCAGCACCCCGGCAGCGAGTGCCCCGAGCGCCCATGTCAGCACCGCGTCCGGCGGATGCCCTTCGATATGGAACATCTGCGCGATGAGCATGATGCCGGCGCCGAAGATCGAGACGCCGGCGAGAACGGCCGCGTGGGCGAAGGTCGGATGCTTGCGCTCGAACAGCACGCCGGCGATGGCGTAGGATGCCAGCAGCGCTCCGAAGATCAATGCCAGCCGGAAAAGACGCGGCATGTCGCTCCAATGCGCCGCGACAAAGCTCATCGCGCCGAAGCCGATGAGGACCGCGCCGAGGATGGCCAGTGCGGTGGCGAGATCGAGCTTGCCGCCCTGCTCGGCCGTCAGCTCGCGGCGAATGGCGGTTTCGCCGTCGGCGGTCACCCACCCGGCATCCCGCCAGCGCGTCAGATCTCGGTCGAGGCGCTTTGCATAGCGGGACATGGTGGCATCCTGGCAGCCTTAGGTCGGTTCCGACGATATAGAGCCAGGCGGTGCGAAACAATGTCGCCAATAGGGCTGGCGTGAGTTGCGCATCCCCTAAAGCTGTCCGCATTGAGGCGCCTCCCCGTTTCCATTAGGTTGCCGCGCCATGCAGGATAAAAAGCCCATTCACGTGGTCGGCGGCGGCCTGGCAGGCTCCGAGGCTGCCTGGCAGATCGTCTCCGCCGGCGTGCCCGTGGTGCTGCACGAGATGCGTCCCGTCCGGATGACGGACGCGCACAAGACCGAGCACCTCGCCGAGCTCGTGTGCTCGAACTCGTTCCGTTCCGACGACTGGGAGTCGAACGCGGTCGGCCTCCTGCATGAGGAGATGCGGCGGGCCGGCTCGCTCATTCTCGCGGCCGGCGATACGCACAAGCTGCCGGCCGGCGGCGCGCTTGCCGTCGACCGCGAAGCCTTCGCTGCCGAGGTGACGCAGCGGCTTGCCTCACACCCGCTCGTCACGGTGGAACGCGGCGAGGTCGCGGGCTTGCCGCCGGAAGATTGGGAAAGCGTCGTGATCGCTACCGGCCCGCTGACGTCGCCGGCACTGAGCGAGGGCGTACGCTCGCTCACCGGCGAGGGCGACCTTGCATTCTTCGATGCGATCGCCCCGGTCGTGCACCGCGAGACGATCGATACGTCGGTCGCCTGGTTCCAATCGCGCTATGGCAAGAGCGGACCGGCAGGCACCGGCGCCGACTATCTCAACTGTCCGATGAACCGCGAGGAATACGAGAGCTTCGTCGATGCGCTTCTGGCCGGCGACAAGACGAGCTTCAAGGAATGGGAGGCCTCGACCCCGTATTTCGACGGCTGCCTGCCGATCGAGGTGATGGCCGAACGCGGCCGCGATACGCTGCGCTACGGGCCGATGAAGCCCGTGGGCCTCGACGACCCGCGCACCGGCCGTTGGCCCTACGCCGTCGTGCAGCTTCGCCAGGACAATGCGCTCGGCACGCTGTGGAACATGGTCGGCTTCCAGACCAAGCTCAGGCATGCCGAGCAGGTGCGCATCTTCCGCATGATCCCCGGATTGCAGCAGGCGGAGTTTGCGCGGCTCGGCGGCCTGCACCGCAACACTTTCATCAACTCGCCCAAGCTGCTCGACCGCGCGCTGCGCCTCAAGGCGATGCCGCGCCTGCGCTTCGCCGGGCAGATCACCGGCGTGGAAGGCTACGTGGAGAGCGCTGCTATCGGCCTGCTCGCCGGCCGCTTCGCCGCCGCCGAGCGTCTCGGGCGCGCGTGCGCGCCGCCTCCGTCGACGACGGCGCTCGGCGCTTTGCTCGGGCACATCACCGGCGGACACCTCGCCGCCGACGATGCCGGCGCGCCGAAGTCATTCCAGCCGATGAATATCAACTACGGCCTCCTGCCCGACCTCGACGGGCCGGAGCAAGGCGCCGACGGCAAGCGCCTCAAAGGCAAGGAGCGCGGCCGCGCCAAGAAGCGCTTGATGAGCGTGCGCGCGCTTGCCGACATCGACGCCTGGCTCGCCGCCGCAGCGTTTCCCGCCGCCGCGGAATGACCCGACGCGCTCATGCGTCAAACGGGCTTATTGATGTTTTTTGCGTCACTTGTCATTTTTAACGCATGCCATTGACCATCAGTCCGCAATGATCACGGCGGCGCAGATGCGCGCTGCACGCGCCCTTCTGGGCATCGACCAGCAGACGCTCGCCGATCTCGCCGGCGTATCGCTGCCGACAATCCAGCGCATGGAGGCAAGCGAGGGCAACGTGCGTGGCGTCATCGACACGCTGACCAAAGTCGTCGCCGCCTTCGAGCGCGCCGGCATTGAGCTCATCGGCGAAGGTGCCCCCAGCATTGGCGAAGGCCGTGGCGTCCGCTTCCGATCGGCCAGGGGCGGGAGGATCGCCAGGACGTCGGCCGCGGCCGGCCGGAAGGCGCGCCCGCGCGGCGCCCGCTGATGCCGCGCACGGCGTCGGCGCGCGCGCCCGGAAAAGGCGCCGAGCCGCCGCGTTGCGCACGGAGAGGGACAGTGTGATGCCAGCGCCACCACAGAGCGGACGGCGACGCCCGACGCCGACCTTCGCCGAGCTGTTCACGCCCAAGCTCGTCACCATCCTGCGCGATGGCTACGGGACGGCCGACCTGCGCGCCGACGCGGTCGCCGGACTGACGGTGGCTATCGTCGCGCTGCCGCTGTCGATGGCTATCGCCATCGGCTCCGGCCTGTCGCCCGATAAGGGGCTGTTCACCGCCATCGTCGGCGGCTTCATCATCTCCGCGCTCGGCGGCAGCCGCTTCCAGATCGGCGGCCCGGCCGGCGCCTTCATCGTGCTCATCGCCGCCATCGTCGAGCGGCACGGCTATGACGGCCTGGTGCTGGCGACGATGCTGGCGGGCGTCATGATGGCCGCCGCCGGCTTTCTGCGCATCGGCACCTACATCAAGTACATCCCGTTCCCCGTCACCATCGGCTTCACCGCCGGCATTGCCGTCATCATCATGGCGAGCCAGCTTCGCGAGCTGCTCGGCCTCGACATGACGAGCGAGCCGGCAGCCTTCATTCCCAAGCTCGAGGCCATCTGGCAGAGCCTCGGCACCGCGCGACCGGCCGCGGCGGCGCTGTCGGCACTCGCCATCGTCACCATCCTCGGGCTGCGGCGCCTGCGTCCGAAGTGGCCGGGCCTGCTGATCGCCGTGGCGCTGACGACGCTGCTCGCCTTTCTGCTGCAGCTCGACGTCGCCACCATCGGCTCGCGCTTCGGCGGGGTGCCGCGCACCTTGCCCATGCCGAGCCTGCCGGCGTTCGACCTTGCCAAGCTCACCGCCGTTTTCCCCGATGCGATGGCCATCGCCCTGCTCGGCTCGATCGAGAGCCTGTTGTCGGCCGTCGTCGCCGACGGCATGAGCGGACGCAAGCATCGCTCGAACTGCGAGCTCGTGGCGCAGGGTGTCGGCAACGTGGCGGCAGTCACCTTCGGCGGCATGTGCGTCACCGGCACCATCGCGCGCACGGCCACCAACATCCGCGCCGGCGCGCACAGCCCGGTGTCGGGGATGCTGCATGCGCTCTACCTGTTGCTGTTCATGCTCGTCGCAGCACCGCTGGCGTCCTACATTCCGCTCGCCAGCCTCGGCGGCGTGCTGGCCGTCGTCGCCTGGAACATGGCCGAGAAGCACGAGTTCGCCGGGCTGCTGCGGGCGTCGTGGGGCGATGCCACGGTGCTGCTGGCAACCTTCTTCCTGACGATCTTCGTCGATCTCACGGTAGCCATCGGCGTGGGCGTCAGCCTCGGCGCCTTCCTCTTCCTGCACCGTATGGCCGAGGCCGTGGAGATCGAGGGCGGACCGGCGCTGATCGCCGAGGATGCCGCCGACGGTCCCAGCAGCGAGCGCGCCGTCTACATGCCCGCGGCGTTCGACGGCGATATCGCCGTCTACCGCATCTCGGGCGCGTTCTTCTTCGGCGCCACCACGGCCGTGAGCACCGTGCTCGACCGCATCGGCGCCCACCCGCGCACCTTCATCCTCGATTTCGCGGAGGTGCCCATCGTCGACAGCACTGCCGCCAAGACGCTCGACGGTTTCGTGCGCAAGCTGCGCGCCGGTGGGACGACGGTCTATTTCACCGGCGCCGGCAAGGGCGTGCGCCGCGCCCTGCTTTCCGCCGGCTTGCGCAAGCCGCTGGTTCGCTACGCGCCCGCCATCGAAGATGCCGTCGCCATGAGCCGCACCAAGCCCGCTGCGTGACCGCGGCGAGGCGAACGCCGAGGGATTGGCGAAAGCCGAAGGACTAGCGAAGACCGAGGGATTCCGGCAGCTCCGTCACCGCCGCCGCCGGCAGCGGCTGCTCGGGGCCTTGCCCGTACTTCGCCAGCACGCCCCGCGCCTTGAACGCCACCGCGTCGGCGATGGCCGCCTGCCCTTCGGCGGTCGGATGGAAAGCACCCGAATAGGTCGACGCCAGCACGAGCTGGAACCAGGCGAAGGCATCGAGCTTCAGCACCTTCTGCAGCAGCGACGTGGCGACGTGGAAGTTGCCGGTCATGAACGCGTCGTTCGGGGTGCGGAACCAGCGCTGGCGCGAGGCGTAGGCACGGTAGTCGGCGGGGTTATACGGGCGCCAGCCGGCCGCCGTCTTGCGCGGCAGACGCAGATCGTCGGTGATGTCGGCGCCGTCGTAGGTCGTGCCCGCGCAGATGCCGCGCCCGATGAACTCGCGCCGGTGCGCGTCGACGAACGTCCACTGATACTGGTCAGCCGCCGCCTTCATCGCCGTGTTCAGCTTGTCGGCGATCCAGGTGCCGATGCGCACCTTCGTCTCGCTGAGCTTGAAGTCCGGCAGAACGTCCATGCCGGCCACACCGTCGGGGCAGGTGCTCGTCCCGTCGCCCTGCAGTGCGAGGCCCGGATAGGCGGTGAGCAGCACGCGGTCGGACTGCTCCCAGGGAATATGCAGCAGGTAGTGGATGGCGCGGTTGAGCGACTTGTAGCGCAGGATGAGCGCGTCGAGGCCGAGGCTGGCGTCGTCGAGGCCGTGCACCTGCCCGAACCAGCCGCCCAGCTTACGCAGCGTCGAGTCGTCGGAGAGAATCGAGTTGGCGAGCAGGCGCGAGAAGCCGACGTCGTTGCCGCCGACAGAGACGAACATCAGATCGATCTTGCGCGCGTTGATGGGATCGCATTTGCGCAGCACCAGCCCGCCCTTGAGCTCGGGGATGGTGCCGTCCATGTGATAGGCTTCCGGAAGGTCCTGCATCGGCGCGTCGTGCTGATCGCACTGCGCTGACGCCACGGCGGAGATCTGCGACATGTCCGAGGGGTTCGGCACCCACTCGTTGCCGGCGTAGCGCAGGAAAAGCCCATAGGTCACTTCCGAGCCCGAGCAGGCGACCCCGACGTACGTGACGGCGCGGTGGTCATCCTCGATCGAGAGCTGCAGCGCGGCGCGGAGCTGATGCGAATAGAGCGACCGATGGCAGCCCTGGTCGGTCCAGCGCGCGTTCTCCTCGATGAAGGGCCTGTCGCCGATCTGTTTCCAGGGACCGATGCGCGCGGGATAGCCGCTGAGATCGACGCCGCCCGAGCCGCGGCCATAGTCGGCGGTGCGGTCGCGCGAAAAGCGCACGGGCACGTCGGGGTTGCCCTCGCCCGAGGCGAAGCTGTCGCCCATGCCGACGACGAGCAGGTCGCGCACGTGCACCTCGGTGCTCGCCACCTCGCGCCCGCCGATCTCGACGCTGACGGTCGCGCCGTCGGGATAGGGGATGTCGAAGTGCGCCTCTTCGCTGCACGCCTGCACGACAGCGTCGCCGCGCACAGCGCCGCCATGCGGAGCCGTCAGCCACGTGCAGGTGAGCCCTGCAGCCTCGTCGATGCCGCCGACGTCGAAGGTCACGCGATGCGACTTGGGATTGATGTAGTCCTCGCCATCCTTGCAGGCGAAGCGGTTGGTGCGCGCGTTCCAGCACGTGTCGCGGAACATGGTCTCCGCCCAGCCGTTCTCGTGGCGCATGCTGAGCGCCTGCTCGGCGGCGAGTATAGGACGCTGCAATTGATCGGCGGGCGGCAGCGCGAGATACGTGGCACGGTGCACTTCCGTATCGGCCGCGTCGGAGAAGAAACGGAACGCGTTATCGACACGCCACGCGATCTTGGGCACCGGCAATTGCGCGACCTGTGCCAGGCTCGGCGAGCCCAGCAACCCGGTCAACAGCAGCAGCACCGTGCATTGGGCTGCCGTTCGCGACATTGTGCGACTCCCCTTGCCCGCATCGGGCCTAGAAGCGTTCGCGCCTGCTCGCAAGATAGATCCTCCAGATACGCGACAGCGGCGATATCTCTGCTTGCTCGAAGGCGATCCGTGAGCCTAGACGTTCCAAAGCCGCCAAATAGGGCTCAACAAGGGCAGTGGGCAGGATCGCCTGCCTGATGGTTGCCGGCGCAACGGACGATTGCCGGCGTACCGCGGCGAGTGCCGCGTTCGCTTCACCGATGATCGGCATAAGGATCGGCCTCCAGTCGCTCGGCGCCTCGGCTGCGAGCGGGTTATGCCCTTTGGCGAGAAGCGCCGGCAAAAGACGCAACAATTGCGCGCGTCCGTAGGCTTGCGCCGCATCCGATATAACAGCGCCGTATGACGCCTGCGATCCGCCGAGGACGTGCGCCGCCATGCGGAAAGCGGCGCCCTGGCTTGCATCGGCAAATGCCGCCAGTGCTTCCGGTGCGGCCAAAGCGCCCGGGTGCAAAAGCGTCTCGTAGGCATCGACGATTGCCACCGCGTCCCGCGCGTTCACGTCGCCGCGGCGCGTGGCGGCAAGCATGGCGTCAGCGACCGGCGCGGCGACGTCTCCCGCATGGCCGGCGTCATCGAGCACGTCGCGCCACCACTGCAGGCGGATGGCGCCGATCGTCGGCTCGGTGGCGGTCACCGGGATGCGCGCGATCTCGCCGTGGAAAGCGGCGATGGTCAGCAGTCCCTGGCGGGCGCCCGCCGGCGCCAGCAGCGCCGCGAGGTAGCGGTCGCGATCGAGCTGGCGAGCCGCACCGCGCACCTCCTCGTCTCGATCCGCCGTCCTCGCCTCAGCCATGTTCGGGCGCCTTCCGCCTGAGCGTTACTCGACCGCGATCAGGCCGGCGCCGAAGCTCCGACCCTCGGCCAGCAGGACGTTATAGGTGCGCGCTGCGGCGCCGGTGCTCATCGGCTCGAGGCCGATGCCGGCGGCGGTGAAGAAGGCGCGCACGGCCTCCGGAGGCAGGCGATGCTCGCGGCCGGTGCCGAGGAGGACGAAGGCGGGCGGCTTGAGCTCGTCGATGAACTTCGCGCACAGCTCCGGCGTCAGGTCGGCAAAGTCGGCGACGGGCCAGCCGAACATGCCGCGCGGAACGATGATGAGCGAGCCGCGGTGGCTCATGTCGGCGAAGCGAAAGCCGCCGTTGCCGTAAGCGTCGATCGGCGCGCGGCCGGGGAAATGAGCTTCATCCGACCTTGCCATGGCCTATGCCGGACGCGCCTCGCCCGATCAGCGCGCCGCCTTCTTGCTGGGGGCCGAACGCGTTCTCGCTGCCGCCTTGGCCCGGTCGGCACCTGCCGAGCTGGCCGGGGCGATGACCGGCCCCACGTCCTTCGGCTTCGGCGCATTGCCGATGGTGTCGCGCTTGACGCCGAGGTAGCCGAGCAGCGGCGCGGCGATGAACACCGACGAATAGGTGCCGATGACGATACCCAGCAGCATCGCGAACGAGAAGTTGCGGATCACCTCGCCGCCGAAAATGATCAGCGCCATGATGCCGGCGATGGCCGTCATGCCGGTGAGGATCGTGCGCGACAGCGTCTCGTTGATCGACAGGTTGAGCAGCTCGGTGAGATCCATGCGTTTGAACTTGCGCAGGTTCTCACGGATGCGGTCGGACACGACGACGGAGTCGTTCACCGAGTAGCCGAGAATGGTGAGCAGCGCCGCGACGATCGACAGATCGAACTCGAGCCCCAGCGCAGAGAAGATGCCGACCGTCACCAGCACGTCGTGCAACAGCGCGAGCACGCATCCGGCAGCGAACTGCCACTCGAAGCGGAACCACACGTAGATACAGATGGCGATGAGCGAGGCGAACACGGCGATGAGGCCGGTGCGCCGCAGCTCGCTCGACACGGCCGGGCCCACGACCTCGATGCGCCGCTGCGCGTATTCAGGGCCCAGCGCGTCGACGACTTTCTTCATCGCCGCCTGCTGCTCGCCCTCGCCGCCCTTCTGCTGCTCGACGCGGATCAGCACGTCGGTATCGGAGCCGAAGCTCTGGATCTGCACCGAGCCGATGCCGAGCGAGTTCAGCTTCTCGCGCATCTCCGACAGCGGCGCCGGGCCGTTCTTGTGCTGCACCTCGATCAGCGAGCCGCCGACGAAGTCGACGCCGTAATTGAGACCCTTGGTGAAGTAGAGGCCGAGCGACGCTGCCATGCAGACAACCGACAGCAGGAAGCAAAGCCCCTTGTAGCGCATGAAGGGCAGCCGCAGGTTATGCGGGAAGAAGTCGAAGCCCTTGAAGTCGGGAATGGGGAAGAACATTGCTTGCCTCTTTAGACCGGCACTTCAAGGATGCGGGACTTGCCCTTGCTCTTGATCCACAGCGACACCAGCAGTCGTGTCACCGTAACCGCAGCAAAGACCGACGTCAGGATACCGATGGTCAGCGTCACGGCGAAGCCGCGGATCGGACCGGAGCCGAGCCAGAACATGATCACCGCGGCGGCCAGCGTCGTGAGCTGGCTGTCGAGAATGGTGATCCAGGCGCGCTGGAACCCCTGGTCGATCGCCGCGATGGGTGACTTGCCGGCGCGCAATTCCTCGCGGATGCGCTCGTAAATAAGAACGTTGGCGTCGACGGCCATGCCGATGGTCAGCACGAAGCCGGCAATGCCGGGCAGCGTCAGCGTGGTGCCGATGACCGTCATCAGCGCGATGATCAGGAAGCCGTGGACGATGAGGCCGATGACGGCGAAGACGCCGAAGGTGCCATAGGCGACGATGGTGAGGACGCCCGTTGCCAGACAGCCCACGAGGCCCGCCAGCTTGCCGGCCTCGATGGAGTCGGCGCCGAGCGAGGGTCCGACGGTGCGCTCCTCGACAACCGTCAGCTTGGTCGGCAGCGCACCGGAGCGGAGCTGCACGGCCAGCGTGTTGGCGCTGTCGACCGTGAACTGTCCGGAGATCTGCCCCGAGCCGCCGAGGATCGGCTCGCGGATGACCGGCGCCGAAAGCACCTTGTCGTCGAGCACGATGGCAAACGGCGCGCCGACGTGGTCCTTGGTGAAGTTGCCGAACTTGCGCGCGCCCGACCCGTTGAAGCGGAACGAGATGATGGGCTCGTTGGTGCGCTGGTCGAAGCCCGGCTGCGCGTCGACGAGGTCCTCGCCGGATACGATGGGAGACTCCTGCAGAACATAGCTGCGGTTCTCGCCCTCGGCCGACGGATACACCTTGTAGCCGAGCGGCACGCGCGTCTGCTTGGCCTCCTCGGCCGTCATGTCGGGGTGAACGGCGTGGAAGGTCAGCTTGGCCGTCTGGCCGATCAGGTCCTTGAGCTGCTTGGTGTCCTGCAGTCCCGGGAACTGCACAAGAATGCGGTCCGATCCCTGGCGCACGACCGTCGATTCCGAGGTGCCGAGCGCGTTGACGCGCCGGTCGACCGTCTCGATGGCCGCGCTCGCCGCGCTCGAAATGCGATGCTGCATGCCTTGCGGCGTCGGCGTGAGGGCGATCGTGTCGGCACCCTTTTTCTCGACCGTCAGATCGCTGCCGCCGGAGCCGAGAATGGCGCTGCCCGTCGGCTGCGCCAGCTTCTTCAGCGCCTCCAGCGCCTTGTCCATCTCCTCGGGCTTGGTGATCTTGACCTGCACCGAGCCGCTGGCAATGCCGAGGCCGGTGAAGCCGACCTTGGCCTCACGCAACTGGCGCCGCGTGTCGTCGCGCAGCGTGTTGAGCCAATCCTTCTCCAGCTCCTTGGTATCCATCGCCAGCAGAAGGTGGGCGCCGCCCTGCAGGTCGAGGCCCAGCGGAAGCTGCTTGTGCGGCAGCCACCAAGGCCACTTCTCCACCGTCTCCTTGGGGAAGAAGTTCGGCAGCGTGAACAGCACGCCGGCGAGGCAGACAAGTGCGACGGCGATGATCTTCCAGCGTTCGAAGTGCAGCATCTGTCAATCGATCTCGTTTGCTGGTGGCGGAGAGCGCTCCCGGCGCCTCACGCGGTTTCCTTGGTCGGCTCGCCCTTGCCGCGCACGTCCATCAAGGTCGACTTCAGGACGCGGATGCGCAAGTTGTCGGCCAGCTCGACCTCGACCTCGTCGGAGGTGTCGGAGCTTTTCAGCACCTTACCCACGAAGCCGCCCGAAGTAATGACCGTGTCTCCGCGGCGGACCTGATTGACCATTTCCCGGTGCGCCTTGGAGCGTTGCTGCTGCGGCCGAATGACCAGGAAATAAAAGATGACAATCATGACCAGCATCGGGAACAACAGTCCGCCGGCGCCGCCGAGCGGATCCCCGCCTGCAGCCTGAGCGAATGCTGGTGTAATGAACATGCTTTCTTCCTCTTGCGGATAACCGGCAACAGCAGGCCGAGCCTGCGCGAGCGCAGCCGACGCTCCTGTCCTGCGTGAAAAGTGCCGCGACTATAGTGTTCAGCGGCGCCTTTGCAACAGAAAGGCCAATTGTGCGGCGCCACACAATTGGGGTGACTCGCTCTTGCCGGCGCTATAGAAGCAGCGCCCCTGCCACGGCAAGTAAAAAGCGTGCTGCAGCGAGAAAATACGAGCCTTGATGATGAATGACGAGACCGACCTCCTGCAGCGCCTGGAACGCCTCGCGGCAGCCCTCGAGCGCCTTGCGCCGCCGCCGCCGAAAGCCCCGGACTTCGAGGCGGCGGAGGCTTTCGTCTGGCACGCCGACAAGGAGCGCTTCGAATCCGTCGGCGCTGTTAATCGCGTTCCCTTGGCGCTGCTGCGGGGCGTCGAGAGCGTCGCGCCGCAGCTCGTTGCCAATACGGAGCGCTTCGCCCGCGGCCTTCCGGCCAACAACGCCCTGCTCTGGGGCGCGCGCGGCATGGGCAAGTCGTCGCTGGTGAAGGCCGTACACGCCGACGTGCGCGGGCGCCTCGCCGAGGAGATGGCCAAGACCGGCGCCGACTTGAAGCTGGTCGAGATTCACCGCGAGGACATCGCCGCCCTGCCGCGCATTCTGGCTGCGATGCGGGGGAGCCCCCACCGCTTCATCGTGTTTAGCGACGACCTATCCTTCGACAAGGACGACACGAGCTACAAATCGCTGAAGGCCGTGCTCGAAGGGGGGCTCGAGGGCCGGCCGGACAACGTCATCTTCTATGCGACCTCCAATCGCCGCCACCTGATGCCGCGCGAGATGATGGAGAACGAGCGCTCGACGGCCATCAATCCGTCGGAAGCGGTGGAGGAGAAGGTCTCGCTGTCGGACCGCTTCGGCCTCTGGCTGGGGTTCCACAACGGCACGCAGGAGCAGTATCTCGACATGGTGCGGGGCTATGCAGCCCACTATGGCCTTGCTCTCGCCGACGAGGAGCTCGTCCGCGAGGCGCTGGAATGGAGCGTGACACGCGGCGGCCGCTCCGGCCGTGTCGCCTGGCAGTTCACCCAGCATCTGGCCGGAAAGCTCGGCAAGCGCCTCGACTCTTGATCAGCCTGGCGCCTTGACACGGTTGCGCCGAGCGCGTTGCGTGGTCGCGATTGCCGATCGCCGAAGAGGAAACGTTCGATGCGCTCTTGGACGCCCTATGCCACCGCCATCCTGCTGACGCTGAGCATGGGTGCAGCGGCGGCCGACGATCCGGCATTCGTCGGCAAATGGTCGCTCGATCCGGCCAACTGCAACGCCGGCCAGGAGACGGAGAGTGCGCCCCTCGTCATCGCCAGGGATCGCTACGACCAGCACGAGAGCCACTGCGCATTCAAATCCGTCGAGGGCGGCAACGGCGAATGGAAATTCGCCTCGGAGTGCACGGTCGAGGGCAGCGCGATGCCGTACGACTTCAGCCTGACCCTTTCCGGCGATACGCTGACCTTCACCGACAGCGGCGGACAGCGCGACTTCCTGCGCTGCAAATGAGCGGCTGAGCCCGCCCGCTGCGGCTGCCGCCTGGCTGCGCCGCCGCGCCCGGCCGTCGGCCAGGGCAATAGCGCGCCGCCAGGCCCTCGGCCGCAATTGCGCTAAATGCGCAAAAGCAGCATTACGCCGCCTTTCCGATCTCCTGCTGAGGTGTCCCGGTACCCTAGCGAGGAATTGCCCATGGTCCAGAAGACAGAGAAGTGGTCGAAGGAAGTCACCGACCACGACCACCCGTACGCATTGCCGCCCGGCGTCTTCAAGTCCGGCGATCCGGATGTGATCGCCGCCGCCCTGCAGCACTCCGCCGAGGACCCGCGCCGAGGGCCGCACGATGCCTATCGCACGGCGATGTCGATGCTCGACTTCTACATCAATCGCGCCGGCAAGAACCTGACCGACGGCGATCGCGCGGCACTCGAGAAAGCCAAGACAGCGCTGCGCAAGCGCTTCGGCCGCACGGACGGCTGAGCCCGCGTCAGTGCGTGCGCACGGCGACGTTGACCGTTTGCGCCGCACCGGACGTCGCGCCCATGCGATCGGCGACGACGACGGCGAAGCTCGCACGCGGCGCGTCGGTGCCGTCGTGGTGGAAGAGCACGGAGCCCTGCTCCAGATCGGCCTGCGTGAAGCGCTCGACCGGGCGCACGGGATCGCTCGCCAGCGTGACGAAGCCGTTGCGCACGTCCGAGACGGTGAACACCAGATGCTCGGCCGTATCGTCCGGATCGAGCGCAGAGAGATCCTGCAAGGTGATGCGCACCGCGCGGCCCTTGTCCACCGACAGGTCGAGGTCGCCGGAGATGGACGGCGGGATGTTGCGCATCTCCGCCGTCAACTGGCCGCCCATCTCCATCGCCAGCTTGCCGTACTTGACGTTGCCGACCACCTCGCCGCTGCCGCGGATGCTGATCAGTTGCCGCACAACGATATCGCCCTGCAACGTGCCGCGCACATCGGCGGTATCGACCTTCACCTTGCCGAAGCAGCGCCCTCCCGGCTGCACGATGAGCTGATCGCCGGCGATGTCCCCTTCCACGTAGCCGAATATCTCGATGCGACCGGCATTGCGGATCCCGCCTTTGAGAAAGGTATCCTCGCGGATGACGATGACGCGTGACTGATCTTCCACTGCCGGCCTCATTGGTGTCCCGCCGCTACTAGCCCCAACGATTAAGCCAGCTTGGTGACGGATAGGAGCCGGAACGGGGCACGAGGTAAACGCGGCGGCACCCGTCGCCCATTCGCAACTGCGCGGCCACAGTCTTCCGACAATCCACAGAGCGCCAAAGGTCCGTGTCTTGAGTATCGACTGCCGCGGGAGCAGCTTACCGCCGTCGGAGGCTCAGTCTCCAAGCGCATGTATCTGGAGGGGTAAATGTCCAAGTTGAGAGCATGCATCCTGGCGGTCGCCGCCGTCGCGTGCGCCAGCGCGCCATCGGCCGTCATGGCCCAGGCCACCACCGTCGCCCACGCCAAGTCCAAGGACTGCCGCGGTTTCCGCGCCGTTGGCAGCGGCCTCACCGAGAGCATCGCCTCGCTGATGGCCACCCAGGGCGCCATCAATCTGGCCGAGAACCGCGGCTACACGGTGCAGGGCGACGCCAAGCTCGTCTCGTGCACCTCCGGCGGCATTTTCGGCATGGAATGCGCCGCAACCTCCTACGCCTGCCGGCTCCCGCAGTAAGACTGCGCTCCGGCTGAGCTACAGCAGCGGCTGCGCACGCCCGTGCGCGGCCGCTTCGCGTTCTGAACCCCGGTCAGGTGGCCGCGACGCATTCCGACGCCGCTGTCTACCGCCAAGTCAAACTTTCCAACAAAAAACATCTTGATCGTTGCAACAGCGCAACATATCCTTTGCGTATTGCAGAACCGCGTCTTTTGTATTGCGTAACCAGAGCACCGCCGCCGCCATGCTCACGCTTTCTGGTCCAGTAGAGCGGGCCCCACAGGCTCCCACCGCCGATGGCGGTCTGCGCACCCTCAACGCCGGCGAGATTCTCTTTCGCCAAGGCGAGCCGCGCCTGCACGTCTACCGTGTCGAGACTGGCTCCGTTTGCCTCTTTACCGAGCGCGAGGACGGCCGCCAGGCGGTCATCGAGTTCGCCTTCCCCGGAGACTTCGTAGGCCTCGGCTATCTCGACAGCCACGTCTCCGGCGCCCAGGCGGCGATGGATTGCTCGCTCACCTGCATGCCGCGCGCCGCCGTCGAGCCGCTGCTCCTGAAAAGCCCCGCCGGCACGTCCCGGCTCGGGGCCGCCATCGACCGCGAGGTCGCCTTCCTCAACGAGGCGCAGCGCCAGCCCGTCGCCGAGCCGCTCGGGCGCATCGCGGCGCTGTTCGTGACCCTGGCGCGCTGCAATGCCTACGAGGGCCGCGACCCCACGGTCATCACCGACTCCCTCACCTGCGGGCTCGTCGCCGGCTATCTCAATATGAGCGTCGACGAGCTGTCGCACTGGCTCGGCGAGCTCAAGAATCGCGACCTCGTCGAGGCCTGCGCGAGCGGCCTGCGCCTCAAGAACCTGCACGAGTTCGAGCGCCTGGCCGATACGGTGGACTGACGGTCCGCCGCGCGATAAATCCCGCCCGTCCGCGGCTACCGCAGGTTGAGCCATGTCCTCGAAAGAAACCGTTCCGCTGGGGCGCGTCGGCAGCGCGGCGGTCGTCGTCGACGAAGCGCACACGGCGCCGAGGCTCGGCAGCGGTCGCGCCCCCGTGTTCGCGACGCCAGCCATGGTGGCGCTCATGGAGGCGGCGGCGGTCGCGTGCGTCGAGGAGCATCTTGCCCCCGGGCAGGAAACGCTCGGCATCCACCTCGATATCGAGCACATCGCGGCGACGCCGGTGGGCCTGACCGTGACCGCCAGCGCCGAGCTTCTAGAGCACGACGGACGCAAGCTGGTATTCAAGGTCGAAGCCCGCGACGACCGCGAGCTGGTTGGCCGCGGCCGGCACACGCGGATGATCGTCGACAGCGCCCGCTTCCGCAGCAAGGTGGAGGCGAAAAAGCCCGGATGAGCACGCAAGCACGCGGGCACCACACCCGCCGCGAAATCGGCGCCACGGCGGCGCAACTGTCGGCAAATGCCTTGCAACGACAGCGCGAATTTCCGCACAATGACGGGGAATCAAGCAATAAGCCTGACAGGCTACCCTCCGGGAGGTTTCGATGCGCTCCATGCTGGTGAAGTCGTTCATCGTCGCCGCGTTCTGCAGCCCGCTCGCCATTTGTGCCACCGCGGCATCGGCGCAGCAGATGGGGCCGACCATCCCGCCGCCGCCCGCACCGCAACAGCAGCAGGAGCCTTCGGCAGGCCCGGCGCCCGCCGCAGCGGCAGGCCCGGTGACCGAATGCCCGGGCAATCCCAACCCGCTCGGCGTCTCACGCGTCGTCGAGATCGACACCACCGGCGGCCCTGGCTTCGGCTTCCAGCACTACAAGCTGTACGACTTCCTCAACCCGAAGGAGGTCGTGCTGACGTTCGACGACGGCCCGCTGCCGAACCGCACGACGGCCGTGCTCAAGGCGCTCGAAGCCGAATGCACCAAGGCGATCTTCTTCTTCGTCGGCAAGGAAGCCGCGGGTTATCCCGACATCGTGCATAGCGTCGCCAAGGCCGGCCACACGGTCGGCTCGCACACGATGCTGCACAAGGACCTGGCGAAGATGACGCTCGACCAGGCGCGCGACGAGATCGAGGAAGCCATCAGCATCGTCAACCGGGGTGCGGGACAGCCGACGGCGCCGTTCTTCCGCTTCCCGATGCTGCGTCACTCGCCTGAGACGCTGAAGTACCTCGCGGACCGCAATATCGCGGTGTTCTCGACCGATATCGACAGCTTCGATTTCAAGGGCGGCAGGGCCGACGCGCTCATCAAGCGGGTCATGGCCAACCTCGACAAGCATGGTAAAGGCATGATCCTGATGCACTCGATCCAGCCGCATACGGCCCAGGCGATGCCCGAGCTGTTGAAACGGCTGAAGGCCGGCGGCTACAAGGTCGTGCAAATGGTGCCCAAAGCGCCGGTCAAGACGCTGCCCGAATACGACGAGAAAATCGCCAAGGACATGCAGGGCATGCCGACCGCGCTCGCCGACCGGCCGTTGAATTCGGTCGTCAAGACGATCGGCGGCCAATAATCGGCCATATCGCTTTGGTCGACCTCGTTCCGCGTGCCGCTCGCCGCCGGGTCAGGCACGGGAAAGCAATAGGCTGAAGCGATTACTTCATGCGTCGGTTGATCTGGTCAAACGTCCTCGCCGCGGCTGCGCTCGCAACCATGCATTGCGCAGCCTATTCCGCCTGCAAGTCGGAAGACTTCGCCGCCGCCGTCGACAAGTCGGGGGCGGCGTTGCGCGCCTTCAACGGCGAGGCGATGCCGAAGCTGCAGGCGAAGCTGAAGCAGCTCAAGGACAAGCGCGGCTGGACCGAGGCGGACTATGAGGAAAAGGCACTCGCCTCCGTCAAGGACGATCACACGGCGAAGCTCGATGCCGAGGCGGAAGACCTGATCGTCAAGATCGATCAGCTCGGTCGGCCGCCCGAGCGGGGACAGCCCGACTGCGCACAGCTCACCGAGCTCGAAGCCGCCGGCATCGAGTTGCTGGCCGTGATGAAGGCCAAGTCGGACTACATGCTGGCGAAGCTCGACACCGCTATCGCGGGCAAGCAGACGGCCGCCGACGCCAAGCCCGCCGCCGCGCCCGCCGCACGCAGCAACGCACCCAAGAACGATCCGACGCCGCCAAAACCGGTCTCGAAATCCGCCGCCCAGAGCTGGGCAGCGCGCACCACGCCGCATGCCGGTGCTGCTGAGCCCGGCGTGACGACGCTCGAGCCGGGCCCGAACGTCGCCATCCTGCAGCCGCTACCACCGGACGAGCCGGGCTACACCATCGACGAGATCCGGGAGATCTCGCGCGGCTTCTTCGGCACCATCTCCACCGAGCTCGGCAGCGTTCTGGAATATGCGTTCTCGAGCGCTGGACGGCCGGACGGCTACGTGCTCGGTACCGAAGGTGGTGGCGCCCTGCTGGCCGGGCTGCGCTACGGCAGCGGCACGCTCTATCTGCGCTCCGGCGGCAGCGGCAAGATCTATTGGCACGGGCCGTCGATCGGCACCGACCTCGGCGCGTCCGGGTCGCGCACGATGTTTCTCATCTACCGACTGCATGAGCCGGAGGCGCTCTACCGCCAGTTCACCGGCATCGACGGCTCCGCCTATTTCATCGGCGGCGTCGGCATCACCTTCCTGAAGGGCGGCTCGGTGATGATGGCGCCCATCCGCACCGGGCTCGGTTTTCGCCTCGGCGCGAACATCGGCTATATCCGCTTCACGCCGCGCCCCACCTGGAACCCGTTCTAGGCCTCGTGAAAAGCCGCCGCGCGCCTTACCAGGTGTTGTAGCTGCCGCCGTACTGCTTCTTCTTGGCGCGCTTCTGGTATTGCGGCTGGCTGTATCCGAACAGGCCGCCGAACGGCTGGAAGGCCGGCTTCGGTTGCGCATAGCGGCGGGCGCGACCCTCGGCGACCGCCGGCGAGTACGGCGGCTTGCCGACCACGGTAACGCGCGTCATCTGCATGCCGTGCTTCTGCACGAGCTCGTAGAAAACCTTGGCGTTCTTCGGATGCGCGCGCACGCAGCCGTGCGAGGCCGGGCGTCCGAGGTTGCCGAGGTCGTTCGTGCCATGCACCGCCACGCCCTCGTTGAAGAACACCGAGTAGGGCATCGGCGAGAAGTGATACTGCTTCGAGTAGTGCATGCGCGCCGTGTAGTGGGGCGTATAGGTGCCGGTCGGCGTGCGATAGCCGCCGCGCGCGGACGAGATCTTCCAGCGTGCGATCTCGCCGTTCTTGTCGGACACGGTCATCGTCTGGGTGTTGAGGTCGATGCGCGCGAAGAGCGTCGGCTCCGGCGGCGCGAGCGGCGCTGCTTCCTGGCTTTCCGGCGCCGATGGCGCGGCGGGCGGCAGGGCGGCGTCGAGAGCCTGCGGGCCGGAGATCGAGGGCGCCGGCGCGGGATCGGCGACGGCGACCACGGTTGGTGCTTCGGCGTAGGCCGACGAGGTCACGATGGCGGCGGCGATAGCGGCCAGGAACGCTACAGACAAACGCATTGCTCTTAACTCTCTCCCTCAACCGTCCCCTGATCCTGAGCCTCAAAGTAGTTGGTAAATAATGCGGAAAGCTTAATGTCGCGCACACTTTAGCTAAGTTTGCCGTAAGCGTTTGGCAACCTTCCCATCGGGGTACGCGACGGGCAACCCGATTTGGCTGCCGGTTTAAGGCCGGCGGCGTTTCTCGCCCGGCGTGTAGCCGAACGGCAGCACCGGTCGTGTCAGTTGAAGAGGAACTGCAGGAAGGTTTTTGGCTTCGAGCGCCGGCGCCCGCGCCGCTCGTCCTGGGCACTGGAATCGAGCTGCCCCCACGGCGACCAGGAGCCGGAATCCGAACTCGTATAGCGGCGCGGATCGGCGCCGCGGGCTACGCCGGCGCGCAAAATGAACTCGTCCGTCGCGCCATCGACGCTGGCCACGACCACGCGGTCGTCCTGCCACGTCCAGGTCGAGGTCTTGTCGCCCTCGCGCTGCGGCTCGATGCCGACGACGCTGTTGCCGTTGAGATCGAGGATAGCGACTTGCTCGACCTCCTGCGGCCCGGTCGGCCCGGGCACCGCTCCGGCGGCGAAACGCAGGGTGGCAATGCCGCGCAACGGCTGCGGCCGCGCCTGCCACTCGAGCAGCCGCGGCTGCCCGTTGCCCGCCATCTCCAGCGGAATGCGCAGTCTGCGGTACTGGTCGCTGACCGCGTAGTAGCGCGATCCCTGCTGCACGACGCGCCAGCTCTCGATCCCGGCGCCGGCGATCTCCCGGTCCTCGGCGTTGACGCTGTCGGCGCCCAGGCGCTGTAGACCGTCGGCGGCGAGCTTCAGCCGCGGCTTCAGCGTGACGGCACGCTTGTAGTCGGCGATCGCCTGATCGTTGCGTCCCTGAGCTTCCTCGATCTCGCCCCGCGCCCACAGCACCTCAGGGCCGTCCGGGTCGAGCTTCTCCGCCGTCTCGGCATCCTTGACGCCGACATCGGTCTGGCCGCTCATCTTGTAGACAACCGCACGATAGGCGAAGGCGACGCCGGAGCGCGGATCGAGCTCGATGGCGCGATTGAGGTCGGTGAACGCCTCCTCGTAGGACTGGGCGACGCCGTTGGCGAGCCCCCGCGCCGCGAACCCGCGGGCCGAGCGCGGGTCGAGCGTCGTCACCTGGGTGAAGTCCTTCAGTGCCGCGCCGACATTGTCCGAAGCGAGGTACGCCTGCCCGCGCAGCAGATAAAGCTCCGGGTTCTCGGCATCGAATGCGATAGCGCGCGACAGGTCCTCGATCGCGTCCTGCAGACGCAGAATGTCGAGCTTCGCCTCCGCGCGGCTGCGATAGCCGGCGGCGAAGCGCGGATCGGCGGTGACGGCGCGCGAGAAATCGCGGATGGCGGCGTGCGGACGCCCGGCGGCGAGATGCACGCGGCCACGGCCGGCGAGCGGCGCCGCGGTCTGCGGCAGCAGCTTCACCGCCTCGGTGTAATCGCGCAGAGCCAGATCGTTGTGGCCCGTCTTCGCGTAGGCACCGGCGCGGTTCGACAGGGCGGCGGCATAGCCGGGCGCCAGCACGATGGCGCGGTTGAAATCCTTGATCGCCTCCTCGGGGTAGCCGAGGGCGAGCAGCAGGTTGCCACGATTGTTGTAGATGGCCGCGTATTCCGGGAAGAGCTGCGCGGCGCGGTTGAAGTCGTCGATGGCGAGCTTCGTCTGCCCCAGCCGGGCGTAGGCGACGGCGCGATCGTTGAGCAGCGTGGCGCGCCGATCGTTCGGCAGCGCCGGGTCCTTCAGCGCCTCGGTGAAATCGGTGACGGCAGCGCTGGCGTCTCCGCGCACGAGTGCGGTAGCGGCATCCTGCGCCTTCAGCGCCGCGTCAGCTGGCGCGGCACCGGCTGCGGCGACGTGGAACGGCACCAGGGAAACGGCCAGGACAGCCCGTCGAAGCATTCGCAACCCGCTTGAGCTTTCATTGAGCGCGGCGCCCATCACCGCGAATCCAGCATAGGGCATTAGATGGGCATTGTGGCAGGCAATAGTTGCCTCCTCGGGCCACTAGACAGCGCCCGGACCGTATAGCGCGGCGAGCACGCGGGGCAGGGTTTCCGGCAAATCCTCGGCGATCAGCCCTGGACCGAAGGCGTCGGCGGCGGCACCGTGCAGCCAGACCGCAGCGCAGGCGGCCTCGAACGGCGGCATGCCCTGCGCCATCAGCCCGGCGACGAAGCCGCCCAGCACATCGCCGGCCCCGGCAGTGGCGAGCCACGGCGGCGCGTTGTCGTTGATGGCGGCCCGGCCATCGGGCGCCGCTATCACGGTATCGGCCCCTTTCAAGATAACGATCGCACCGGCGCGCCGCGCGGCCTCGCGCGCCCGCTCGAGCTTGCCACCGTCGATGGCACCGAACAGGCGCTCGAATTCGCCGGCATGCGGCGTCAGGACTACACCCCGCTGCGGCCGCGCGGCGATGGCACGGAACAGCGCGTCGGGCGCGCCGGCGAACGACGTAATGCCGTCGGCGTCGATGACGACGGCGGCACCGGAGGCAAGGGCGGCATCGACGAG
>Ga0182738_1000232_pt1 | contig 85821 bp, 82 predicted proteins | sample eDN5th30CBELigMG_FD_128876 | JGI IMG/M metagenome (GOLD analysis project Ga0182738, IMG submission 128876) | Enriched Miracle-Growth compost microbial communities from Emeryville, California, USA - eDNA 5th pass 30_C BE-Lig MG (version 2)... ... | reverse complement strand
TGTTCGTCCTGCGCCTGGTCGCGAACCGGGGACTGCGCCGAGAGGAGGACGACCGGTGAAACCGTCCCTCGCAGCCCGACTGTCGCTGCGCTTCGTCGCGCTCGCGTACCTGTTCGTGCTGCTGCTCGTCCCGATCGGGGTGATCCTCTACCGCACCTTCGAGAACGGCGTCGTGGCGTTCGCCGAGTCGATCAGCACCCCGGCGGCGATCTCGGCGCTGAACCTGTCGCTGCTGATCGTCGCGATCGTCGTTCCCGTGAACGTGATCTTCGGCATCGTCGTCGCGCTGGCCCTCGTCCGCGGCAGATTCCCGGGCAGGGGACTGCTGCAGGCCGTCGTCGACCTGCCCTTCGCGGTCTCGCCGATCGTCGTGGGTGTCGCCCTGATCATGTTGTGGGGCGCCCACGGGTGGTTCGGCGCCGTCGAGGATCTCGGCTTCAAGGTGATCTTCGGGCTGCCGGGCATGGTGCTCGCGACGATTTTCGTGACCCTGCCGTTCGTCGTGCGCGAGGTCGAACCGGTGCTGCGCGAGATCGGGGAGGAGCAGGAGCAGGCCGCCGCGACCCTCGGCGCGAACACCTGGCAGACCTTCTGGCGGATCACCCTGCCGGCGATCCGCTGGGGCCTGACCTACGGCATCGTCCTCACCGTCGCGCGAGCTCTCGGCGAGTTCGGCGCCGTCATCATGGTCTCGTCCGGCTTCCCCGGCGTCTCCCAGACGCTGACGCTGCTCGTGCATGCCCGGTACATCGACGACCACAACACCTTCGGCGCCTACAGCGCCGCGACCCTGCTCATGGCCATCGCGGTGATCGTCCTGCTGCTGATGACCCTGCTCGACCGGAAGAGGAGCACCGAATGATCACCGTCACCGGGGCGCGCAAGAACTACGGAGACTTCGCCGCACTCGACGACGTCGACATCGACATCCCGTCCGGCTCGCTCACCGCCCTGCTCGGACCGTCGGGTTCGGGGAAGTCGACCCTGCTGCGTTCGATCGCCGGCCTCGAGACCCTCGACGCGGGCACCGTCCACATCGCCGGCAAGGACGTCACCGGCGTCACCCCGCAGAAACGCGACATCGGGTTCGTGTTCCAGCACTACGCCGCGTTCAAGCACATGACCGTGCGCGAGAACGTCGCCTTCGGACTCAAGATCCGCAAGCGACCCAAGGCCGAGATCACGAAGCGGGTCGACGACCTGCTCGAGATCGTCGGGCTCGACGGGTTCCAACGACGCTATCCGGCGCAGTTGTCCGGCGGTCAGCGTCAGCGCATGGCACTCGCCCGGGCTCTCGCCGTCGACCCGCAGGTGCTGCTGCTCGACGAGCCGTTCGGTGCGCTGGACGCGAAGGTCCGCGCCGACCTGCGGACCTGGTTGCGCCGGTTGCACGACGAGGTGCACGTGACCACCGTGCTCGTCACGCACGATCAGGAGGAGGCGCTCGACGTCGCCGACCGCATCGCCGTGATGAACGCCGGACGCATCGAACAGGTCGGAACGCCGGAGGAACTCTACGATCGCCCGGCGAACAGCTTCGTGATGTCGTTCCTCGGGACGGTGTCCAAGATCAACGGTGTGCTGGTGCGACCGCACGACATCCGGCTCGCCCGGCAACCCGCGCTCTCCGACACTTCCGGCGGCTCGGTGGGTGTCACGCGGGCGACCGTCGAGCGTGTCGTCCGGCTGGGCTTCGAGGTGCGTGTCGAACTCCGCAACGACGCGACCGGTGAGCAGTTCACGACGCAGATCACCCGCGGCGAGGCCCACGATCTCGGGCTTGTCGCGGGCGACACCGTCTACGCGCACGCTCCCGCCGTGCCGGAGACCGCCCCGCTCGGTAGCGCCGCGCAGTAACCGAGCGCGACTCGGGGGTCAGACTCGGGGTCACCTGGGTCACCTGGGTCACCTGGGTCGGCGGATCAGTGGGCCTCGGTCTCCGATCGGTGGTGGGCCCGGCAGATCATGACCGGACAGCAACTGTGGTGGATGAGTCCCTGACTGCTCGAGCCGACCACCGCAGCTGCCAGCGGGCTCCGGCCGTGGCTGCCGACCACCACGAGCTGGGCACTCTTGGATTCCTCGAGCAGGACGATGTCGGGCTTGCCCCGCTCGACCCGATAGGAGACCTCGACGTCGGGGAACCGTTCGGTGTGCCCGGAGGTATGCGACTTCATCTCCTCCCTCCGGTGCTCGACGTAGGCCGTCCAGTCTGTGAACCGTGACCCCTCGCCGTAGGTGAGCGTGGACTGCTCCGTCCAGGTGTGGATCGCGACGAGCGGTGCCTCGAGCGCCGCGGCGGTCGCGAACGCATGCTCGACGGCGGACTCGCTGACCTCGGTGCCGTCCACTCCGACGACGACCGGGCGCCCGTCGGGCGGCTGGAATCCGTCGCGGCTGCGCCACGTCACCACCGGGCATTCGGCGTGGTTGGCCACCGACACGACGTCGGAGCGCCGGATCATCGACTCCCACTCCGTGGTGGTCGTGTGGCCGAGGACGATCATCCGTGCCTCGCGCGACAGGTCGGTGAGCACGCGATCCGGCTTGCCCGACGGAGTGGACCGCCGGACCTCGACCCGGTCGACCGCGCCCCGAACTGCCGCTTCCGCGGCGGTCAGAACGGCCTCCTCCGACGGGTCGGTCCCGTCGCCGGAGGTGGGGGGATGAACGTGGACCAGGTCGATCGGTTCGCCGAGACGTCGGGCGATGCAGGCGGCCCACCGGGCCGCATCGAGTGCGCTGTCCGATCCGTCGATGCCGACGACGATTCCGTGACCGACATTGGCTGTGCCCATGCTGCCTCCTCGCGTCACCGTCCAGTGTGGTACGGATCACACGGTGCGCGCCAGCCCCGAGCACCTCGGCACGCGCGGACAACTGCCCGGTGGTCAGTCGCCGACGGCGTCCTTGCCACGCTGGACGATCTTCGGGTCGGCCGGGAAGACGATCTGACGGTCCTTGTCCTCGTACTCGAACTGGTTGAGGAAGAACCGCATCGCGTTGATCCGCGCCCTCTTCTTGTCGTTGGACTTGATGGTCGTCCACGGCGCCCAGTCGGTGTCGGTGCGCCGGAACATCTCTTCCTTCGCGTCGGTGTACTGGTCCCACTTGTCGAGCGATTCGAGGTCCATCTCCGACAGCTTCCAGCGTCGCACCGGATCGAGCTGGCGGATGGCGAAGCGGGTGCGCTGCTCCCTCCGGGTGACCGAGAACCAGAACTTCGTCAGCGTGATGCCGGCGTCCACGACGAGCTTCTCGAACAACGGGACGTGTTCCATGAAGCGTTCGTACTCGTCGTCGCTGCAGAAACCCATGACCCGTTCGACCCCGGCGCGGTTGTACCAGGAACGGTCGAACAGCACGAGCTCGCCGGCGGTGGGGAAGTGCTGGATGTAGCGCTGCAGGTACCACTGGCCCTGCTCACGGTCGGACGGCTTGTTCAGCGCGACGGTCCGGGCGTGCCGGACGTTGATGTACTCCTGGAACCGCTTGATCGTGCCGCCCTTGCCGGCGGCGTCGCGACCTTCGAACACGATGATGTGCTTGGAGCCGTTGTCCTTGGCCCACGACTGGAACTTCAGCAGTTCGATCTGCAGGAGGTACTTCTCGACCTCGTAGGTGGCGCGGTCCATCCGGGTGTCGTACGGATAGTTCTCCCGCCAGGTGTCGACGGCCCGGCCCTCGATGTCGATCAGATCGGGGTCCTCACCGTGGTCGTCGCGCACCGAATAGCCCTCCGTGCGGAGCCGATCGATGTAGCGCCGAAGTTCGTTCTGCACGTGAGGCCCTCCCGGATCACCGATGTCGTCGGACGACGACCGTGACTCCGTTGTAGCGGAGGAATGCGAATCGTGCGTGAACTCGGGTGGAGAGCCGGAGAAGCGACTCAGGCCACGCGCAGTCCGCGCCGCCGGTGCACGGCCTCGGTGTAGCGCTCGGTGATCACCCGCGCGACGGCATCGTGCCGGGCGAGGGTCTGCGCGACCCGCACGTGCCCGAGGCTGTCGGCCTCGGCGCAGGCACGGTCCCACAGCAGTCCGGGGGCGAGGATCCACGGTGTCAGCACGACGGTGTGGGCACCGCGGGAGGTGAGGTCGGCGAGGGTCGTCCCGACCGACGGACCGGTCGTGGCGAAGCACGCCGCGGCCTGCGTCCACGCCGTGCCGGCGAGAATGCGGGGTACCACCAGTTCCGTCGCCCGGTTCGCTTCGGGGCGTCGCGATCCCACCGCGCACACCGCGATACCGACGGACGGATCGTCGGCCGACACCCCCGTGGCCGTGATGAGATCGCGAGCCGCGTCGACGAGGAGATCGTCGTCGCCGAGGATCGGCGAGCACAGCACCTCGAGCAGCGGATGACGTTGCTGCGCTTCGTGCAACAGGGCCGGCAGATCGACTCTTGCGTGGAAGGCACTGCCGAGCAGCAGCGGCACCACCGCGACCTGCCGGTGCCCGTCCGCGGCGAGCGCGTCGAGAACCTGACCGACCGACGGGGTGTTCAGATCGAGGAACGCGAGTCGCACGTCCAGACCGGGGTTCTCGGCCCGGACGGTGTCGAGCGCGGCAGCCACGGCCCGCGCCGAACGCGGGTCGCGACTGCCGTGCGCGACGGCGACGAGCGGCATCATGCCGGGACGCGGTCCCCGAGCTCGATGTCGGCGAGTCCGTCGCCCACGAGACCCGCGGCGAGGGTGTTGCCCCCGGCCGGATCGATCAGCAGGAAGCTGCCGCTGCGGCGGTTGACGCGGTAGTCGTCCGCGGCGATCGGCTCGGCCACACGCACCGTGATGCGCGCGATCTCGTTGAGCTCGATGCTCTCCGGGCTCGGGACGGAGGTGAGATCCTGCTCGTCGAACCGCTCGTCGATCGTCCCGACGATGGCCTGCGTGATGCGGGTGCCGTGCTTGAGCAGCAGCCGGGCGCCGGGACGCAGCGGCTTCTCGGCGAGCCAGCACACGGTGGCCTCGAACTCCGACAGCGGCTCGGGTGCCGCCTCCGGGGTGGCGATGATGTCGCCGCGGGAGACGTCGACGTCGTCGGCGAGCACGAGGGTCACCGACCGGCCGGCGTGCGCGACATCGAATGCGCCGTCGGCACTGTCGATGCGCTCGACGGTGGTGCGGACACCGGACGGCAGCACGACGACCTCGTCACCGGGGCGCACGGACCCTGCCGCGACCTGACCGGCGTAGCCGCGGTAGTCGGGGAACTCGGCGGTGCGGGGACGGATCACGTACTGCACCGGGAAGCGCAGACCGGTCTCGTGCCGGCCGTGCGCATCGGCGTCGACGGGAACCGACTCGAGGTACTCGATGAGGGTCGGGCCGTCGTAGTAGGGGGTGTTCTCGCTGCGCACGGCCACGTTGTCGCCGTGCAGCGCGGAGACCGGGATCTCCTGCACGTCCTCGGGGGCCCAGCCGAGCGAACTCGTCAGTTCCCCGAACTCGGCGGAGATCTGCGCGAACACCGAGGCCGGATCCTCGACGAGGTCGATCTTGTTGACCGCGAGGACGAGCTTCGGCACACCGAGCAGGGCGAGCACGGCGGCGTGTTTGCGGGTCTGCGAGACGACACCCTTGCGCGCGTCGACGAGCAGGACGACGAGCTGCGCGGTGGACGCACCCGACACCGTGTTGCGGGTGTACTGGACGTGACCCGGGGTGTCCGCGAGGACGAAGCTGCGCTTCGGCGTCGCGAAGTAGCGGTAGGCCACATCGATGGTGATGCCCTGCTCACGCTCGGCGCGAAGGCCGTCGACGAGCAGCGAGAGGTCGGGGGTGTCGAGGCCGCGGTCGACCGACGCGCGGGTGACGGCGTCGATCTGGTCGGCGAGTACGGACTTGGTGTCGTAGAGCAGTCGGCCCACCAGGGTGGACTTGCCGTCGTCGACCGAACCGGCGGTGGCGAGGCGCAGCAGCTGCGTGTCGCTCTGCACGCTCTGCTCGTGAAGGTCGCTCATGATCAGAAATAGCCCTCTCGCTTGCGGTCTTCCATCGCCGCTTCGGAAACCCGGTCGTCGCCGCGGGTGGCGCCGCGCTCGGTCAGTCGTGATGCCGCGACCTCGGCGAGGATCTCCTCGTTCGTGGAGGCCTCGGACAGGATCGCGCCGGTGGTCGATCCGTCGCCGACGGTGCGGTAGCGCACCGAACGTGTCTCGAGCTCTTCGCCCTCGGCCGGACCGCCCCAGACACCCGGGGTCATCCACATGCCGTCGCGGCGGTAGACGGGGCGCTCGTGCGCGTAGTAGATGCTCGCCAGTTCGACGTTCTCGCGGGCGATGTAACGCCAGATGTCGAGCTCGGTGAAGTTGCTCAGCGGGAAGACGCGCACGTGCTCCCCGGGTGCGTGCCGCCCGTTGTACAGATTCCACAGCTCCGGACGCTGACGCTTCGGATCCCACTGGCCGAATGCGTTGCGCAGCGAGAAGATCCGCTCCTTGGCGCGCGAACGCTCCTCGTCGCGGCGTCCGCCACCGAAGACGGCGTCGAACCGGTTCTCCGAGATCGCGTCGAGCAGCGGCACGGTCTGCAGCGGGTTGCGGATGCCGTCGGGACGTTCGGTGAGCCGGCCGTCGGCGAGGTAGTCCTCGACGCTCGCGACGTGCAGGCGCAGGTTGTACTTCGAGACCACGTGATCGCGGAACTCGAGGACCTCGGGGAGGTTGTGGCCGGTGTCGACGTGCAGCAGCGCGAAGGGGAGCGGCGCGGGCCAGAACGCCTTGATCGCGAGGTGCAGCAGGACGGTGGAGTCCTTGCCTCCCGAGAACAGGATGACGGGGCGTTCGAACTCGCCCGCGACCTCGCGGAAGACGTGGATCGCCTCCGACTCGAGGGCGTCGAGGGTGTCGAACCGGTTGCCGTCCAGCAGCGTCCGGGTGTCGGTGGGATTCGTATCGATGAGTGTCATGAGGCGTGCAACCCGCATTCGGTCTTGGCTCGGCCGGCCCAGCGCCCGCTGCGCGGATCGGCTCCGGGAAGTGGTTTGGTGGTGCACGGGGCGCACCCGATGGACGGGTAGCCCTCGTCGACGAGGGGATTGACGAGGATCCCGTGTTCGTCGATGTAGTTCTGCATGTCCTCGTCGGACCATGCCGCGATCGGATTGATCTTCACCAGTCCGAACGCGTCGTCGAACGAGACGAGCGGTGCGTTCGCGCGGGTGGGGGCCTCGACACGGCGGATGCCGGTCACCCAGGCGCGGTAGCCCTTCAGGCTCTCCTTCAGCGGCACCACCTTGCGCAGCCGGCAGCACTCGTTCGGGTCGCGGGCGAACAGATCCTTGCCGAGCAGAGCATCCTGCTCCGCGACGGACTGTTCGGCCCGGGCGTTCACGATGTTCACGCCGTACACCTGCTCCACCGCGTCGCGCGTGCCGAGCGTCTCGGCGAAGTGGTAGCCGGTGTCGAGGAACAGCACGTCCACGCCCGGACGCTGCTGCGCGGCCAGATGGACCAGGACACCGTCCTGCATGTTGGACGCGACGATGTAGCCGCTCCGTCCACCGTCGGTGGTGGGGGTGCCGAAGGTCTCGTCCGTCCACCGCAGGAGTTCCTGCGCCGACGCGCCCTCGAGTGCTGCCGCCCCCTGCGCGGCAATACTCCGGAGCTCGTCGATGTTCGTATCGATCGTCATCGCGTCCCTTCCCGATCCGTCTTCGTGTCGACCGCTGCAGCAGCGCCGGTCATCGCAGGTCGGCTTCCTCGGCCCGGACGACCCATTCGCCGAAGCGCTCACCGGGCGTGCGCTCCTTGACGAAGGTGCGCACCACCCGCTCGATGTAGTCGCCGAGCTCGGCGCTGGTGACCTTGTGCTGGCGCAGCTTGCGCCCGAACTTCGCGTCGAAGCCCAGCGCACCGCCGAGGTGCACCTGGAAGCCCTCGACCTGGTTGCCCTCACCGTCGTCGACGAGCTGACCCTTGAAGCCGATGTCGGCGATCTGGGAGCGCGCGCACGAGTTGGGGCAGCCGTTGATGTTGATCGTCACCGGGACGTCGAGCTGCGCGTTGATGTCGGCGAGACGCTCCTCGAGCTCGGGCACGAGGGCCTGCGAACGCTTGCGCGTCTCGACGAAGGACAGCTTGCAGAACTCGATTCCCGTGCAGGCCATGAGGTTCTTGCGCCACGGCGACGGCGAGGCCGGCAGACCGAGCGCCTCGAGCTCGGTGACGAGCTGCTCGATCTTGTCGTCGGCCACGTCGAGCACGATCAGCTTCTGGTACGGGGTGAACCGGATCCGGTCCGAACCCGCACGCTCGGCGGCGTCGGCGACCTTCGACAGGATCGTGCCCGAGACCCGGCCGGCGATCGGCGCGACACCCACGGCGTTGAGACCGTTGCGCAGCTTCTGGACACCGACGTGATCGATGGGACGCTCCGGCGCGGCCGGGGCCGGGCCGTCGAGCAGCGGACGCTTCAGGTACTCGGTCTCGAGCACCTCACGGAACTTCTCGATGCCCCAGTCCTTGATGAGAAACTTCAGGCGCGCCTTGGACCGCAGCCGGCGGTAGCCGTAGTCGCGGAAGATCGCGACGACGCCCTCCCACACATCGGCGACCTCCTCCAGCGGCACCCACGCGCCGACCCGCTGCGCGAGCATCGGATTGGTGGACAGACCGCCGCCGACCCACAGGTCGAAGCCGGGTCCGTGCTCGGGGTGCTCGACGCCGATGAAGGCGACGTCGTTGATCTCGTGCACGACATCCTGCTGGCCGGAGATCGCAGTCTTGAACTTGCGCGGCAGGTTCGAGTACTCGGGGTTGCCGATGTAGCGGCGCACGATCTCGTCGATCGCCGGGGTGCCGTCGATGATCTCGTCGAGGGACTCACCGGCGAGCGGCGAACCGAGCACGACGCGAGGGCAGTCGCCGCACGCCTCGGTGGTCTTGAGCCCGACCGATTCGAGGCGACGCCAGATCTCGGGGACGTTCTCGACCTCGATCCAGTGGTACTGGACGTTCTCGCGGTCGGACAGGTCGGCGGTGTCGCGGCCGAACTCGGTGGAGATACCGGCGATCGTGCGCAGCTGCGCCAGGTTCAGGGCGCCGGCGTCGCAGCGCACCCGCATCATGAAGTACTTCGCCTCGAGCAGGTCGATGTTCTCGTCACCGGTGTAGGTGCCGTCGTAGCCCTGCTCGCGCTGGGTGTACAGACCCCACCAGCGGAAGCGGCCACGCAGATCGCCCTTGTCGATTCCGTCGAAACCGGTGTGCGCGTAGATGTTCTCGATACGCTTGCGGACGTTGAGCGGGTTGTCGTCCTTCTTCGTCTGCTCGTTGGCGTTGAGCGGCTCCCGGTAACCGAGAGCCCACTGGCCTTCGGCGCGACGCTTGGCGGGACGCGCGCGGCGCGCGGGCTTGGCCGACTCGTCGGCGGGAGTGACGTCGGTGGTCGACGACATACAGGGTCTCCTGATATTCGCTGGAACCGGGCCGACGAGCGCAGGAGGGGGCTGACCTCGTGCACGCATGCTTCGACCCGGCGGGATCTGGGATGTGCCGGGGAGTACCGACTAGAGACAGTCGGCGCAGAGACAAGCGGCGCAAGGCAGACAACAGGATGCGCAGACGCGCTTGAAGTCGACGTGGCGTCGCGCCACGAGTCGCACTCCGTGTCCTGTCATGCGGACCATTGTGCCATGTCACCGGGGCGAATCCGAATTGCGGGCGGTATTTCCACCAGATTTTCGGGAAATGTCGAGGTAGGGGCCTCGTGTGCGGGGCCACCCTCCGGGTCTCTGGAACACTGGAGGGCGTGAACAGCACTGGGATCGGTCGACGCACCGGCACGGAAATCGGTATCGCGGGTCGTCCGGCCGGTCTCGAACTTCCCGCTTCGGCACTCGCCGGCGTGGGGACACGACCGTTCGGCGTGTACGTGCACGTGCCCTTCTGTGCGACCCGCTGCGGCTACTGCGACTTCAACACCTACACCGCCGGGGAACTCGGCAGCGCGGCCTCGCCGCAGTCCTGGCTCGAGGGTCTGCGCCGCGAACTCGACGCCGGTGCCCGGCTGCTGTCCGAATCCGGACGACGGACTCCCGCCGCCGAGACGGTCTTCGTCGGCGGCGGAACACCCTCGCTGCTCGGCGCGGACGGTCTCGCGCAAGTGCTCGACGCGATCCGCGACTCGTTCGGGCTCGCTCCCGGCGCCGAGGTGACCACCGAATCGAACCCGGAGTCGACCTCCACGGAGTTCTTCTCGTCGATCCGCGAGGCCGGATACACCCGCGTGTCGCTCGGCATGCAGTCCGCCGCGCCGCACGTGCTGGCGGTCCTCGACCGCACCCACACGCCCGGACGTCCGGTCGCGGCGGCGAAGGAAGCGCGCGCGGCCGGCTTCGGCCACGTCAACCTCGATCTGATCTACGGCACTCCCGGCGAGCGCGACACCGATCTCGACGCCTCCCTCGACGCCGTGCTCGAAGCGGGTGTCGACCACGTCTCGGCTTACGCGCTCATCGTCGAGGACGGCACCGCCCTCGCTCGCCGGGTCCGGCGCGGCGAACTGCCGGCCCCGGACGACGACGTGCTCGCCTCGCGGTACGAGCGGATCGACGCGCGGCTCGCCGACGCCGGGATGACCTGGTACGAGGTGTCGAACTGGGCGAAGTCCGACGATCCGTCGGCGCGGTGCGCCCACAACCTCGGCTACTGGGACGGCGGCGACTGGTGGGGCGCCGGGCCGGGCGCGCACAGCCATGTCGGCGGTGTTCGCTGGTGGAACGTCAAGCATCCCGCCCGCTACGCGTCGACCCTCGCCGACGGAGTCCTGCCCGTCGGGGGCAGCGAACACCTCACGGCCGAGGACCGGCACACCGAACTCGTGATGCTCACGGTGCGGCTGCGCACGGGCCTGCCGTTGTCGGAACTCGAGGACGGGGAGCGCGAAGCGGCGGAGACGGTGGTCGCCGACGGTCTCGCCGTGGTGCGCGACGACCATCTGGTGCTGACCGACCGGGGCAGGCTGCTCGCCGACGCGGTGGTCCGCACCATCCTGCTCGGCGCGGACGACTGACCGGCCGGCCGCGTCACGCCGCTCCGATCGACCGGCCGCGTCAGGCTGCTCCGATTCGCTCCGAGTCGTAGACCGACAGCCGCCCGCGGTTCTCGGCCACGGACACCCAGCGCTTTTCGGATTCGGTCCGGCCGTCGACGGTGACGAACGTGAGGGTGACGATCACACTCGACGCATCGCGGGGTTCCACGGCGCCCACCGAGACGGACCGGATCGTCGGCCAGAACTCGTCGAATCCGGCCCGGCCGACCTTCTCCGCGTAGTGGGGATCGAACAGCGCCCAGGCCTGTTCGGTGTCGTCCGGGAGCAACCCGTAGTAGTCCCGCACGAAGGTCGCCATGCGCTCGAAGCTCGGCGGCGACTCGGACGTGGCCGATTCGGGTGAGGACGGCGCGGTGGGGGGCGTCGAGGTCTCCGTCGATATCGGACTCGTGGCAACGGCTGACGAGTCGCCGGTGTCCCGCCCGAGGACGAAGGCGAGCACCGCCCCCAGTACGAGCACCGCGGCGGCGACCGCGAGTGCCACGACCGCACCACGGCGCGGCGCACGCGTCGGCGGTGGGGGAGGAGGCCCCATCGAGGCCGGGCTCGGGAAGTCCGGTGTGTTCGGGAAGTCCGGCGGGTTCACCGCGGTCGGCGGGATCACTGCCGTAGGCGGCGGTCCGGATCGGACCTTCCGGAGCGGGACCGGCGCCCCTCGCGGCGGCCGCCGATCCATCGCGCTCCGGGCCAGATCCTCGGCGAGTTCACCGGCACGGCGATACCGATCCTCGACCCGTTTGGCCATCCCGCGTGCGACGACACCGTCCAGCGCGGCGGGGAGGCCCGGCACGAGGCCGGTCGGGCGCGGCGGCGGTTTCGTCAGATGGGACGCGATGTGCTGGGCGGTGCTGTCGGCGGCGAACGGTGGCCGTCCGGTGAGGCACTGGAACAACACGCAGGTCAGCGCGTAGATGTCGGAACCCGGTCCGGATCGGCCGTCGAAGCGTTCCGGGGCCATGTACGCGAGCGTGCCGATCGCCCCGGCGTCGCGCGTGAGGGCGGTCTGGCCGTCGGCATGCGCGATCCCGAAGTCGATCAGATAGGTATGGCCGCTGGGGTGCAGCACGATGTTGGCCGGTTTGACGTCCCGGTGTACCAATCCGGAATCGTGTGCGGCGTCGAGAGCCGCAGCGACCTGCCCGATCACACGCACGGTGCGGTCGAGCGGCAAAGAGCCCTCACGTCTCAGGACGGTGCCGAGATCCTCGCCCTCGAGCAGGGCCATGTCGATGTACAGCCGACCGTCGATCTCACCGAAATTGTGGATCGGGACGACGTTCGGATGGCGGAGCTTGGAGACGGCCCGGGCCTCACGATCGAAACGCGCGCGGTATCCGGCGTCGTCGGCGAGTTCCGGCGGCAGGACCTTGACCGCGACCTGACGATCGGTGACCGAGTCGAATGCGCACCACACCTGGCCCATCCCGCCCTGACCGAGCCGGGTCTGCAGCTCGTAGCGACCGAACGTCTCGCCCGTGCCACGGCCCGTCGCACTGCCCATGCCTCTCCTCCGGTCGTGGTCCGAGAGCTCGGTCGGTCCGTCGGACGTCGGTCGAAACGGGGCGAATGTACCCCTGATCGGGCTATGCGGGAGACGGGCCCCGAACCCCGGCACCCGGGTCGGACACGCCACCGGGAATCAGCACGTCGTACTCGAAGACACGTACGTGCAGCACCGGGCGGTTCCGCAGCGCGGACTGCACGGCACGGTGGAGTCCGTCCTCGAGGTACAGCACGCCCTGCCACTGGACGGCGTGGGGGAACAGGTCGCCGTAGAAGGTCGAATCCTCCGACAACAGCCGGTCGAGTTCGAGCACCTTCGTCGTCGTGACGATCTCGTCGAGGCGCACCTGACGGGGCGGAATCCTCGACCAGTCGCGCAGAGACAGTCCGTGATCGGGATACGGCTTGCCGTCCCGGACGCCCTTGAAGATCATGCGGACACATTACGGGGGACGCGCCACCGGCGTCGCTTCCGGTGTCGGGGGTGGTGTCGCACACGTGCCCGACACCTTCGAGGTCGTCGCGCGATTAGACTGGCAGGGTACGGCCCCGAGAGGTGCAGTCCTACAGGCGGCGGAAACGGAGGTGGCGGGTTGTCGAGTACCGAGGAGCGAAGATTCAAGGTCTTGCGCGCCATCGTGGCGGATTACGTGTCCACCAAGGAGCCGATCGGCTCCAAGACTCTCGTCGACCGGCACAACCTCGGTGTGTCCAGCGCCACGGTCCGCAACGACATGGCTGTGCTCGAGGCAGAGGGATACATCACACAGACCCATACGAGCTCGGGACGCGTGCCCACCGACAAGGGCTACCGCCAGTTCGTCGACAGGATCGCGGAGGTCAAGCCGCTCTCGTCGGCCGAGCGCCGCGCGATCCTGCAGTTCCTCGAATCGGGCGTCGACCTCGACGACGTGCTGCGACGCGCGGTGCGGTTGCTCGCGCAGCTCACCCGTCAGGTGGCGGTCGTGCAGTACCCGACGCTGTCGGCGTCGTCCGTGCGTCACCTCGAGGTGGTCGGGCTGACACCGGCGCGGCTGCTGCTCGTGCTCATCACCGATTCGGGCCGCGTCGATCAGCGCATCGTCGAACTCGGCGACGTGATCGACGAGGACGGCCTGTCGCGGCTGCGTGAGCTGCTCGGCGGGGCGTTGACCGGCAAGCGGCTCGCCGCCGCGTCCATCGCGGTCACCGAACTCGCCGACAACGCACCGGACGATCTGCGCGACGCGCTGATCCGGTGCACCACCGTGCTGGTCGAGACCCTCGTCGAGCACCCCGAGGAGCGTCTCGTGCTCGGCGGCACGGCCAATCTCACCCGCAACGCCGCCGACTTCGACGGCCACGGCATGGTGCCGGGCTCGTTGCGCACGGTCCTCGAAGCCCTCGAGGAACAGGTGGTGGTGCTCAAACTGCTCGCGTCCAGCCAGGACGCCGGCCGGGTCACCGTCCGCATCGGTGAGGAGACCCAGTTCGAGGAGATGCGCACCACCTCGGTCGTGTCCACCGGTTACGGGGCCGCGGGTACGGTCTTCGGTGGTCTGGGAGTGCTCGGCCCCACCCGGATGGACTATCCGGGAACCATCGCATCGGTCGCCACCGTTGCGAGATATATCGGTGAGGTGCTCGGCGAACGCTGAGCACCGTCCATTTTTGCTCTGTAGAACGACGTAAGGACGAGAACCAAACGTGGCACGGGACTACTACGGGACGCTCGGCGTGTCCAAGAACGCGACCGACCAGGAGATCAAACGGGCGTACCGCAAGTTGGCGCGCGAGCACCACCCGGATGTGAACCCCGACGAGTCGGCGCAGAAGCGTTTCCAGGAGATCTCGGCCGCCTACGAGGTGCTGTCGGATCCCGAGAAGCGACGCATCGTCGACCTCGGCGGCGACCCGCTCGAACCCGGTGGCGGCGGTGCGGGCGGCTTCGGCGGTGCCGGATTCGGTGGCGGCCTCGGCGACGTCTTCGAGGCGTTCTTCGGTGGCGGCGCCGGCGGTTCCCGCGGTCCGCGCGGCCGAGTCCAGCCCGGCGCCGACTCGCTGCTCCGGACCCGCCTGACCCTCGAGGAATGCGCCCGCGGCGTCACCAAGACGGTCACTGTCGACACCGCGATCCTGTGCGACGCGTGCACCGGTTCCGGTACCCACGGAGACTCGAAGCCCGTGCGCTGCGAGACGTGCGGCGGTGCCGGTGAGGTCCAGTCCGTCCAGCGTTCGTTCCTCGGCCAGGTCATGACGTCCCGGCCGTGCCCCACCTGCCGCGGTGTCGGCGAGACGATCCCGGATCCCTGCCGCAAGTGCGGCGGCGACGGCCGCGTGCGTGCCCGCCGCGAGATCACCGTCAAGGTGCCCGCCGGTGTCGGCAACGGGATGCGCATCCGCCTCGCGGCCCAGGGCGAGGTCGGCCCCGGCGGCGGCCCCGCCGGCGATCTCTACGTCGAGGTGCTCGAACAGCAGCACGAGGTCTTCGTGCGCGACGGCGACGACCTGCACTGCACCATCCGCGTGCCCATGGTCGACGCTGCGCTCGGCACCAAGGTGACCGTCGAGACCATCCTCGACGGTCCCACCGAGATCACCATCGATCCCGGCACCCAGCCCGGTTCGGTCTCGGTCCTGCGCGGCCACGGCATGCCGAAGCTGCGCTCGGGTACCCGTGGCGATCTGCACGCGCACCTCGAGGTCGTGGTGCCGAGCAAGCTCGATCACAAGCAGACGAAGCTGCTCGAGGACCTGCGTCGGCACAGCGACCGGGAGCACGTCGAGGTCGTGACCACGGGTTCGCAGAACACCGGCGGTCTGTTCTCGCGCCTGCGCGACGCGTTCAGCGCCCGCTAGGTCGCTCGGGTGGCCGCGACACTGTTCTACCTCGACCCGCTGCCCGACGAGGGGCGCACGGCCGTCCTCGACGGCAAGGAGGGCCGGCACGCCGCGACGGTGCGTCGCATCGCGGTCGGCGAGCGGCTCGTGTTGTCCGACGGTGCCGGGCAGGTCGCCGACGTCGAGGTCACGGCGGTGGCGAAGGACCGGCTCGAAGCGCTCGTGCTCGATCGTCGCGTCGTCGACCCGCCGCGTCCGAGCGTGACCGTCGTGCAGGCGCTGCCGAAGTCCGACCGGTCCGAACTCGCCGTCGAGCTGGCCACCGAGGCCGGTGCCGACGAGTTCGTGCCGTGGCAGTCGGCGCGGTGCGTCGCGCGGTGGGATGCCAAGGCGGACAAGGGTGTTGCCAAGTGGCAGGCGGTCGCGACCGCCGCGGCGAAGCAGTCGCGGCGCGCGCACGTGCCGACGGTCGCGGGGTTGCACCGCACGCCCGAGGTCGTCGCCCGGGTCCGGTCGGCCGTCGAGCGCGGCGACGTCGTCGCGGTGCTCCACGAATCCGCCACCATCCCCTTCGCTGATCTGCCGGTGCGCGATGCCGATTCGTTGACGTTGATCGTCGGTCCCGAAGGGGGACTCGACGACGCGGAGGTCGAGACCCTCGTCGATGCGGGCGCGGTGGCCGTCGGCCTCGGCCCCACGGTGCTGCGCACCTCGACCGCGGCGGCCGTGGCACTCGGCGCGATCGGTGTGCTGACCGACCGGTGGCGTGCTCGGCCCTTGCACTAGGGATCGCTTGCGGGTCCCGACCATCTGTACCGAAGGAATTCTCTTGGCTCGTACGAAGATTGCCTACGGCACCCACTCGCAGCAGTTCGGGCACGTCTTCCTGCCCGACCCCGCGACGGTGACGGGGCCCGTTCCCGTCGCGATGGTCGTCCACGGCGGTTCGTGGCACGGCCGCTACCAGCTAACCCTCGGCACGGCGCTTTCCGTGGAACTCGCGCGTCGCGGTGTGGTGGCGTGGAACGTCGAGTACCGACGTCTCGAGGCCGGTGGCGCGTGGGACGAGATGTCCGCCGATGTGGTCGCGGCGTACGAGACGATCTTCACCGAGGTGGTTCCGCATGCGCAGCGCGGCGGTGTCGAGGTCGATCCCGACCGTGTGCGGCTCGTCGGTCACTCGGCGGGAGGCCAGCTGGCGGTGTGGCTCGCGGGTGAGAGCACGTCGGTGCGACCGGAATTCGTGGTCTCGCAGGCGGGTGCGCTCGACCTCGTCACGGCCGGTGAGCGTGGTCGTCGCGTGGAGGCGTTCGAGGCGCTCTTCGGTGTGTCCTACGCGGATGCGCCCGAGCGTTACCGGTCGGCCTCACCGACGCACCGCCCGCCGATCGGTGTGCCGGTCGCGGTGCTGCACGGCACCGCCGACGAACAGGTGCCGGTGAGCGTCGCGCACCGTTACGTCGACGCGGCCGACGCGGCGGGGGATCCGGTGTTGCTGGAACTGTTCGACGGCGAGGATCACGTCGCTTTCCTGAACCGGACCACCCGCGCCTGGGAACGATCGCTCGACCTGCTCACCGCCCGTTCAGCTGCCGATCTGGGCTTCGCTGCGGGCGCGCGTGTGGAGTCCGCGGGGGAGTAGCGCGGTGACCGCTGCGGCGCCGACCAGCAGGACGATGCCGGCGACGAGACTCGCGGACGAGATCGCCTGGGCGAAGGCTGCGGACGACGCGTCGAGCAGCGGTTGTGCATACGACGCCGCGAACGGGTTCGCCGCGAGTTCCTCCGCGACGATCGCCGCTCCGCCCACCGAATCGCCGGCCGCTTCGATCGCCATCGCGGCCTGATCGGCCATCGGGCCCGGCAGGTTCGCCAACGGCAGTCCGTCGAGGAAGCCGGAGATCTCGCGGTGGTAGGTGGTCGCGAGGATCGAACCGAGCACGGCGATACCCAGCGAACCGCCGAATTCCACTGCGGTGTCGTTCAATCCGCCCGCGGCTCCGAGATCCGAGTCGGGGAAGCCGCCCATGATCAGGTCGGTGGACGGGGGTGTGGCCAGACCGATGCCCAATCCCAGCAGCAGCAGCGAGATCAGGAAGGGCGTGAAGCCGGAGGCGCCGTCCGTGACGGTCAGCGTGAGGATGCCTGCCGCAGCGGCGATCATGCCCGCGCCCACGAGGATCCGCGCACCGAGTCGGGGTGCGAGCCGGCCGCTCAGTGCGGCGCCGAGTGAGACCGTCGCCGCGAGGGGAAGCAGGCGCAGTCCGGTCTCGAGCGGGCCGTAACCGAGCACGAATTGGAACTGCTGCGCGACGAAGTAGATGGCGCCGAAGGCGACGAGGAAGAGCAGCAGCACCGACATGCAGGCGCCGCCGACGGTCCGGTCCGCGACCCGGCGCACGTCCAGCAGCGGCCGGGGGTGGCGAAGTTCCCACCCCACGAACAGGACGGCGGCGACCACCGAGCCGATCGAGGTGGCGATCACCCCGGTACCCCAACCGAAGTGGAATCCCTCGATGATGGTGTAGACGATTCCGCCGAGAGCAGCGACCGACAGGGCACCGCCGACCCAGTCGGTGCGGGTGAGATCGTCCGCCTTCGACGCCGGTACGAGGATCAGGGCCGCGATGGCGGCGAGCGCCGCGATCGGCACGTTGATGAGGAAGGTCGAACCCCACGAGTTCGATTCGAGGAGCCATCCGGCGAGCAGGGGGCCCAGTGCGATCGCGAGCCCGGACGTAGCCGCCCAGGCCGCGATCGCACGGGCACGCTCGTGCACGGGGAACATCGCGACGAGCAGCGACAGCGTCGCGGGCATGATCACGGCGGCGCCCACACCCATGACGATGCGCGCGACGATCACGTCACCGGCGCTGTCGGCGAACGATCCGTAGACCGCGCCGGCGGCGAAGGCGATCAGGCCTGCCAGCAACGCGCGGCGTCGCCCGTAGCGATCGCCGAGCACACCGAACAGCAGCATCAGCGCGGCGTAGGGGACGGTGTAGCCGTCGATGATCCACTGCATGTCGGCGCTGGTGAGCTGCAGGTCGCGCAGCATCCCGGGGGCAGCGACGATCAGCGCGGTGTTGGCCATCACGACGATGAGGAGGCTCAGGCACAGCACCGCGAGTCCTGCCCAGCGCAGCCGATAGGGTTCCTTCGCTGCAGTCCCTCCTGCGGGGGTGACGGCAGTGGTCATGGGTTCTCCTCGGGTGCGACACGGTCCGGGATCGGAGCCCCGATCTACACGGTGGTGTGCAAGTTACGCAGCTGCACATTCGTGTGCAACTAAAATGAAAGACAGATCACAGTCGGCGAACAGGACGAGAACGTGGAGAACTCGGTCACACGACCGCGCACCCGATTCAATGCGAACCGCATGCGCATACTCGACGCTGCGGTGATGTGCTTCGCTGCCGACTCCGACGCGAGCATGGACGACGTCGCCAAGGCTGCGGGCGTCGTCCGCCGCACCGTCTACGCGCACTTCCCCAACCGGGAAGCTCTCGTCGAGGGGATCGTCGACGACGCCTCGACCGCTCTCGCCGATGCTCTCGATCACCCAGAGCCGGACGATCCCGCGGTCGCGCTCGCGGTCGTGGGGCTGCGGACCTGGCCCATCGGCGACCGCTACCGCGTGCTGCTCTCGTTCGCGCGCAAGGAGATGGGAGAGCAGCGCATCGCCGAACTCGTCTCCCCGGTGCGCTCGCGTGTCCTCGGGCACGTCGAGCGCGGACTCGCCCAGGGACAGTTCTCCGACTACCTTCCGGCGCCCGTGCTCGTGGGGATGATGGAGGGCCTGACGATGGCCACCCTCGAGCAGGCCAATCTCGGGCTCGTGGACGACTCGGGCGACACCATCGTCCTGGGCAACCTCGTGCTCGCCGGCGTCTCACCCGACCGGGCGCCCGGGATCCTCGCCGAGGCACGGCGGTGGCTCGCGGAGGCCACCCCCCGCGGCGGCGGAACCGAACCCCGGTGAAACGCGCTGTTGCGGGAGGGTACGCCCCGTCCGGCGCTAGACTGGCACGAACACGACGACCGTCGTGCAGGAGCCGAACCGAAAGCAGGACGTACCGTCCACGTGAGTGAACCAGACCGACCCCACGAGCCCGCCGAATTCGAACCGACCACGGTGAAATCGAGCCTCGACCTCCCCTCGGAGGCCGCTGCGCCCCTGCTCGGAGCCGCGGACGAGAATCTGATCGCCCTCGAAGCCCTCCTGGCGGCGGACATCCACGTGCGGGGCAACACCGTCACGCTGACCGGAGCGCCCGCCGACGTCGCACTCGCCGAACGCGCGCTCGCCGAACTCGTCACCATCGTCCGTCGCGGACAAGCGCTCGCCCCCGACGCCGTGCGTCGCACCGTGGGCATGCTCACCCAGGGGCTCTCCGAGTCGCCGGCCGACGTGCTCAGCCTCGACATCCTGTCGCGGCGCGGGAAGACGATCCGGCCCAAGACCTTGAACCAGAAGCGGTACGTCGACGCGATCGATGCCCACACCATCGTCTTCGGTGTCGGACCGGCCGGTACGGGCAAGACCTATCTCGCCATGGCGAAGGCCGTGCAGGCGCTGCAGACCAAGCAGGTCAACCGCATCATCCTCACGCGTCCCGCCGTCGAGGCAGGGGAGCGGCTCGGCTTCCTGCCTGGCACCCTGCACGAGAAGATCGACCCGTATCTGCGTCCACTGCACGACGCGCTGCACGACATGATGGATCCCGAGGCGATCCCGAAGCTCATGCAGGCCGGGGTCATCGAGGTCGCGCCCCTGGCGTACATGCGTGGCCGCACCCTGAACGATGCGTTCATCATCCTCGACGAGGCGCAGAACACCACCGCCGAACAGATGAAGATGTTCCTCACGCGTCTGGGCTTCAATTCCAAGATCGTCGTGACGGGCGACATCACGCAGATCGACCTGCCCGGCGGTGCCCGTTCGGGTCTCGCCGCCGCTACCGAGATCCTCGACGGCATCGACGACATCCACATCGCGCGACTCGACAGCAGCGACGTCGTGCGGCACCGGCTCGTCTCCGACATCGTCGACGCCTACAGCCGTTTCGAGGCCACCCGCGACGGCGACGGGATCCCCGGCAACCGTGCCCAGCGTCGCGCGCAGCGGGTGCAGCGTCGATGAACACCCTTGTAGATCAACCGAATACCGTCGTGCAGAAGGAACTCCAGTCATGAGCATCGAGATCTCGAACGAATCGGGAATGGACGTCTCGGAGGAGGAACTCCTCGACGTCGCCCGTTTCGTGATCGCCCGGATGGATGTGCATCCGGCGGCGGAGTTGTCGATGGTGCTCGTGGACCTCGACACCATGGCCGATCTGCACGTGCGGTGGATGGACCTTCCCGGCCCCACCGACGTGATGTCGTTCCCCATGGACGAACTCGAGCCCGGCGGGCGTCCCGACGCTCCCGAACCGGGACCGTCGATGCTCGGCGACATCGTGCTGTGCCCGCAGTTCGCCGCCGACCAGGCCGCGAAAGCCGGTCACCCGGTGGCCCACGAACTCGCCCTGCTCACCGTGCACGGCATGCTCCACCTCCTCGGCTACGACCACGCCGAACCGGAGGAGGAGAAGGAGATGTTCGGCCTGCAGAACCAGCTCCTCGCCGAGTGGTACGAGGAGATCCGCCGCGCCGAGCACGAGGCGCAGCTCGCCGCCCGCGACCGGAAGTTGCTGGGCAAGGCCGGTTTCGTCGACACCCCCGAATCATGAGCGGCGACAGTACGAGCCATCGTGATCGGACGGCACCGATCGAGGGAGTGACGATCGCGTGAGTACCGTGCCCCTCGTCGTCCTGGCGGTCGTCCTGGTGGTGCTCGGCGGCCTGTTCGCCGCCGTCGATTCCGCGCTCAACACCGTATCCGCGGCACGCGCCGAGGAACTCGCGAAAGAGGGCCGCCCCAGTGCGCGCCGGTTGCTCGGTCTGCTCGACGACCGGCCCCGCTACGTCAATCTGACGGTGTTGCTGCGCATCCTCTGCGAGATCACCGCCACCGTCGTCCTCGTCGGTGCGCTGCTCGCCGTGCTCGACCGCACGTGGGCGCTCGTCGTGGGTGCCGCGGTGATGGTCATCGTCGACTACGTCGTCATCGGTGTCAGCCCGCGCACGCTCGGACGCCAGCACGCGTACCCGATCGCGCTCGCCGCCACCGGACCGTTGCGGATCCTCGGTGTCCTGCTCGGTCCGATCAGCCGGATCCTCATCAGCGTCGGCAATGCCGTCACGCCCGGTCGCGGTTTCCGGAACGGCCCGTTCTCCAACGAGATCGAGCTGCGCGAACTGGTCGATCTCGCTCAGGAGAGCGGGGTCGTGGCCGACGAGGAACGCCGGATGATCCAGTCGGTGTTCGACTTCGGCGATACCACCGCCCGCGAGATCATGGTTCCGCGTCCCGAGATGGTGTGGATCGAGGAGACCAAGACCGCCGGTCAGGCCACCTCGCTCGCCGTGCGCAGCGGGCACTCCCGGATCCCGGTGATCGGCGAGAACGTCGACGACATCCGCGGTGTCGTCTACCTCAAGGATCTCGTCCAGCAGACCTACTACCACCGCGACGGCGGACGCAGCGTCTCCGTCGCCGACGTCATGCGGCCGGCGGTCTTCGTACCGGATTCGAAGCGTCTCGACGACCTGCTCGCCGACATGCAGCGCGACCGTAACCACATGGCGGTCCTCGTCGACGAGTACGGCGGCATCGCCGGGCTCGTGACGATCGAGGACGTCATCGAGGAGATCGTCGGCGAGATCGCCGACGAGTACGACACCGGGGAGATCCCCGACGTCGAGGAACTCGACGACGACACCTACCGGGTCTCCGCGCGACTGCCCGTCGAGGACCTCGGCGAACTGTTCGACATCGACATCGAGGACGACGAGGTCGACACCGTCGGCGGACTCCTCGGCTACGAACTCGGCCGAGTTCCGCTGCCGGGTGCGGAGGTCCGGACCCACGGCCTGCTGCTCCGCGGCGAGGGCGGCCCGGACGTCCGCGGACGGGTGCGCGTGAGCACCGTCTTCGTGCAGCGCGCCACACCCGAAGAAGAACCCACCGATACCGATACGGCCACCACCGAGGAGCATGCATGACCGACACCGACTTCCGTTCCGGCTTCATCTGTTTCGTCGGCCGGCCCAACACCGGGAAGTCGACGCTCACGAATGCGCTCGTCGGCAGCAAGATCGCGATCACCTCGTCGCGTCCGCAGACGACCCGCCACACCATCCGCGGCATCGTCCACCGCGACAACGCCCAGCTCATCCTGGTGGACACCCCGGGACTGCACCGCCCCCGCACGCTGCTCGGCCAGCGGCTGAACGATCTGGTGCAGGACACCTACTCCGAGGTCGACGCGATCGGCATGTGCTTCCCCGCCGACGAGAAGATCGGCCCCGGCGACCGCTGGATCCTCGAGCAGGTGCGTCACATGGCGCCGAAGACACCGGTGGTCGGCATCGTCACGAAGATCGACAAGGTGGGCAAGCAGCAGGTCGCCGCGCAGTTGCTCGCCGTCTCGAAGCTCCTCGGCGAGGACTGCGACGTCGTGCCCGTCTCCGCGACCTCGGGTGAGCAGGTCGAGGTCCTCATCGATGTCCTCGTCTCGCACATGGAGCCCGGACCGGCCTTCTATCCCGACGGCGAGCTCACCGACGAGCCCGAGGAGACCCTCATGGCCGAGCTCATCCGCGAGGCAGCCCTCGAAGGTCTCGGCGACGAACTGCCGCACTCCCTCGCCGTCGTGATCGAGGAGATCACCGAACGCGAGGGGCGCACCGAGAAGCAGGGCGAGATGCTCGACGTGCACGCCCTGCTCTACGTCGAGCGGCCGAGCCAGAAGGGCATCGTCATCGGCAAGGGTGGCGCGCGGCTGCGCGAGGTGGGCACCGCCGCGCGCACCCAGATCGAGAAGCTCCTCGGCGTGAAGATCTACCTCGACCTGCACGTGAAGGTCGCGAAGGACTGGCAGCGCGATCCCAAACAGCTGGGCCGTCTGGGATTCTGACGCCGGGCCCCTACGGGGCGGAGGCGGTGATCGGCCGGGCGACCCACATCGACGCGAGGTCGTCCGCGGTCACCACGGTCCCGAAGTTCTGCGCGACCACCGCGACCGAGGCGGCGTGCGCCGCGGGGCTGTAGGACGCGGCGCAATCCTCGACGAGCGAGACCCAGTACTCGTGGAACAGCCCGCTGCGCAGGCTCGACTCGACGCAGATCTCGGTGGCGACACCGGTGAACAACAACGATTCGATGCCTCGTGACCGCAGGACGCTGTCGAGGTCGGTGCCGACGAACGCGCTGAAGCGGTGTTTGACGATCACCGGTTCCCCCGGCTCCGGACGGACCCCGTAGAACTCCGCTCCGGGGGTTCCGGGCCGGCAGGTCAGGCCGGTCCGTGCCGTGCCGGGACCGCCGCCGACGCGGCCCAGCCACTGGGGCGTGTCGGTGGTCTCGTCGTGTTCCGTGCGGACCCACACGACGGGCACGTCCCTGCGGCGGGCGCGGTCGATCAGTTCCGCCAGCCGCGGTGTCATGGCGACGGCGGCGGAGACGTCGAAGCCGCAACCGGCGAGAGCGCCGTCCGGGGAACAGAAGTCGTTCTGCATGTCGACGACGATCAGGGCGCAGCGCCGCGGGTCGTAACGGAAACCGGATTCGTCCACGGGGGTCCTCTCCTCGAAGGGGTTCGGTGTAGATGCGGTGGTCACCAGATCACCACCGCTGCGACGGCGGCGACGAGCAGTCCGCTCGCCACCGGGATCGCGAGTCGTCGCACGAGATCTCCGACCGGGACACGGCAGAAGCCCGCAACGACGATCAGCGACGACCAGATGACGAGGGTGCCGCCGCCGGTCCAGGTCGCGGCGTTCTGCGCGAGGGCGGCGAGGGTCGCGGTGTCCATGCCGGCCTGCGGGGCGAGCGCGGCGGCGATACCGCCGGTGAGCGGCAGACCGGCCCAGCCGGAGCCGTCCAGGCCGATGAGCATGCCGATGAGGAGCATGCTGAACGCGGCGAAGAGGCCGTTGTCGGGGATGTAGCTCTGAATGCTCTCGACGGTGTCGAACAGGAAGGCCGGTCCGGTGCCGTCCTCGAGTCCCAGGATCGAACCCGAGTAGTCGGGGATCCCGAGATATACGAATCCGGCCACCGGCAGGATGATTCCCATGGCCTTGAACGCGTAGACCAGTCCGTCGACGAAATGGGTGGCGCAGTGTTCGAGGGTGTCGGCCGGTCGCGTCGTCAGGGTCACGGCGGCCATGAGAACGAGCGCGGTGCCGCCGACGAGCGAGGCGCCGGCGCCGTCCGACCACGGCACGAGATCGGTGAAGCGCCCCAGCATCATGTAGACGAGTACCAGGCCGAAGGTTGCGGGAACCGCGATCGCCCAGGCACGTGCGCGGGCCGGGCGGGTGAGGACCGGCGCGAGAGTTCCGGGCAGGTCGACGTCGGCCACGGTGCTCACCGGTGCGGTGTGATCGGTCTCGGTGTGATCGGGCCCGGCGGTCGGGAGGTCTCCGTTCGGGCGCGCTGCCGGACGTCCGGAAGCCGGGCCGCCGGTGCCCGAATCATCCGTCGGACACACGAGATTCGCGGAGTGGCGGACGATCTCCTTGCGGATGGTGAGGAACCAGGCGAGTACGGCCGCCGTCAGACCCACGATGAGGGACAGGACCAGTGCGCGGTCGGCGATCTCGTCGGCCGGCACACCTGCGCCGCTCGCGGAGATCGACGGTGCGAGACCGATGACGTAGTCGGATGCGAGGGCCATGCCCTGTCCGGAGATCGCGAGGGCGAGTGCGGCGCCGAGGGGCGGCAACCCGGCCTTGATCGCCGCCGGGAGCAGCACGGCGCCGATGAGCGCGAGAGCGGGTGTGGGCCAGAAGAACAGCGACAGCAGGTAGGTGACGACGAACAGCACGACGTAGGCGACGCGGCCGTTGATCATCCAGCGCCCGAAGGGACGCACCATGAGTTCGTCGGCGCCGATGGTGCGCATCGCCGCGAGCATCGATGTCACGGCGGCGATGACGACGAAGATCTCGAAGAGGGCACCACCGGCGGTGAGTGTGGCGCGGAAGACCGCCATGACGGCGGAGGCGACATTGCCGTCGTAGGCGAGGGCGGTGGCGAAAGTGGCTGCGACGGCCGGGATCAGGACGTTCTTGCGTAGTGCCATGGCGACGATCAGGCCGACCAGTCCGAGCAGGAAGACGATGTGCGCGACGGTCACGGGAGACTCCTCGACGTGTGAACATGCGGCGGGCGACGACCGTGGACGGATCGAAGGGCGCCGCGACATCGATGGGCGGCACCGCCGTCGTCGGCCGGAACGCAGTCGATCTTGAAGAGTCGGACAGGTCTCGGCAAGCGGCCGACAGACCACCTGAGACGGGAAAGGACTGTGCACAGTGCACAATTCGTAACGGTGGTGTTTCGTCGCGGACGCGGATGTGAACGCGTCGTCACGGCGCGAGCGGCGAGCGAGGGGTGCTCAGCGACGGGTGGCAGCCGCGCCGTGCAGCAACAGCAGGACGGCCTCCGACAGATCCGGCTCCGTACCCGTCGACAGGCGGCGCAGTTGCAGCCCGGTGATGGTCGCGACGACCGTGGGGGCGATCGTCTCCGGCTCCGGCACCCCCAGGGCCGAGAGAACGGAGACGGTCAACGTGTCGTAGGCGCGCCAGCAGCGCTCGGCGACCCGCCGCAGGTCCTCGTCGCGCCCCGCCTGGACGTACAGCTCGAACGGGGCGATGCGTTCGGCCGTGAAGGTCAGGTCGTGAGCGACGCGTTCGGTGAGTTCGGCGGCCTCGGACAGCGACAGGGCCCGGGATCGATACTGTTCGGCGAGTTCTCGCAACCGCTCCGTCTCCTCGTCGACGAAGAACTCGAGCGCGGCGCGCAGCAGGTCGGCCTGGGTGGGGAAGTGGTAGGTGATCGAACCCAGTGACACCTCGGCGCGCGCCGCGATGCGCCGGTTGGTCACCCCGGCGACCCCGTCGGTGCCGACGAGAAAGAGGGTGGCGTGGACGATCCGCGCACGGGCGTCGTCGCGCGTGGTCACCACCATTGCTCCGGAGTGTGTTCGTGCCAGCGCAGCACCGACTCCAGTTGGGAGGCGAGGGAGACCAGCATCGGTTCGGAGTTCTCCGGGCCGAGCAGTTGGGCGCCCACCGGAAGCCGCTCCTCGGTGAATCCCGCAGGGACGTTGATCGCGGGCCAGCCCAGCACGTTCCACGGCCATGCATAGGGGCATGCGCCGGTGATGACCTTGTCGGTCGCCCAGCCGCCGATGCCGTCGATCGCCGTCACCGGCAGCGGCGGTGTGGCGGTGGTGGGGGCGAGCACGACGTCGAACCGGTCGAAGATGCGGCCGACCCTGCGGTGCAGTCGCGGTTCGACCGCGCGCGCCGCCCGCAACGGATAACCGTGCAGGAACCGGCCGGTGCGGGCGTTCGCGCGGGTGCGCACGTCGGCGAGGGACGGGTCGGGCAGGCGGTGCAGCCAGTCCTCGATACCGGCCATCGATCGCGGGAGGAAGGCGAGGCCGAACATCATTCCGTAGTCGGGATCGGCGAGGGTCACCTCGTGACCGAGATCGCGCAGCACTGCGGCGAGGGCAGCGATGCGGGTACGGACGCGGGCGTCGAGGCGGGTGGGTGTCGCGGTGAACGGAATCTTCAGCGACAGAGCGATGTTCAGCTTACCCGGGTCTCGTCCCACGGCATCGGAGACGGTGAGCGGCGCGCACGTGTGCCGGTCGCGGGGGTGGTTCCCGGACACGACGTCGAGGAGCAGGGCTGCGTCGGCGACCGTGCGGGCGAGCGGGCCGTGCGTGGTGAGTCCGTTGAAGGATTCGGCGTCCGGCCACATGGAGATGCGGCCGCGTTGCGGCTTGATGCCGACGAGATTGGACCACGAGGCGGGGATGCGGACCGATCCGGCGCCGTCGGATCCCAGGGCCGCCGGCACGAGTCCCGCAGCGACCGCCGCGGCGCTGCCGCCCGACGAGCCGCCGGGGGTGTGCTCGCGCGACCACGCACTTCGGGTGTGCCCGAAGGCGTCGCCGTCGGTGAGCGGCCACTGGCCGAGTTCGGGGGAGTGTGTCTTGCCGACGATCACCGCGCCGGCGGCCCGCAGGCGACGGACGACCTCGGCGTCGGTGTCCTTCGGGGTGAAGGTGCCGGCGCAACCGAACATCGTCGTCTCGCCGACGATATCGGTGTCGTCCTTGATCGCGATGGGGACGCCCAGCAGGGGCAGGCGTTCGCCGCTCGCGCGGCGCCGGTCGGCCTCGCGGGCCTCGTCGAGCGCGGCGGTGCGGCGCACGACGCGGAAGGCGTTCAGGTGCGGTTGCGATTCGTCGATCCGGTCGAGGCTCGCACGGACGAGGTCCGTGGAGCTGGTCTCGCCGCGGTCGAGTGCCTCGACGGTCGCCTTCAGGTCGCGTAGGTCGGTTCGAGCGTCCATTCGTTCCCCCGTTCGTTCGAACGAACAGTAACGCGTTCCAGTTCTTGGTGTCGAGTCCCTTCGCCGGTCGTCCGGTGTCACCGCGACATGACAGACTCGGGGAGTGAGGCTTTATCGGGACAACGCGGTGGTGCTGCGCCAGCACAAGCTGGGCGAGGCCGACCGCATCGTCACCCTGCTGACGCGCCGGCACGGGCTCGTGCGGGCCGTCGCGAAGGGCGTGCGCCGGACGCGCTCGAAGTTCGGCGCACGGCTCGAACCGTTCGCCCACATCGACGTCCAGCTCCACCCGGGCCGCAGTCTCGACGTCATCACCCAGGTGCAGACCCTCGACGCCTTCGCGGTGGGCATCGTCGACGACTACCCCCGCTACACCACCGCGTGCGCGATCCTCGAGACCGCCGAACGTCTCGCCGGGGAGGAACGCGCGCCCGTGCCGCGCCTGCACGCGCTCACCGTCGGCGCTCTCCGCGCGGTGTGCGACCGCACCAGGCCGCCCGAACTCGTACTCGACGCCTATCTTCTGCGGGCCATGGCCTACGCGGGATGGGCACCGGCGATCACCCACTGCGCGCGCTGCGACCGTCCCGGGCCGCACACCGCTTTCCACGTCGCCGCCGGTGGGGCGGTGTGCGTGCACTGCCGTCCGCCCGGGGCGGCCACCCCGGCACCGGGCGTGTTGGCGCTGCTCGACGCGCTCAACCACGGACGCTGGGCCGACACCGAGGCCGCCGATACGGCGGTGCGCCGCCAGGCCAGCGGCCTCGTCGCCGCGCACCTGCAGTGGCATCTCGAACGGCAACTGCGCTCGCTGCCTCTCGTCGAGCGCGGTCGTACCGAACCTGCGACGGGGAACCGGGTTGATGACGTCACCCGGGGTGTCCGGCAGGATGGGGACCGTGATTCGACGACGTACCACGCCCCCATCGCCTGAGCGGGTGATCCGGCCGCCCGATCCGCATCCGTCGGGCGCGCGACCTCCCGTACTGCAACCCGAGCTGATCCCGCAGCACGTGGCGCTCGTGATGGACGGCAACGGTCGCTGGGCGCAGGAGCGCGGCCTGCCGCGCACCGCCGGCCACGAACGCGGCGAAGCCGTGCTGATGGACACGGTGTGCGGATGCATCGAGATGGGCGTCAAGTGGCTCTCCGCCTACGCCTTCTCCACCGAGAACTGGAAGCGCAGCCCCGACGAGGTCCGTTTCCTCATGGGCTTCAACCGCGACGTGATCCGGCGCCGCCGCGACGAGATGCACGAGATGGGTGTGCGGGTCCGGTGGGCCGGTCGCCGTCCCCGCCTGTGGCGCAGCGTGATCAAGGAACTCGAGATCGCCGAGGAACTGACGAAGGACAACGACGTCATGACCCTCACGATGTGCGTCAACTACGGTGGTCGCGCCGAGATCGCCGACGCCGCACGGGAGATCGCCCGCCGTGTCGCCGCAGGGGAACTCGACCCCGAACGCATCACCGAGTCGACCATCGCGCGGTATCTCGACGAGCCCGAGATGCCCGATGTCGACCTGTTCCTGCGGCCCTCGGGCGAGCAGCGCACCTCGAATTTCCTGTTGTGGCAGTCGGCCTACGCCGAACTCGTCTTCCAGGACACGATGTTCCCCGATTTCGACCGTCGCGATCTGTGGGCGGCATGCGTCGAATACGCCTCGCGCGACCGGCGGTTCGGTGGTGTGAAGTGACGTCGCTGCGCGAACGGATCGCGGGCGCGCTGACGCCCTTCGTCGACGTCCGCACTCCGTCGTCCGCCGCCGACGGCGACGGCTCGTTCGGATTCGACTACGGCGCCGTGCCCTTCGCGCTGCAGGTCGTCACGCTCACCGAAGGACTCGACGTGGTCTCCGTCACCGGAGTGCTCGCGTGGGATCTTCCGCTCGACGACGCCGTGCGCGGTCGCGTCGCGACCGCCGCCGACGCCCTGCAGTTCGGATCGGTCCACCTCATCGAACGCGAGACCGACGCCGACGTCGTGCTGCGGTACTCGTTCCCCGCGACGGGTCTCGACGACACCGCGCTGACCACCATGTTGCTGCTCGTGCTCGACGGTGCCGCCGATGCGCGCGGCGCCGTTGCCGGCACCCCCGACCCCGAGGAGAATTCGTGACCACGACCGATATCGACGCCGAGACCACCACCGAGGAGGTCGTCGCCGCCGACGGAGCGCACGCCGTCGCGATCCCCACCGAGGACGACGACGCGCTGCGTGCCGCCGTGGTGGAGACGCTGTCCGAGATCCTCGAGGAGGCTCCCGAGCCCGACGAGGACGGCGAGATCCCGATCTGGATCGACGACGTGCTCACCTACGCGACCGTCGACGCCGAGAGCGGCTTCGTGCTGCTCACCACCTACCTGGTCGAGGGCATCACGGGCCGCACCCGTGCCGCCGAGGTACTCGGCGACCTGCAGGTGGAGTTCCCCGAGGTCAAGTTCGTCCTCGACAAGGACCGCGTCACCGTCGAGCTGCGGGTCGCGGCGTCGCCGCTCGTCCCGATCCACCTCGTGCGTGCCGTCGCATCGCTCGTGCCGGTCGTCGAACAGGCACGAGCGCTGGCGCAGCGTCTCGGCGGCGAAGCGTCGGTCTTCGACGGTGAGGCCGAGGACGACGAAGAGAACCTGCTCGTCGACGGCTGCGGCTGTGAGGACTGCGACTGCGGCTGACAGCCGCGGTTGATGGCGACTCTGCGGCCTACGGCCGCGGTTGATGGCGACTGCCGCGACCTGCCTGTTCAGCCCTGAGCGAGGGCGCAGTCGCGGCAGTTGCCGAAGATCTCCACGGTGTGGCTGACGTCGACGAAGCCGTTCGACTCGGCCACCTCGTGCGACCAGCGTTCGACCTCCGGGCCGTCCACCTCGACCGTGAAGCCGCAGTGGCGGCACACGAGATGGTGGTGGTGCCCGGACGAGCACCGCCGGAACAGTGACTCACCGCTGTCGGTGCGCAGCACGTCGACGCTGCCGACCTCGGCGAGCGACTGCAGGGTGCGGTAGACGGTGGTCAGGCCGATGCCCTCGCCGCGCTTGCGCAGCTCGTCGTGCAGGTCCTGGGCGGACCGGAACTCCTCGGTGTTGTCGAGCAGGTCGACGATGGCGCTGCGTTGACGGGTCGAGCGGACCCCCACGAGAGGTTTGCGGGCGGAGGTCACTGCGATCGTCCTTCCTGGGCGTGAGCGACGGCGTCGACGACGATGCGGGCGAGGTGGTCGTCGGCCAGGTGGTAGAGCACTTCGCGTCCCGAGCGTTCTCCGCGCACGACGCCGGCGGTCTTGAGCACGCGGAGATGCTGGCTGATGAGCGGCTGGGTGACGCCGAGGGCTCCGACGAGCTCGTGCACGCAGCGGGCCGACTCGCGCAGTTCGAGCACGATCGAGATGCGGACGGGCGCCGACAGCGCGCGCAGCAGCTCACCGGCCGCGACGAGGGTGCCGGGGGAGACGTCGACCGGAGACGACAGGGCGTCGCTCCCGGTCGGTCCGCGGGCGCGCTCGCCCGTGCTGCACTCACGTGGATCGGCGTCGATGCTCACGGGGCTCCTCGGGGCGGGGACAGCCGCCGGTCGGCGGGCTTATTGCAAATCGATTCCATTTTGATATGCACGGTTGTGCATGTCAACCGGCGCGAATTCGACCTGCGAACGAGGAGCGATAGGCTTACAGATCGACGCATGCTGCGAAAACCCGCATCGAAGATGGAGAAACCGAGTGGCACCCAAATCCAAGATCGATACCGTCGCCAACCTCGCCAAGCGCCGGGGCCTGGTCTATCCCTGCGGTGAGATCTACGGCGGCACCAGGTCCGCCTGGGATTACGGGCCGCTCGGCGTGGAGCTCAAGGACAACATCAAGAAGCAGTGGTGGCGCAACATGGTCACCAGCCGCGAGGACGTCGTCGGCCTCGACTCGTCGGTGATCCTGCCGCGTCAGGTCTGGGTCGCCTCCGGCCACGTCGGTGTGTTCAACGACCCGCTCGTCGAGTGCCTGAGCTGTCACAGGCGTCACCGGCAGGACCACCTGCAGGAGGCCTACGCCGAGAAGCACAAGCTCGACGACCCCGATGCCGTGCCGATGACCGAGATCGTCTGCCCGGACTGCGGCACCAAGGGCCAGTGGACCGAGCCCCGCGACTTCAACATGATGCTCAAGACCTACCTCGGCCCGATCGAGAGCGAGGAAGGCCTGCACTACCTGCGCCCCGAGACGGCGCAGGGCATCTTCGTGAACTTCGCGAACGTACTCACCACCTCGCGCAAGAAGCCGCCCTTCGGCATCGGCCAGATCGGCAAGAGCTTCCGCAACGAGATCACGCCCGGCAACTTCATCTTCCGCACCCGCGAGTTCGAGCAGATGGAGATGGAGTTCTTCGTCAAGCCCGGCGAGGACGAGCAGTGGCACCAGTACTGGATCGACTACCGGATGAACTGGTACACCGATCTGGGCATCAACAAGGACAACCTGCGCCTCTACGAGCACCCGCTCGAAAAGCTGTCGCACTACTCGAAGCGCACCGTCGACATCGAGTACCGCTTCCACTTCCAGGGCAGCGAGTGGGGTGAGCTCGAGGGCGTCGCGAACCGCACCGACTTCGACCTGTCGACGCACTCGAAGCACTCCGGCACCGACCTGAGCTTCTTCGATCAGGCCACCAACGAGCGCTACACGCCGTACGTCATCGAGCCGGCGGCCGGCCTGACCCGTTCGCTCATGGCCTTCCTCGTGGACGCCTACACCGAGGACGAGGCGCCCAACGCCAAGGGTGGTGTCGACAAGCGCACCGTGCTGCGTCTCGACCGTCGCCTCGCGCCGGTCAAGGCCGCCGTGCTGCCGCTCAGCCGCAACGCCGACCTGAGCCCGAAGGCCAAGGACCTCGCCGCGAAGCTGCGCCAGAACTGGAACATCGAGTTCGACGACGCCGGCGCCATCGGCCGCCGCTACCGTCGCCAGGACGAGATCGGCACCCCGTTCTGCATCACGGTCGACTTCGACACTCTCGAGGACCAGGCTGTCACGATTCGTGAGCGCGACACCATGGCGCAGGAGCGTGTGAGCCTCGACCAGGTCGAGGGCTACCTCGCGCAGCGCCTGATCGGCTGCTGACCGATCCGATCGACGCAGATGCCCTCCGGTTCCGACGGACCGGAGGGCATCTGTCGTTTCGTAGCCGCGCCCACCGCGACGACACCGCATCGAGGGGGTGTTCCGTAGCGCTCAGGTCGCCGAGCGTCGATCGATGTACTCGAAATACCCGCGGCCGGAGATCTCCTCGCCCCGCCAGAACGCCGACCATGCGAAACCGGTGACGAATCCGGTTCCCAGGCCATAGGTGAACGGGGTGTCCATGACCCCTTCGAGATCCAGCCAGGGACGACCGGTGGTGTCCCTCACCAGGAACCGGGTCCGCCGCGGCACCGGCATCGGGATGCCGTAGGGAGTCGGCTCGGGTTCGCCACGCAGCTCGAGTATCTCGAAATCCACGTCCCGGAAACGGGTCCCGTAGCCGCTGCGGGTGCGCAGGATCGCCGTCGTCATGAAGGGCCGGGCACCGATCGCATAGCGGCTCAACAGGATCTGCGTGTCGGCGTCGAGATCGACGATCTGGTAGACGAAATGGTCGAGCGGAGCCTTCGCCGCAGGGGGCAGGGGAGTGGACCGCACCAGATACGGGCTCGGCATCGCCCCGTATTCGAACGAACACAGACCTTCGGCCGTGACGCTGTGGCCGTCGTGGGCGAAGGTGCCCTCGTATTCGGTGAGCAACCCGAAGTGCTTGTAGAGCGGGCTGCGGAAGAACCACGAGACCGTGTCCGTGTTGGTCAGTGTCAGCGCGATGTCGACCGTTCCGAGCCGTCCCACGAGTTCGTAGTGTGGGTAGCGTCCGGTCAGGGTCAGATCGTCCCCGAACTTCACCAGAGACCCGTCCGGGGAGGACACGAAATCGTCGCCCACGGCGTAGTTCCCGAAGTGTGCGGGATGGGACGCCGCCGTGCCGGCCACCACGGCGGCATTGCGGCGCGGCGGCGCCACGAGAGCGTGGTCGTTGTCGAAGGCGAGCGACCCGGTGGCGCCGATCAACGACATCATCGAGAAGAACCGGTGCGGCTCGGGCAGATCCGGGATCATCACCCCGTAGTGCACCCAGCCGAACCGACGCGAGTCGACGTGCGGACGCAGGATGTCGGGCTCGGAGAACGGCTTTCCGTCGGCCGACGCGGCCGAATCGAACAACCGGACGGCCGATCCGAGACCGGCACCCAGGGCGCGTGCTGCGATCGGGCGCATGCTCTAGAAGCGTCCGCCGCTCGATCCGCCGAAACCGCCGCCGCCGAATCCGCCGCCGCCGAAACCACCGCCACCGAAACCGCCCCCACCGAAACCGCCGCCCCCGCGGCCGCTGTTGAGCACGCTGTTGATGAGGATGCCGCCGAGCACGGCGCCGGCGACGTTACCGCCCGACGAACCACCGCGGGGCGGACGGTGCTGGTTGTTCCAACGCTGCACGTCGTTCTGGGCGCTGCGCAGTGCCTGTGCGGCCAGCGACGCGGCGGACCGCGCGTACTGGACGGCGGCCGCCGGATCGGACTCGGCGGCCTGCTGAGCGGCCTGCAGGTGCCGCTGGGCCTCCGACAGGCGGGTGCGTGCCTGGGCGCCCACGACGCCCCGGCGCGTCCCGATGAAGTCGGCCGCGGCGGTGACCTGCGCCTGTGCTGCATTCAGGTCCTGCTCGAGTCGGCGCCGCATCTCCTCGGCCTGCTGCTTGGCCGCGCGCGTCCGGGCACGCAATTCGTCGAGCCGCGCATCGGCCTCGACGACCCGCGTGAAACTGCCCAGCGGGTCGGTGTGCTGCTCGGCCCGAGCGTGTTCGAGGGCATCTTGCACGGCCTTCATGGCATCGACGAATTCGGGACCGCCCGCATCGACGAGCTTCTTCGCGTCGGCGACACCCTGTTCGGCGTCCTCCATCGCGGCGGGAAGCGTCGCGATCGCGCGCCGGATGTCCTCCGCCGCGTGGTCGAGCGCGTCGAGCAGCGTCGCGGCATGCCCCAGAGCGCGTTCGGCCTCGCGGATCGCACGCACGGCGTCGCCCTGCTCACCGACCGGTCGCGCCACCGCGGTGCGACCCTGATCGATCGCATTCTCCGCGAACGAGATCTCCTCCTGCGCCAGTGAGACGTTGTCCACCACCGGGGTCAGGGCACCGGCGGGGAACTCCGAGTGCAACTGTCCGAGGGTCCGCTCGGCCTCCGGGATGCGGGCCGTCAGCGCGATCGCGCGCTGCGTGAGCCCGTCCAGACGGGCCGGAGCGTCGAGCAGCAGATTCCGCATCTTGTCGAACGCCTCGACCTGCGCGTCGAGTTCGCGGTTCGCCTGCCCACACGAGGAGACGAGCTGCACGAGCATGTCGCGCTGCTGTTCGGGTGTCTCGGGGATGTCGTCGTCGAGGCGCTGACGGATCTCGAAGGCGTTCGCCAACGCGACCTGCGCCTGCCGGTGCGCGCGGTCGAAGGGAGCCACCGCCGAGTCCCCGAACTCGCCCCGGGCGAGCTCGAGCGCTTCGGCACTGGACCGCACCGCGTTGTCGGTGTCCACCAGGAGGGTCTGCGCGTACTGGTCGAGACCCTCGATCGGCAGACCGCGCAGGGCGGTCGTGTCGGCCGGATCGATCTGCGCGGCCTGTGCGGCACCGGCCTCGGCGCGCTTCTTCTTCGACCGCCGGTTGTAGGCGTAGACACCGGCACCGCCGGCCGCGATGACACCGCCGCCGACGAGCAACGTCGTCACCGGAGCGGCGGACGGGGCGAGGGCGTTGCTCAACCCGTCGGCTGCGCCCACGGCGGCACCCGCCCAGTCGCTGTTGCGCAAGGCCGGCACGACGTCGGACGAGCTGATCCGGTCACGCTCGCTCTCGGAGATCTCCGAACCCGTCGGTGTCCACAACGCGAACTCGCGGTCGTCGGTCGCGACCGCCAGCAGCGCGGTGTCGGGACCGAAATTGCTCGCCTGCGCGGTGGCCTGAGCCCAACTGTCGTAGTCGCGTCCGTCGAAGCTCGACACGTAGGTCACCCACAACTGCAGACCGTGCTCGTCGTACAGAGTGTTCGTCGCTTCCTGGATCCGTGCGACGTCGGCGTCGTCGAGCACGCCCGCGGTGTCGGTGATCGGCTGGGGGAGCCGCGAGGGTGGCTCCGCGGAGGCCGCCGCGGGAAGGAGCAGCCACGCGGCCACTGCCAGCAGGGCGGGGACGAATGCGAGCGCGGACCGTGCAGGTCGCCGGAGCGGTGTTGCTGGTCGCCGGAGCGGTGCGGCCGATACGTGTGCCATGGAATCGAATCTAGTGGCTGTGGGACGAGGACGGGGTCGGCGCGTCGTCGGGTCGACGTGTTCGCGTTCGCTGGCAGAATCAGGGGGTGAGCACCGCATCCCGCCGCACCGGCACCACCGCGACGTACACCGGGGACGACCTCGGCGTCGGCGCGCGCATCGCGCGCTGGCTCCGGCGACTGATCGTCGGGGTGCTGCTCGCCGCCGTCCTCGTCGTCGGCGGCACGGCGCTGCGGGTGTGGCAGGTCGCGCGGATCGACGACCGCACCCCCGCCGACGCCATCGTCGTGCTCGGTGCCGCGCAGTATTCGGGCACACCCTCGTCGGTCTTCGAGGCCCGCCTCGAGCAGGCCCTCAAGCTCTACGAGGCGGGCGTGTCGCCGCGAATCGTCACCGTCGGCGGCAAGCAGGAGGGCGACCTGTTCACCGAGGCCGCGGCGGGCAAGAACTATCTCGTCTCACGAGGGGTGCCCGCCGAGTCGATCGTCGCAGTCGAGGAGGGCTCGGACACGCTGCTCAGCGTCGAGGCCGTCAGCCACGAGATGTCGGATCTGGGTCTGTCGTCGGTCGTGCTCGTCAGCGACCCGTGGCACTCGCTGCGCACCCGGACCATGGCGCGCGACGCCGGTCTCGACGCCTGGACCGCCCCCACCCGTCAGGGGCCGGCGGTGTTCACCCGCGAGTCGCAACTGCACGGCATCGCCCGCGAGACCGGCGCATTGATCTGGTACCAGATCACCCATTTCTCCGCCGATTTCCCGTACACGGCGCAGCAGTGAGGCGGAACGTAGGGTCTTCGGTGACGGAAGGCAGTGTGATGCAGGGCTACAGCGAACACGATCTCGAACGGCGCGTCGCCGAGCCGCGCAAGACCTCGGCGCTCGCCGGGTCCGAGGGAGCGGCGTCCGAGCGGACCGCCTTCGCACGCGACCGTGCACGCGTGCAGCACTGTGCGGCCCTGCGCCGCCTGGCCGACAAGACACAGGTCGTCGGCCCCCGCGACGGCGACACCCCGCGCACCCGCCTGACCCACTCGATGGAGGTCGCGCAGATCGGCCGCAGCATCGCCGAAGGGCTCGGCGCCGACCCCGATCTCGTCGACCTCGCCGGCCTCGCCCACGACATCGGGCACCCGCCCTACGGGCACAACGGCGAGCGGGCACTCGACGCGGTCGCCGAGTCCTGCGGCGGATTCGAGGGCAACGCACAGAACCTTCGCATCCTCACCTGCCTCGAACCGAAGATCCTCTATCCCGACGGCACGAGTGCGGGCCTCAACCTCACCCGGGCCTCGCTCGACGCGACGCTCAAGTACCCGTGGACGCGTCCGCGCCCGGGCGCGAAGTTCGGTTCGTATGACGACGACGCCGAGGTCCTCCACTGGATCCGCGAAGGGGCACCCGAGCGCCGCAAGTGCCTCGAGGCGCAGATCATGGACTGGTCCGACGACGTCGCGTACTCGGTGCACGACCTCGAGGACGGCGTGATCGACGGTCGCATCGACCTGCGGATGCTCGACGATCCCGACGAGGTCTCCGGGCTCATCGAGGTGGGCATGCGCGAGTTCTCCGGTCTCGACCCGGCCGAGCTGACCGAGGCGGCCAAGCGGTTGTCCTCCATGCCGGTGGTCCGCGCCGTCGGCACCTTCGACGGCACCCTCGCCTGCTCCGTCGCGCTCAAGAAGCTGACCAGCGAGCTGGTGGGCCGCTTCGCCAACGCGGCGATCCTCGGAACCCGGGAGGCGACGGAGGGCCGGCGCGTGACCCGATACGACGCCGACCTCGTGGTCCCGCCGATCGTGGTCTCGGAGGTCGCGTTGCTCAAGACCATGGCGCTGCAGTTCGTCATGTCCGACCGCGCCCACCGCAGCCGCCAGGAATCGCAACGCGAACGCATCCACCGCGTCGCCGAGTGGTTGCTGCGCACCGCTCCGGTCGGTCTCGACCCGTTCTTCGTCGCCGCCTGGAAGGCCGCGCCCGACGACGCTGCGAAGGTGCGGGTCGTGGTCGATCAGATCGCGTCGTGCACCGAGTCGCGCCTCGAACGGATCGACCGGGACAGCCTCGCCGCGCAGGCGAGCTGGGGCTGACGGGGCTCGAGCGAACGCGACGGCCGGTCGTGCCCGACCGTCGTGCCGGGCAGTCTGCGCCGCGGCTTAGACTCGTCTCGTGGCCGGCCGTATTTCAGACAGAGACATCGCGGCCATTCGCGACCGCGTGCGCATCGAGGACATCGTCGGCGAGTACGTCGCACTCAAGCGCGGGGGCGCCGACTCGCTCAAGGGCCTGTGTCCCTTCCACGACGAGAAGTCCCCGTCCTTCCACGTGCGGCCCAATCACGGGCACTACCACTGCTTCGGTTGCGGTGAGGGCGGCGACGTCTACTCGTTCCTGCAGAAGATCGAACACGTCAGCTTCGTCGAGGCCGTCGAGCAGCTCGCCGAGCGTGTCGGCTACACGCTGAACTACGAGGGCGGCGGTCCTTCCGTCCAGCGCGACCGGGGCACTCGTGCCCGGCTGGTCGCGGCGAACGCGGCCGCCCAGCAGTTCTATGCCGAGCAATTGCGCACGCCCGACGCCCAGGCCGCCCGCGAGTATCTGACCGAACGAAACTTCGACCAGGCGGCCGCCGAGACGTTCGGCTGCGGCTATGCACCCGCCGGTTGGGACGCGCTCACCAAGCACCTCCTCGGCCAGGGGTTCGATTTCTCGGAACTCGAGGCCGCCGGACTGTCCCGGCAGGGACGCCGCGGTCCGATCGACCGTTTCCACCGTCGTCTGCTGTGGCCCATCCGCAATCTGGCGGGCGACGTCATCGGCTTCGGTGCCCGCCGTCTGTACGACGACGACCAGATCACCGCCAAGTATATGAACACGCCGGAAACGGTGCTGTACAAGAAGTCTCAGGTACTGTTCGGTCTCGACCTCGCCAAGCGCGAGATCGCCAAGTCGCACCAGGCCGTGATCGTCGAGGGATACACCGATGTCATGGCCATGCACCTGGCCGGTGTGAAGACCGCGGTCGCCGCGTGCGGCACCGCCTTCGGTGACGAACATCTCGCGCTGCTGCGCCGCCTGCTCATGGACGACAGCTTCTTCCGCGGGGAGATCATCTACACCTTCGACGGCGACGATGCCGGTCGCGCGGCGGCGATGAAGGCGTTCGAGGGCGATCAGAAGACCGCCGCGAAGACCTACGTCGCGATCGCCCCCAAGGGTATGGATCCGTGTGAGTTGCGGCAGCAGTCGGGCGACGGCGCGGTGCGCGACCTCGTGGCCCGCCGCACCCCGATGTTCGAGTTCGTCGTGAAATCGATTCTTGCCGAACACGATCTCGACACCGTCGAAGGTCGTGTGGAGGCCCTGCGCCGGTGTGTCCCCGTCGTCGGCCGGATCAAGGACCGCACGATCCGCGACAACTACGCGGTGCAACTCGCGCACTGGACGGGGTGGGACGACATCCCCACCGTGCGACGGCGCGTGCAGGAGGAAGCGCGACGGGGAGTCCGTGCACCGGAAGCGAGGACGCGGCCTGCGACGGCCGCGGCGGAGCCCGCCTCGGCCTTGCGACGTCCCCGCCCGAACGATCCCGCGCTGTGGCCGCAGCGCGACGCGCTGAAGGCTGCGCTGCAGTATCCGGGCATCGCCGGGACCGTCTTCGACTCCCTGCCGCCCGAGACCTTCACCGACCCCGCCTACGCGGCGGTGCGGCGGGCCGTCGCCGACGCCGGCGGAACCGCAGCGGGCCTCGGGGGAGCCGAATGGGTCGACGCCGTGGGCAGGGCAGCGACCGATCCCGTCGCGCATTCGCTCGTGATGGAACTCGCCGTCGAACCCGTCCCCACCGAAGAGGACCGGCTGCCGCGCTACATCGGTGGCGTGCTGGCCCGACTGCAGGAGGTCTGGGTCGGCGAGCAGGTGGCCGAACTGAAGTCCAAACTGCAGCGCATCTCCCCGGCCACCGAGTCCGAGGAGTTCCACGCCCTGCTCGGCGACCTCATGGCGCTCGAACAGTACAGGCGGAGCCTGCTCGACCAGGCCATCGGTGACGGCCTGGCCGGCTGACGGTCTACTTCTTCAACTGGTCCCGCGGAATCATGATCGTGGTCGTCTCGTCGATCGGCTTCATCGGTTCGAGCTTGGGCTGAGGGCTGAGCGAGTCGGCGAGCTTCTGCCGGCCCACCTCGATCGCCTTCTTCGTGACGGGGCTCGCGGCCACCGCCTTGGCCGTCTTGCTGAGCTGTTCGTACCTCGCGCGACCCGCTCGGGTGCCGAGCACGTACCCCGCAGCGACCCCGACCAGCAAACCCATCAATGTGTTGTCCTTCCACCCGTGACTGCGTCGTCCCCATCCTGCCCGATGACCCCGCAGCATGCCCACAAGCAGGCGATTTGGTGCTGCGGCGGGTGGGACGCTATGGTTTTTCACGCACCGGGGGAAACCGCGGAGCACCGCAGGACAATCCCCTGTAGCTCAATTGGCAGAGCATTCGACTGTTAATCGAACGGTTGCTGGTTCGAGTCCAGCCGGGGGAGCGCCTACAGAATCCTCCCACCCGTCACGGGTGGGAGGATTCTGTGCATCCGGGGGTCTGCTGATGCGGCAGAACATCCATGGATGTGATCTCTGTTACTTCGCACCCGGCAGAGTGTCGCCCGCTGTGTCCGGGTAGCATTCGATCGCGCCGTGCGACGAGTGCGGCACTGTGCGACGCGTGTCGTCGCGACGGGGCGGTAGCTCAGTCGGTTAGAGCCGCGGACTCATAATCCGCTGGTCGCGGGTTCGAGCCCCGCCCGCCCCACATCCTCTGCTCGCGGCCGCGAGATGTTCCTGCTCGGCGGAACGGTAGCGTTCGACCCCATGAGCACCCTTCGAGAAGTCGGCGAACGCGAGGCGTGGCGTTGCTGGTTGTGCGACGAGCCCGTGGACCCCGACATGTCGGTCAACGACCCGCGCGGTCCCAGTATCGACAGCATCAACACCGCCAAGAAGGGTGGTAAGGGCAAGGGCGGAGTCGAGCGACTCGCGCACCGCGCCTGCAACACCAAGAAAGGTGCCGTCAAACCCGTGGTGCCGTGGCCCGACCGGTTGTTCGTCGTCGACCCTGCGCCCATCATCGGCGTCGTCGAGCAGCTCACGCGCAAGGGTGGTCGCGTCGCCGTTGCCCGGTGTCCCGAGAAGTCGGACGCGGAGGACGCCTCGGAGTGGCTCCTCGACCGCTTGTCGCGCCTCGAGCCGGGAATGCGGTTCGACACCAGGATCGAGTCGGCCGGCGGCGGATACCTCCTCGTGCTGACGGCCTAGCCGGAAGCCAGCACCAGGCCGGAGTGATCCGGTGACTCGGCGGAGACCTCGATCTCGGTGAGCACCGTTCCGTCGTCTCTCAGCAGCGTGTAGCGACCCGGCATGAGCCCGGTGAACAGGAACCAGCCGTCGCTCGTCGTGACGATGCTGCGGTCGATGTACTGCTCGCACACGTCCAGTCCGATTAGGTGAACCGTGGCGGACGGGTGGAAGACGCCTCCGATCCGCCCGCTCGCCACCCCTCCTATCGCATCCGGTGGATCCGGATGGTCGCCGAGCTCGCCCGGACGCCGGATGGGCGCGCCGTCCGGCGGCGCACACACCGGGACCGAGGAGTGCGACGACCGGGCGTACGCGACCGTCGGGTCGGCCCCGCCGACCGAGACGGGCCGGTATGTCGTCGCCGCGATGAGCACCCCTGCTCCCACTGCGGCGAACAACATCCATCGAACTCTTCGGACCGTTCCCCTGTGCAGCAACGGATCCACCTCCTCTCCGTAAGAGAACTTAGGAAAGTTGTTCTCGCCGAGGGTTATTCGGAACCGATGCTTCGGTGGATCGTGACGATACCCGGCGCGGACGCGCAGGGCTATCGTCCGTCGAGGCGACATGTAGTGGCGGAATGTAACGGTCGGGCTGTCGAAACGCCGAAATCGGTTGTTGGCACAACGATTCGGTCTAGTTTCGGGTGAGGTCGGTAGTCGGAGGGGTGCAATCCGCCTCCTGTACGGCGGAACCGGTTGCACTGTTGTGTTCGGACAATGCAGGTCCGAACGGCCGATACCGGAAATAATCGCCCCGGGGCCCGGCGTTGTGCGATGTCGTCGGCGTACTCACCGGCACCGAGTTGCTCGAAGCGGACTGCGGAACGAGGGAGCACATGACGGTCGACGAGAATCCGACGACGCTCCGCCGGGCGTCCGACCTTCTGGCAGGGGTCCGCGACGGCACGGACGACGACACGCTCGCGGCAGGCGTCGTACTCGCGGCGACCCTGATCGCTCTGGTCTGGGCCAACCTGGGCGACTCGTACGAGGCGTTCTGGCACACGCCGCTCAGCATCAGCATCGGCGACTACGGCATCGATCTCGACCTCGAGCACTGGGTCAACGACGCCGTCATGACGCTGTTCTTCTTCGTCGTCGGCCTCGAGGTCAAACGCGAGCTCACCATGGGAGAGCTCACCGACCGGACGCGCGCGGCGGTCCCGCTCGTGGCGGCAATCGCGGGTCTCGCCCTACCTGCGGGACTGTTTCTGCTGCTCAACCCCAGCGGGGAGGCCGCAGGAGCGTGGGGCGTCGTCGTGTCCACCGACACCGCATTCGTGCTCGGTGCGCTCGCGCTGGTCGGGCCCCGCTGCCCGGCTCGGCTGCGCGTCTTCATCCTCACGCTGGCCGTGGCCGACGACATCGGCGCCCTCGCCATCATCGCCTTCGTCTATACGGACAATCTGCAGCCGGTCTTCCTCATACCCGCGGCGATCGGACTGCTGCTGATCCTGCAGTTCCGTCGGCTCGAAGTGTGGCGGGGCGTCGTCTACTTCGTCGTCGCGGCCGGGACGTGGGTGGCGTTCTACGAGTCCGGCGTGCACCCGACCCTTGCCGGTGTGCTGATCGCGTTGATCCTTCCCGTCTATCCGCCGCGCCGCAGCGAGGTGGAACGTGCCGGCGAACTCACGCGGGCGTTCCGGCAGTCGCCCAACTCCGACTACGCGCGCGCCGCGCAACTCGGGGTGCTCCGCGCGGTGTCCGTGAACGAGCGGCTGTTACGGCTCTACCGGCCGTACACGGCGTTCCTCGTCGTGCCGATCTTCGCCCTCGCCAACGCGGGTGTGGTGATCTCCGCCGAGACCGTCGGCACTGCGATCCGGTCGCCGATCACGTGGGGCGTCGTCCTCGGTCTCGTGGTGGGCAAGCTGGTGGGCATCACCGCGGCCACCGCCGTCTTCTCGAGCCTGCGTCCGGGCAGCCTGCCGCCGGGACTCACCCTCTCGCACGTCGGTGGGGGTGCCGCGCTCGCCGGCATCGGGTTCACGATCTCACTGTTCATCGTGGATCTGGCGATCGAATCTCCCGAAGCGGCCAACGACGCCAGAATCGGCGTACTTCTCGCGGCTGTTCTCGCCACGGCGCTGGGCTGGGCTTTGTTCCGGCTGTCCGACCGCCTGAATCCGCCGCAGGGACCTGCCGGGCTCGTGCTGCTGCGTCCGGTGGATCCGGACCGCGACCACATACGGGGACCGGTCGACGCTCCGCTCACACTCGTCGAGTACGGAGACTTCGAGTGCCCGTTCTGCAGCAAGGCCACGGGCAGCATCCGGGACGTGCGCGGCCATTTCGGCGACGACCTGCGGTACGTCTTCCGGCACCTGCCCCTCGACGAGCATCATCCCCACGCGCGGTTCGCCGCCGAAGCGTCCGAGGCCGCCGCCGCGCAGGGTCGCTTCTGGGACATGCACGACCACCTGTTCACCCACAGCGACGCTCTGTCCCGCGACGAGATCTACGAACACGCCCAGCAGTTGGGTCTCGACATGGACCGGTTCGACGAGGACCTGCGCCTGGGGCGGTACCGTCACCGCGTCGAGGACGATGATCTCGACGCCGAGACCAGCGACGTCTTCGGAACGCCCACCTTCTACCTCGGCGCCACCGGCTCGGACCTCACCCGGCACACCGGCCCGTTCGACGCGGCGACGTTGATCCGCCGCCTCGAAGCGGTGCGCGAAGGGTGATGCGATCCGGGTGGATCCGACCCCGGAAAACGGGGCCGGATCCACAGGAATCGTGACGGGCTCTCAGCGGATGGTGGGCACCCCGCCATTCGAGACGAGCGGTTCGAGTCCGTCGAGGACGCGCTGCAGTCCGAACTCCCACGCGTGGTGCGGGCTGTAAGCGGCGTTCATTTCCGCCCCGGCCGCCGCGCCCACCCGCTGCGCGAGGGGATGGTCGTCGCCGAGATAGTGCGCCAGGCGTTCGTTCCATCGCGCCCAGGCCTCGCCCATGTCGGCGGCGTGCGGGTCGGGGCGTCGCGCTCGGGCCGCGCCGCGAACGAAGTCCGCGACGAACGTGAGCGCGGCGTCGCGATCCGTGTCGCCGAGGGACGTTCCGTCGAAGGCGTGGAGTTCGTGGTCGTACTTCGCGATCGTGCCGGGGCCGAGGGCCGTGCGTTGATCGTCGACGTCGAGCAGCCACCAGTGCGCGGCGTAGTGCTCGAGTTCGGCCTCGGCGACCTGCCGTACCCGATCCCGCCACGACGGGAACTCGTAGGGCGGCCGGGATTGCCGAGCGTGGACCTCGTCGACCATGAGGACGATCAGATCGTCACGCGACCCGACATGGGTGTAGAGGGCCATGGCGGAGATACCCAGATCGGTCGCGAGGCGACGGATCGTCACCGCGTCGAGGCCTTCCGCGTCGGCGACGGTGACGGCCGCGTCCACCGCGGAACTGGTGGTGACCTTGGCCTTCGGGCCACGTGAACCACCGGTCGGCGCATCGGGATGCTCGCGCCACAGCAGGTCGATCAGATCGCGCGCCATAAATGCCTCCCGAAAACTCGCTCTCCGGAGTACTCTATACGACGTACAATGTTTATGTCCCGGGGGAGGTCCTATGAAAATCGGTTCCACAGCACTGTCGCTCAACGTCGCCGACACGGCCGCATCGGCAGATTTCGCGATCCGGCACTTCGGTTTCACCGAGGAGATGTCGGCGGACGGATTCGTCTCGTTGACTCACCCGGACGCAGGCTTCAACATCGTGTTCCTGCGTACCGGGCTGTCGACCTTCAAGCCCGAATCCGTCGCCGGCCCGGCCGGTCAGGGCATGCTCATCGCCTTCGTCGTCGACGACGTCGACACCGAGTTCGCGCGCATCGCGGAAGCCGGTGCGACGGTGGTGACCGAGCCGGAGACCGAGCCGTGGGGTGAACGGTACTGCCAGTTCGCCGATCCCAACGGGATCGTCTGGCAACTCGTCCACTGGGTCTCCGAACCGGCCTGATCCGCGAGGCTCAGTCGAGACAGAATTCGTTGCCCTCGGGGTCGGCCATCACGATGTGGCCGGCCCCGAACGGCGGTGCGGGGTCGTGACGTTCCAGCCGCGTGGCCCCGCGCGCGACGAGCCGTTCGGCCTCGGCTTCCAGGGCGGCCATGCGCTCGGCGCCGTCGAGTCCGGGCGCTGCACGCACGTCCAGGTGCACCCGGTTCTTGGCCTGCTTGCCTTCGGGCACCTTCTGGAAGAACAGCCGGGGTCCTGCTCCGTCCGGGTCGACGACGGCCGAGGCATCGTTGCGTCGTTCGAGCGGCACCCCCATCGCGTCGAGTGCGTCGTCCCACGACACGAAATTGCCGGGCGGCTTCTGGAGTTCGTAGCCGAGGGCGTCCGCCCAGAAATCCGCGAGTGCCGCGGGATCGGCGCAGTCGAACGTGATCTGGATGTCGCGGGCCATGTCAGCTCGCCTCCTGTCGGGCGCGGGTACGGGTGTGCAGGTAGAGGTCCCGCAGGAGGCAGACCTCGGACAGATGGTGGATGAGTTCGCGGTGGATGTGCAGGACCAGCATGCCCATCGGGTACTCGGCGTACGGTCCTTCCGCTTCACCGCACGGCCGGGCGAGTCCGTCTTCCCCGAGGGACTCGACGCCTGCGATCCACGTGGCGAGTTCGGCATCGAGCTGGGCGAGGGCCTCGTCCGCGGTCGCTGCGTACTCGAACGACGAATAGTCGGTGGGGGTGCGTCCGAAGTGGCTCGCATTGCGCATCGCCAGAACGCCGACGATCACGTGCCCGAGACGCCATGCGATGGTCGTGAACGGGGGTGGATCGGGTTCGGGGAACGCGAAATCGATGGTCATCGCCCCGGCTCCCGCCTGCACGGGAGCCGTGCCCGTCCCACGCGGCCGAACACTCCAGCAGTCCGGTGCGGGTTCGAAGAAGTACTCGTCGTCGGTGAGTCCGTCGAGGCGGCGGCGCACCGGATAGTCGAGTTGCTGTCGCAGTAGGTGATTCCAGTCGAGTTCTGTCATGGCTCCAGGTTGACGCATATTCCGGACAGATTCGGTCCGTGATCCGTGCGACGATCGTCGTGTGACCGTCGAGTCGACCACCGAACGGGTCCTGAGGGTGCTGGCGCTGTTGCAGAGCCGCCCGTCGTGGACGGCCGTCGAACTCGCCGAAGAACTCGGCGTGACCGATCGGTCGGTGCGCCGCGACGTCGATCGGCTGCGTGCCCTCGGCTATCCCGTCCGCGCGACTCCCGGCGTCGGCGGCGGCTACCAACTCGGTGCCGGCACGAGACTGCCGCCGCTGCTCCTGCACGACGACGAAGCGATCGCGACGGCGGTGTCGCTGCGACTGGCGTCGGGCAGCACGATCGCCGGTGCCGCCGAGGCGGCCCTGCGCGCACTGGCCAAGCTCGATCAGGTGATGCCACCGCGTCTGCGCGAGGAGGTACGGGCGATCTACGGCGCCACGGAGACCGTCGTCGGCGCGGGCACCGAGATCGACGCCGACACGCTGCTGGCGTTGGCCCGCGCGTGCCGCGACGCGACCCGCGTGCGGTTCCGGTACACCACCCGGCACGAGGTGGACGACGAACGCACCGTCGAGCCGGTACGGATGGTCGCCGCGGGGCAGCGCTGGTACCTCATGGCGTGGGATGTCGATCGCAACGACTGGCGCACCTTCCGGCTCGACCGCATGCGCGACGTGGCCCCCACGACGTGGCGGTTCCGGCCACGGCAGCATCCCGATCCGGTGGCCTACGTCCAGCGTTCGGTGACGGAATCCCCCTACCGGTACATCGCGCGGATCCGCTTGCGGGCGGACGCCGACCAGGTGCGCGACATGGTGCCACCGCAGGTCGGGCGGGTCGAGGACGACGAGGACGGGTGGTGCGTGCTCGTCGTCGGCGCGGACGATCCGGACTGGGTCGTGATGCACGTCGCGCGAATGGGTTTCGAGGCGGTCGTCCTCGAGCCGCCGGAACTTCGGGCGGCCGCGGACCGGCTCGCGACGCGCCTCGCCGCGATCGCTTCCCGCTCCGATCGGTGACGGGTCGACGCGGAATCCCGTTGCGGGATCAGGCCTCCGCGCCCATGGATTCGGCGAGGATCGGCCATGCCTTCCGGAGGTCGTCCTCCCAGTAGCCCCACGAATGTGTTCCGTCGGAATCGAGTTCGGCCGTGACCGGGATGTCGAGCGATTCGAGCCGGTCCACCAGCTGGCGCGTGCAGGCGTTCGTCGCGGCCTCGATCGCCCCGCCCGCGACGATCTGCGTCGCGAACGATTCGCCGGCCGCTCGTTCCTGACCCGGGATGTCGTACGGGCCGGGCAGGCCGTTGCGGCTCGACAGGTACAAGGCCTTGCCGCGCAGGCCTTCCGCGTTGAGGTAGACGTCGTGCTCGGCCCAGCGCGGACCGTCGGCCGGACCCCACATGTTCTCGACGTCGCCCTTGCCGCGGCGCTCGACGACGAGCCTCACGTACAGCTGACCGATCGGATCGCTGGTGCGCACGCATCCGCTGAGAGAGGCGACGCCGGAGTACAGGTCGCCGCTCCGGATCGCGAGGTCCAGCGCGGAGCCGGCGCTCATGGACATCCCGATGATCGACTGCTTGCCGTCGGTGTCCAGCAGCTCGTCGACGACCGGCGGCAGTTCTTCGATGAGGAAGGTCTGCCACTGGTTGCGGCCGAGGACCGGATCGTCGAGATCCCAGTCGGTGAAGTAGCTGAAGTTGCCGGTGGCGGGGATGACGACGTTGGCGTTCTTGTCCGAGAAGAACTCGGCGATGTCGCTGCTCTCCATCCATCCGGTGCCGTCGATCACGCCGACGCCCGCGCCGCCGAGGGCGTAGACGACCGGTCGGGGCTCGCTCGGGTCGGCCGGGCGCAGGACGTCGAGGGGGACGACGGTGTCCATGGCCGGGGAGTAGACGCGGACCGTCCAGTGCTGGTCGGTCACCTCGTCGACGCCATCGACGTAGGCGGTGGTGGGTTCGGCGTCGGGCTGCTCGGGATCGGCGTGCGCGGTGGCGGTGCCGAACACGAGCGCCGACAGGCCTGCGAGACCGACCGCAAGGCTGCGGAAGCCACGACGGGACGCGACGGATCGACGCACGGATGAACTCCTCGACTCGAAGTGATGCTGATGAGTCGTCCCCCGCGTTCGACCCGCTGAGCTGGACAGTACCTTCCTCCGGTTGCGAAAAGTGCCTCGGGGTGTTGTGATTCCGGACTCGCGGTGTCCCTGGGGCGAGTTCGGCCACCGCACTCGGGATCTCGTGCGGCGGCCGAACTTTCGTGCGGTTACGTGGTACTCAGAGTGACAGGATCGACGCGGCTGCGGTGCCGGGGGCACCGTAGACCTGGGCGAGGCCCACCTTCGGCTCGCCCGGAACCTGCCGCTCGCCGGCCCGACCACGCAGCTGCAGCACCAGTTCGTGGACCTGGCGGATGCCGGAGGCGCCGATGGGTTCACCGTTGGCGATGAGACCACCGTCGGTGTTCACCGGGAGGGATCCACCGATCTCGGTGGCGCCCTCGGCGATCAGCTTCTCCTGGTCGCCGTCGGCGCACAGCCCGGTCTCGGCCATGTGGATCACCTCCGCGCCGGCGTCGGTGTCCTGGAGCTGGGCGACATCGACGTCCTCGGGGCCGATTCCGGCGGCCTCGTAGGCGGCCTTGGCGGCGTAGACGGTGGGGGAGACGTCCTCCTCCACCGACGCCCACGTCGCGTGGACCTCGTACGCGCCGTATGTGCGGGTGCGAATCGCTGTGGAACGCAGGTAGACCGGCTTGTTGGTGGTGTACTTCGACACCAGGTCGCCACGGCACATGATCACCGCTGCGGCACCCTCGTCCGGCGCGCAGAACATCTTCGCCGTGAGCGGGTAGTTGAGCATCGGCGACGAGAGGATCTCCTCGATGCTGAACTCCGTGCGGCGGAAGGCCTTCGGGTTGAGGCCGCCGTTGCGATAGTTTTTCGCCGCGACCCGCGCGAGAGTCTCGTGCGAGATGTTGTGGTCGATGGCGTAGCGGTTCGCCTTCATGCCGAAGAATTTGGTGGTGACGAACTGTCCGTTCTCGGCGTACCAGGCGGGCAGGCCGAGCATGGCGGGATCGGCGGTGAAGGCGCCGCGGGGGTGCTTGTCGGTGCCCACAGCGATGCCGATGTCGTACTTGCCGGAACGGATCCCGTCGGCGGTCTGCTCGATCGCGCTGGCGGACGTCGCGCACGCGTTGAACACGTTGGTGAAGGGAATGCCGGTCAGGCCGACGAGGCGGGTGACGGCGTCGGTGTTGTCGACCTCGTAGCTGCCGCCGATGCCGAACTGGATGTCCTTCCAGGCAACGCCCGAGTCCTCGAGCGCGAGCTGGATTGCGTCTGCGGCCATTTCGATGGCCGACTTGGCGCCGAATCTACCGAACGGGTGAAGACCCACCCCGATGATGGCAACGTCGTTCATGATGTCGGGAACTCCTCGATGGGATGTGTACGGATCAGACCGGCGCGAAGGCCCACGTGACGATGTCGGTGCCCTCTTCGTCGGTGTAGAAGGGGACGAAGGTGAGCTCGACCTCCATGCCCGGGCGCAGTTTCTCGGGGTCGCTCTCCACGAGGCGGGCCTCGACGCGGACCACGTCGTCGAGCTGGACGAGGCCGAACGCGAAGGGTGTGAAGGTCGCCGCCGTCTCGTTGCCCGCGTAGGGCTGCTTCGGCACGAAGCCCTGCGTGGTCCATGCCACGAGCGTGCCGCGACGCGGCAGCAGCAGCTCCGAGATGTTCGCCCCGCTGCACCGGGGGCAGCGCGGCTGGGTGGGCCACGTGGTCGCGGAGCAGTCGTCGCAGCGGCTGCCGATGAGCTGCGGGTTCTCTGCCGGCCACGTGGATACGTCGGGCGCGAGCGCCTTCGTCGTCATGGTTCGTCCTCCGTTGTCCGATGCCGATGCGGCGGCCCTCGCCGCGGTCGAACATGAGGATCACGTTAGACGGAAATGCCATTCTCTACAATGAGAGGACGGATATCGCGCGAGACGATTCTCGCGGGAATGAAGGGAGCGGCTCAGAATCGGCGCCTCCGGCGAGGTGGTGGCTTGCGCCGACCCGGCCTCGAGTGGCGTCGGTGCTCCTCCGGGGGTGGGGCGCCCGTGCGGTATTCGTCGAGCACCCTCCGCATCGCGGCGATCGCGCGCTCCCGGGTGCGCGGATCGTCGATCTCGAGCAGCTGGTCGCGCAGGCCGGTGGCGAATTCGGCGTACTCGTTCTGCCAATCACGGCCGACGCGCACCGGTGCCGGCGGTGCGACCGTGGCGATGTGCTCGGGCGGACCGCCCGCCACGAGCCGGTATCGGGCGCCGATCTCCGGGACGACCACGTTCAGTCCGGCATCGAGTTCGTGCAGCGATGCCGTGAAGGCGGCGAGCGCATCGGGTTCTCCGTGGTCGAGGAAGACCGCACCGGAGATCGGCGCGCGTTGCCCGACCCATTGCACCAACTCGCCGCGGTCGGCGTGCGCGGAGTAGCTGTCGATCCGCCGGATCCGTGCCCGGACATCGATGTCCTCACCCGAGATCCGGACCTTCGGCGCACCCTCGAGGATCACCCTTCCGAGCGTGCCCTGCGCCTGATAGCCGACGAAGAGCACCGTCGAGTCGGGGCGGGCGAGGTTGTTCCGCAGGTGGTGCCGAACCCGTCCCGCCTCGCACATCCCGGAGGCCGCGATGATGATCGCGCGATGGTAGCTGTCGATCCGCATCGATTCCTCGGCCTCGGCGGTGTACCGGATGCCCGGATGGCGGAAGACGTTCCGGCCGTCGAGGTCCTCGAGTTCTCCGGCGTGTGCGGCGAAGACGTCGGTCGCGCGGATCGCGAGCGGGGAGTCGACGAAGACCGGCACCTCCGGAATGCGCTCGTCGTCGAGCAGGTATCCGATGTCGAGCAACAACTCCTGGGTGCGTTCGAGCGCGAACGACGGCACGATCAGGTTGCCGCCCCGCTCGAGTGCCTCGTTCACCTCCCGGGCCAGGAGGTCGCGGCGCTCGGCGATCGTGAGTCGAGGGCGTGAGCGGTCCCCGTAGGTGGATTCGCAGACGACGTAGTCGAGTCCGGTCGGACCTTCCGGATCGGCATGGAAGGCCTTCTGTTCCGGCCCCAGATCGCCCGAGAACAACATCCGCACACCGCCGGCCTCGATCTCCGCCGAGGCCGATCCCAGGATGTGTCCGGCATTCCACAGGCGGACCCGGAAACCGGGCGCCGGTTCGAACCACTCCTCGAGCGGTACCGGCCGGGCGCGTGAGGCGGCGAGCCGGGCGTCCTCCTCGGTGTAGATCGGGTGGAACTTCGCCCGGTTCGCGCGGTCGCGCCGCCGATTGCGGCGCTGGGCCTCGAACTCCTGGATCCGCGCCGAGTCGGCGAGCATGAACGAGAGCAGCTCGGCCGTCGGGGCGGTGCAGAAGATGTGGCCCTCGAAGCCCCGCGCGACGAGCTTGGGGAGCAGCCCACAGTGGTCGATGTGGGCGTGGGTGAGGATCACCGCGTCGATCGACTCGGGGGCGAACGCGAACTCCGCGACGTTGAGCTTCTCGAGGCTGCGCGAACCCTGGAACATCCCGCAGTCGACCAGGATGCGGGCGTCGCCGAGTTCGATCGTCGCGCACGAGCCGGTGACGGTTCTCGCCGCGCCGTGGAAGGTGAGTTCCGGATTGTCGGGCACGGCATCTCCTCGGACGGTCGGGCGGTGGTGACCCGCGGTGCTTCGGTCTCACGGTATCCGCGGGCGCATGTCGATCGGACCGGGACGAGGTCTAGAACCTGTTCCAATTCTGTGCGATTGTGTCTATCGTCACGTGCACAACCGGCAATGCGATGGAGGACGAGCCAGATGAAGACCAAGGGTGCAGTGCTGTGGGGCATCGACGAGCCGTGGTCGGTCGAGGAGATCGAACTCGGTGATCCCGTCGCTGGTGAAGTGCAGATCCGCATGGAAGCCGCCGGTATGTGCCACTCCGACCATCACATCGTCACGGGCGCAACCCCGATGCCGTCCTTCCCCGCCATGGGCGGTCACGAGGGCGCGGGTGTGATCACCAAGGTCGGCGAGGGAGTGGTGGGCCTCGAGGTGGGCGACCACGTCGTGCTGTCCTTCATCCCCGCGTGCGGGCGGTGTCCGTCCTGTGCCTCGGGGCACTCGAACCTGTGCGATCTGGGCGCCGGACTGCTCAGCGGCCAGGCGATCTCCGACGGCACCTACCGCATCCAGGCGCGCGGCCAGAACGTGATCGCGATGTGCCTGCTCGGCACCTTCTCGCCGTACATGACGGTCAACCAGAGCCAGGTCGTCAAGATCGACAAGGACGTGCCGTTCGAGCTCGCCGCCCTCGTCGGCTGCGGCGTGCCCACCGGCTGGGGTTCGGCGACGAACATCGCCGAGGTCAAGGCCGGCGATTCGGTTGCCATCATCGGCGTCGGCGGTGTCGGCATGAGCGCCCTGCAGGGTGCCGTGGCCTCCGGTGCGCGCCACGTCTTCGCGATCGACCCGGAACCGTTCAAGCGCGAGCAGGCGCTGAAGTTCGGTGCCACGCACACCTACGCCTCCATCGAGGAGGCCATCGTGCCGATCATGGAGATCACGTGGGGCCGCATGTGCCACTCGACGATCATCACCGTGGGCGAGATGAAGGGTGAGCTGGTCGATCCCGCGCTGACCCTCACGGCCAAGGGCGGCCGGTGCGTCGTCACGGCGATGGGCTACATGTCCGACATGGACGTCAAGCTCAACTCGTTCCTGTTCTCGATGCTCCAGAAGGACCTCAAGGGCAACATCTTCGGTGGCTGCAATGCCCGCGTCGACATCCCGAACCTGCTCGACCTGTACAAGTCCGGCCAGCTGAACCTGGCCGACATGGTCACGCGTACCTACACCCTCGAGCAGATCAACGACGGATACCGGGACATGCTCGAGGGCAGGAACATCCGCGGCGTCATCCGGTACACCGAAGCCGACTGGTGACCGGCACCGACCGGTGACCTCGCCGCGCCGGGCCGTCTCGTAGGCTGATCGCGTGCACAGCCTCGATCTGCTCAGCGACTGGCCTGTCGACCGTTCCGCCGCCGCGGTGGTGACCCGCGACGGCGGAACGGTCGCGTCCAGGGGAGACCTCGACGGGATCTTCCCGCTCGCGTCCGTGACGAAGCCGCTCGTGGCGTACGCCGCGCTGATCGCCGTCGAGGAGGGCGCGATCGAGCTCGACCAGCCCGCGGGTCCCGAAGGGTCGACGGTGCGGCATCTGCTCGCCCACGCCTCGGGTCTGGCGTTCGGTGAGCGCACCGTGCAGACCGAACCCGAACGGAAGCGGATCTACTCGAGTGCGGGCTTCGAGGTGCTCGCCGAACTCGTCGAGGCGGAAACCGGTATCGAGTTCCCGGAATACCTCCGCCAGGCGGTCTTCGAACCGCTCGGTATGCAGTCCTCGTCCCTGCCGGGCTCGGCCGGCCACGGAGCGCAGTCCTCGGTCGCCGATCTCGCGTTGTTCGCGCGCGAGCTCCTCGAGCCCGTGCTGATCTCGCACGAAACCCTCGCCGAGGCGACCAGCGTGCAGTTCCCGGGTCTGAACGGGCTCGTCCCCGGCTACGGGATGTTCAAGCCCAACGACTGGGGTCTCGGATTCGAGATCCGCGGGGAAAAGAATCCGCATTGGACCGCGACCGGTAATTCACCGCGTACTTTCGGTCATTTCGGTCAATCGGGCACATTCATTTGGGTAGATCCCGAAATTTCCGTCGCCACTGTGGTACTTACTGATCGTGCGTTCGGAGACTGGGCGAAACCGCTCTGGCCTGCCCTCGGGGACGCGATCATCACCGAATTCACATAAACCTCTCTGGTTCGCTGGCGAAACACACGCCACACGGGCACACTTGTACGCAGCCTGCATGGAGAAGCCTTGATCGACGAAGGTCGTTGGGGAAGACGTCCTGGTCGAATCGGAGGTGAATGTATGCGCGCATCCAACCAATTCGCGGATGCCACGGCGGGGGTGATCTATGTCCATTCCTCACCGGCGGCCGTGTGCCCGCACATCGAGTGGGCACTGGCCGACATCCTCGACTGCCGGCCCGATCTCTCGTGGACGGGCCAGCCCGCCGCACCGGGGCTGCTGCGCACCTGCGTCGACTGGGTCGGGCCCGTGGGCACGGCCGCGCGACTGGCCGACGTGCTGCGCTCGTGGCCGATGCTCCGCTTCGAGATCACCGAGAACCCGAGCGAGGGCGTCGACGGCGAACGCTTCAGCTACGTCCCCCGACTGGGCCTGTGGCGCGGGGCAACCAGTGCCAACGGCGACATCGTCGTCGGAGAGATGCGTCTGCGCGCCATGCTGTCCTCCGCCGATGTCACGAGCGAACTGCACCGCGCCCTCGGAACGGCTTGGGACGAAGAGCTCGAGCCGTACCGCAGCGGCGACGAAGGCGCGCAGGTGACGTGGCTCCGCCGGGACGTCGGCTGACCGCGGTCCGCCGCCCCGGTGACGCGACCGGAACGCACCCCACATCTTCCTGATACGAGAACACCGGCACCGCTCCGAGGAGCGATGCCGGTGTTCTCGTGCTGTGTCCGGATCAGAGCGGAATGTTCTTGTGCCCGCCGCGAACTGCGGGTGCGGCGGCGAGCGCGGCGGCCAGCGTGCTGCGGGTGGTGGCGGGATCGATCATCTCGTCGACCACACCGATCGCCATCGCGCGCCCGACGCCACCGGCGATCGCCTCGTGTTCGGCCGCGAGACGGTCGTGCAGCGCCTCACGCTCCTCCTCGGGAGCCGCGGCGAGGGCCTTCTTGTGGAGGATGCCCACAGCGGCCTTCGCCCCCATCACGGCCACCTCGGACTCCGGCCATGCGTAGACGGCGGTGGCCCCGAGCGCCCGGGAGTTCATCGCGATGTATGCGCCGCCGTAGATCTTGCGCGTCACGAGCGTGACGCGGGGAACCTTCGCCTCGGCGAACGCGTGGAGCAGCTTGGCGCCGCGTCGGACGACACCCTCCCACTCCTGGCTCACACCGGGAAGGTAACCGGGGACGTCGACGATGACGACGAGCGGAACACCGAAGGCGTTGCACATCCGCACGAAACGCGCTGCCTTCTCGGCGCTCTCGGAGTTGAGGCAGCCGCCGAGACGGAGCGGGTTGTTGGCGATGACACCGACGGTACGGCCGCCGAGACGGCCGAAGCCGGTGACGATGCTGCGGGCCCAACCGGCCTGCAGTTCCTCGAAGGCGGACTCACCGTCGACGTTGTCGAGCAACTGGTGGACGATCGGCCGCACGTCGTATGCGCGTCGCGGCGAGGCGGGCATCAGCGCCCGCAGGTCGGTGTCGCCGAGCGCCGCAGCGGCGACGTCGAATTCGCCCTGCTCGGCCAGCATCGACACCAGGCGGCGGGCCCGATGCAACGCGTCGGCCTCGTCGTGCGCGGCGATGTGCGCGACACCGGACTTCTTGGTGTGCGTCTCGGGGCCGCCGAGCGACTCCATGTCGACCTGCTCACCGGTGACGCTGCGGACCACGTCCGGTCCGGTGACGAAGACGCGGCCCTCGGGAGCCATGATGACGATGTCGGTCAGGGCCGGACCGTAGGCGGCACCGCCGGCTGCGAAGCCGAGAACGACGGAGATCTGGGGGATCAGACCGGACGCGCGGACCATGGCCTCGAAGACCAGGCCGACGGCGTGGAGGGCCTCGACGCCCTCGGCCAGACGCGCACCACCGGAGTGGAAGATGCCGACCACAGGGATCTCGTGGTCGATGGCGTGGTCGATGGCGGAGACGATGTGCTTGCATCCCTCGACGCCCATGGCTCCGCCCATGACGGTGGCATCGGAGCAGTATGCGACGGTGCGGATGCCGTCGACGTCGCCGACGGCGGCGAGGACGCCCGACTTGTCGCGGGTGTGCAGCAGTTCCAGGCTGCCCGGGTCGAACAGTTTCTCGAGACGGGCCAACGGATCTCTCGGGTCCACCGTCGTCTCACGCGGGGTGGCTGGATCCAGGATGGTCATCGGGTACTCCTCGGGCAGACGCGGTGGTGGTGGGCTGCGGTGGAGGCTCCGGGCGGAGCCTCCACCGCATGGGGCGGACTGGCGTCGACGGTCAGGCGCGACCGAATGCGAGCGCCACGTTGTGCCCACCGAAACCGAACGAGTTGTTCAGCGCGAAATCGATCCGTCCGGAACGTGGTTCGCCCTTCACCACGTCGAGATCGATCTCTGGATCCTGGTTCTCGAGATTCAGCGTGGGCGGGATGACCTCGTCACGCAGAGACAGGACCGTGAGTACTGCTTCGAGTGCACCCACCGCACCGATCGAATGACCGAGCGCGGACTTGGGGGCGTAGATCGCGGCGTGGTTGCCCACGGCCGCGTTGATGGCCTTGGCTTCGGCCACGTCGCCGATCGGGGTGGCCGTCGCGTGCGCGTTGACGTGCCCGATGTCGGCCTTGGTGAGCCCGGCGGTCTCGATCGCCCGCCGCATGGCCCGTGCCGCTCCCGTGCCTTCCGGATCGGGGGCGACGATGTGGTAACCGTCGGAGGTGATGCCGGCGCCGAGGATGCGACCGTGGATGGTCGCCCCGCGTGCCTTGGCATGCTCCTCGCTCTCGAGGACCATCAGTGCGCCGGCCTCGCCGAAGACGAAACCGTCGCGGTCCTTGTCGAACGGACGCGATGCGCCCTTCGGGTCGTCGTTGCGGGTGCTCAGCGCCCGCATCATCGCGAAGCCCGCCGTGGCGACCGCGTCCAGCTGACCCTCGACACCACCGGTGACGACGATGTCGGCGTCGCCGAAGGCGATCATCCGGTACGCGTTGGCGATCGCCTCGGATCCGGACGAGCACGCCGAGACCGGGGTGATGACCCCGGCACGGGCACCGAGTTCGAGCCCGACGGTGGCCGACGGCCCGTTCGGCATGATCATCTGCACCGCGAAGGGCGAGACCTTGCGGTAGCCGCCGTCACGGAGCTTGTCGACGGCGTCGATGAGCGACTCTCCGCCACCGAGGCCCGTACCGATGACCACACCGAGACGGTCCTGGTCGACCTCGGGGCTGCCGGCGTTCTGCCAGACGGTGCGTCCGAGGGTGAGCGCGAGGCGCTCGACGAAGCTCATGCGACGGAGTTCGACGCGGGACAGTCCCTCGTCGGGGCTGACCTTCAGGGTTCCGCCGATGCGCACCGGGAGGTCGAACTCGTCGACGAATCCGCCGTCGATGGTGCCGATCCCGCTCTCACCGGCCAGCAGTGCTTTCCAGGTGGCGTCCACATCGCCGGCGATCGACGTCGTAGCCGCGAGGCTGGTGACGACGACGTTGCGGAGTGCCCGAGGAGAAGGGGAGGTCACAGCAGAACTCATTCGTTGTCGTTCGTGGCCTGAACGCCTGCGGCCTCGAGCTTCTGGATGTAGTTCACGGCGTCACCGACGGTGCGCAGACCGGCGAGATCCTCGTCGGGGATCTTCACGCCGTACTTGTCCTCGGTCTGGACGGCAATCTCGACCATGGACAGCGAGTCGATGTCGAGGTCGTCGACGAAGGACTTCTCGACGGTCACCTCGGAGGGCTCGATGCCGGTGACCTCTTCGATGATCTCCGCGAGACCGGCGATGATTTCTTCCTGGGTGGCGGCCACGATGTGGCTCCCTTCTCGATCTGTCGACTATGTCGTTCGAAACCGGCCGGATGTTTCCGGTCGGGGGTCCGGGGAGTTCCCGGTGAGGTGCCCGTGCTGTGCGACGGCGCGCGCAGCAACCTAACCGAGTTGAAGACTTTCGGCCAGAGCGGAGATCTCCGCGGGGGTCTTGAGGGCGACGGTGGGCGTGCCGCGCATCTCGCGCTTGGCGATGCCCACCAGCGTGCCGGCGGGGGGAAGCTCGACGATCCGGCTCACCTGCGCTTCACGCAGGGAAGCGGTGCACAGATCCCACCGGACGGGCCGGGTGACCTGGGCTGCGAGACGTTCGAGGGCGTCGGCTCCGGAGGTGACGGGCTTGCCGTCGTAGTTCGACAGCAGCGTGTGCGTCGGATCCGAAGGTGTGATCTTCGCCGCGGCGGCAGCCACGGCGTCCTGGGCGGGTGCCATGAATCGGGTGTGGAAGGCACCGGCGACCGGCAGGGCGCGGACTCGGGCCTTCTCGGGCGGGTTCGCAGCGAGCTCCTCGAGCGCACTCAGGCGCCCGGCTGCGACGATCTGACCGGCCGCATTCATGTTCGCGGGGGTCAGATCCAACTCGGCGAGGCGCGCGAGCACCTCGTCCTCGGCACCGCCGAGCACGGCGGACATTCCGGTGGGTTCGAGCGCGCAGGCGCGGGCCATCTCGGCTCCGCGGACGGCGGCGAGGGCGACGGCGTCGTCGGCGCCGATGACACCCGCGATGGCGGCCGCGGCGAGTTCGCCGACGGAGTGGCCGGCGACGATCGTGTCGGCGGGCACGAGGCCGCGACGGTCGAGATCCTCGAAGGCGAGCAGGGCGGAGGCCACCACGAGCGGCTGGGTCACCGCGGTGTCGGTGATCTCCTCGGCGGTGGCAGTGGTGCCGAGACGCGCGAGATCGAGTCCCGCCGTCTGCGACCACTGGTCGATGCGGTCGCGCGCTCCGGACTGCTCGAGCCACGGGGCGAGCATTCCGGGTGTTTGAGACCCCTGTCCGGGGGCAAGCAGCGAAATCACGATCACCAGAGAACACCGCGAGCGGGTACCTGCGAGATGTCGGTAGCGATGAAAGGTTGCCCTCCGATTTGTAGGGTTCCCACAAATCTGCACGTCGGTGCTCGCTATCGGACGAAAGGCCGGAGACGTTACGTGTCCGATTCGCGAATTGTGAATCGAGTGGCAGGTGGTGCAGGCGATCTCAATTCGTTATGGCTTCGTGCCAGCCGACCGACCGTGGCAGCGATTCGGAGCACGTACGCGTCGCGGGGATTTGTGGGATCCCGACCCGTTACTTCTGTGATCCGCTTCAATCGATACCGCACGGTATTTGGATGAACAAACAGCTTCCGGGCACAAGTCTCGACAGCGCCCCCACTGTCGAGGTATGCGTCCAGCGTGTCCGCGAGGGACGGCCCGGCAGCCGCCAGCGGGGCGACGACGAAGTCCTCGAGCGCGGCGATCGCGCCGGGATCACCGAGCAGCGCGCGCTCGGGCAGCAACTCCGCGGCATGCACCGGCCGGGGAGCTCCCGGCCACCCCACGACCGCCTCCATGCCGGCGAGCGCTTCGACGGCGGAGACGTGTGCGGTCGCCAGCGTCGGTGTCGTCGGACCGATCACGACGGGATCGTCGGAGAATGCGCGCATCAGCTCGGTGCGGAAGTTCACCGCGTCGACCGTGCCGTGAAGTTCGCCGCTGACCACCATGACCAGGCGTTCGCCCTGCACCACCGCGAGGGCTGCGCGGCCGTGCTCCTGGGCGACGGTGTGCACTGTGGTGATCACCGAGACACCCTGGTCGGGCGGGGGAGTACCGACGATCACCGTCGCCGGTGCGGTCGCGTCCCAGTTGAGTGTCGCGGCCCGCGACTGCATGTCGGGCCCGGTGTCCCCGCGCACCACGGCGTCGACGACGAGCGCCTCGAGTCGCGTGTCCCAGGCGCCCCGCGACTCGGCCGCACCCGCGTACACCGCCGCGGCGGCGAAACCGAGCTCCCGCCCGTACCGCAGGATCGCCTCGGTGAGCGCCACGAGCTGTTCCTCGTTGCGGGCGAGGGCCGGCAGCCACTGCTCGAAGAACTCCATCGCCGCACGGACCATGTCCACCGTCTGACGAAGAGTCAGACGCCGGGCGAGGTCCTGCGGGATCATCTGGAAGGCGTCGAGGCTGAACCGCAGGTCGCTGTCGGGATTGCGCACCCACTCGAGGAAGTCGACCACCGACGTCTGGATGACCAGCTGCACGGTAGACCGCTGCGACGCGTCGAGATCGGCGAAGAAGGGCAACTGCTCCTGCATGACGTGCACCGCTTCGGTGGACAGTCGCCCCGAGAACTGTTTGACCCGACGGAGCAGCGCGTCGGGCAGCGGTGCCCGCTCGGGGCGGGACGGCGGTACCGGGCGTTCCCTGTGAACGCCCGGTACCTGCCCGGTCCGGCGGGGTTGCGGCTCGTCGACCATGGGACGAAAGTACCCGGCGGCCGCGAGCCGACCGGTCACGCCACTCGGACGTGACCGGTGGAGAGATCAGGCGACGCCCGGATCCGCCATCGAGACCGGGGCGGCCGTCACGTCGTCGATCTTGTAGGTGCGGGCCGCCTCGACGGCCTTCTCGCGATCGATCGCACCTTCGCGACCCAGCGCCGAGAGCACCGCAACCACCGTGGACTCGGCGTCGATGTTGAACACGCGGCGAGCGGCGCCACGGGTATCGGAGAAGCCGAATCCGTCGGCGCCGAGCACCGTGTAGTCGCCCGGGACCCACTTGCGGATCTGGTCGGGCACCGCGCGCATCCAGTCGGACACCGCGACGAACGGCCCCGCAGCGTCGTTGAGCACCGACGCCACGTACGGCACCGGAGCTTCCTCACCGGGGTTCAGCAGCGCCTGGCGGTCGCACTCGACGCCGTCGCGACGCAGCTCGCCCCACGAGGTGACGGACCAGACGTCCGCGGACACGCCCCACTCGTCGGCGAGGATCTCCTGTGCACGCAGCGCCTCGGGCATCATCACGCCCGAGACCAGGATCTGCGCCTTCGGACCCGACTCCTGGCCCCGCTTGTACAGGTAGATGCCCTTGAGCAGGCCCTCGATGTCGAGGTCCTCCGGCTCGGCCGGCTGCGAGTACGGCTCGTTGTAGATGGTGATGTAGTAGAAGACGTCCTCGCCACCGAAGCCGTCGACACCCTCCGTACCGCCGTACATCCGCCGCAGACCGTCGCGGAAGATGTGGGCGATCTCGTAGGAGAACGCCGGGTCGTAGGTGACCGCGGCCGGGTTGGTCGACGCGAGCAGCAGCGAATGCCCGTCGGCATGCTGCAGGCCCTCACCGGTCAGCGTGGTGCGACCGGCGGTCGCGCCGAGGACGAACCCGCGTGCCATCTGGTCGGCCGCTGCCCACAGGCCGTCGCCCGTGCGCTGGAAACCGAACATCGAGTAGAAGATGTACACGGGGATCATCGGCTCGCCGTGCGTCGCGTAGGACGTACCGACCGCCGTGAACGACGCCGTCGAACCGGCCTCGTTGATGCCCTCGTGCAGGATCTGCCCGACCTCGCTCTCCTTGTAGGCGAGCATCAGATCGGCGTCCACCGAGGTGTACAGCTGACCGTTGCGGTTGTAGATCTTCAGCGACGGGAACCACGAGTCCATACCGAAGGTGCGGGCCTCGTCCGGAATGATCGGCACGATGCGCTTACCGATCTCCTTGTCGCGCAACAGTTCCTTGAGCACACGGACCGTCGCCATGGTGGTGGCGACCTCCTGCTTGCCCGAACCCTTGCGGACCACGTCGTAGGTCTTCTCCGCAGGCAGCGCCAACGGCTTCGCGGTGGTACGGCGCTCCGGAAGGAAACCACCGAGGGCCCGGCGACGCTCGAGCATGTATTGGATCTCGGGCGACTCGAAACCGGGGTGGTAGTACGGCGGCATCTTCGGATCCTTCTCGAGCTCTTCGTCCGAGATCGGGATCCGCTGGATGTCGCGGAAGTACTTCAGGTCCTCGAGGGTGAGCTTCTTCATCTGGTGGGTCGCGTTGCGGCCCTCGAAGTGCTTACCGAGCGTGTAGCCCTTGATGGTGTGCGCGAGGATCACCGTCGGCTGACCCTTGTGCTCCATCGCGGCCTTGTACGCCGCGTAGATCTTGCGGTAGTCGTGGCCACCGCGCTTGAGGTTCCAGATTTCCTGATCGGACAGATCCTTGACCAGTTCCTTCGTCCGCGGGTCGCGGCCGAAGAAGTGCTCGCGCACGAACGCGCCGTCGTTGGCCTTGTACGTCTGGTAGTCGCCGTCGGGCGTGACGTTCATGAGGTTGACCAGCGCGCCGTCCTTGTCGGCGTGCAGCAGGGCGTCCCACTCGCGGCCCCACACGACCTTGATGACGTTCCAGCCGGCGCCGCGGAAGAACGACTCCAGCTCCTGGATGATCTTGCCGTTGCCGCGCACCGGGCCGTCGAGACGCTGCAGGTTGCAGTTGACGACGAAGGTCAGGTTGTCGAGACCCTCGGTGGCCGCGACGTGCGCCAGGCCGCGCGACTCCGGCTCGTCCATCTCGCCGTCGCCGAGGAAGGCCCAGACGTGCTGATCGGAGGTGTCCTTGATGCCGCGGTCGTGCAGGTAGTGGTTGAACCGTGCCTGGTAGATCGCGTTCATCGGGCCCAGGCCCATCGACACCGTCGGGAACTCCCAGAAGTTCGGGAGCAGGCGCGGGTGCGGGTACGACGGCAGTCCACCGCCGAGCGAGGCGTGGCTGTGTTCCTGCCGGAAACCGTCGAGCTGCTCGGTGCCGATGCGGCCCTCGAGGAACGCGCGGGCGTAGATACCGGGGGAGGCGTGACCCTGGATGAAGACCTGGTCGCCGCCGCCGGGGTGGTCCTTGCCGCGGAAGAAGTGGTTGAAGCCGACCTCGTACAGGGCGGCAGAGGACGCGTAGGTGGAGATGTGACCACCGACGCCGACACCCGGGCGCTGCGCGCGGGTGACCATGATCGCCGCGTTCCACCGGATGTACGCGCGGTAGCGACGCTCGACCTCCTCGTCACCGGGGAACCACGGTTCGCTCTCGGTCGGGATGGTGTTGACGTAGTCGGTGGAGGTCAGGGCGGGAAGGGAGACCTTGCGCTCATTGGCACGCTCGAGCATGCGCAGCAGCAGGTAGCGCGCGCGGGTGGGGCCCGCGGCCTCGAGCATCCCGTCGAACGACTCGAGCCACTCTTCGGTCTCCGCCGGATCGATGTCCGGCAGGTAGGAGGCCACGCCCTCGCGGATCACCCGGACACGGTTGTCCTTGGTCGATGCCGGCTTGGCCGAGGAATCCGGTCCCGACGCGCCCGGTGCGGCGCCTTGTCGGGAGTCGGATCCGTGGATCAGGTCTGTCAACGTCTGCTCCTCATCGTGGTGGGCGCGTAGGTGGAGCGCCCTCTCCGTCGGCCGGCTCTTGTGGGAGCCGACGCAATCGACATCTGAACATGATGCACCCCTCATCTTCCCCCATCCGGGACGGAGGATCACGTCGTGGCCCGGCCGACAGGACGGATCGGACACGGTGCGGGGTGGTGCAATGGGTCTCTCTCCAAAGATTCTCCCGCTTTTCCCAGCGATTCGGGTTGCGTTGAGGCTCGCAACGATGTTCGCTTTGACCAATTGATCGTCACGCCGGTACGCGGATCCGATTTCGCGCACCACAACCCCTAGGAGGAGCCACCGTGGTCGCCGCGGCGGATGCCAAGAACTATGTCTCCAAGCTCGGTATCACTCACGACCACGTGGTGCAGGAACTCGGTTGGGACGAGGACACCGACGACGAGTTGAGAGCTGCGATCGAAGAGGTCACCGGTACGGAGCTGCTCGACGAGGACTCCGACGAGGTCGTCGACGTCGTGCTGCTGTGGTGGCGCGACAGCGACGGCGACCTGGTGGACGCCCTCATGGACGCGATCGGCCCCCTCGCCGACGAAGGCGTCGTGTGGGTGCTCACCCCCAAGACCGGGCGCCCCGATCATGTCGAGCCCAGCGAGATCGCCGAGTCGGCCGCCACGGCCGGCCTCACCCAGACCACGGCCACCAACCTCGGTGACTGGATCGGCAGCCGCCTCGTCCAGCCCAAGGCCGGCCGTCCCCGCCGCTGACCCGGCTCCCAGAACGTAAGGATCCTCACGTATGCCGATCGCTGTGGGCACCGAAGCCCCCGATTTCACTCTCAAGGACCAGAACAACCAGGAAGTGACGCTGTCGAGCTTCCGGGGCAGCAAGAACGTGCTCCTGGTCTTCTACCCGCTCGCCTTCACCGGCGTCTGCCAGGGCGAGCTGTGCGCCGTGCGCGACGACCTGCCCACCTTCGAGAACGACGACACCGCGATCCTCGCGGTCTCGGTCGGCCCGTCGCCGAGCCACAAGATCTGGGCGGCCGAACAGGGCTACACCTTCCCGCTGCTGTCCGACTTCTGGCCGCACGGCGAGGTCGCACAGGCCTACGGTGTGTTCAACGAGAAGTTCGGTTTCGCCAACCGCGGCACGTTCGTCATCGACAAGGACGGCATCGTGCAGTTCGCGGAGGAGAACCAGCCCGGAGAGCCCCGTGACCAGGGAGCTTGGGCCAGAGCGCTCGCCGCGCTAAAGTCCTGATGCGAAGTCGGCGGCCTCGGCCGCCGTCTTTCGGGCGTGTAGCTCAGTGGTAGAGCTCTGGTTTTACACACCAGCGGTCGGGGGTTCGAAACCCTCCGCGCCCACAATCCCATGTGCGATTCCGGTGGATCGAGCCCCGCTCAGCGGGGTCGGATCCACACAGATCTAGTTTCCGGCGTTCACCGCCGCGACGAGCGCCGGCAGGTCGTCGGCCACGACGATCATGAGCGGACGTTCCTTCGCGCTGCCACTGTGCGTGACGATCAACGCCGTCGGCGGCAATTGCCCGCCCGCGGGCGGGGACAACTTCTTGATCGCCTGCGGCACCGTGATGGTGCGGGGAAGGTGCGCGGCCCGCTCGTGCGGTTCGGCGAACTCCAGGGCCGCTCCGACGGTCTCGCCCTCGACGATCTCGTCCGTCGCGAGACGATGCGCCAGCCAACGGGCGATGCAGTTCGTCGTCAGCAGTCCGAGATAGGTGTCGTCCTCGTAGATCGGGAACTGCGAGTAGTCGTGGCGTCGGATCTCGTCGAGCACCTGATCCAGCGGTGTGCCCGTCTCGAACACGGCGGGTGCCCGCCTCGGCAGGACCTGCAGCACCTTCGGCGGATCGATGATCCGGTCGCGCAGTCTCTCGATCGCCTCGACGACCTCCGGGACCGGATCGGCAACCGGTTTGCCCCCGTAGTAGTCCTGGTGCACGAGCGCGTTGCGCAGGTCCGCGAAGGCCCGGAGCGCGGGCAGATCCACCTGCGTGCGGTGGCGCCGGGCGTATTCCTTGGCCATCCGGACGAAGCTCATGTGCTCCTCGTCCGCCTGCAGCTGCCACTTGAAATGGTTCTCGATGGCCGTGAAGGCCGACAGGAACCGGATCGCGCCGCTGACCTCGTCCATCTCGTCTCCTTCGTGCGGAAGGGAGCCGTGGGGCGTCAGTCGCGCCGTTCCGCCGCGGTGCGGTAGGCGACGCCCAGCAACTCCACGAAGTGGTCGTCGAGTTCGTCGACCGACGAGACGCTCAGGCGGTGCGTCGTCACCGTTCCCTTCTTCGGGAACGCTTCACGCAGCGTCGCGTGGTGGATGCGCCGCGGCAGATCCAGGGCCACCTCGAGACGCGAGGCGTAGACGAACGCCGCCGCGAACGGACGGCCCCGCGACCAGGAGATCTCCGATGCGTGGACGTGCTCGGTGACGTCGTCGCCGAGACCGAGGATCATCGCGCGCACGTGCCGGAACACGTCGACGGCGGCCGGATCCTTGTCGGCCAGGTAGTCGTCGACGGTCGCGTACATCGGGAGCTCCTCGAATCGGGGCAGGGTGGTCGGCTCGGTCACCGCGGCCGGCCGTATCGGTCGGCGAGCTTCTCGCTCGCGGTGCGCGGTGCCGCTTCTGCCGGGGCCCCGGCTGCGTCACCACCGTCTTGCGGATTCTTGGCCTTCCTGCGCTCCCGCAGTTCGGCCCACACGAAGTAGCCCAGACCCAGCGGGGCCATGATCCCGAACGCCAGCCACTGCAGGCCGTAGGACAGATACGGGCCCGAATCGAGCTGGGGGAGCGGGATGACGCCGAGACCACCGGGCTGGTCGGCGTCGAGCTGCAGGTAGACGTCCTCGAGGTCGAGACCCGTGACGGACGCGACCTGCGGGGCGTCGATGAAGTACACCTGCTGGTAACCGGCGTCGACGAAGGGGACCTTGTCCTCGACCGTTCCCTCGGACATCCGGATGCGGGCGTCGAGGGTGACGGTGCCGGACGGCGCGGCCGGGATCTCGGGGATCTCGGTGCCGCGGACCGGCCGCACGTACCCGCGGTTGACCAGGATCGTGCCACCGGAATCGAGGACGAACGGGGTCAGCACCTCGTAGGCCGGCCGCGACTCGACGTTCCGCAACCGCACGAGGACATCCGACTCGGGCAGATAGGAGCCCTGCGCGAGCACACGGCGCCATTCGTCCTCGATGGTCGGACCGTCGCCGCCGAGCAGTTCGCCGACGGGAACCGGATCCTGTGCCATCGACGCAGCGATGCGGCCGTTGCGGTCCTCGGTGCTCGTGTTCTTACCGAGCTGCCACGGTGCGAGGACCGTGAAACACGCGTAGGCGAAGCCGACGACCACCAGTGCCAGGACCAACCAGCCGGGGCGTAGGAGAAATGTCAATCGGCGCACAGATCCACGGTAGCCGGTGAGGTGCGTCTCACTGCTGTCGCACCCGCTCGAGCAGGCCCGGAACGGCGGCTTCGATCTGCGCGCGGACCTGCTCGAACTCGTCGAGGGAACCGTAGTACGGATCGGGCACCGAATCGTCGTCGGCGTCGGGATCGAACGATCGCAGCAGCACACGACGATCGGACGGGACACCGAGCTGCGCCAGCGCCCGCTCGTGAGTGGTGGTCATGGCGACGACGAGGTCGGCCGACAGGTGCTCTGCGCCGAGCTTCGCGGCGCGGTGACCGGTGGGATAGCCGTGCCGCTCCAGCACGGCGTCGGTGCGCGGATCCGCCTCGGACCCGACGTGCCAGCCGTGCGTGCCCGCGCTGCTCACCCGGACCCGGTCGTCGAGTCCCTCCCGACGCAGGTGCTCGGCGAAGATCTTCTCGGCCATCGGAGACCGGCAGATGTTGCCGGTGCACACGAAGGTCACGTGGAAACGGTCGTCAGCGTCCACCCGTGAGCACCTCCCGCAGTTCCTCCACCGAAGCGGTCGTCCGCGCCGCCGCCCGACCCTCGGTCTCCGTCCCGTAACCCCACTCGACGAACACCGTGGGGATGCCGAACCGGCCGGCGCCGTGGATGTCGTGCTCGCGGTCGCCCACCATCACCACCCCGGTCGTGCCGCCGGCCTCGGTCTCCTGAGGGTCGATCCCGAGAGCGGTGAGGCTGTGCGCGACGACCTCCCACTTGTGGCGACGGGCGCCGTCGTCGCTCGCACCCCCGATGAACTCGAAGTATCCGGTCAGACCGAAGTGGTCGAGGATCTTCTCGGCGAACGTCTGGGACTTCGACGTCGCGACCGCCAGGCGGCTACCGGCCCCGCGCACGGCCTCGAGTACGGCTTCGATGCCGTCGAAGACCGCGTTCTCGGCCCATCCGGTGGCGGAGTAGTAGTCGCGGTAGGCGGCGAGTCCCGCAGCGATCTGCTCCTCGTCGAGGCCGAGATTCTGCAGGGTGTCGCGCATGGGCGGTCCGAGGAGCCACTCCAGGTCGCCGTCGGGCGCCTCGAAACCGGTCGTCTCGGCGGCGTGGAGGAACCCGTTGATCACCCCGGTCGCGGAATCGGTGAGGGTGCCGTCGAGATCGAACAGGACGACGGGAGCGGGGAGTACGAGCGGCTGGGTGGCAGCGAGAACGGTCACCGGGCCATTCTCCCCGTTCGTCCGGTCTTCCGCCGCGTAGGGTCGTGCGCGTAGGAGAGAGCGGATCAGCTGGAGGTGGACGTGACGGCGGCGACGCTGCGTGAGGTGATCGACGTTCTGGAGACGGCCTACCCGCCGTCGCTGGCGGAGGGCTGGGACTCGGTGGGACTCGTCGCCGGCGACCCCGACGAGCCGGTGCGCAAGGTGCTGCTCGCCGTCGACGCGACCGCGGCCGTCGTCGACGAGGCGCTCGAATGGGGTGCGCAACTGCTGCTCGTGCACCACCCGTTGCTGCTGCGCGGAGTCGACACCGTGGGCGCGCACACTCCCAAGGGCGCGCTGATCCACCGCCTCATCCGCGGCGGCTGCGCCCTGTTCACCGCGCACACCAACGCCGACCGCGCGAACCCCGGCGTCTCGGACGCGCTGGCCGGGGCGCTGGGCCTGACCGGGCTGCGACCGCTCGAGGCCAAGCCCGAACCCGCGACCGACAAGTGGGTCGTCATGGTGCCGTCCGACGCCGTCGACGCGGTGCGCGCGGGACTGTTCGCGGCGGGCGCGGGCGCCCTCGGCAACTACCGCGAATGCTGCTGGTCCACCTCGGGAACCGGCCAGTTCCGCCCGGTCGACGGAGCTGACCCGGCCATCGGCTCGGTCGGCGACCTCGAACGCGTCCCCGAGGACCGGATCGAGGTCATCGCCCCGCGCCGATCCCGTGCGGCGGTGCTCGCCGCGCTGCGCGATGCACACCCCTACGAGGAACCGGCCTTCGACATCATCGAGCTCGCCGACCTGCCGAGCGATCGCGGCCTGGGCCGGGTGGGGGAGCTGCCACAGACCCGCACGCTGCGCGAATTCACCGCCGACGTCGCCGCCGCGCTGCCGGCCACCGAATGGGGCGTGCGCGGTGCGGGCGACCCCGACCGGCCGGTGCGCACGGTGGCGGTGTGCGGCGGATCCGGCGATTCCTTCCTCGGGCTCGCCACCGCGCAGGGGGTCGACGTCTACGTCACCGCCGACCTGCGGCACCATCCCGCCGACGAGCATCTGCGCGCCGGAGGTCCCGCGCTGGTGGACGTTGCGCACTGGGCGAGCGAGTACCCGTGGTGCGCGCAGGCCCGCGACGTCCTCGATGCGGCGTTCGCCGACCGGGACGGCTGGCAGGCGCGGGTCAGTGAGTTGCGTACCGATCCCTGGACGACCGCGGCGGGCGCGGTACGGTAATCAGCTACGACACGTCCCGCGTGGCCGCCGGATCCCGGCCCACCGACACACCACCGAAAGCAGGAACCACCCGAGTGAACGTCGAACCCACCGTGCAGGCCAAGCTGCTGTCCCTCGCCGCCGTGGACGCAGAGCTGAACCGCCTCGCGCATCGCCGTCGGACACTGCCCGAACAGCAGGAGGTGGACCGCCTGCAGACCGAGCGCAACGCGCGCAAGGACGCCGCGGTGGCCGTCGAGATCATCCTCGACGACCTCGACCGGGACATCCGGAAGCTCGAGGGCGAGATCGAGGCCGTGCGCATGCGTGCCGACCGCGACCGGTCGATGCTCCAGAGCGGTTCGGTGGGATCGAAGCAGCTCACCGAACTGCAGCACGAGCTCACCAGCCTCGAGCGTCGCCAGGCGGCACTCGAGGACGACCTGCTCGAGGTCATGGAGCGGCGCGAGGCGTCGAAGGCCGACCACGACCACGCCGGTGCGCAGGTCTCGCAGGTCGATGACCAGATCGGGGACGCCGTCCGCGCTCGCGACGAGGCGATCGCCGACATCGAGGTGGCCGAGCAGCGGTGCCACAGCGACCGCGAGGCACTGCTCGCCGTCTTCCCTGCGGAACTGGTGACGCTCTACGAGAAGCAGCGTGAGAAGTCCGGCATCGGCGCAGCCCTGCTGCAGGCCCGCCGCTGCGGCGCGTGCCGTATCGAGCTCGACCGCGGTGTGATCGCCCGGATCGCCGCCGCACCCGCCGATCTGCTCGTCCGGTGCCCGGAGTGCGACGCGATCCTGGTCCGCACCAAGGAATCCGGGCTGTGACGACGGTCGTCGTCGAAGCGGACGGTGGTTCTCGCGGGAATCCCGGACCGGCCGGTTACGGTGCCGTGGTCTTCGATGCCGACCATCGGACCGTACTCGCCGAGCGTCAGGCGAGCATCGGGCGCGCGACGAACAACGTCGCCGAGTACAAGGGCCTGATCGCCGGTCTCACGGCCGCTGCCGAACTCGGCGCCGACGAGGTGCACGTCCGCATGGATTCCAAGCTCGTCGTCGAGCAGATGAGCGGCCGGTGGCAGGTCAAGCATGCCGACATGATCCCGCTGGCCGCGCAGGCGCGTGAGCTGGCCGGCAGGTTCCGCAGCGTCGACTACACGTGGATCCCGCGTGCCGAGAACGCCTACGCCGATCGGTTGGCCAACGCCGCGATGGACGCGGCCGCCGAAGCACTGCTGGACGTCGCGTCCGACACTGTGACGCGTCCCGTGGCGCCGTCGAGTGCGGGGACCGAGAACGTCACCACCCCGCCGGCCGTGCCTGTGCCCGATCCGGCAGTGCCGGCTTCACCCGGCTGGACCGGTGCGGTCGGGTCACCGACCCGTCTGCTGCTGCTGCGTCACGGGCAGACCTCGCTGTCGGTCGAGCGTCGCTACTCGGGACGGGGCAACCCGGAGCTGACCGAACTCGGTCGCGACCAGGCGGTCGCCGCGGCCCGGCGACTCGGTGCCCGCGGCGGGATCACCGCCGTGCTGTCGTCACCGCTGGGGCGAGCGCGGGAGACGGCCGCTGCGGCCGCCGACGCCCTCGATCTCCCGGTAACGGTGCACGACGGGCTGATCGAGACGGATTTCGGCGACTGGGAGGGCCTCACCTTCGCCGAGGCCGCGCGCCGCGATCCCGAACTGCACCGCCGCTGGCTCGGCGACACCTCCGTGCGACCCCCGAACGGCGAGAGCTTCGACGAGGTCGCCAAGCGGATCGCCTCGGTGCGCGACGACCTGCTGACCGACTACGCCGGCTCGACCGTGCTGGTCGTCTCGCACGTCACGCCCATCAAGACGTTCCTGCAGATGGCGCTCGAGTCGGGCCCGTCGCTGCTGTACCGCCTGCACCTGGATCTCGCGTCGCTCAGCATCGCCGAGTTCTACGCGGACGGCGGCTCGTCGGTGCGGCTCGTCAACGACACCTCGCACCTGTGAACCCGTAGCGGTCGCGAAACGAAAAGTGGCCGCGCAGACATGTCGGGGGGTTGCCTGCGCGGCCACTCATCAGGTCTATCTGTCGGCCGACCGAGGGTGTTACACGGTCTCCGAGAAATTCTTCCGGCGGGAGGTCAGGCCGTGCAGCCGGACTGGGATTCCCGGCCGGAGAACCGCTGATCGAGCCAGTCGAGGCCTTCGACGACGGCCGGGAACATGCCGATCAGATGGCCCGTCCCGGTCTTCGTCAGAACGGGTCCGACGTCGTAGCGGCGGTAGGTGACGTCGGCGCCGGCCGAGCACCACTTGTCGACCATGGTGTCGACCCCTTGGACGAGCACGAAGTCGTCGCCCGTGCTCTGCGCCACGAAGACCGGCATTGCCGGGGCGCGGTTGCCGAGTTGCTGCTCGGCGACCAGCGACGCCCACAGCTCGTCGCCGAGGTGCTCGGCGATGGGCCGTCCGTCGATCGTGTACGACGAGGTCTGCCCGAACGGATTCAGTGTGAACGCATCGAAGACGCAGGCCGTCTCGGCGCGACGCAGGACGTCGAGTCCGGCGGGATTGAATGCCGCCAGCAGCGACGGGGCGTACTCGGGATACGCCGAGATGAAACCGTCGACGACCCAGCCGATCCCGCCGGAGAGCAGGGATCCGTCGCCGGCCACGGCGAGGTCGCCCAGGTCGGCGGGCGGTGAACCGGCCACGGCGCCGACCACCGACAGTTCGGGGGCGTACGTCGCGGCGAGTTCGGCGGCCGATGCGGATGCCATGCCGCCCTGCGAATATCCCCAGAACGCGATCGGGCCGTCGGGGTCGAGACCGAGATCGCCGAGCGAACGGGTGGCGCGCGCGAGGTCGAGCATCGCCCGTCCCTGCGACTCGCGGTTGAGATAGGGGTGCACGCCGGGAGTGCCGAGTCCTTCGTAATCGGTGACCGCGACGGCGTAGCCGGCCGCGAGCATCGGACCGATGTGGATGTACTCGTACTCCTGGCCGAAGGTCATGAGCTTCGACGGTGCGCACTGGTCGCCCATGCCCTGCGTGCCCGGACCGAGCACGATGGTGGGCCGGGGGCCGGGGCCGGTCCACGGTTGTGACGGGACGAGCACGGTGCCGACGGTGGCGACCGGCCCTCCGGTGGCGTTCGTGCTGCGGTACATCACCCGGGTGACGGTCGCGTCGAGGGCGGCCGGGGTGTTCGGGATGACGGCGGCGACCGACGGCGCGGTACGCAGGACGTCGCCGAGCGGCGCCGTCTCGAATGCCGGCGGGGGCGTGTAGAAGTCGGTGTCCGACTCGGCGTTCGCGACCGCCGGTGTGACTGCGAGGAACACGACCGCCGCAATCGAGGCGAACATTCCGGTGCTTCTGCGCATCCTGGACCTTCCGGGCGGGACGAATGCCGAGGAGGGAGGCTACCTGCAGGTTGTAGGCAGGCGCAACGGATCCTCCCGGCGGATCGGCGGGGCCGTCGACCCTCCCCGTCAGATCAGTCGCCGCAGCGTGTTGAGGTTCCGGACGGTCGTCGTCGCCTTGTTCCGGGCCGAACCCGACTGCTTCCCGACGGCACTGTCGAGCGTCGCTCCTTTCACGACCTGCCAGTAGAGGACGCCCTCTCCCACCTGGATGCATTCGAGGTCCGGATCGAGATCGTCCGCCAGGGCGGCCAGCGGTGCGAGTACCGCGGGATCGGAGACGAACACGACGTACGAATGCCGGTCGGTGCGTGCGTCGTCGAAGGGATACGCCTCGACGACCCGCGCGAGATACGACTGCTCGACGACGAAGGTGTAGGCCTCGTAACCGAACCGCTCGGTGAGCGCGGCCTCGATCCGGGCCTTGGCGGCGGCGGGATCGTCCTCGGAGTCGAAGAGCACGTTGCCGGATGCGAGTACGGTGCGGATGTTCTCGAAGCCGAGGCCGACGAAGACCTCCTTCAGATCGGCCATCCGGATGCGGATGCCGCCGACGTTGATTCCGCGGAGCAGGGCCACGAGTCGCGTCATGAGTGCACCGTAGTTGGCGGCGCCGATACGCCGCGGGATAGTCTGTTCGAGCGAACGAGTCGGCCGGGCGGCCGCGGAGCAGGGAACCGGTACCGGATGGTGCCAGGCCCTGCATCGAGGAAAGTCCGGACTCCACAGAGCAGGGCGGTTGCTAACGGCAACCCGAGGTGACTCGCGGGACAGTGCCACAGAAAGCAAACCGCCTGCCGTACGGCAGGTAAGGGTGAAAGGGTGCGGTAAGAGCGCACCAGCGCCCCGGGTGACCGGGGCGGCTAGGTAAACCCCGCCCGGAGCAAGGTTGAAGGTCGCATCGCGTGCGGTGCGGCTGCGCAGGTGTTCGAGGGCTGCTCGCCCGAGCCTGCGGGTGAACCGCTCGAGGTACCCGGCGACGGTGTGCCCAGATGGATGGTCGCCACCCCGTTTCGGCGGGGGACAGGATCCGGCTTACAGGCCGGCTCGTTCGCCCGGCGTCTCCCGATCCCACCGCGTTGCTACCGGCCGGGTCAGATCGGATCGATGACCAGCAGGTGCGCCCAGTACGAGGCCGCATCCGGACCCAGCCAGGGCAGCAACGTGTCGAAGAGGATGTAGGACATTGCTTGCTCCTTCGTTCGGACGTCGAGCACATGCGTGCGGCCCGACAGTACCGCGCCACGCCAACCGACGGGTTGCCCGTACAGGCAGACGTGATTCGGGCACACTGAGACCATGAGCGACGACGGCTGGTACTACGACGTGCGCACCGGGAAGGTCTCCCAGGGCAAGGATCCGCACGCCCTCAACCGTATGGGTCCCTATCCGGACAAGGAGACCGCTCAGCGGGCGCTGGAGATCGCGGCAGAACGGAACAAGGCGGCCGACGCGGCCGACGACGACTGGAAGAACGGCTGAGTCCGACGACGAGCACCCGGACCGCCAGGAGTTCACGAGCATCGTGGTGACCACTCCGATTGTCGTCGCGCCGGCGATCGACTTCGCCGACGTGCGCGCCGAGTTCGACCTCGTCGACGAGTTCCCGCCGGAGGCCCTCGCCGAGGCGCGGCGGGCGGCCGACCGCTTCGCGGACGTCCGTGAGGACCGCACCGATCTGCCTCTCGTGACCATCGACCCACCCGGGTCGATGGATCTCGACCAGGCGCTGCACCTCGAACGCACCGACGACGGCTTCGTGCTGCACTACGCGATCGCCGACGTGTACGCACTCGTCGAACCGGGTGGCGCACTGGACGCCGAGACGCACCGCCGCGGGCAGACCTACTACCTGCCCGACGGCTCGGTGCCGTTGCATCCGCGCGAGCTGTCCGAGGGCACCGCGAGCCTGCTGCCGGACGCCGTCCGTCCGGCGGTGTTGTGGCGCATCGAGACCGACCACCGCGCCGAGCCCGTCGCGGTGAGCGTGCGTCGTGCCCTCGTCCGGTCGGTCGCACGTATGCACTACGCCGGAGTGCAACGCGACGCCGACGCGGGCCGGTTGCATCCGTCCGTCGAGGCGTTGCCCGATTTCGGGCGGTTGCGGGAGGCCGCAGCGCTCGCCCGTGGAGCGATCGAACTGCGCCTGCCCGCGCAGGACGTCGTGCAGGACGGCGACGACTGGACGCTGCAGATCGAACCGCGCACCGAGGCCGACGAGTGGAACTCCGAGATCTCGCTGCTCACCGGGATGTGCGCCGCGCAGATCATGATCGACGCGCGGGTCGGCCTGCTGCGCACGCTCCCACCCGCTGATCCCGCCGCGGTCGATGCTCTGCGCCGCACCGCGCGGTCGCTCGACGTGCCGTGGCCGTCGGGGCTGGGTGTCGGTGCCTTCCTCGCCTCGTTCGACGCCAACGACCCGAAGACGCTCGTATTGATGAGCGAAGCGCCGACACTGCTGCGCGGTGCGTCCTACGCGGCCTTCGACGGTGAACTGCCCGAGACGATCCTGCACGGCGCGATCGGTGCGCCCTACGCGCACGTCACCGCGCCGCTGCGCCGGTTGTCCGACCGGTACGCCACCGAGGTGTGCCTCGCGGTGTCGTCGGGCCGGGACGTCCCGGAGGCGGTCCGCGCCGAACTGTCCGCGATGCCGAAGATCATGTCGTCGACCGATTCTCTCGCCGGGAAGGTGAACCGGGCGTGCATCGACCTGACCGAGGCGGTCGTGCTCGCGCCGCGGGTGGGGGAGACCTTCGAGGCGACTGTCCTGAAGGAGGCGACCGAGCGGCGCGACGCGGAGGTGTTCGTCGTTTCCGAGACCGTCATCGGCCCGTGCGGTGGGGCGCCCGAGGAGGGCAGCACGGTGCGGGTGCGGCTCACCCTCGCCGACCCGCAGGCCCGCAAGATCCGCTTCGACCATGACCGGTGAGGTGATGCGGCGGCGACGGCCGGTCGCCGCCGTCCTCGCCGTCGTGCTCGCGCTGTGTGCGGTGCTCGCGGTGCTCGTGTGGTGGATCCTGCCGAACCGGCTGTTCCCGTGGGACAGTGCGCCATTCCCCGAGATCGACACCTCGGCGTTGTCGCCGGCGCAGGTGCGGGTCGTCGAACTGCTCGAGGAACAGCACGAGGCGCAGAATCCCGGCACGTTCTACTCGGAGGGTGTCCGCGAACCGTGGTGCGCCGACTTCGTCAGCTGGATCATGCGGGAAGCCGGTGTGCCGCTGTCCAATCCGCATTCGGGTCACTGGCGGATCCCCGGCGTGTTCACGCTCCAGGAGTACTACGAGCAGGTCGACCGCTACGAACCGGCGGGCACGGGATACCGGCCGGAAGTCGGCGATGTGGTGCTGTACCACAACAGGATCGGCCTCGGTCAGCGCGAACACACGAACATCGTCGTCGCCGTCGACGGTGATTCGGCGATCACCGTCGGCGGCAACGAGATGGGCCGGATCCGCGTCCACGAACTCGACGTGACCGGGGACGACGCGGTGGTCGGCTTCGGGCGGCTGCCGGGCTGATCCTGGGTCAGCGGAACATGTCGGTGGCCTCGACGAGCCGGTGCACGATTCCCGGTTCGGTCGCCGCATGGCCCGCGTCGTCGACGATGTGCAGGCGGGACGACGGCCACGCCTCGTGCAGGTCGTGCGCGCTGCGCGCCGGGCACACCACGTCGTAGCGGCCCTGCACGATCACGCCCGGGATGTCGCGCAGCAGATGCGCGTCGCGCAGGAGTGCACCCTCGTCGAAGAAGCCGCGGTGGTGGAAGTAGTGGTTCTCGATGCGTGCGAAGGCCAACGCGAACCGGGGTTCGGCGGTCTCCGCGACACGATCCGGGTTCGGCAGCAGCGAGCTCGTGGCGCCCTCCCAGGTGGACCATGCGATCGCCGCGTCCAGGGCGACGTCCGGATCGGCCGAGTGCAGCAGGCGGTGGTAGACGTCCACGGGATGCTCGCCCGGCTCGGCGGCGTCGAGCGGAGCACGGAACCCCTCCCACGCCTCGGGGAACAGCTGCCCGGCACCGCCGTTGTAGTACCAGTCGATCTCGCTGCGGCGCAGCAGGAAGATCCCGCGCAGGACGAGTTCGGTGACGTGCTCGGGGTGCCGCTGGGCGTAGGCGAGGGCGAGCGTCGAGCCCCACGACCCGCCGAAGACCATCCACCGGTCCACACCGAGGAAGGTGCGCAGCCGCTCGATGTCGGCGACCAGATGGTCGGTGGTGTTGACCGACAGAGCGGCGCCGTCGGCCACGTGGGGCTGCGACCGGCCGCAGCCACGCTGGTCGAACAACACGATCCGGTAGGCGCCCGGATCGAAGAAGCGCCGGTGCTGCGGCGCGGTGCCGCCACCCGGACCGCCGTGGAGGAAGACCACGGGCTTGCCCTGCGGGTTGCCGCTGACCTCCCAGTACAGCTGCTGGCCGTCACCGACGTCGAGCATGCCCGTCTCGTGCGGCTCGATCGGCGGATACAGTTCGCGTCGCTCCACGGATCAGAACCCGACGAGGCCCGACGCGAGATCGGGGATCTCGAGTGCCTGCACGGCCTCCTCGCGCACCTCCGGGCACTGCGCGGAGGTCGCCGCGTCGATGCGGCCCCGGTCGCCCGCGAGCGCGACGAGGTCGACACCGTTCGCCGCACCCCATTCGCCGACGAGGATGTTGAGGCCACCGCGCCCCACCGAGGGGGTGTAGGTGCGCCAGTTCGACAGCTGGCCCTCGAGGCGTGCACACAGATCTGCGGCCTGCGCCTCGGTGAAGCCACCCGCTCCGGCCTCCGCGGGGCTCGACCCCGCAGCCGATGTCGTCTCCGTCGTCACCGGGGACTCGGTGGACGTGCCGGTCGGTGCCGGGTCCTGGGCCGGCGCGCACGCCGCGAGAACACCTGCCAGCGCGACGGCGACGGCGGGAACGAGACTGGAGCGGATCTGCATGGACACCTCACGGGTCGTACGGTCGGATCGTCGTCGAGTCTGCCACCGGCCGGGGACGGGGCCGTCGGCGGTCAGGACACGGGTGCCGGTCGCAGGCGCCGGACCACCCACTTCTCGAACTCGGCGACGACGAACACCAGCAGGCCCGCCGCGAGCACCTTGCCCCAGTCCGCCCACGAGATCGCGGCGGACCCGAAGATCGCCTGCATGAACGGGGCGTAGGTGAACAACAGTTGCAACGCGGCGCACGCCGCGATCGCAGCAAGCACGTACCGGTTCCCGAACAGCCCGTCGCGGGTGAGGACCGTGTCGCGGATGCGGCGGCTGTTGAGCAGGTAGAACATCTCGGCCACGACGATCGCGTCCACCGCGAGCGTGCGCGCGACCTCCACCGGTGCACCGCGGTCGAGTTCCCACAGGAACAGGCCGAGCGAGCCGACCATCATCAGCACCGACACCATCACCACGCGCCAGACGAAGAAGCGGGACAGCAGTGATTCCCCGGGCGGTCGCGGCCTGCGGAGCATGACCGACTTCTCCGTCGGTTCGAACGCGAGCGCCAGACCGAGGGTGCTGACGGTGGCGAGGTTGATCCACAGCACCTGCGCGGGTGTGAGCGGCAGGGTGAGCTGGAAGAGGATGGCGGCGACGACCACCAGCGCCTCACCGCCGTTGGTGGGCAGCATGAAGAGGACGAACTTCTTCAGGTTGTCGTAGACGCCGCGGCCCTCGCGGACTGCGGCGGCGATGCTCGCGAAATTGTCGTCGGCGAGAACGACGTCGGCCGCTTCCTTGGCGGCCTCGGTTCCGGTCATGCCCATCGCGACCCCGACGTCGGCCCGCGCAAGCGCCGGCGCGTCGTTCACACCGTCGCCGGTCATCGCCACGACGTGACCGCCGGCCTGCAGGGCGCGCACCAGACGGAGTTTGTGCTCGGGACTGGTGCGCGCGAAGATGTCCGTCTCCGCGACGACCCGGCGCAGTTCTGCATCGTCGAGGGTCTCGATCTCGGCGCCGGTTATCGCCCGCGAACCCGTGCCGAGACCCATCTGCGCCCCGATCTCGGCGGCGGTGGCGGCGTGGTCACCGGTGATCATCTTCACCGTGATCCCGGCGCGGTGGCATTCGCGCACCGCCGTGATCGCCTCCTCGCGCGGCGGGTCGATGATGCCGACCAGAGCGAGCATCGTGAAGTCGTGCCGGGCGTCTTCGAAGGCGAGCACGCCGTCCTCCGGTTCGCGGTCGCGGAACGCGAGGGCCAGCACGCGCAGGCCCTGGGCCGCGATCTCGTCGGCGCGGCGGGTCCAGTAGGCCTCGTCGACGGGGCGTACCACGCCGTCGGCGCCGAGCTGGCCGGTGCAGGCGACGAGGACCCGCTCCGGGGCGCCCTTGAGCAGGATGCGTTCGCGGCGACCGTCGTCGTGCGGGTGCAGGGTCGCCATGAACTTGTGTTCGGATTCGAACGGGACGACATCGAGGCGCGGCCACCGCTCGTGGGCCGCCGCGGTGGGCAGGCCGGCCTTGCGGCCGAGGACGACGAGCGCTGCCTCGGTGGGGTTGCCGTGCACCTCCCACACGCCGTCCTCCTCGACCACCTCGGTGTCGTTGCACAGGACACCGGCGCGGACGGCCAGATCGAGTGCCGGGTCGGTGTGCGGATCGACCGGATCGCCACTCTCGGCGGCGATGATCGAACCGATCGGCGCGTAACCGACACCGCCCACCTCGACGGTGCGGTGCGCACACACGACCTTCTGCACGGTCATCTCGTTGCGGGTCAACGTGCCCGTCTTGTCGGAGCAGATCACCGTCACCGAGCCGAGGGTCTCGACGGCAGGAAGGCGCCGGATGACGGCGTTGCGCCGGGCCATGCGTTGCACGCCGAGGGACAGGGCCACGGTCATCACGGCCGGGAGTCCCTCGGGGATCGCGGAGGCGGCCAACGCGACCACGAGGGTGAACATCTCCGCCGGGCTCTCGCCGCGCCACACGACACCGAGCGCGAAGGTCACGGCGGACGCGAGGAGGATGACCGCCGCCAGCCAACGGCCGAAGCGGCCGATCTGCTCGAGCAACGGTGTGGCCGCGCGGTCGACACCCGACAACAGGGCATTGATGCGGCCGAGTTCGGTGTCGGAGCCGGTCGCGATCACCACGCCGTCACCCTGGCCGAAAACCGCGACGGTGCCGGTGAAGCACGTCGATCTGCGGTCGCCGAGTTCGGTGTCGGCGTCGACCGGGTCCGGTGTCTTGGCGACGGGCACGGATTCACCGGTCAGGGCCGCCTCGTCGATGCGCAGCTCACGCGAGCTCAGGATCCGCAGGTCGGCGGGGACGCGGTCGCCGGAGGCGAGGCGCACCACGTCGCCCGGCACGAGATCTGCCGCGGGGATGTCGACGATCCGGCCGTCGCGGTGGACCCGCGTCCGGGGCGCGAGCATGGCACGGATCGAGTCGAGCGCGGACGCGGCGCGACCCTCCTGGACGAAACCGATGAGCGCGTTCACGATCACGGCACCCATCAGGACTGCCGTGTCTATCCAGTGGCCCAGGAACGCGGTGACGACAGCGGCCGCCATCATCACGTACAGCAGGACGTTGTGGAACTGTCGCAGCAGTCGCCACCACCAGCGATCCGAGCGGGGAGCGGGCAGCGCATTGGGTCCGTACAGCTCCCGCCGGCGGGTCGCCTCGGCCGTGGTCAGTCCCGCTTCGGTGGTCTCGAGCCGGGCGAGCGTGTCACCGGAATCGAGTGCGTGCCAGGGGTGGCTCATTACCGAAATTTTACTCAGTGTCGCTTCCGCGGGCACCCCGGGACGGCGGTGATCCCGGACGCACGAGGGGCACCACCGCGGTCGGTGGTGCCCCTCGGCAAACGAGCGATCGTCAGAAGGAGTGCTCGGGCCCCGGGAAGGTGCCCTGCCCGACCTCTGCTGCGTACTGTGTTGCGGCGCGGCGCAGTTCGTCGCCGACCTGCCCGAACTTCTTGACGAACTTCGCGGTCTTGCCGCTGGTGTAGCCGGCCATGTCCTGCCAGACGAGCACCTGCGCGTCGCACTCGTTGCCCGCGCCGATGCCGACGGTGGGGATGCTCAGCTTGCGGGTGACCTGCCCGGCCAGCTCGGCCGGCACCATTTCCATCACGACGGAGAAGGCACCCGCCTCCTGGACGGCGATCGCGTCGGCGACGAGCTGCTCGGCGCCGTCGCCGCGGCCCTGCACGCGGAACCCGCCGAGCGTGTTCACGGACTGCGGGGTGAAGCCGATGTGGGCCTGCACGGGGATGCCGGCGGCGGTGATCGCGGCGATCTGTGGAGCCATCCGCTCGCCGCCCTCGAGCTTCACCGCGTGGGCGCCGCCTTCCTTCATGAACCGCACGGCGGTGGCGAGGGCCTGTTCGGGCGAGGCCTCGTACGAGCCGAACGGCAGGTCGGCGACGACGAGCGCGTGCGGAGCACCGCGCACGACGCCGCGGACGAGGGGGAGGAGTTCGTCGACGGTCACGGGCACCGTGGTGTCGTAGCCGTAGACGACGTTGGCTGCGGAATCGCCCACGAGCAGGACCGGGATACCGGCCTCCTCGAAGATGCGGGCGGAGGAGTAGTCGTAGGCCGTCAACTCTGCCCAGCGGCGGCCTTCGGCCTTCATCGCCTGCAGGTGATGGACTCGCGTCTTGCGCTTGGGGGTGTCTGCAGGGGCTGCGGCGGAGGCCGCGCCACCGTATACGGACGTCATGTTCTCGGACATCACTGTCCCTTTCTTCCTCGAGGCCCTCGGGGTCCCCGGGTCGGGTGATGACTGTCTCAGTCTGCCACTCGGGTTCGGACGGACGAAGGCCGCGCAGCGGTGCGATTCGTCACACCGCACGACCGCTCGGAAGGGAGCGCAGGTCGTGCCGCTGCAGGCCGACCGGGGCGTGGCACGATCGGATCGTGCCCCACCCTGCTCGCGCGCGCATCCGTCGTCTGTCCCTCCTGGCGCTCGTGGCCGCCGCCGCGGCGACCGCGTGTGGTGACACCGCGCAGGAGGAGCGAGAGCCGTCGGCGGTCGGAGTCGTCCCGGGACTCGAGCGGTTCTACGAGCAGGACGTCGACTGGGAGTCGTGCGGGTCGTACGGCGCGGACGGGCCGATGATGGTGCGGCAGGGTGTCGAGTGCGCACGCGTCGAGGTTCCCCTCGACTACGAGGACCCGAACGGCGAGGTGATCACCCTCGCGGTGTCGCGACTGCCCGCCGGCGGCGACCGGATCGGTTCCCTGCTCGTCAACCCCGGCGGCCCGGGCGCCTCGGGACTGTCCACCGCGCTCGCCGCCGACGGCACCGTCCTCGCCGACCGCTTCGACGTGGTCGGCTTCGACCCCCGCGGTGTCGGATCGTCCGAACCGGCGGTCCGCTGCCTCACCGATGCCGAGTTCGACGCCGACCGCGCTGTGGACGACGGGGACACGAGCCCCGAGGGCATCGCCGCGACGGAGAAACGCAATCGTGAGTACGCGGAGTTGTGCGCCGAACGCAACGGCACGGATCTGCTCGCGCACCTCGGCACCCGAGAGGTCGTGCAGGACATGGACGTCCTCCGCGGGGTCCTCGGGGACGACGCATTGACCTATCTCGGCTATTCCTACGGAACCCGGCTCGGCACCCTCTACGCCGAGGCCTTCCCTGGCCGGGTGCGGGCGATGGTGCTCGACGGCGCGATCGATCCGGAGCAGGACCCGGTCGAGGAGATCGTGCTGCAGGCCGAGGGTTTCCAGAAGGCGTTCGACGAGTTCGCGGTGTATTGCGCGCAGTACGCCGGGTGCCCGCTCGGCAGCGATCCGGCTCGGGCAGCGGAGCGTTTCCGTACGCTCGTCGACCCTCTGCTCGACGCTCCGGCACCCACCACCGATCCGCGCGGGTTGAGCCACCGCGACGCCATCACCGGTGTGCAGCAGGGCCTGTACTCGCCGACCCTGTGGGGTTCACTGCGCGGCGGGCTGGAGTCGCTCGCGACGACCGGCACGGGCGACACCCTGCTGCGACTCGCCGACCTCTACGAGGGTCGCGGTGAGGACGGCACCTACAGCAACATCACCGACGCGTTCAACGCCGTCCGGTGCGTCGACGACCCGCCGGTGACCGACCGCGCCCTCGCGGGCGAACTCGACATGCGGTTCCGCACGGCGGCGCCCTTCCTCGACGACGGCCGCGGCACCGGATCGGCGGCCCTGGACGTGTGCGCCTTCTGGCCCGTTCCGGCCACGGGGGAGCCGCACACCCCCGATGTCCGCGATCTGCCGCCCGTGCTCGTGGTCTCGACGACCGGTGATCCGGCGACGCCCTACGATGCGGGAGTCGAACTGGCAGCCCGGCTCGGTGGTGTCCTGGTGAGCTTCGAGGGCACGCAGCACACCGTCGTCCTGGACGGCAACGCATGCGTCGACACCGCTGTGACCAGCTATCTTGTGGATTCGACGGTGCCGGAAAACGATCCTCACTGCTGACCGTCGACGAACGTGAGCGACACGCCATCCGGAACTGTCACCCGATGTAACACGGAATTAACGGATTGTGCCTAGTCTCGCGAGTATGGATCGCCAGAAGGAGTTCGTGCTCCGCACCCTCGAAGAGCGCGACATTCGGTTCGTGCGCCTGTGGTTCACCGACGTCGTCGGCACCCTCAAGTCGGTGGCGATCGCGCCGGCCGAACTCGAAGGAGCCTTCGAGGAGGGCATCGGGTTCGACGGCTCGGCCATCGAAGGCTTCTCCCGGATCTCCGAAGCCGACATGGTCGCGCGTCCCGACGCCACCACCTTCCAGGTGCTGCCCTGGGTCGACGACCGGGGACACCAGTACTCGGCCCGGATGTTCTGCGACATCACCATGCCCGGCGGCACCCCCAGCTGGGCCGACCCCCGCCACGTCCTGCGCCGCCAGCTCAACAAGGCCTCCGATCTCGGCTTCAGCTGCTACGTGCACCCCGAGATCGAGTTCTTCCTCGTCGAGGACGGCCCCGAGGGCGGTGCCCCGATCCCGGCCGACATCGGCGGCTACTTCGACCAGTCCGTGCACCGCTCGGCCCCGCACTTCCGGCGCCACGCCATCGACGCTCTCGAGTCCATGGGCATCTCGGTGGAGTTCAGCCACCACGAGACCGCGCCCGGCCAGCAGGAAATCGACCTGCGCTACGCCGACGCGCTGTCCATGGCCGACAACGTCATGACCTTCCGCTACGTGGTCAAGGAGATCGCGATGCAGGAGGGCGTGCGGGCGACCTTCATGCCCAAGCCCTTCCGCGACCACGCCGGTTCCGCGATGCACACCCACATGTCGCTGTTCGAGGGTGAGACCAACGCCTTCCACGACCCCGACGACCCGCTGCAGCTCTCGGCGACCGGCAAGGCGTTCATCGCCGGAATCCTCGAGCACTCCAACGAGATCAGCGCCGTCACCAACCAGTGGGTCAACTCGTACAAGCGTCTCGTGCACGGGGGAGAGGCACCCACGGCCGCGTGCTGGGGTCCGTCGAACCGCTCCGCGCTCGTGCGTGTCCCGATGTACACGCCGAACAAGGCGTCGTCGCGGCGTGTCGAGATCCGCACCCCCGACTCGGCGTGCAACCCCTACCTGACCTTCGCGCTGCTGCTCGCGGCCGGTCTGCGCGGTATCGAGAAGGGTTACGAGCTCGCCCCCGAGGCCGAGGACGACGTGTGGTCGCTGACCTCCGCCGAGCGTCGCGCCATGGGTTACCGCGAACTGCCCACCGATCTCGACATCGCGCTGCGCGAGATGGAGAAGTCCGAACTCGTCGCCGAAACCCTCGGTGAGCACGTCTTCGACTACTTCCTGCGCAACAAGTGGCGGGAGTGGGAGAACTACCGCAGCCAGGTCACTCCCTTCGAACTCGAGCAGTACCTGGGGTTGTAAGCGACGATGGAAGCGTGGTGAGACCGCCCAGCGCGCGTTCGGTAGTTCCCGGCCCCGGTCGGCTCGGCCTCGTCGAGCCGACCGCGCCCGCCGAGCTCGCTCGACTCGGATGGAACGACGCCGAGAGCGTCGAACTGCTGTGGGCGCTGTCCCGTGCCCCCAACGCCGACCTGGCCCTGCGTACCCTCGCGCGCCTGGCCGACGCGCTCGGTGACGACTGGGCCGAGCTCGACTCGGCGCTGCGCTCCGACACGCGCCTGCGAGGTCGGTTGTTCGGGCTGTTCGGGGCGTCCTCGGCCCTCGGCGACCACGTGGTCGCCAATCCCGATCGCTGGAAGATGCTCGCGGGCAGCGCTGCGCTGCCCGACAAGCACACCTTCACGGCGCGGATGCTCGACAGCGTCGACGCGGAGCCCGAACCCGACGGGCGTCCCGGCCGGCTGATCCACCGGGCCGGGCTCGTCGGCCCCCACGCCGTCGCGGCGCTGCGCACCACCTACCGCGACCAGCTCATGCTGATCGCCGCCGCCGATCTCGCGGCGGTCGTCGAGAACGAACCGGTGCTGCCCTATCTCGAGGTCGGAGCGCTGCTCGCCGACCTCGCCGACGCGGCGCTCACCGCAGCCCTCGCGGTGGCGGTGTCCACGGTGATCCCGGAGGGCCCGTGCCCGATCGACCTCGCCGTCATCGCGATGGGCAAGTGCGGTGCGCGCGAACTGAACTACGTCAGCGACGTCGACGTCGTCTTCGTCGCCGAACCCGCCGATTCCCGCGCGAGCCGGATCGCCGGGGAGATGATGCGCATCGGCACGTCGGCCTTCTTCGAGGTCGACGCCGCGCTGCGACCGGAGGGCAAACGCGGAGAGCTCGTCCGCACCCTCGAATCCCACGTCGCCTACTACAACCGGTGGGCCAAGACCTGGGAGTTCCAGGCGTTGCTCAAGGCACGGCCGATGACCGGGAACCTCGACCTCGGCCGCCGGTACATCGACGCCCTGAGCCCGATGGTGTGGACCGCCTCCGAACGCGAGGACTTCGTGCCCGACGTGCAGGCGATGCGCCGCCGGGTCGAGGAGATGGTGCCCCCCGATCTGCGCGAACGCGAACTCAAGCTCGGACGCGGCAGCCTCCGCGACGTCGAGTTCGCCGTGCAATTGCTCCAACTCGTGCACGGCCGCGTCGACGAATCGTTGCGCG
>Ga0182738_1000230_pt1 | contig 86044 bp, 64 predicted proteins | sample eDN5th30CBELigMG_FD_128876 | JGI IMG/M metagenome (GOLD analysis project Ga0182738, IMG submission 128876) | Enriched Miracle-Growth compost microbial communities from Emeryville, California, USA - eDNA 5th pass 30_C BE-Lig MG (version 2)... ... | reverse complement strand
TCCTAAAAAGATCTCTCGACTTCGCTCGAGATGACACCGAGGTTCATTAGTAGACATTGAGGATCAGTGAGCTGAAATAAACATCAAGATTTCTCCACTACGCTCGTTCCTCGCTTCGGTCGAAAAGACACCCTTGCGAAGATGTGAGGACGCCGCAGCCTTTTGGGGACTTGCGTAACACGGATTATTTAATCTCAACAGGATCGCCATAGTGGCGTGGTTCGCGGCCGGTCCACAGATCAATCATCATCAAGACGCGCGCTAACTTTTCGCGAAGCAGCACGGTGAAACCTGTGCTGGAGGTGACATCCTGCGCGTTAAATCCGATAGCATCAATTTTCCAGTAATGCGCGATGAAGATGGCGCGTTGGTTGTGGAAGGGTTGCGAAATAATCGTGAATTTATCTTGTCCGAAAATGCGATTGCAACGCACCACGCTGTCGAGCGTGCGCAAACCGGCGTAATCGAGATAAATCTTTTGAGCGGGAATGCCGCGTTTGATGAGATCTTCCCGCATCCAGCGTGGCTCGTTATATTGCAAAGTGCGGTTATCGCCGCTGGCCAGAATAAAATCGATTTTGCCCGCTTTATACAGGGCAACCGCTGCGTTAATGCGATATTGATAAAACTGATTGAGCCGCCCGCCCGCCGCGTAACGCGAACAGCCCAGTAATAATCCCACCTTACGATGCGGAATCTCCGCCACGTCATCGTATGTTTGGAGAGTGGTTTTGCGCGTGACATAGATATTGATGGCAGTGATCGCTAACATGGTAATTAGGCCAAGCGTTAATAGAGCTATCGCGAGTTTTGCGAATATGTTTTTTAGCATGAGAAAAGTACTTTTATAGTTCATTGGCCGACTATAGGTACAACCAACCAAAGGTATTTCCTGTTGTCACTATGACAATAATCCAAACGAGGATAAAAGTCCACAGCAGTATCTTTCTCTGAAGGATTGAATATTTGTCGTACCACGCCATAAAGAATCCAATCCACAAGAAAACCGACCAACCTGCAAGTGCCGTCACTATCCTTATCGTATCATATAGGAACGAATAGATGCTGTCATCTGCTAACAGGGTTCCGGGGGCGCCGATCCTATATTGAGGCCAGTGTCCAATTCCTGCATATACCCTGAGGCATAGCAATATTGATACTACGATATAAAGAGCAGGGAAAATTGTAGTCACAGCCCAGTGTATTTTGAATTGGGTAGAGGAAGAATTTATGATCTGTTTTGTAGTTTCAATTAGAGACTGATTCGGAGGATCTGGTGCATTATTTTTACGATGAAAATAATTTCTAATTCTCATCCCAGTTTTGAACAAGGCCGTCACAAGCACAATGGGAATAGCAAAAATGGACATATACAACATGCCTAAAACTACAATCCAACCGATTGCTATAAAAATATCCCACATAAAAGTACTTTTATTCCATTATCAAATCCGCACAACTCTCCCGCTCTTTGCCGATTGAATTTCTTTCAAACAAACACTTAACGCTGCGCGCGCATTATCTGCGCTTACTAATTTCGATGGCTTGCCTTCCGTCAAACAATCCGACACATGCTGCAACTGCGCCACGAAAGCCTCTTTGCGTTTGGGGCGATAGGCGCGTTTTTTATCCTGTTCATAAATCCATAACTGTTCGCCCGTCACGCTATTATTAAAACGCAGTGTGGCCTTTTCCAAATAGATATCGAAGCCGTGTTCAAAGCGAATCGTCGGCATGGCAACCGCGCCGCTTTGAGCGGTGATAGCGCAATTTTTATATTTGCCCTCATAGATATATTGTGTGTTGAGATAAGTCACCGCGTCATTCTTTTCGGAAAAGCCCACCGAGCGCACGCTTTGTGGTTCGCCAAAAAGGTGGTGGATGAAATCGGTGTCGTGAATATGCAGATCCAGCGCTGGCCCACCGGACAGGGAAACTCTATCGAAGTGAGCATCTTTCACCCAGGCCGGGCGGCTGATGATGCGTTTGAGATGCACGCCCAGAACGCGGCCATATTGTTTGCTGCTGACAATATCGGCGGCTTCGGCGAAAGCCGGGAAAAAGCGCAACACGTGCGCCACCATCAGTTGCCTTTTGGCATCTTTGGCGGCGCGGATCATGACATCGGCATCCGGCAGGGCCAGCGCGAGGGGTTTTTCCACCAGCACATGTTTGCCCGCGTGAAAGGCCGCCACCGCCACTTCGCGGTGCATGTGCGTGGGCAGGCAAATGTCCACCAGATCGACATTGGGATTATGCAGCAATTCACCGATTTTATGATGGCGATCGATGCCGGCCAATTTTTGCACGCCGCCAGCTCCGCCGAAATTGCCTTTAACGCCGCGCCAATCGCCGCGCAGCTTCTTTTCATCGCGCGTGAAAACGGCAGTGACCTTGGCGCCTTTGACGCTTTTCCATGCTTTGAAATGCGTCATGCCCATAAACCCGATTCCCAAAATGCCCACTCTGATCATGCTGTCTCCTTTTTGCCTGTGCGATGCAGTTTATGTTGTTGGCATGATCGCGTCATTTGGATTAGCGTGTTCCCGGTAGTAAAAGTACTTTTGTTATACCTGGTAAGCAGGCAGGAGTACTTGGTTGAGAATTTATTCTCATGTTACGCGGTATCAATAAATAATTCCATCATTCCGGTATGTCGTTGGCGGGAATCCAGCACATAAAAGTACTTTCACATATTGGATTCCCGATAACAGCATTCGGGAATGACGCTACAGAGAAAAAATATTCCCACCGCGTAACATGAGTTAATCAGTTATATCAATATCCTCCCTTTTATCCCGTTCAAACCAGTTATATAACGTTGGCAACACGAAGAGTGTTAATAGCGTACTGGTAATCAGCCCGCCGATCACCACTGTTGCCAGCGGCTTTTGCACTTCTGCGCCGGCGCCGTGCGCGAGGGCCATGGGAATGAATCCGATGCTGGCTACTGTAGCAGTCATCAGGACGGGACGCAGCCGGGTTTCACATCCGCGTTCAACTGCTTCGCGCAAGGGAATGCCTTGATCGCGTAGTTCGTTAATAAATGTCACCAACACCACGCCGTTAAGCACCGCGACGCCGAATAAGGCGATAAAGCCGATTCCCGCCGACATGGAGAAATGCAGATCTCGCAGCCATAGCGATAGAATGCCGCCTGTGACGGCAAACGGAATACCGGTAAAAACCAGCAATGCCTGCTTCAAACTGCCGAAGGTTGTGAAGAGTAGCAGGAAAATTACGGCGAAAGTCATCGGCACCACGATCATCAAGCGGGCACGCCCGCTCTGTAATTTTTCGTAGGTGCCGCCGTATTCCAGTCGGTAGCCGGGCGGTAAAAGTACTTTTTGTGCAATCTGTTTTTGCAACGTTTGCACAACGGTGCCAAGATCACTTCCGCGTACATTCATTTGGATTACGTTACGGCCTTCGCCGTTTTCACGCGAAAGTTGCACCGGCCCCTCCGTGGAAACAATGTCAGCGACTTGCGCCAGCGGCACGTCTATTCCGCTGGGTGAATGAATCAGGATGCGCCCGATGGATTCCGCGTCAGCGCGATATTCCTGTGCCAGACGAACCACCAGCGGAAAACGCCGGTCGCCTTCGATAATGGTCGAGGCTTCTTTGCCGCCCAGCGCGATTTCGATAACGTCATTGACATCGCCTATGCTCAGGCCGTGTCTCGCCACTTCGTCGCGATTGATGCGAATATCCAAAAGCGGCAGACCTGCGACAGTCTCCACGCTCACATCAACTGCACCTTGAACATTACGTGCCACGGCGCCAATTTCATCAGCGAGTTTAGCGCGCACATCACGATCAGGGCCAAATAACTTAATGCCCACATCGCCGCGAATTCCCACGCCTTCGATGAGTTCGTTCATGCGCATTTCAATCGGCTGTGACATCGAAGTGCCGACGCCGGGGAGCTTTTCCAACACGTCGGACATCTTTTCGATCAGTTCTTCTTTGCTGGCAGCTTCTTTCCATTTGCCGGTAGGTTTCAGCGAGACCAGAATATCTGCCTGTGAAACCAGCATCGGATCTGTTGCCAGTTCCGGCCTTCCGATGCGGCTCACAATAGCATCAATTTCGTTTGGAAAGTACTTTTTCAAGGTACTTTCCAAAACGCCCTGCCGCTGGACAGATTCTTCCAGAGAAATACTCGGCGGATAAACGCCGGAAATTGCAATCGAGCCTTCGTCCAGCTTGGGAATAAATTCGCTGCCCAGCAAGGGGAATATCGCCATGCAGGCAAGGAAGAAACCTATTGCGCCCATTACCGTGAAAGCTCGCGCGTCCATGACGCGGCGTAATATTGACGCGTAAGCGTGGCCGATGCGGTCGATGACCGGATTGTGCTTTTCTTCCTTGACATTGAGGAATAGCGAACACAACGCGGGGATCAATGTCAGCGATAGCACCACCGCGCCCAGCAATGCGATGATAACGGTTTCGCCCATGGGACGAAACATTTTGCCTTCGATGCCGGCCAGCGTGAGAATCGGTATGTAAGCGGCGATAATGATAAAGGTGCCGAAGATAGCTGGCTTTAATACTTCTGTGGCAGCTTGCTGAATGACGATATCACGTTCCGGTTGGGTGAGATCACGTTTCAATTCCTGCCGCCTTTTACTCAGCAGACGAATCGTATTTTCAACGATAATCACCGCGCCATCCACAATAAGCCCGAAATCCACCGCCCCCAGACTCATCAAATTAGCTGATATTCCGAAGTAATTCATGCCGATAAGCGCGATCATCATCGACAACGGAATCGCGCTTGATACGATGAGACCGGCACGAAATTGCAATAGGAATAAAAACAGCACCACGATAACGAGAATACCGCCTTCGATAAGGTTGCGTTGCGCGGTGCCGATGGCGCGGCCAATGAGTTCGGATCGATCCAGAAAGCCATTCAATTCTAAGCCAGGTGGCAAGGTCTTCTGGATTTCTGCGACTTTATCTTTGACGCGATTTACCACGACGCGTCCATTTTCACCCAGTAGCAATAACGTGATCGCATAAACCTGCTCGCCTTCGCCATTACGCGTGATAGCGCCTTGCCGTACTGCCGCGCCATAACCCACTTCGGCGACATCGCGGACTTTGACCGGCACGCCGTTTTCTGCCGTAATAACGATATCGCGAATATCATCAAGATTTTTCACCAGGCCGGAGCCACGGATTAATTGCTGCTCCGCACCTTTGACGATGTAAGCGCCACCCGCATTTTGATTGCCGCGTTCGAGAGCTGTGAGAACTTGCGGAATATCGAGATTGCGGCCGGCCAATTTTGCCGGATCAACAGATACTTGATAATTCTTGGCCTGTCCGCCAAAAGTATTAACCTCCGCCAGGCCAGGCACGGTACGAAGTTGCGGCGCGACGATCCAATCCATGATGGTGCGCCGCTCCATCAGCGGATATTCCTTATCGCCGCCGGGCACGTTGTCCAGCGAAATGTAATAAATCTCACCTAATCCGGTAGAGACCGGGGCCAGTTCAATTTCTGATCCTTTGGGCAATTCTTCGCGCGCTTCATTCACGCGTTCATTTACCAGTTGGCGCGCAAAATAAATATCTGTGGCATCTTCAAAGATGACCGTTACTTGCGACAAACCAAACTGCGAAATAGAACGTGTTTCCAGCCGATGCGGCAGACTGGACATGGCAATTTCGAGCGGAAAGGTGATTTGACGTTCAATGTCTTCCGGCCCCAGTGCGGGAGCTTTGACGTTGATTTGCACTTGTTTATTCGTGATGTCGGGAACGGCATCAATAGGCAAAAGTGTCGCCGAATAAATTCCGGCGAATAGCAATAGAATAGCAGCAATAACAACGAAGACGCGTTGCTTGATAGAAAATCGAAGGATATGTTCAATCATGATTTATTCCTCCGCCAATTCGCCCTTCATGGCTTGCGACTTCACCACAAATGCGCCTTCGTTCACGATTTTTTCACCAGGCTCCAATCCTTGTTTGATTTCAATCAACCCTTTTGCCTGGACGCCCGTTTCCACTTCACGCGGTGAAAAAACATGAGTTTCTTTTGTTGCTACAAAGACCACCTTTTTGTCTTCCAATGTTTGCACCGCAGCAGCGGGAACGGCAATGGCTGACTTTCCTGTCGCTGTAGAAATTTCACCTCTGGCAAACATGCCGGGCCGCAATGCGCCGCTATTATTAATCAACGCACGCGCCGTCAGTGTGCGCGTTTCCGGATCCAGCTCTGAACCGAGAAAAGTAATCTTTCCGGTAAAAACATGATTTTTCAACGCGTCCACACGAATGACGACGGGTGCGCCGATGCGAATATCAGAGATGTCTTTTTCGTAGATAGCCGCTTCCACAGCCACTTCATCCAAATTGACGATCTTCATTAATTTGTCATCTGCGGTCACCAGCTCGCCCATGGTAATTTTGCGGGCATTTACCACACCGCCAATGGGCGCGCGGATGGGAATGGAAGCTTTTCCTCCCGGTTGGCTTTTCAGCAGGGAAAGAGTGGTGCGTGCAGATTTTAAGTTGGCCTGTGCCGCACGATATTCCGCTTCAGCGGATTGCAATTGAGAGATGTTATTGAGGTTCTCTTTGGCAATACGCTGCTCACGATTCAGGGCTGCGGCGGAAAGTACTTTTTGCTGGCGCGCTTTGGTGAGCGCAGCCTGCGCTTGCTCCAAATCTGTGCGAGCCGTTGATAACTCACGGCGATTGGCAATGCTTTGTGCATAAATTGCCTGTTCGCGTTGCTGTGCCGTTTCAGCCAGCTTGAGTGATTCCCGCGCCCGTGACATTTCAGCGCGGCGTGTTTGCGTGGCGGCTTCGGCATCCGTCAATTGCGATTTAGCGGCATTCACTTCCGCCGTTCCTGCAACATTGGCGGATGCAATTTTCTTTTCGCGTTCCCAGTTTTGCTGCGTGGCGGTGACTTCTGCCTGAGCTGTTTCAAGGCGTGATTGCGCCTGTTCCTCAGCGAGTTTGGCGTTGTCCGCATCGCGCTGTGAAATCAGTCCTTCCTTTAAAAGTACTTTTGAACGCTGCTCGTTGGTGCGTGCCGTGGCGAGTTCGCTGCGTGCGGCGCTTAACTGAGCTTGCGCGCTGGAATAGGCGCGGCGCGCTTCTTCCACCGGCTTTTGGCCATAACTTCCTGCAGCTGCCAGTTGTTGTCGCCGGTTTAATTCAGCTTTGGCGGCTTCAAGTTGGTTTTGCGAACGGTTAAAGTCTGCTGTGGCTGCCTCCAGCGCTTGCCGTGCAGAATTGCGTGCGGCTTTGGCCGCTTCCAATGCCGGGCTGGCAAAAGTGCCGGCTTTTATTTGACGTTGAACGTTTTCCAAAGTAACACGCGCCTGGCGCACGGCGATTTCATTTTTGCGCACATTTTCAACGGCTTCCGCATTGACTTTGCGCGCTGCCTCCACGGGCTCGCGTGAAAAAACACCGGCTTGCGCTTGTTTCCTCACGACCGATAAATGCGTTTTGGCATTTTCATACCCAGCCACCGCTTGCGTGTATGCTGATTGCGCTTCGCCAATGGCCTGGCTTTCAATGATGGCGAGTGTTTGGCCAGCTTTGACAACATCGCCTTCCCCGACTAATAATTTTGTAACGCGTCCCGGCACCAACGAGCTAATCTGCGCCACTGCGTTGGGAGCAGCGGTAATTTGCCCGTTAAAAGCAACGCCCGAAGCGAGTTTATTCAGCCTGGCTTCGATCAGTTTGATACCTGCCAACTCGGCTGATTCTTCATCGAATCGAATTGTTTCAACAACAGAATTTTTCTCTTCTTCCTGCAGCGTTGTTTCTTCGGTGGGTACAGAGCGCCCGCGCTGGATTCCAAATCCCACCAGCAAACCAGCAATTATAATAGCCGCGATTCCCAGGGGAATCCAGCGTTTTCGTAGATTGAATTTCATTTCTTTCATTTGTGATGTGCCTCCGTTTTTGATGACAGAATTTCTGCAGGCAGAGCTGTGCCCATTGCGCTTTCGAGTGCTGTTTCACTGGTCAATGTGCCGGTAAGCGCCTGTAAATATTCGTTTTGCACCTGACGAAATGTGCGTTGTGCCTCCAGCACTTCTAAATAAGAGGAAGCGCCTTGCTCGTAACCGATTTGCGTTTTACGCAGCAAATCCAGCGTCTGCGGCACAATGCCGGAACGATAGCGCTCCACGTTTTGCCACTGTTGCTGCAACCGCAACATCGCCTGTTCCACCTGCGTGGAAACTTGCTTGCGTAACAGATCAACTGTGGCTTGTTGCGCACGCGATTCGGCTTGCGCGGCGCGGCGCTCATGCTTGATGGAGCCGAAATCGAAAATCGGCATTGTCACAACGGCGCGCAATGCGTAGGAACTTTCATCTCCAAAGAAGGCGCCGCGCCGCGCTTGTAATTGCACATCGGGAAAACGTTCCTTGCGAATCGCATTGACCTGTGCTTTGCGTGCTTGTAATTCTGCCTGCGCCGCTAATAAATCAGGGCGGCTCTGGAGTGCCGTTGTTAAAAATTGGCGACGCTCTTCAGATGATAAATCCGTCGCGTTTGATTGTGGTTCCGGCAAAATGACACGAAGTGGCGTGGCCGGCGCTTGCCCTACGAGTTGATTGACAATTGCTAATTGCGCAAGCCGTTCGGCTTTGTCATTTGCTAATGCGTTTTGCGCGCGCAACAATTCAAGTTCCGCACGTTGTGCTTGCACTTGTGGAACATCGCCTAATTCGGCACGTCGTTGGGCGGCGTGATGGAACTTTTGAGCGATTTCCACCTGGTCATTGCTCAGCGATTCCGCTTCCTGCGCAGCATATAGATTGATAGCCGCTTGTTTGATTTTCACGACAAGGGAACGTTTGGCAAAAGTACTTTTAGCGATGGCGGCGCGCCATTCTGCTTCTTTTACATTTGCGGTCGCGCGCCGTTTGCCGAATAAATCGATCGGCTGCGATAAAAGTATTTCTGCGTCAGCAGCTTCACGATTACCGGATAAACGCGGCACCAGTTCCAGCGTAGGATTGGGAAAGGCGCGCCATGATTTGAACCGCTCACGCGCCGCTTCTTCATTTTGGCGAGCAATAGTAAGCTGCGGATAGTGTTTAATCGCTTGTTGAACAAGTTGATCGAGTGTGACTTCTGGCGCAGGTGAAATGTCCTGCGCCAAAACCGGTGCGATGAGAAAAAGTGATGCCCACAAAACGGAGCATATAAGAAATAATCGAGACACGATGAGGCCTCCTCATTGGGGATAAATGCGGATTATTCCAGAAAAGAAAAGTACTTTTTATGCCAGTTGGGGAAGCCAAAAACCTATTCCGACTCCGGTAAATAATCCAGGTCAAAGAAATGCATCTTATGAAAACAGATGCGGAGATAATACGTTTGCAAGGGAAGCAAACGATGATGTTAAATCGTAAAAGGAGGCGCGCGAACGGGAAGGGAAGAACGGAGATAAAGTGATAATGGCGGAGTGAAAGCTGGCCCAGCGCGAGAATCCACCACACCGGACAAAATAACGATCTGAGGTTTTACAGGAATAATAAACCAAGCCACATTGATCAGATCAGGCTGCGGATTGGGAGCGTGTTGAGATGAATTCAACACTGCAACTTCAGCTGAGTTACAACAATCATTAGGTTGATCGTGGCGGATAGCGCAAATTTCACAAATCTCAGATGTTGCATTCGGGCAGAGTTTTGTGACTTGTGTAGAGATAGTTGAAAAAGCACCCAGATGACCTGTGCAGGTATCGAATGCATGGACAAAAAGCACACAAACCACGACTAACGCAGTGAGCATGTGCAGCCACCGCGAGGGATATAAATAACGTGGTTTAAATGCCGGGAACATTAGTGATTGAGTATGAGAGAAATAGGAACTCCTTTCAATAGCGAAAAATCTGGGTTGTCTTATTAACATATGTTGCGCGATCAAAGTCCCTTTTCTTTAACCTGCTCGAAGAACATTATTAATTTGCTCACTACGGGCTAAAAGTGCTAAACTGGCCGCGTTTGTAAAAGTACTTTTGTCATGTCTTCTGAGATCGAAAATCAACTGCACGAGCTGGAACAGAATGCCAATGACCAGATTGCCGCGCTGGCTAATCTGGCGGAATGGGAAGAAACGCGCCGGGGATTGTTGGGTAAAAAGGGATCGTTGACCGGGCTGTTGCGTGGGATGGGAAAGTTGTCTCCTGAGGAACGTCCCCGTGTGGGCGCGCTGGTCAATCAGACGCGCGAACGCCTTGAAGCCGCGCTGGAAGAACGCCGCGATGCCCTGAAACGGATGGAGCAAAATGCGGCGCTGGCCAGCGAGGCCATTGACGTCACATTGCCGCCGCTGCCGCTGCCGCGCGGACGCCGTCATCCGCTGATGCAAACCTGGGATGACATTGTGCGCATTTTCAGCAATCTGGGATACAGCGTGGCCGAAGGGCCGGAAGTAGAAAATAGCTACTATAACTTCGACGCCCTCAATATCGGCCCCGATCATCCGGCGCGCGCTGAACGTGACACGCTGTTTATCGACGATGACCGTTTGCTGCGCACCGAGACTTCCGCGGTGCAAATCCGCGTCATGGAAAACACCGAACCGCCGGTTAAGATCATCGCTCCGGGCCGCGTTTATCGCCGCGATGCGGTGGATCGCACTCATTCGCCGATCTTTCATCAGGTGGAAGGATTGCTGGTGGCCGAAGGCGTGAGTTTCGGCGATTTGAAAGGCACGCTCACTACTTTCCTGCAGCAGCTCTTTGAGGGCATCAGCAAAACCGGAAACCTGCAAACCCGTTTCCGTCCGCATCATTTTCCGTTCACGGAACCGTCCGCGGAATTCGATGTGCTCTTCAATGGCAAATGGCTGGAGCTGGGCGGCTGCGGCATGGTGCATCCCAAAGTGCTGGAAAACGTGGGATATAATTCGGAAAAATACACCGGTTTCGCGTTTGGTTTCGGCATCGAACGCATGACCATGATCAAATACGGCATCGACGACATCCGCCTTTTCTACGAAAACGATCTGCGGTTTTTAGAACAATTTTAAATCAGGTGCGAGGTTCCATATCCCGGGTAAAAGTACTTTTATCCTGCCTCGGACCGGGCACCTCGCACCCAGGACCTCACACATCATGCGCATTAGTCAGGATTGGTTGAATCAATACGTGGACACGCCGCCCGAGGAAGAGTTGGAACATGTCTTCGAGATGGCGGGCATTGGCGTGGAAGAACGCGAGAACGGACAATTTACGTTGGAAATCACCTCCAACCGTGGCGATTGGCTGGGGGCTTTTGGCCTGGCGCGCGAGGTTGCCGCTATGACCGGTAATCGGCTGCGCCTGCCGGTTATCGAAGAAGCCGCGCCGGTTACCGCGAAATCATTGAAAGTGGAAATGGAAAATGCGGCTGATTGCACGCGCTATCATGCCACGTTGTTGGAAAACATCAAAATCGCTGAATCACCGCAATGGCTTCAAAAACGCCTGATCGCGGGCGGCATGCGGCCGCAGAATAATGTGGTGGATATCACCAATTATGTGATGTTGGAAATGGGGCAGCCGCTGCACGCCTTTGATGCGGACAGTATTGCCACATCCACCGGCGGGCATCACATTGTGGTGCGCCGCGCGCGCATTGGCGAATCGATCATTACTCTTGATGGCCTCGAACATCAGTTGTCGCATGATGTGTTGTGTATTTGTAACCACAAGGAACCCGTTGCGGTGGCCGGATTGATGGGCGGCGCATCCAGCGAAGTGAAGGATCACACCGCAAAAGTACTTTTGGAATCCGCCCATTTCGCCCCGGCCGCGGTGCGTTCGAGCGGACGCACTTTGAATTTTGGCACCGAGGCCAGTCGGCGTTTTGAGCGTTGGGTTGACCCAGCCGCGACAGCCCGCGCCGCCGCGCGTGCCACGCAATTATTGTGCGAGTTGGCGGGCGCGAATGTGGTGGAGAGCATCGACGTGAATGCCGCGCCGTGGCATGCCGAAATGGTTGAAATCCGCCTCGCGCGCACCAATGCCATGCTGGGATTAAAACTGGATTTGCCCACCTTATCAGCCTTGCTGGAACGTTTGCGGTTAAAAGTACTTTTAAAGGACAATGCCACGCTGGTGGTGGAAACGCCCAGTTGGCGTAACGACATTTCGCGCGAAGTTGACCTCATCGAAGAAGTGGCGCGGGTGCATGGTTACGATAAAATTCCGCAGACATTGCCCACCGGCGCCAATGTGGCTGCCGGGCGTTCGTTGGTGCAGCGTCTGGAGGAAAAGGCGCGCAGCCTGTTGCTGCGCAGTGGGTTACAGGAAGTCGTGACCTATTCCCTGGAAAATGCCGAGAAGGTGGCGAAGGCGGGATTAATAGAAAACGGCCTGCTGGCGTCGCCGCCCTTGCAGCTGCGCAATCCGCTTTCCGAAGATTACACGCAATTGCGCACTTCCATGTTGCCGTCACTGCTCGGCGTGTTGCAAAAGAATGCCGGCAATGACCCCAAAGCCGAAGCCGCGCGTATCTTCGAGTTAGCCCGGGTATATCTGCCCAAGAACGGTGGCCTGCCGGATGAACGCCGCCGCGTTGGTATCGCCTTGAGCGCGGCCGTGCCGCTGGCGCACTGGCAGAAGGGTAGTGCCGCCACGGATTTCTTTTCGTTGAAGGCCATTGTCAATAACTTCCTGGAAGGGCTGGGGGCACATTATGCGGAGTATCGCACTGCTTCCAATCAACAGTTTCATCCCGGCCGCTGCGCCTCTATTACGCTTGAAGGTGAAGACATAGGCGTGTTGGGAGAAATTCATCCCACCATTCAGGAAAATTGGGATTTGCCACAACGGGCTTATGTGGCCTTGCTGGATTTCGATGCGCTGGTGCGTCATCTCACGCTGCGCCGCGTCTATCAGCCCATTCCCAAATATCCGCCGGTCGACCGCGATCTGGCTATCTTGCTGGATGAATCAATTAGTGCGGCCCGGGTAAATGCAGTTATCAAAAAGGCTGCTGGCGATTTGCTGGAACGTCTGGATGTGTTCGATTTATACACCGGCCCGCCGGTTCCGGAAGGCAAGAAAAGCATGGCGCTGTCCCTGCGTTTTCGCGACCCGCTGCGCACTTTGAATGACGGTATGGTGGATGAATTGATTGAAAACATCGTGGGAGCATTAGAGCACGAATGTGGCGCGCAACTCCGCAAATAAGAATTTAGAGTGTCGTGTGTCCCGTAAAAGTACTTTTATTGGAGTAGTTCCAAAACAATGCTCCAAAAGTACTTTTACAGAAATAATTTCCCATCGCACCTTGGTTTCGCATTGACGTGCGCGCCAAAATACGGTATCATTGCCTTCGCTGCACGCGGAAGTAGCTCAATGGTAGAGCCCCAGTCTTCCAAACTGGTGACGCGAGTTCGATTCTCGTCTTCCGCTTTTACATTACCTCCCGCGCATAACGCTTTTTCATCAAATCCAACACCTTGTCCGGCGGCATTTCCCAAATCGTTTCGTTGAATATCTCGACTTCAATCGGCCCGTCGTAACCGGCAGCATCAATTGCTTCGCGGAATTTGCGCAATTGAATCCAACCATCGCCCATCATGCCGCGGCCTTTCAACACATCCGGCAACGGCGTGATCCAATCGCAAATGTGGAAGCCGAAAATAATGCCTCTGGCGCGTTGTATTTCCGCGAAAACCTGCGGATCCCACCACACATGAAAGACATCGATCACCACGCCAACCGGCATTTGATATTCGGGAAAAGCGGCGTTTAATTGTAAGGCGAAATCGTTGGCCTGGCCGAGCGTTACGATGACATTGCGATCCGCGCAATACATCGGATGCAGCGGCTCGATGCCCAGCTTGATGCCGCGCTCCTGCGCGTAGGGAACCACTGCCGTAATGCCGTCATAGACCATTTGCCGCGCGGCGGATAAATCTTTATCCGGCAATCCGCCGCAGACCAATACCAGCGTGTCCGTGCCCAGCGTTGCGGCTTCGTCGATGGCGCGGCGATTATCGTCAATGCGCTTTTGGCGTTCGCTTTCACTATCAGCTGGAAACATGCCGCCGCGGCACAGGCTGGAAATTTTGATGCCGGATTCACGCGCCACGCACGCGCTGTTTTCCAATCCAAATTCGGCCACCTTATCGCGCCACAGGCCAATCCACGGCAGGCCGGCGCGTTCGCAACCTTTGACGGCGTCTTCCACGTTCCAGGAAAAAGTGGTGTATTGATTGAGGCTTAAACGGCTGTAGTTTGTTGGAGGTGTCATGATAAAAGTACTTTTATTGCGACTTTTTGCGATGTCATTCTGAAAGAGCCTCGGTGTCATCTTGAGCGAAGTCGAGAGATCTTTTTGTGACAACGGCAAGATTTCTCCATTCCGCTCGTGCCTCGCTCCAGTCGAAATGACATACCTAAGCTCATTTCTACTACTTGGCCTGCTCGCTGGCCTTCGTGCCTCAGGATGACGTTGTGTTTATTGCTCATTGCCCAAATATTCCTGCATCCGCGCCACGGCTAATTCAGGATCACGCAATAATCCCGCCTGATCCGCTAATTGAAATAGCGTGATTAAATGTTCCCGCGAACGTTTTGTTTCCAATCCGCCCACCAGATAGAAGTACTTTTGGTGCCCATTCAGCCAGGCCAAAAATACAATGCCGGTTTTATAAAACCAGGTTGGCGCTTCAAAAATGTGGCGGGAGAGCGGAACGGTGGGTTCGAGAATTTCACGATAGGTTTGTATCTTTTTCTGATCCAACGCCTGAATTGCCGCTGATGCAGCAGGAGCGATTGCATCAAAAATACCCAGTAATGCGTGGCTATATCCGACTTCGTCACCTTCAATTAATTGTGGATAATTAAAATCGTCACCTGTATACATTTTCACATTTTGCGGCAGGCGGCGGCGCAATTCGATTTCTTTTTGCGCGTCCAATAACGACATTTTGATGCCGTCAATTTTCGCGGCATGGTCATTGATTATCGCGAGACAGGTTTCCATCGCACCGGGAAAATCGTCCGCGCCCCAATAGCCTTGCAACGCGGGATCAAACATTTCGCCCAGCCAGTGAATCACCACCGGGCGCGATGCCGCATTCAAAATGCGATCATAAACGCGCGCATAATCATCCGGCGTTTTCGCCACCGCTGCCAGCGCGCGCGACGCCATCAACACAGCGCGCCCGCCGCGCGATTCCACAAAATCAATTTGTTCCTCGTAGGCATGGATCACATCTTCCAATTGATATTGATCATAAGGCGCGGCCAGTTGATCGGTTCCCGCACCACACACGATATCACCGCCGCTAACTTTGGAGGCTGCCAATGAACGCGCGATGAGTTCTTTGGTAACTTCCCAATCCAACCCCATGCCGCGTTGCGCGGTATCCATCGCTTCGGCCACGCCCAATCCCCACGACCACAAATGTTCGCGGAAAGCGATGGTCGAATCCCAATTAATAATTGGCGTGCCGGTTTCTTTCACGTCCGTCACCACATGCGCAGCGGCATATAAAACGCGGCTTTGTAAGGGAGCCGTGGGACGTTGGAAGTTTTGCGGTTCGCGCAATTGATAATTGCCAATGCCGGGTAATGTGATAGATGTCATAGAAGCCTCGTGTGAAAAGTACTTTTATTCCGCTTATCGTCATTCCCGCGAAGGCGGGAATCCAGTGTCGGAGAAAGCGTTTAAAAGTACTTTTCCCTTCGGCTCCGCTCAGGGAACGGTCGCTGAGCGGAGCCGAAGCGCTGGATTCCCGCGTTCGCGGGAATGACGGCAACGGGTAGCAGCTTAAATTAAATAGCCAATTCCGGCACATCAACCCAGCGCCGTTCGTGCCAGGATTGCAATGCCAATTCTGCCAACTGCACACCTTTGGCGCCTTCCAATAAATCAAATTTATACGGCTCATCCACGGCCACATGGCGCAGGAACATTTCCCATTGCGTCTTGAAACCATTATCAAAAATTGCGTTATCAGGAATTTCCTGCCAACCGGCGGCGAAGTTATTATCCACCTTTTCGTCAGGATTCCACACTGGTTTTGGCGTATTGCCGCGATGCTGAATTTTGCAGCAGTGCAAACCTGCAACAGCGCTGCCTTCGGTGCCGTCGATTTGGAATTCCACCAATTCGTCACGATTCACGCGCACGCACCAGGACGAATTGATCTGCGCCATCACGCCATTTTCCAATTCAAACGTTGCATAGGCCGCATCGTCGGCTGTGGCTGTATAAGGCTTTCCGTTTTCATCCCAACGTTCTGGAATATGGGTCGCGCCGGTGCAACTCACGGATTTAATATCGCCCAATAAATTGGATAACACATAACGCCAATGGCACACCATATCGAGAATAATACCGCCGCCGTCTTCGGCGCGATAGTTCCAACTGGGACGTTGCGCCGCTTGCCAATCGCCTTCAAAAACCCAGTAGCCGAACTCGCCGCGCACCGATAAAATGCGCCCGAAAAAGCCACCGTCGATCAGGCGCTTCAATTTCAATAATCCCGGCAAAAATAATTTATCCTGCACCACGCCAGTTTTGACGCCCGCGGCTTTGGCCAATTGCGCCAATTCCAATGCTTCTTCTGTGCTGGTGGCCGTGGGTTTTTCCGTATAAATGTGTTTCCCGGCGGCGATGGCTTCGCGCACATTACCAGGGCGCAAGTTAGTCATTCCGGCATCGAAATAAATGCGATATTGCGGATCAGCCAAGCAGGCATCTAAATCCGTGCTCCATTTTTCCAGCCCCACGCGCGCCGCGAGGTCACGCAGTTTCGCTTCGTTGCGTCCCACCAAAATGGGTTCCGGGAAAAGTACTTTTCCCGGCGCAAGTTGCACGCCGCCTTGATTACGGATCGCCATAATAGATCGCAGCAAATGCTGATTGGTGCCCATGCGCCCGGTGACGCCGTTCATGATAATGCCGATGGTTTGAGTCATTGTGAATCCTTCTCCTAAAAGTACTTTTAAGAAGCCTGCTGCTGGGAATGCAGCCGTTGTGTCAGTGCGTCGTATTCCGCCTGAAGTTTTGCCAGTTTCGCTGCATCCGCTGCGTTGGATTTACCGACGGATTGCAATATCCGTTGCTGATAGGGATCATTGACGAATTTATCTTCTTTCTTTAGTTCCGCCGCGGCGGTGGCGAGCAGCGATTGCGCGGCGCTGGCATCTTTCTGATCCAGAGCATGCCCCGCCAGCATGATGGCGGCCTGGCCGTAATTGAAATCAACGTTTTCCGGAACGGCGGGATATTTTCCGTAAGGTAATTGTTGCAAATTCAAGATAAAACGCAGGTCGTCCCAGCCGCTGCTGCCCTGATGTTGCAGCTTCCATTCCGCCCGCGCCATGCGCAACGTGGTGTCGTGAGGATCATATTGAATCGCGGTGTCGTAGAGTTTGCTGATTTCGTCCCGATGCTTTTGCGGGTCAATGTTTTGGTAATAACGTGCCAGATCCAGATAACTGGCGGCGCGAAAGGGTTGCAGGGAAATGGATTTGCGATAAGCCTTGGTGGCGTCTTTGCCGAGTGCCCATTGCACGCGTCCCAGATTTTCCCAGAGACGACGATTGGCGGGATCGGAATTGATGGCTGATTGCGCGGTGGCAATGGCTTGCTGTGGATCGTCGCTAAGCTGTTGCAGTGATTCGGCACGCAAATCTTCACCCTGCACGGTGTGCTGCGTGACCCATGACAAGCCGCCCAGCACGATGGCGCCGGCCAGCCAGGGCCAATTCAACGATGTTGGTTTTTCGAGGGAACGGGGCGATTCGGGAATGGCCTCGAGTGTTGCCAGCAGCGATAAAACCAGAATAAGCAGCCAGCCCACGGAAATGATGCCCCAGCCGGAATCGACCATGCCATGCACCACGAATGCCGTTAATGCGGCCAGTGCGCCCGCTGCTACGGGATAGCGGGAAGTCTTCAAGGCGCGCCAGCCACCACGCCACGCCGCACCGGCGGCAAGGAGGAAAATGACCATGGCGGGCCAGCCGTTTTCCGCGGCCAGTTGTAGCCAGCTTTGATGTGCTGAGCGGGTGTATCCGGCAATCGCGAAGAGTGGGAAGATGTCGGGAAAGCTACCCGGCCCCCAGCCAAAAATGGGCCGCGCCATTGCCATTTTAACCGTGCCAATCCAGGTGAACCAGCGGAACATGGAGGAATGGTCGTCATGCAGCGAAGTGGCCAATCGCGGCCATACTGTCACCGAAAGCAATGCGCCTGCAACGATAATTATCACCAGTCCCAGCGGCGCCAGGATGGCTTTGCGTTGTGCCAGCGCGACGCCCATTGCTTTGCCAGTGGCTTTGATCATTGCAATGACAAAGACAATAGCGCCCAGCAGAAATGCCAGCAGCCCGCCTTTGCTGGATGTGACAATGAGTCCCAGAAAAAGGAGTAGGGCGGCGAGGCCGAAGAACGCAGAAAGTACTTTTCCGGCGCGGTTGAAGCGGCCCGTTAATCGCAAGGCATAAAACGCGCCACCGGCAGCCAGCGGTGCTGCCATGGCGCAGAAATTGGCAAATAAATTCGGATTATAAAAAGTGCCAAACTGGCGCGGGTTATGCGTTTTCAGGAAATCTGCCAGCGCCGGAATAACCACTGTTAGCGCGCCCACCGTGATGCATCCCAGGAACAGCAATAAATGGGCAACAAATTTTTCGGGATCCAGTTTTTTAAACCATTCCCGCACCAGAAAAAACCAGCACAAGACGCCGCCGGCGCGCGCCGTTTCCAAAATGGCATCGTGCCGGTATTGCGCCGTAAGCAGTGAGATCGCATACCAGCCCAGAAACACTGCCAGGAAAAATTCGACATCGGACTTGGGGCGTTTTTCTTCTTCGCTGGCCGTTCCAGCCATGCCCACAAACAGACAAACGCAGGAAGTGATGCCCAGAAACAATGCCTGTGGTGCTAGTGCCGCGCCGGCAAACATGTCCAGCGCAGCGGGCCAAAAACCGGATGCATAATAGGGCAACAGCAGCGCTACAAAACATCCCAACGCAAAACTGACCGTCATTGGCGCCACTGAAAAACGCGGGTATTCTTCTTTGGTAGAAGTTTCGGGAACGGACGGTGCAACGGGTATTAACTTTTTGGGTTTTTTAGATTGTTTTTTATGTTTCACGAGATTGAGCCAAAAGTACTTTTGCGCCTGCGCGGAGCCGCCACATCTCCCAGCGAAGGGCGCCTACAGGACGTAACAGTATTTTAACTCAAAGGGAAAGTGGATAGCGTCAGAAGGCTGCCATCCATTCCTTTCGACTTTGTTGTTATTAGTACAGTTCCCGGAAGATCTTCCATTTCGTGTCATGATAAACGCAGGTTTCGCGGCGCGGTTCGATGGCTTTTCCGGTGCGCCAGATATCTTCCGATGATTGCTACACGATTCGGCCGCGGTCGCCATGTTGAGATTGGCTCCACCGCATGCGCTAGCAAGTGACCGGCAACATCAAAAATCCCCGCGCTGGCGCTGCCGATGTCCACACCGATGAGATATTGTAGGGACATAAACATTAAAAAGTACTTTTCATCAGCTTATGTAAAGCTGTGACAATAATTTTACATCGATAAACAAGATGTTCAGGATATAACTTTTTCTTCCTGCATTATATCCCGTCCATCTTATCCACTGATGTAAAATTTGATCAGGTGCAATCCATCTTCAGGGGATTTTATAAATCCCGGCATCGTCCAAAAATATCTGTGAATCGGGTGCAAGACCGCTGGTGCCGACAATTAGTTGCAACTTTTTGATGCTCGCCTGTTGTTCTTCTTTGAGTTCAAAAGGCACAATCACGCTTTGCCATTGGCCGCCGCGGGGAGAAATCGCCGCCTCAAAACGACCGCCCTGTGCGCGGCTCACCCATTTGCCGTCGTGGCCGATGCCTTGAATCGCTAATCTGACTTTGCCCTGCGAGGTGTTTGTGGTTGGCGCCAAAACATAGGCGATCGCGTAATAACGTCCCGGCTCGAAATTGATATATTGCGTTGGCGCGCCGTTGCCCATTTTTTCGGCCAGCAAACTGCGCTTTCCGCTGTGCGCCTGCGACTCGCTCAGGGCGAAAGTGCCGGTTTCGCCTTTCAGCTTCCACAGCGCCCAGCCGAATGCCGCATCGCCCACGGTATTTGCGGGCACGGCGCCGTTGATGGCAGCGCTTGCTTTCAAAGTGCCTTCTTCAAACGAGGGATTCTTCGTCACGGCCACGCTTTTACTATCGGCAATTAGCAATATGAAAGCTGCCTGTTCGCGGATAACCGGTGTCCCGGATTTTGCTAACTCTTCCATTCGCGCGCGCACTTTGGCGCTCTTTTGCACCCACGGCAAGAGGTTTGTCAAATAGCCGCTTCCCCAATGTTCGCCGCGCAGCGCCGGCGCATAATCCAAATTCATCCGGCTATAATCGGTGGCAGTGTGAGGATTTTTGGGATCTTGCATTTGGGCGATGAGTTCGGTGCGGCGCTGCGTCATGGCGAGGCCGGAAACATTATCCAGCAAATGCAGGGCTTCCGTTTCGGTATGTGGAATTGCGGTCTGCGCTTCCACCTCAGCGCGATATGCCAGAGCCGACGCCTCATAAAAATCCCAGGAGCGGCTCAACACGCCAGCGCGCGCTTTCTGTTCGGGCGTTTGCGCCAACTCCACAACTTCATCCATCAATTGGCGGCTGCGCTTGATGTCCTGCGGATCAACATCGGCCAGATATTCCGCAGTGGTGAATCGCAGGTATTGACTATTGGGTGTAAACCATTTCGATTTAATCGCTGTGGTCGTCCAGAACTTTTCCCAAATCGCATAATATTCGCGCAGTTTGGGCGCGGCCTTTTCGCCAACGGCAGCACGATACCAATCGTTCAGCAGTGCATCGACATTCTGATTTGGATTCCATTGCAGTTTGTTATAAACCCACGGTTTCGGGCCTTCGCCCCAGTAAGGAATCAATTCGGAAAAGTGCAACCGCACGCCGTTTTGATAGCCCCAGTTGAGATAATTTTGCATCTGGTGCGGATAAACGCGAGGCACTTGATAATAGACGCCGTAGGCATAATCATACCAACCCAAAACGGGTGAAACTGCCGCCCAGCGCCGCGTGAGTTCCTTGCCCTGTTTTTCGATTTCCGGATCGAGCCATTTCATGCGGTCATAAGTGATAAACGGCACAATGCGCGGATGCGGCTTCACCTTCGTGGGCGGCTCGGCAATGCGGCTATAGGCCAGCGTGCCAAACCATTTGTCAGGATATTCCTTGAGCACTTCTTCTACAACGGCATTCGCCCAGGTGAAATAGGAATTAGAAACATCGCCGATGCCCAGATAATTTTTCTTATCGCCATCCAGCGCTTTGGTGGCGGGGCTTTCATCAAAACGCCGCGAATCGTTCATTCCCAACGAATAACTGGTGGCTTCGGGGTGTTCCCGAAAGTACTTTTTGATATTCTTCGCGGCTTCTTCCACAATGCCTGGCGCGGTGAAATTGGGCTGCCATTGGTAATCGTTATCATCGGTGGGGATATATCGTTTGCCATCTATGAGCGGATAAAATTCGGGATGGTTTTTGCCGTATTTACTTACCGGAAAAAGATTCTTCATGTTATGATGAAACGCGATGCGCGAGTGCAGTCGATTGCGCCGTCCCCATTCAGCGGCCGCGCCGTTATAAGTCGAAGTCTCTGTCCAGTTTTCAGCAATCGGATAATCCTGCCGCGACCAATAAGCCGGTTCCTGGCGCACTTCGGTGGCGGGCACATCCAGCGTGGATAATTTGGGAATATATGTTCCCACTTCGGTGGGAAATAACCAGCGCACTCCCACATAACGTTCTAAAAATTCATAAATGCCAAACTCCGTTCCCCAATCAGTCGGCCCGGCAATGACATAATTTTTGGCGTCAATGCCTTTAAGCACAAACCCATCGCCATCGAGTTTTGCAATATCCAATTTTTGCTGATCCACATACGCGCTGCGCCCGATGTGAATCGCCACATTTGCGCCGGGTTCTTGAACAACCGGCAACAGCGCGCCGCTGCTTTGCTGTAAGTACTTTTGCAGCAGTTGGGTGGCATGGCGCACTTGCTGCGAAGCACCCTCCGGCAACACAATCGCCGCGCGCGGCTGATGATCGACCACGATAGGAATGGCATTCGCGGAAGCCGTTAGAAACATCAGACTCAGTATGATGACAATGAGGGATTTTGCAATTTGTGACATAAAGCTCCTTTAAAAAAAGCACCGCAAAAGTACTTTGCGGTGCTCCCTTGCTGTAAGCGTGGCTATTTTTTAACCACCGCAATTCGCTCCACTGAAATTGCATTTTTATCGCCCGCTTTCGCGAACGGAAATGCCGGGCCTTCGAATTTCAGATCAGCCCACACTTCATATTTCGCGCCGGGCGTTTTGGCGTCATACGCGCTGACTATATCGTTTTGGATAATCCACGACCAGAAAAAATAGACATAGTCATGGCCGGTCAACGTGACCTCACCCAATTTATACCAATGATATCCCGCGCTGGGAATATCGGCGGCTTTAATCGAACCGGTCAACGTCGATTTTTTGCGGACCGTGTCATAAACGCCCCATGGCATCGGCAATTTATATTTTGCCAATTCGCTATCGGGAATTTCATAGCGCGAGGTATAGCCGCTTTCCGCGTCTTTATCGGGGACCACTTTGGCGCGATCCTGATAATTGCGCATGTCGCCAGCGCTGTATGTGGTGAGTTGCGAAGACGGCAAATCTTTGAATTTAGCGGGCGGCGGCAAATAGGTCGGACCAGATGTCAAACCAGCCACCAAACCTTGCACTTTTTGCCGTTCTTCCTCTTGTGTATCTTTTGCCAGCCACGTATCAATCTGTGCATCCATGGCCTGCAAATAGCGCTTGCCGGCGGCATCGCGATCTAACGGAAAAGTACTTTCACCATGTCCGTCCTGCCGCCATTGTTGCATCAGCGGACGGAATCTCCGCAAAATTGCAATGTCCACCGAAGAGCGCGCAACATTCACGCGCCGCGATAACACGGGATCATTTTGAACGGCCGCCGCGGCTTTGGCATAAATGCCATCGGCCTGATGCAGGAAATCAGTGGTTAAATAGGTAAACGTATCCAGTCCCGAAAACCATTGAACATCCGCGCCGCTTTTTTTCGCGGCGGCTTGCAGCGCCGTCAGGTACTGGCGAATATATGGCCCGGCCGCGCCATAATATCCGTCGGTAAATTCTTTGACAAGCGCATCATAATTCTGATTGGGATTCTCCAATAATTTGCAGAGAACCCACAGCTTCATATCGCGCATATCGGCGTCGATGGGTTTTTCAAATTCGATGAATTCGCCTTCCACATTATGCTGCCGCAGAAATTGCAAATCCGGTTGATAGGTTTGCATCGTGGGCTGCGGCAAATGCGGCATGATGTAAGTAATATCGTAATCCCAAATGCGCAGATTTTTGCAATGCTTCGCCCAATTCTCCACGTTTTCGCGCATCACATGATTGCGCTCGGCGGTGATCGGCAATAGCACGTTGCTTTGCGTATCGGTCAGGCGAATAATCACATTATCGCGCGCGCGCATATTCGTCGGCGCTTGCTCGCCACTGAAATAGGCCAGCGTGTCCAGATACACATCGGGAAATTCATCCTTAATTCCATCCGCCAGATAGTTGATGAAATCAAGCAGAATAGCTGATTCCGCGCCGCCGTTTTTCTTCACTAATTCCTCGTCCGCCGGGCCGCTGACAAAGCCGACGCGGTTATCGTTTTGCGAAATATCATAGACATCCGGCGGCGGCAGATGTTTGGCGATGGCGTTTTTCTGCGAAGCGCGGATATTTGCCAGCAGCAGTTTCAAAAACTCCTTGCGCATTTCCGGATTAGACATTGCCAGTTGCGCGTTGCGCACCGTGGGCGGACCGTCGCCCTTGATGATGAACCAGTCGGGATGCGCCGGATAATACTTGGCCGGATCAATATAAATCGATTTGAAAAATGTATGAACGTGATACGGCGGGCCATAATTGCGCGTGCCGCCATAAGCCGCGTCTGCCGGCACATCGCCCTGGCGGTCAAGCCGGCTGCGCGCCATAAATCGTCCGCCGTCGTCCGCATAAATTGTATAAATATCGCGATAGCGGAATGACGGTTTTTCACGTCTATTCAAAACCGGAATAGAAAGTACTTTTTGCGCGGGAACGGTTTCTTCAAATGGCGTCCACCAATGCACGCCGCACACATCTTCGAGAAAATGATACACGGCATACAACGTTCCGCGCGGACGGCCACCGTCGAGAATCAGCGCGTTTCCGGAAGTTTGCATTGTCCATTCTTCATCGGCAAAAGTACTTTTATCGGTGAGATGCGTTTGCGCAAATTGCGTCGGGCCGACGTAAATCAAATTTCCCGTCAATCCGCCAGCCTGATTTTCGCGCACGATGTCGAAATTGCCGCCGGTGATTTGCGCCAGATAATGTTGTAATTCTTTCGCAGCAGTTTCTTCGGAAGGAATCGTTTGCGCGGGCAAAATAATCGTCGCCGTTTTTTGCGCGCTGATTTCAATTGGATTCTGCTGCGCCCTGGCGCAGGAACTGATGAGTGTCATCAGCGATAGCGAGAAAAGTACTTTTAACAGCGAGTTCAAGCGACGTAAGTTCATGTTGTCTTTGCTCCTTAAAAATTTGCTATTCACGGCACAGAAATAAGTTGCCAGCCGCTAAGTAAAGCATCATTGTCCAGCAATGTAAAACGTAAGTCCGTCGTCGTTTTGGGAATCGCGATTGGCCGGCTAAATTCATCCGTGGACAGAGCCGCAAAAGTTTGCCCATCGGACGAAGTGGAAACTTCGATGCTTTTCGCGTTGGCCGTTCCTGAGCCATTACAGACGAGAAATAATCTCCCGCCCATGCGCTTCCAATTACCCGCCACATCGGCCATTTTATACTGCAATTGTCCGGGCGATTTAGAATCCGCTTGAGTTTGCACATCGACACGATTGCCCAATCCCCAATCCACCGGTGAAAGTACTTTTTGCACATTAGTAAATTTACCAGCGGAAAGTTGAATGGAAAAATCTTCGGAGTAGGTGAGCGCCGCGTCCACCTTTCCCAAATCCAATAACGCGCCTTCGCCCGCGCCGATTTTGAGCGATAGAGTGGAAAGTACTTTTGGATCAGTATTCGAACTGTTGATGATCGTGCCCGAAATCAAATCGCGCGCTGGCGAAGGCGCTGAAAGTACTTTTACCTGTCCGGTCACTGCGTCACCCGTATTATCGTTGATGAGCACAATGATCGTGTGTCCCGTGGCGGGATCGAGAAATGTGGCGGCGCGAAATGGCGCGTCTGCGAATGCGATTTGTGGCGCGGCTTGAAGGCGTCCCAGCAATTCGCGTTGCGGTTCGATTGCCGCGAAAACTTCGTCCATCGCGTTTGTTTGCGGCGTTGGCGAGCCGTCGTTATACAATAATCCCGTGCCATAATTCAACGCTGTTTCTTTGGTGAAATGTGGCCAATCCGGATTGGGTTTTTGAACGCGATAGCCTTCCATATTTTTGGCGTCCTGTGCGCTGCGGCGCGGATTGCGTGTGGGAAATAAAACATAGAAAACGGTGCCTTTGGCTCCGGCGAAAATGGATTGCCAGATTTGCCATTTTGTTTCACCCAGCGTCGGCATGCGCCAATGCAAATACGCGCCGGGTTCCGCCACGACGTTCCTGTTTTTATCATAATGCCAATCACCCCAAACGTCGCTGAAGATCATTGGCATCATCCAGGATTTTTTGCCGGTTTGGCGCGCGAATCTTTCCGTGCCTTCGGACGCCAGGATAAAATAATCGCGGGAATCAGCGGGATTATTAGGGCCGTTCGGGCTTTTATCGCCAAAGAACGGATAGGAATCGGTGGTCAGAATTGGCAGTTGCGTTTCCTTCGCCACGGCTTCGGTTTGGCGAGGCATCGAAACCACGAAAGCCGGCCGCGCGGGATCAAGCCGATGCAGCGCCGCGCGAATTTCTTCCAGTTGATTCACTTCGCCGCGTTTCGGTTCGTCCAGCAAAACGTATCCTGCAATGCCTTTTGCGCCGCCCAACGCGGCGACGGTTTTTTCTGCCATTTTGCGCGCGGCAACGGCGGTGCGCACGCTGCGATAATCATACATCGCCGTCGCCACGGGCAGGACGCCAATGTCATATTTCTCGGCGAGATTCGCCAGATGAACAGCGTCTTTGTTGCTGATATTGACAACCCAGATAACATCGACATGCGATTGTTTTTTGAGATTGCTCAATACCTTATCGGAAAATTTCCAAACGTCCATTCCCACATTATGCGCCGGCCATGCCGTACGTTCCCACGGCCAGTAAACGCCGCGCATAAATTTGTTCATTTGGACATTTGGTGGTTGCAAAGTTGCTGTATTTTGAGCGAACGCGCCAGTTGTGAGAGTTGCGCACAATATCATCAAAAGTACTTTTGCGAAGAGTTTCAAGAGATTTCCTTTTAAAAGAATAGCTAAATGTTGTGTTTCTTAGTTCCATCAGGAATGTTTAATTTGGTGAAGGATTGAAAGTAGGGTTATTCCCGGACATTGAGGCTGACGCTCTCGAGTTATATACATTGGCGAAGTACTTGGAATCTTCTCCGGCGGATTTATACCATTTCACGTGACCATCGGCAAACGCGATATTGACTCCGCCTAAATGCCGATTTGCCGCAGCGACGGTTTCCCATGCCAACCCTGCCGGATACACGGAACACGCCGCGCCGCGGCTACAGCCCCACGTCCAACTACGCGAATTTCCAGAAGTAGAATCAATAACTAACACAAGATGAACGGGGCTTTCGATGGCGGCTAAATTCAATGTGTTTGCATAAGATACTCCACTGTCCGATCCCATCACACGGTAGTTATATGCGTAATCGGAGAAATGCGGATCAGTAGGGCTATCCGTTGTGGGGCTGGTCGATTCACTGGGACATTGAAATACTTGCGTGCTTTTGATGTATGGCTGTAATGCATCACCCCACCCATAGGGCAGAACGCTTGCGTCACCGTATACTGACCATAAGCGCGGATAATGCTCGTCATAATCTTGTATGTACATCATTGCGCCCAATCCAATTTGCTTTAAATTGCTCATGCAACTTGCCCGCCGCGCATTTTCTCTGGCGCGCGCGAAGACCGGAAACAGGATAGCTGCCAATATTGATATAATGGCTATGACAACCAATAGTTCGATAAGTGTGAAGGCCCTTTGTTTTGCATTTGCGATATGTGTCATGGTTTCCTCCTGAAACTAATAAATTTTAATGTGCGGATTCCTTAAAAGTACTTTTATTACTTCATCCATTACCTCCTTCCCATTTCGTGGTACTATCGCCGATAACAAGATGTGTGGGCAAGTCTATTTTTGCGGCATTTTTCATGCGATGTGCCAGTAGTTGATCCAGCAGATGCACGGCTTTTTGGGCAATGTCTTCCAGCGGGACATGTATTGTTGTCAGCTTAATGTCGAAATTGGCATCTTCACCTGAATCGTCATACCCGGTGATGCTGATATCGTGCGGCACGTGATAGCCCTGCTCCCGTAGTGCCTTGATAACGCCGATGGCTGTCGAATCATTTTGGGTGACAATGGCTGTGCAGCCCAATTCCGCCCAGCCTTCGCGCAGCCATTGCTGCATTTCCAGGTAACCATAATCGACGTAGCTGCGCTCTCCTCCATGATGGTGGAGGCGGCGTTGCCAACTTGCGTCCGGAGAAAAACCGTTTTCGTTGAAGGCTTTGTTATATCCGCGCAAACGCAACGGAAAAGAATGGTCTTCTTCGTTGCTGACAATGATAGAAATGCGCCGGTGTCCCAAATCTAATAGATGGCGGGTAATAGTTTCAAAACCGGCAAAATCGTCCGTCCCCACAGCGGGCATTCCGTTTACCTGGTTGATGAGTGAAATCACCGGTTTGCCAAACCTGGCACAGGATTTAATCAGATCTGCGCCGCCTTGTACAATGCAACCACTGAAAGAAAAATCGTTAGCGGATAATTGGTTGATGTTACATAAAGCCAGTTGGTAGCCCCGCGCGGCGGCTTCCTGATGAGCACCGTGCAACAGTTTCATCGAATAAGAGGAAGATCCATAATACGTCGTGCCGCTTTTTTCGGGAACCACAAATGCCAGCATTCCGGTTTGAACAGACGGAGGATTGGTGACATAAACCCCGCTGCGCGCGCGCCGTTCAATAAAGCCTTCTTTTTCCAACTGGTCATAGGCTTTTTGCATGGTGGCCACCGAAGTGCCGTGTTCGCGATACATTTCTGTGAAGGAAGGCAGCCGGTCACCTTCGATCCATTCGCCGTTTTGAATTTTGGCGCGAATGCTATCGGTGAGCTGGACGTAACGAGGTTTTGTTTCCACAGTAGATATGAGATTCACCTCCCCAACAATTACCCTAATTTCATCATCGATGAAATTAGGGGTAATTATAATCTGTATCGTAATAGATTGTCAAGGGGAAATATCACATTGCCTTCGTGCAGAAATTTTGATTAGCTATTTGTTATGTCCACCAATAATTCCGTTTATAATGACTTGCAGCCTGCGGCCGTTTGGCATCATTTTGCAGCGCTTAATGATATTCCCCGTCCTTCGCAGCATGAACAGCGTGCACGCGAATACGTGCAGCGCGTCGCCACTGAACATGGCGCGCCGTTCCAAGTGGATGATTATGGCAACATCGTGGTTTATGTCAGCGCCAGCAGCGAGGCGTTGCAACATGCGCCTTGCGTTTCGCTTCAATCACATCTTGATATGGTTTGCCAGCATGTGCCGGAAGTCGCCTTTGATGCGCTGGCGGATCCCATCATTGCGCGGCGTGAAGGAGATCGCATTTATGCGACAGGCACCACGTTGGGCGCGGATAATGGCATTGGCGCGAGTTTGATGTTGGCGCTGCTCACCGATGCGCCATGCGATCACGGGCCGCTGGAATTGCTCTTTACCGTGGAGGAAGAAATTGGCCTGATCGGCGCGGCCCGGCTTGATGCGTCATTGATCGCTTCCCGCATCATGATCAATCTGGACAGCACCAGCACCACAGAAATCACTGTAGGCTGCGCAGGCGGTGAAGGCGTGGATGCTTCCCTCTCATTGCAAACAGCTGCCGCGCCCGGCGATGCGCAGTATTATCAAATTCGCATCAGCGGTCTGGTGGGCGGCCACAGCGGTGTGCAAATTAATGAGCCGCGCGCCAATGCCATCAAATTATTGGCAAAAGTACTTTTGGATCTGCGCGCGCGAGAGTTGGCTTTTCAATTGTGTGATTTGCAAGGCGGCACCGCGCACAACGCCATTCCGCGTGATGCCGCGGCCGTGATTGCGATATCCACAAACGACGCGACCATGCTGCAAACGCTCATCAATGAGCAATCCGCGGAACTCGCTCCCACCTGGCAACACGATGAACCGGGCTTGGAATTAAAAGTACTTTTAAGAGACGCGCCCCAAAGTACTTTTGACGCGGCGTCCACCGATGCCGCCATTCAGTTGTTGCATGATTTGCCGCATGGTGTGCAAAAAATGAGCGAACGTTTTGAGGGGAAAGTAGAAACTTCCTGTAATTTATCCAACGCCGAAATCGCGGATCAGCAATTGCAGCTGCATGTCAGCAGCCGCAGTTTAATAACATCGCAATTGGATGTATTGCAGTCGCGGATCGTGGAGATCAGTCACCAGACCGCCGCAAAGGCGCAGCGCACCGAAGGCTATCCGGGATGGGAACCGCGCCAGGAATCACCTCTGTGTGATATCGCGGCTGTAGCATTGCAAAACGCCACCGGCGTTGCGCCGCGCATCGAAGTGATTCATGCAGGCGTGGAATGCGGTGTCATCGCATCCAAAATTCCTGACCTCGATGTCATCTCCATCGGCGCCGAATTATATGATCTGCATTCACCGGAAGAATCGGTGGTGATTCCTTCCGTGGCAATTGTCTGGAATGCCCTGCAACAAATTTTGGAAAAATATGCTGCGTAAGCAGTCTGTGAGGTAATAATGAAAGCTATTCAAGTCAAACAATTTGGGCCGCCGCATGTATTGCAAATTCACGAAGTGGCAAATCTGTCGCCTGGCCCGCATGAAGTTATTGTGCAAATAAAAGCCGCCGGTGTGAATCCGGTGGAAACATATATCCGCAGCGGCGATTATGCGAAATTACCGGCGTTACCCTGGACGCCCGGCAGCGATGGCGCGGGCGATGTCGTCGCGATTGGCAGCGAGGTGACGCAATGGAACATCGATGATCGCGTTTATATCTCGGGATCAAAATCTGGCACGTATGCAGAATTTGCGCGTTGCGATCAGGATCAATTGCAGCCGTTGCCCGTCAACGTGGATTACGCGGCGGGTGCCTGTTTGAGCGTTCCTTATGCCACGGCGCATCACGCCTTATTTGGCAAAGCGCGTGCGCAAAAACGCGAAACCGTGTTGATACACGGCGCGAGCGGCGCGGTGGGGCTGGCGGCGGTGCAATTGGCCAAAGCCGCGGGATTAATAGTCATCGGCACGGCCAGCACTGCCGAAGGCGCGAATCTCATTGAAGAGCAGGGCGCCGATCATATTTACAATCATCATCATCCCGATTACCGCCAGGAAATCTTAGGCACCAATTGCGGGCGCGGCGTGGATATTATTTTGGAAATGCGCGCCGATGTGAATTTGGGACACGATCTGCGTTTGCTGGCCATGCACGGCCGCGTTGTGATTATCGGCAGCCGTGGCGAAGTGGAAATCAATCCGCGCGATGCCATGGCGCGCGATGCGATAATTTATGGAATGCTGCTTTTTAATGCCAGTGAAGAGGAACGCAAAAGTACTTTTGCCGCGTTAAATGCAGGATTGGAAAACGGTACATTGAAACCGGTGATTCGCGAAACCTTGCCGCTCGCCGAAGCAGCGCGCGCGCATGAATTGGTAATGCAATCCGGCGCGGCGGGAAACATCATTTTGCAGCCGTAAAAGTACTTTCGTGGAAATTTGTGAGAGTAGAGCATTAAAATCAGAAAATCTTAACCCAATCTTAACCCAAATCCATCACAATTTTAATCATGAATCTCAAAGTATTAATTGTGGATGACGAACGCACGCTGGCGGAAACCATCGAATATAATTTGCAAAAAGTGGGTTTTGAAACCGTCTGCGCTTATGATGGCGAAGCTGCGTTGAAAATATATAAAAAAGAAAATCCACAGATTGTGATTTTGGATTTAATGTTGCCGCGGCTTTCGGGTTGGGAAGTGTGCCGCAGTTTGCGCCAGCATGGCGCGCAGCAGCCGGCGATTTTGATGCTGACGGCGCGCGGCGAAGAATCCGACAAAGTCATCGGCCTGGAAATGGGCGCGGATGATTATATGATCAAACCGTTTGGTATGCGCGAATTGGTGGCGCGGGTAAAAGTACTTTCGCGGCGCTTCGCACAGGAGGAAGAGCAAACTTCTGACGAGCAAACGCTGATAATCGGGCCCATTTCTTTAGACGCGGAACGGCATGAAGTTTATTTAAATCAGAAAGAAGTCAAGTTATCACACAAAGAATTTGATTTGCTGCGTGTCTTGATGAGCCGCCCGGGAAAAGCCTTTGCGCGCGACACGCTAATGGAACAGGTTTGGGGCGATGATTTTTATGGCGACCAGCGCACGCTGGATGTGCATATCCGCTGGCTGCGCGAAAAGTTGGAAAACGATCCTTCCAATCCCGTGCATATCCTGACGGTGCGCGGCGTAGGATATAAAATAAAAGGCTGAAGCAAAAGTACTTTTATATACAAATGAGCAAACTAATTGTCCAAAGCCACCGCGTCGGCGGCATCACATCACCTGAAGACGTATTGAAATTGTTTCAGCAAACCTGGGCGGCGGGATTGATTCCCGAAGCCGATTTGCGTACCACGCGCGACGGCGTTATCGTGGATTTTCATGATGCCAATTTTTCCGGCGTGGTGAACGACACCGGATCGGAGTTGCAGCAGAAAGGCGTGGAGGATTTTACCTGGCAGGAAATCACCGATTTTGATGCGCAAGTATGGAAAGACAGCGGCGCGAATCGGCAGCGCATTTTGCGGCTGGCGGATCTTTTTGAAGAATTAAAAAAACGCCCTGATCGGGAATTATACCTCGATATCAAGCAGGTGAACTTGCGGCAACTGGCGGCGTTGGCGCGGCAATATGGCGTGGAAAAGCGCGTGATTCTGGCCGCGCCCAATGAGGCGGATTTGCGCGAATGGAAAACGCTGGTTCCCGAAGGCCAGACGCTGCTGTGGATGGGCGGCGATGAAGCGGCATTGCGCGAGCGCATCGCCGCTTTGCGCGAAACCGATTTCGTAGGTATCACCCAATTGCAGATTCATACCCGCGCGCCGCAAGGCAACTTTGCGCCGCCGCTGGATTTTCTGCGTGAGATGGCGGATGAATTGCGCCCGCGCAATATCCTGTTTCAGGCCTTGCCTTGGGATGGCGACAGGGCGGAACTGTATCGCGCGTTGCTGCTCGCGGGCGTGCAATCCTTCGCCAGCGATTATCCCGATATTGCATTGAATGTGTTGCAGGAATGGCATCGGCCAAAAGTACTTTTGTTGGAAGAAGCGCTGGGCGCGGCGCGCGAAACCAAGGCGCTCCGCATTGGCGAGGATATTTTGGCGGAAGTTCCTCATGTATTTCAAGAACAATTTGGCGATCAAAAAGCGATCATTATCGCGGATGCCGTCACCTGGCGTGTTGCCGGTGAGGCGGTGCAAAAGTACTTTTCGCAAAGCGATTGTTCGGTGCTGGAGCCGTTTATTTTTGGGCATAAGCGGGAGGATGAAGCAAAGTTTTCGCCTCGTCATTCTGAGCGAAGTGAGGAACGAACGGAGCCGAAGAATCCCCCTGATGACGCCGTCGCAACTTCGGGGGATCCTTCAGTCGTTGCGCTCCCTCAGGATGACGCCGAAAAATATCAACAGCCGCATGCGGAAATAGAGTTTGTGGAGGAACTGGAATCCGCGCTCAAGCAGCATGAAGCAATTCCCGTGGCGGTGGGTTCCGGCGTCATCAATGACGTGACCAAGCTGGCCGCGCATCGCGTGGGGCGGCCTTACATGTGCGTGGCCACGGCGGATTCGATGGATGGCTACACGGCGTTCGGCGCGTCCATCACGTTTGAAGGTTCCAAGCAAACCTTCACCTGTCCCGCGCCGGTGGCCGTGGTGGCGGACTTAAAAGTACTTTCCGCCGCGCCGCCCGCCATGACCGCTTCCGGTTATACCGATTTGCACGCCAAAGTGACGGCGGGCACCGATTGGATTGTGGCAGACGCGCTGGGCATCGAAGCGATTGATCCCATGGCCTGGAACATCGTGCAGGGCAAATTGGCGGAATCGCTGGCCAATCCGCGCGGCGCGGCGGAGGGCGAAAATGCGGCGATTGTGTTGCTCACCGAAGGCTTGATGCTGGGCGGTTTCGCGATGCAATGGTCGCGCTCCAGCCGCCCCGCATCGGGCGCGGAACATCAATTCAGCCATCTGTGGGACATGCAACATCACACCCAGGAAAACGGTCCGCCGTCGCACGGTTTCAAAGTGGGCATCGGCACGCTGGCCGTGACGGCGCTGTATGAATTTTTGTTGCAGCAGCCGTTTGATCAACTCGACGTAGAAAAGTGTTGCGAGCAATGGCCGGATAAAACTCAAGCCATCAAAAACGCGCGCGCGCTTTTGGGCGAAGAACTGGCTGATCTGGGAGAACGGGAAACATTGGCCAAATATAGTGATGCCGGGGAATTGCGCGCGCAGCTTTTGGCGCTCAAAAATAATTGGCCGGAAATACGCGAAAAATTGCAAGCACAATTAGTTCCTTTTGAAGAAGTGCGCCGGCGTTTACAAACAGTCGGCGCGCCTTATGAACCCGAACAAATCGGCATCAGCCGCGCCCGTTTGCGCCGTAGTTATTATCAAGCCGCCTGTATCCGCCGCCGTTTCACAGTATTCGATCTGGCATTGCGGACGGGAACTTTGGATGCGGCATTGGCGCATATTTTTGGCCCTCAGGGACGTTGGCCGGAAAACGCGTGATTCTAAAAGTACTTTTATGCAAAAAAGTAATTGATAAGAAAAGATCATAAGACACCTTGACACGAAAAAGGTGCCGCGCTATAATCTCCTTCCTGTTGGTGCTGGTAAAAAATAGAGTTATTATTTCTCATCATGATTCATCCATTTTTAGATCAAAAAAATCGGTTACAAGGTGAAGCGTTGCGCCCGTATCAGGCGCAAAAGCCTTGTCGACGATGGAAAATTTCTGCCGGGTCAGAACTATTGATCTGATCCCGTCATACAGAAATTGCAACCGTCATCGGAATATCCGAAGGCGGTTTTTTTTATTGCCAAAATTAATTCATGCGGGCCGGAGGTTGTGGGTTATCAATTTCAACTTGACTAACAATCCCATACCAACATTTGCCTGCATGATTAATCCGTATAGCAGCGTAGCTCAATGGATAGAGCACGTTCCTTGCCGTTTTTTGCCCTGCGGAAATTCCGCGGGCCGTTGGTGGAGGATTATCACTCAAAATGACGAGGTTCCCGGTTCGAGTCCGGGCGCTGCTATACGATTTTTATTTGCCCGTTTTGGAATGGGCCGAAGGAGCAGAGATGAAGTATTTGAAGAACTTGATGTCTGGAGTGAACACCGCGGCAACGCCGCAGAACCAGCCGATTCCCGGTTCCACGCAGGTTGCAAACAGCTCCGGTGGCCATGCCTGGGCAGTGGATGATTGGGCGCAACTGCGCCGGTTTTTGATCCTGGGAAGCGAGGGCGGTTCCTATTACGCCGGTGAAAAGACGCTGACGGCGCAAAACGCTAATGCCGTGTTGCGCTGCATTGCGAACGATGGCGCGCAGGCGGTGAACGAGATTATCGCTATTAGCACCAGTGGCCGTGCTCCAAAAAATGACCCGGCGTTAATGGCGTTGGCGTTGGCCACGGCCAATGGCGATGACGCCACGCGCAAGATGGCTTTGGATGCGTTGCCGCAGGTGGCGCGCACCGGAACGCATCTGATGCATTTCGCTGCTTTTGTGGATGGAATGCGTGGGTGGGGACGCGGTTTGCGCCGAGCGGTCGGTGATTGGTATAACGCCAGGCCCGCTGCCGACGTGGCTTATCAGGCGATCAAATATCGCGCCCGCGACGATTGGAGCCATCGCGATTTGTTGCGTCTGGCGCACCCGCAGCCCGCGTCCGATGAGCATCGCACAATTTATCATTGGATCACGCAGGGCTGGGATTGGGCCGGTGACGAGCCGCATCCGGTGCCGGCGTTGCAGCAAATCTGGGCCTACGAGCGTGCCCGCCGTTCGCAGGATGCCGCCGGGGTGGCACGGTTAATTCGCGATTACCGGTTGCCGCGCGAAGCCGTGCCCACGCAATTCCTGATGGAAAAATGTGTGTGGGAAGCCTTGCTGGAATCCATGCCGATGACGGCGCTGATCCGCAACCTGGCGACGCTCACGCGCGTGGGCTTGCTGGAAACCGGCAGCGATGCGGCGCAAAAAATTGTGGAGCAGATCACCGATGCCGTGTGGCTGCGCAAGGCGCGCGTCCATCCGCTTAGCATTTTGACGGCGCAGAAGACGTATTCATCCGGCCACGGTTTGCGCGGCCAGCATCAGTGGACGCCCGTCGCCGCCGTGGTGGATGCGTTGGATACGGCGTTTTATCGAGCGTTCAACAATGTGGAGCCGACGGGTTCTCGCATTCTGCTGGCGCTGGATGTTTCCGGTTCGATGGGCTGGGGAAACATCGCGGGAATGGCCGGCATTTCGCCGCGCGATGCCAGTGCGGCGATGGCGCTGGTTACGGCCGCCACCGAGCCGCATTACGAAACGGTGGCGTTTCAGGACACGTTGAAGCCGCTCGCCCTTTCGCCGCGCCAGCGTTTGGATGATGTGCTGAAGTCGACCAGCAATTTGCCGTTTGGCCGCACCGACTGCGCGCAACCCATGTTGTGGGCGATGAAGAATAAAAAGTACTTTGATACGTTTATTATTTATACCGACAGCGAAACGTGGTTCGGGAAAGTCCATCCGGCGCAGGCGTTGAAGCAGTATCGCGAAACGATGGGAATTGACGCGCGGCTGATTGTGGTGGGCATGCTCGCCAATAAATTCAGCATCGCCGATCCGAACGATGGCGGAATGCTGGATGTGGTTGGTTTTGATACCAGCGCGCCGGAACTGATGGCGGCTTTCATGCGCGGAGAAATTTAAAATATCGAGGGCACGAGAATTGCCCTCGATATTTTTGTATTCGCCAAACATTGCGCTGCGTGGTAAAAGTACTTTTGTATTCACTGATAATCACGCAGGTGAATAGTATAAAAGTACTTTTAAAGGAACCCTCATGTCATTGCAAAATATAGAATCACAAGTCCGCCAGGTCGTGGAATCCACGCCGGTTTTTGATATTCATACCCATCTATTTCCGCCTGCTTTCGGCGATCTTTCGTTGTGGGGCATCGATCAATTGTTGACTTATCATTATTTGATCGCGGAAGTGTTTCAGTATTCCGGCGTGACTTATGATCAATTCTGGTCGGCCTCCATCACCGAGCAGGCGGACTGGATTTGGGAGCAGCTTTTTGTGAAGCGTTCGCCGCTTTCGGAAGCCTGCTGTGGCGTGGTTACCACACTGAATAGTTTGGGATTGGACGCGCGACAGCAAGATTTGGGTGCGTTGCGCAAATGGTTTGCGGAGCAGGATGCGGATCAGTTTGTGGATCGATGTATGCAATTGGCGGGCGTTTCGCAAATTGGCATGACCAACTCGCCTTTCGATGATGCGGAACGCGTGTTCTGGGAAAAAGGTGTTGCTCCGGATGAGCGGTTTGTGGCGGCATTGCGGCTGGATCCATTATTGTTGGATTGGAGAAATGCTTCGGCGGTCCTGCGTGATTTGGGCTATGATGTGGAAACTGATTTACACATGTTATCGGTGCGCGAGGATACCATGAACGAAGTGCGGCGCTTTCTGGCCGAATGGGCGGATAAGTTCAACGCTCGCTATGCCATGATTAGCCTTCCGCCGGATTTTGAGTTTCCGGTGGATGAGCCTGCGACGCATTTGTTGCTCGAAGCAGTGCTGCCGTTTTGCGAAGAGCGCAATCTGGCATTTGCCATGATGATGGGGGTGCGGCGGCAGGTCAATCCGCAGTTGAAATTAGCGGGCGATGGCGTGGAACGCAGCGATCTGGCTGCGTTGCGACATTTGTGCGAACGGCATCCCGGCAATAAATTTATGGTCACAGCGCTTTCGCAGGAAAATCAGCAGGAGCTGTGCGTGTTGGCGCGCAAGTTTGCGAATTTACACATTTTCGGTTGTTGGTGGTTTATGAATACGCCGTCGCTGATGGAAGGAATGACGCGGATGCGCCTGGAATTATTAGGCCCCAGCTTCACCATGCAACATTCCGACGCGCGCATTGTGGATCAGTTAATTTACAAATGGAAGCACACCCGCGAAGTGCTGATAAAAGTACTTTTGGATAAGTATGCAGATTTGGAACGATCGGGCTGGACGCCGCAACGCGCGGAGATTGAGCGCGATGTGAAAGCCCTGCTGGGCGGCGCGTTCGAGGAATTTACCCGGGCAAAAATAGATGTCAAAGAAGACGAGATTCCTTATGCGGCGAGGAATTTATAATTGTTGCAGGGAAGTTCTTACGGATGCCCACGAGAAACCTTCCCTGAAAAGTACTTTTTTCTACCACATCAATCCCAGTTGCAACCGCGCTGATTCCGACATCATTTCCATGGTGTAGGGTGGATCCCAGACCACTTCCACTTCGGCGTCTTTGACTCCGGGAATAGCGGCCACAGCGTTTTCGACTTGTGGCGGCAGAATTTCGGCTACCGGGCAAGCGGGTGAGGTGAGGGTCATTTTGATCCATACTTCGCCTTCTGGGGTGACATTGAGATCGTAGATCAAACCGAGCTCATAGATATTCACCGGGATTTCCGGATCGTAAATGGTGCGCAATTCTTCGATGACCTGTTCGCGCAATATCTCCTGCAGGGCACCCTGCGGTTCGGCGTCGCCGACGGAGGTGTTGGGTTCGGTGGGGCTTTGCTTGTCGCCCACTTCGAGAACATCGCTGACAAGTTTGCTGGCCGGTGATGATTGCTGCTTATCTGTTGAATCACTCATGGTAACTCCTGTTTGTTGTTAATGTTAATTTTGCTAATTTCTGTATACGCAACACCATGCTGGCCAATCCATTGCGGCGGCCTAAGGTCAGATGTTGTTCCAATTCCAGCTCTTCAAAAAGTTGCTGCACATCATACTGAACGATATATTCGGGCGCTTGCCCGGAATAGGCTCTCCGCAAAATGGCGATGAGGCCGCACACTATTTTTGAATCGCTATCCGCGATGAAATCGATGACCTGCCGGCCTTCTTTTTCTGTGGGCACAGCAATTAACCAGACGTTGCTCTGACAACCGTGAACGCGGTTTTCCTCGATGTGCTGGCTGGCATCTAATGGCGGCAATTCGCGGCCGAGATCGATTAAATAGTTATATTTATCTTCCCACGATTCTAACATGGAAAAGGTGTCGATGAGATCTTGTACTTGTTCAAGTTGTGTATCCATGTCATTCAGTATGGCAAAAGTACTTTTATCGTGTTTCTAAACGTTTAATAACCAGTGGGGCAGGCCTCCGCGTCTGCTTATGAAATGTCAGTTTTGATGACTCCTTATTTTTTAAAAACGGCAACAAGGAATAAATTCTATTTAAGCAGGCACGGAGGCCTGCCCCCACTAATTCATTTTTAAATTACGCCAACATCAAAAGTACTTTTCGCAGCGCGGCCACAAAATGTTCCACCTCTTCCAGCGAGTTATACACCGCGAACGAAGCGCGCGTGGTGGCGGGAATATCGAAGCGATCCATCACCGGCTGGGCGCAATGATGGCCGGTGCGCACGGCGATGCCCTGGGTGTCGAGCAACATGCCGATGTCGTTGGGATGCTGATTTTTCACGGCAAATGAAAGAACCGCGGCTTTGTTTGTTGCGTTTCCTATAATGCGCAAGTCAGGAAGTTTCTGCAATTGTGCGGTGGCTTCATTCAGTAGTTGATGTTCGTGCGCGGCAATTGTTTCTATGCCAATTTCACGCACAAAGTCGATGGCGGCGCCAAGTCCAATGGCGCCAGCGATGTTAGGCGTGCCGGCTTCAAATTTAAAAGGCAGCACATTCCAGGTGCTCTTTTCAAACGTCACCGAGCTGATCATTTCGCCGCCGCCCTGATACGGCGGCATGGCTTCCAGCAGATCGGTTTTGCCATACAACACGCCGATGCCGGTGGGGCCGTAAATCTTGTGGCCGGAAAAGGCGTAAAAGTCGCAATCGAGTTCTTGCACATTTAGAGGAATGTGCGGCGCGGCCTGCGCGCCATCCAAAAGTACTTTTGCTCCGGCTGCATGCGCCAGTTGGATGATGTCGCGCACCGGATTGATGGTTCCCAGCGCGTTGGAAACATGTCCCACTGCGACCAATCGCGTTTTGTCGTTGAGCAATTTCCGGTATTCATCAAAGATCAATTCGCCGTTATCATCAATGGGAATCACGCGTAGCTTGATCTTTTTTTCATCGCGCAGAAACTGCCACGGCACGATATTGGAATGATGTTCCAGCGCGGAAATAATAATTTCGTCGCCTTCCTGCAAGTTTTGGCGTGCCCAGGTGGCGGCTACCAGATTGATGGATTCGGTGGTTCCGCGGGTGAAGATAATTTCGTGTGCGTGCGCCGCGCCCATGAAATCAGCGATTTTCTGCCGCGACTTTTCGTGTTCATCGGTAGCTTCCTGGCTAAGTGAATGCACGCCGCGGTGAATGTTGGCGTTGGTGTTTTCGTAATACCCAACGATGGCGTCGATCACAGCGCGCGGCTTTTGCGTGGTGGCGGCGTTGTCGAAATAGACCAGTGGCTTGCCGTGCACCGTGCGGGTGAGGATGGGAAATTGTTCCCGGATGGTTTCGAGGGAAAATGGGATTGGCATGGGATATACCCGAGTTCATCATTCCCGCGCAGGCGGGAATCCAGGTTGGCGATAAAAGTACTTTTCCCTTCGGCTCCGCTCAGGGAACGGTCGCTGAACGAAGCCGAAGCGCTGGATTACGCCTGCGCGGAATGACGGATTTATCTTGAACCATGGCACGGCGGCCGTGGCCATAAAAGTACTTTTAATGCCGCAGGCGCAACATTAATTGTTTTTCGAGTTGCTCGCGCAGCGATGGTATGGCAACGTTATTCAGAACAGCCTGTGCAAACGCGTAAACCAGCATATCGCGTGCATTGGCGGCGCTGATGCCGCGTGCGCGTAGGTAGAATAATGCCTCGTCGTCCAATTCGCCGACGGTGGCTCCGTGCGTACACTTCACATCATCGGCGAAAATTTCCAATTGCGGTTTAGTGTTTACTTCGGCATCGCGGGACAGCAAAAGCGCGCGGTTGGATTGCTTGGCGTCGGTTTTCTGTGCATCCTGCCGCACGAAGATTTTGCCGTTAAACACGCCCACTGCTTTGCCGTCCAGCACGCCGACATATTCCTCGAAGCTGTGGCAATTGGGTTTGGCGTGATCCATGACGGTGTGGTTGTCCATCAACTGAGTGCGCCCGGCGACATAGAGGCCGTTCAGAGTGACTTCGATGTGTTCGCCGTCCATCACGGCGTTAGCGTCGTGCCGCGAGATGGCTCCGCCAAAGGTGAAAGTATGCGATTCCACGTTGGCATTTTCCTGCGCCTGAATCTGCGTGGTAGCAATGTGGTAGGCGGTCTGGCTTTCCAGTTGCTCTTTATAATGATCCAGCGCGGCGTTTTCTTTGGCGATGATTTCCGTGACGACGTTTGTCAAATAGGTGTCATCCGTCAGGGAAACATAACTTTCCACCAGACTGGCGCGCGCGCCTTCTTCCAGCAGAACCAGATTGCGCACATGCGGCGCCGACAGCGGCGCTGTGTTGATAAAGAGTAGCTGAATGGGCGACTCAATCTGTGCGTCCTTTTGCAGATGAATAAATGCTCCATCGTGAAAGAGGGCCGTATTGAGCGCCACAAAGGCATTATCTTCCACCGATGCGTAACGGCCAAGATGGGTTTGCAAGGCGTTGCCCGGCGTTTGCAGAGCGTCCTGCATTCCTAACAGCGACAAGCCGGAAGGAAGATTGTCCAGCGTGGATAACTGGGGCGCCAGTGTGCCATTCACGAAGACAATGCGCAGAGTGGTCTTTTCGTCCAGATAGAAGGGAGCGAAATCACCCTCAAAAGTACTTTCCGTCTGCTGGCCGAATTGCGGTTCGCAGATCAGATTGGCAGCCGGCGTAACATCGGTATATTTCCAGTCTTCATCACGCACGGTGGGAAAACCGTTGCGTTCAAAATGGGCAATGGCCGAGGCGCGGCGCGCCTGGAGCCATTCGGGTTCGTGTTCCCGGCGGGAGCGGCCGGCATCGAATGCCATCAAATAGCGCACTTTGGCTTCGCGGGTGCGTTCCTGCAATTTCTCCTTGCGCGGATCGCTGAAAGCCGGCGGCGCTGTCAGTAGATTTGTACTCATGTTATCCAGCCACCACTTCCCGAATTCCTTTGATGGATTCGTAACCGTTCGCTTCCAGTTCCAGCGCCAGTTCTTTGCCGCCGGATTGCACGATGCGTCCCTGATAGAGCACATGAACGAAATCGGGCACGATGTAATTCAGCAAGCGCTGGTAGTGCGTCACCACGATGGAAGCATGATGTTCGTCGCGCAATTGATTGACGCCGTTCGAGACAATGCGCAAGGCGTCGATGTCGAGGCCGGAATCGGTTTCGTCCAGAATGGAAAGCTGCGGATCCAAAACCGCCATCTGGAAGATTTCGCAACGCTTCTTCTCGCCGCCCGAAAAGCCTTCATTGACGGAGCGGTTGAGCAGGCTTTGATCCATTTCCACCAGCGCCATCTTTTCTTTAACCAGTTTCAAAAAGTCCACCGGGCTGATTTCGCCTTCGCCGCGGTGCTGGCGAATGGCGTTGACCGCGGCTTTCAAAAAGTAGGTATTAGAAACGCCGGGGATTTCCACGGGATATTGGAAAGCCAGAAACACACCTTCGCAGGCGCGTTCTTCCGGCGCCATGTCCAGCAAATCCTTGCCTTTGTAGATGACTTCGCCGGCGGTGACTTCATATTCTTCGCGGCCGGCCAATACCGATGCCAACGTACTTTTACCGGAGCCGTTGGGCCCCATGATGGCGTGCGTTTCGCCTTCGTGAACGGTGAGATCGATGCCGCGCAGAATCTCTTTCTCTTCCACGCGCGCATGCAAATTCTTGATTTCCAATAATACGGGTCTTTCTGACATACGTCACCTTAAAATAATGTTTTATAAAAAGTACTTTTGCACAAAAGTACTTTTAGTCGTTATCGCCGTCATTCCCGCGAAGGGTGAATCCAGTGGCAGAAGAGTCGCTAAAAAGTACTTTTCCCTTCGGCTCCGCTCAGGGAACGGTCGCTGAGCGGAGCCGAAGCGCTGGATTCCCGCCTTCGAGGGAATGACGATGTGGGCTTAACCCACGCTGCCTTCCAAACTAATCGCCAGCAGCTTCTGCGCTTCCACGGCAAATTCCATCGGCAGTTCTTTGAACACTTCCTTACAGAATCCGTTGACGATCAGTGAAACGGCGTCTTCGGTGGTGATGCCGCGTTGGTTGCAGTAGAAAATCTGATCATCGCCCACTTTGGAAGTAGTGGCTTCGTGTTCCACCTGCGCGGTGGGATTGCGGATTTCGAGATAGGGAAAGGTGTGTGCGCCACATTTATCGCCCAGTAGCAGCGAGTCGCATTGCGAAAAGTTGCGCGCGTCTTCCGCACCCTTCATCACTTTGACCAAACCGCGATAGGAGTTCTGGCTGCGTCCGGCGGAAATGCCTTTGGAAACAATAGTGCTGCTGGTGTTTTTGCCGATGTGTGTCATCTTGGTGCCGGTGTCGGCCAGCTGCGCGCCTTTGGTCATGGCGACGGAATAAAACTCGCCCACCGAATGATCGCCCAGCAGCAATACGCTGGGATATTTCCAGGTGATGGCGGAACCGGTTTCCACCTGCGTCCAGGATATTTTGGCGTAATCGCCGGCGCATTTGCCGCGTTTGGTCACGAAATTATAAATGCCGCCTTTGCCGTTTTCGTCGCCGGGATACCAGTTTTGCACGGTGGAATATTTCACCTGCGCCTTTTCCTCGGCCACGATTTCCACCACCGCGGCGTGCAATTGGTTGGTATCAAATTGCGGCGCGGTGCAACCTTCCAAATAGCTGACGGAAGCGCCTTTTTCGGCCACGATCAAGGTGCGTTCAAACTGGCCTGAACCTTCAGTGTTAATGCGGAAATAGGTGGATAATTCCATCGGGCAGCGCACGCCTTCGGGAATGTAGCAAAACGAGCCATCGCTGAAAACCGCTGAATTGAGCGCGGCAAAAAAGTTATCGCTTTGCGGCACCACCGATCCCAGATACTTGCGCACCAGATCGCCATGATCGCGGATCGCCTCTGACATCGAAGAGAAAATAATCCCCATTTCCGCCAGTTTCGATTTAAATGTCGTAGCCACCGAAACGCTGTCGAAAACCGCATCCACCGCCACGCCGGAAAGCCGCATCTGTTCTTCCAGCGAAATGCCCAGCTTGTCATAGGTCTCGCGCAATTGCGGATCCACCTCGTCCATGCTGTTCAGCTTTTTCTTGGGTTTGGGCGCGGCGTAATAGATGACATCCTGATAGTTGATGCGCGGATAATTGGCATTGAGCCAGTGCGGCTCCACCATGTCGAGCCAGTGGCGATATGCCTTCAAACGCCATTCCAGCATCCATTCCGGCTCGCCCTTCTTGGCCGAAATCTGACGAATGACATCCTCATTCAATCCCGGCGGCAATGTCTCCGTCTCGATATTGGTCTGGAATCCGTATTGATACTCCTGCGAGGCAAGAGTTTCGATGGTGTTAGTGTCGGTACTCATATGACTTTAGACATCCTTGTGATGCAATAATTGTGACTTTCAAAGTCGGAATTGAGTTTACATAAACAGCTGATGAAGCGAAAGGGTAAAAAGGAAACCTCTTTGTCTTATTTGGTAATAAAAGTATTTGATGGCGATCTAAAAGTACTTTTTAATATTGCGAAGTCACCTCCATATCGAAGCCGCCCTGAGGCCGTGTCTTCGGCACTGCGTAAAATGCTAGATGCAACTGTTAAAGAGCAAAATACTTTTTTATAGAAGCAGGTACGGGAACCTGCTCTCACGGTATTTTAGTATCTACTGCCGCGATGACGAAAAGTACTTTTACCCCGCCATCTTCTTCACAGCATTCTTCACCAAATCTTCCAGTTCCGGCTTAAACGGCCCCGGCAGCCCAAATATCGGGCAGGAAGATTCCGCTTCGTATCCGCCTTCACTCAAAATTTGCGCAGTGGGAATATAGGCGATCACATCGTTGCTATATCCCAGCGGCAGCAGGCGGCGCGTGTTGCTGAGGCTTTTTATATAATGCCCGTAATCCACGCAAATTTCGCCGCCCATGGCGATGATGGAAAATTCTTCCGCCAGGTCAAGACGCTGCAACGGCAAGGCGCGGCTGTCGTTTTCGGCCTGCAACGGCAAAACCACTTCATCGCAAAATCCGCCCAGCTTCGGCATCAGCGGAAAAGTACTTTTACCGGCGTCGATCACCGCATTGGCGAGCGCCGCGCCGAAATCTTCAATATCCGTGGGATTGCCGGAGCGGAAACGGCCGTTCCCCATCACCGTGCAATTGGGCCGCACGTCGCCAAAACATCCGGGCAGAAATCCCGCCACCGCGCCGGTTTGTTTTTCCAGCGCGCGCCGCGCGGCGCCGGGATAATCGCCGGACAATTGATAGCTGCCAATCGTGGTGGGATGGCACGTATACGAAAATAACACCGCGCGCAGGCTGCTGTCTTTGGCGTCCGTGAATTGGATCGCCGTCACCGCGTCATCGCGCCGTCCAAAGGGATTGGGGCTGTTCACAAAACCGTTCGGAGTTTTGCGGCGGCGGTTGATGGCATAGCCGGAAAGCGAACTTTCGCCCCAGCTCATTCTGACCGGCGTCAAATTCTCCTGCGCCTGCCGCGCCGCGATTTTTATCTTCTCCTGCAAATCCGCCAGAACCGCTTCGTTGAGCGGCCCGCCGGCTCCTGGAATATGGCTCAGTAGTTGCGGCCCGGAATGGGTGTGGCTGGCGCATAAAAGTACTTTTGCGGGATCCGCGCCTGCCGCTGCGTGAATTTCCTGCCGCAATAATTGCGTCGCTTCCGCGCCAAAACCGATGAGATCCGCAGTGACAATGCAAATGATTTCGTCATTATGTTGCAGCAGAAAAAGCTGCAATTCGAGATCGTCCAGCACGCCTTCCGCGCCATGATCGCGATGACCAAAACCCGCCATCAATGTTCCCAGAGGCGGCGTGAAAATGGCCGATGCCGTGCCGAGCAATAATTCATTCATGATTTCAATATCGCATAAAAGTACTTTTTGCACAAGACGGCAAAAAAGTACTTTTGATAAGGATATTTGGCATGATCTTCGCTCTGATTCATGTTGCAAATCTTCCCATTAAAAGGACGTGACAATGAACGAACAGACGTTGCGCGAATTGCAAAAAGTGCGTGAATACCCCGCGCTCTCGATTCTTCTTCCAACCTATCACAAATCGCCCGATGATTTACAGCAAAATCCGGTGCGTCTAAAAAAACTGATCCGGCAAGCCATTGACCGGTTGCTCGCAGAATTCTCCCGCGCGGAAGTCAAAGGACTTCTGGATAATCTTGATGCGGTCACCGATTCCATCGATTTCAGTCATCCACTCAAGGGGTTGGCCATCTTTGCCAGTGCCTCGGTGGGAAAGTACTTTTCGCTGCCGTTTAGCGTGGACGAACAAGTGGTGATTGACGAAACCTTTGCCACGCGGCATTTGGTGCACGCCAAGAATCGTTCCAAGCGATATTTATTGTTGCTGCTCAGCCGCGAAATTTGCCGGCTCTATGATTGCCAGCGCGATGTATTGCATGAAATCAAGGAGCAGGGTTTTCCCTGCAAAGCCGGTCAGGATGGCGTGGACACCGAATGGACGGGAGATTTTGGTGTGGACAGCAGCCGCTATGAAACCCGGCGCGGCCGCGAGTTTGTGCGTGCCGTGGATGAGGCGCTCGAAACCGTGGTGGCAAATCACGATCTTCCGCTGGTGGTGACTGGCGTGGAACGCAACCTCGCCTTTTTCCGCGAAGTATCGCAACATTGCGATCGCGTGATCGCCACCGTGGAAGGAAATTACGAAAAAACTCCAGTGGCCGAAATTGCCAAAATCGCCTGGCCCGCGGCGCGGCTGGGATTTGATCGCAAACGGCGCGAAGTGTTGAATCAACTGGATAACGCCGTGGGCGCCAAACAGTTTGCCAGCGGCATCGATGGCGTGTGGCGCATGGCGCATGAAGGCCGTATTGCGACATTGCTGGTGGAAGAAGGTTTCCATTATCCGGCCGCTGTCAGCGAAGATGGATTGACGCTCAAGGAAATCAACAGCAATCACCAATCTGTGAATATCCCCGATGCGGTGGATGAAGTGATAGAGACCGTCATGCGCGGCAAGGGACAGGTTGTGTTTCAGGAAAAGGGCGCGTTAGATGGCCATCGCCAGATCGCTGCCATTACACGGTTTTAATCTTATTTTACGGGTTGCAGAACGGGTTGGCGTGAGCCAGCCCGTTTTGTGTTTGTGGTAAAAGTACTTTTGACTCATGTCGAAATCAACTCCTTCCGAAGTGCGCCAGCTGGAAAAGTTGTTGCAGGATAAGCTAATGCGTTTTGCAGCGGAAGGTGCGCCGGTATGTTTGTTTGATGATCCGCCGCGAGGCTTGCCGGTTTTTGAAACCATCGAAGAAGATTGTGAATCTTTGCCCGATCATCCGGGAGAACGAATCTATCCGCATGTGCAACGCTGGAGAGAGCAACAGCTAAATGCGGTTTCGGCGTTATTGCTGGGATGTGTTTTTGAAGGCGAAGCCGATTATCGTGTGCGGCGTCCTCCGGGGCGTGAAGGCCGTCAGTGGACGCTGAATCTCACAACGGGCACGCTTTTCGCGATTGCGCCGGGAACGCCTTTTTCGGATGGCAGCAAAGTGGCGTGGGAACGTCCCGATTTGCAGCGCGCTTATTCGCGGGCCATCCTTTTGCAGTTGCGCACGGAAGGCGTCATTTGCCACACCTTCACATCGGACAAGGGAAAACTGTGGTTGCATCCCTATATCTTTCTCTACAATTTTGAAGTGTTGCCACTGGGGGAAAAATTATTGGCCGAACTGCGCCGCGAGCGGCCTTCGGTTACCGTGGTTTATCTTTACTGGCAACTGATCTTCTGCCTGCTCGAACGCACGGCGCGTGAAGGGAACTTTTCGATTTTATACACGCCTGCCAGCGTTTCCGCCGGCACATCGCAGGAAATAGTAAATGGTGTGCCAGAGCTTCCGGCGCAAGCGGCCATCCAACTTGCTGAACAATACATCAAGAGTCATCTGGATGATCCTGCCCTCAATCAGGCTGCGCTGGCGAGACACATTGGTTTGTCAGAACGGCATTTGTACCGGCTTTTCAAAAAGGCCACTGGCGTTGCGCCATCATTTTATTTGCAACAAAAACGTCTGGAAAAGGCCTGCGTGCTGCTTCAGCACACACAACTTTCCATTCGATTAGTAGCTGTGTATTGCGGCTTCCGCAGCTTGTCCCATTTTACGTCTTGGTTTGTCAGGCATAAACAGCTCACTCCGCGCGATTTTAGAAAAGAGCAATGTGTCCGAAATATGAAAATTATGTCTGATGAAGTAAAGTAAATCACTGTTTTTTCCTGCTGATTATCATTGTATTGTCATAATAAGTTTTTATACTTATAGTAGTTCATAATTGCAGGAGATAATCATGTATTCCAATTCCAGTCATTCGGCCAAATATGCATTTACGCTTATAGAACTATTGGTTGTTATTGCGATAATATCAATTTTGGCGGCGATCCTGTTTCCGGTATTTGCCCGGGCGCGCGAAAGCGCAAGGCGCACTAGTTGTTTATCCAATGTCAAACAAATGGGACTTGCCATGATGCAGTATGTGCAGGATTATGATGAAACGTATCCTGTTGCTTATTACCTTGCCCCGGAGGGAACGGTCATGCCGGATGGTCAAGTCTGGGCGGGAAGCGTGTCTTCTCCATACATATTCTGGCCGCAGCTTTTGTATCCCTATCACAAGAGCACAACAATGTTCTGGTGCCCATCATCATCGATCTTCAATTACGCGGCGGGAACCGGCGTCAAGGTGCCGGTGAATGGGCAGTATGGCGCCAACACGAATATCCTAAAAATACCTGCTTCGCCGCAAACTGTGGTAAAAATGGCGGCGGTTAATGCGGCGGCGCAAAGTTACATGTTTATGGATTCGGGATCGTATCAGATAAGCGAAGCGCGCGCCCTGGCATCCAGTGGAAATGTATTCTATTTGCCAGGTATCGGTGAAGTGGGAGGTAATTGCAGTTCTATTGGTGATTATCCCAGCAATGTTGCTGATTGCAAAGGTGGCCGGCATTTTGGCGGTGTTAATGTGGGCTTTGCCGATGGTCATGCCAAATGGCTCAAAACCAGCGTGCTGATAAGCGAGGCCAGAAAGAGCAATCACGGCGATTGGAATCCGGCTAATTAGAGAAAAGGAATTTAAGATGCTTCAAATACATTCCGTTATTTCGCATAGCGTAAAAGTACTTTTATTGTTATTGCTGTGCAGCCAGGCGTTTGCTGCAAATGTCACTGTTCCCAATGGCAACTTTGAAACTGCCGGAGATCCTGTTCCCGATTGGAATTTCTCCGATGCGGATGGCAGCAAAAGTACTTTTGCGGTGGAAACGAAACTGGCGCATCAGGGCCAATCCGCGTTGCGTGTCAGCAAGACTAATCGCGAAGGATACGTGTTGTTGCAAAGCGCAAAAATTCCCGTCACCGCCAAAAGTACTTTTGCGGTGAGTGCCTGGCTTAACAGCAACACCATGTCGGAAGCCAATGCCTATTTTATGATCAGCCAGTTTAAGCCGGGCAGCGATAAAATGGATTTGCCCAATATCTTCGGTCCGGTGCGGCCGTTGTATTCCACCGCTGGCGATTGGGAAGAGTTGAAACAGCTTTTCACGGCGCGGGAGGGAATTGATCGTATTCAGATCAGCATCATTTTCTCCGCTGCGCCGATTGATGTCTATGTGGATGATGTCCAGATCACCAATCTGGCGAATTATAAACCGCGCTACGAACCGCCCGCGCCGGAAACATTGATGCCGCAGGCGGATGCGGAAAAAGTACTTTTAGCGCGTCCGCGCGCCACCGCCGAAGTCAAGGAAATAGGCCAGCGCCCGCGTTTGTTTATCGATGGCAAAGAGAGTTTCCCCGGCTTTTATCTGGGCGCGGCCTGGAAAGGAACCAATTCACAGATCAAGGATTTTGACAACGCCGGCGTGCATGTGTATCTGATCCCGTATATTCTGGGCCGCGGCGTGTATGGCGATTTTGGCGTGTGGAGCGGAAAAGATAAAACCGATTTCAGCGAATTGGATGATTTGCTGTGGCGCGTGTTGCGCGCCGATCCGCACGGCTACATCATGTTTTATTTGTGCACCGATCCCTATCCGCAATGGGGCGCGGAACATCCCAATGATGTTGTCACCGATCAGGATGGAAATAAAGTCATCGTGGATATGCACTTTTTACGCTGGGGCGGTGAACCGAAAGTTGTTCCGGGCAAAGCCTATGTGGAACGTTATGGCTATTCGTATGTATCATCAGCGCTGCGAACGGACACCGAAAAAGTACTTTCAGAATTCGATCAGCACATTAAAAACAGCTTGCCAGGCAAGGCTGTGATCGGTTATCACGTCATCGGTGGCAATGATGGACAGATGTTTGCCTGGGGCGATTTCGGCAGCGATCATCTTAGCGATTATAGCCAGGCATCGCTGCATTCATTTCGCAATTGGTTGAAGGCCAGATATACAACAATTTCCAATTTGCAAAAAGCGTGGCATCAGCCGCAGGTCACTTTTGATACGGCGCAAATTCCATCCGCCAAACAGCGGCTGGCCAGTTCGTTTTTTCTGAATCCCAAAACCGAACAGGACATCGCCGATTACAATCGTTTCCGCAGCGAAGGAATTGTGGATACGCTGGACGGCTATGCCAAAACATTGCGGCAATCGCACGGCACGCCGATTATTTTAGGTACCTATTACGCCGGCCCCAACAGCGGCGTTAAAAGCCATAACGCCACGGGATATTTATTAAAAAACGGTTTGTATAATTACGTGACATCGGTATTGACCTATGACGCGATCCGCTGGCCGGGCGGCCCCGGCAAAGCGCATCAGGCGTGGGAATCGTTACTGTTGCATAGCACATTTGGATTGAGCGAAGAAGATTTCCGTTCCTGGAAAAGCCATCCCGGTACGCCGGAAAGTAATTATCACGTGGCACGCGTGGAAACCGCCGCCGAAAGCAACGCTATGATCCGCCGCGATAACGGCCGCGCGCTGGCCTATGGCCAGGGCAACTGGTGGTATGACATGAGCGGCGGCTGGTTCAGCGATCCGTCGATTATGAAAGCCGTGAAGGAATCCGTGGATGCGTATAAGTTGGATTTGAAAGACAATGATTTTCCGCGCGCCGATGTGGCGGTTTTCTCGGACGAGGCGAGCATCGATTATATCAATCCGCAGAGCGCGCCCAATATTCGTAATTCTGGATTGAGTAAACAAATCATCGAGATGAATTCCTCCGGCGTGCCGTTTCATCTGTATTTACAAAGCGATATTTCTAATCCCAAATTGCCGGATTATAAAATGTATGTCTTTTTGGATGCCTATCATCTGACAGCGGCGGATTGGAGTGCGATTCAAAACTTGCGGCGTGACGGAAAAACCATTTGTTTTATCCATGCGCCTGGCGTGGTGAGTCAACAATTATTAGGCGTCAATAGTGCGTCTGACGCGATCGCGAAAGTGACCGGAATTCATGTTGTGGATAACGGCGAAGCGCTCGTGGGATTAAAACCCGCCGCCAAAAGTACTTTTGGCGGCGGCGATTTAATCAGCTACGGCAACATTCCTGCGCCCACTTTTGCAGTGGATGACGCCAATGCGAACATTGTTGCTGATTATGCGTTCGATCACAAACCTGCCGTGGCGATGCGCGATTTCGGTTCCTGGAAAAGTGTCTTTTTTGGCGGAATAGGGATGGATGCATTTTTCTTCAATGCCTTAGCGCGTGAAGCAGGAGCCTGGGTGGCCGCACCTGCGGGAAACGCGGTTTATGCTAATCAACATTTTCTGACCATTCATGCTATGTATCCGGGAGATAAAACCGTGCAATTATTGCAACCTTCCAAAGTGACGGATTTGGCGGATGGAAAAGTACTTTCAACCAGGACGCAAACACTACATCTAAAAATGCAGCGCGGCGAAACGCGGTGGTTCTATCTGCAGCAGCCGTAGAATTATATCCTTGTTATCCTGCATATCGATGTAAAATAAAAAGTACTTTTACTACCATGAAAAATACAAGCTTAATGGCCGGTGCGGCTGTGATTGACATTACGCCGCAAACTTCGGTGCCGCTGGCCGGGCACTTTGCACGACGAGATTCGGAAGGTGTGCATGATCCGTTGCATGCGCGCGCGTTGGTGATACAAAACGGTCAAACGCGATTGGTTTTCGTGTTGCTGGATTTGATCTATATTCAGGAAATAGATTGCACGCCGCTGCGCCGCGACATTGCGGAGGCGCTGGATATTCCGCTGGCCAACGTTTGTGTCAGTTGCACCCACACGCATACCGGCCCGGTGACGCGTCCGGCGTTTAGCGCGCCAAAGAACGAAGAATATCTGCAATGGGCCTTGCCACGCGCAGCCGAAGCGGCCAAGCAGGCGGCGGCTGCATTGACGCCTGCCGAAGTTGCCTGGGGCAAGGGACACGAGGCGCGGCCGCAATATAACCGGCGTTTTCACATGCGCGACGGTTCTGTGCGATTTAATCCGGGCGATCCTGATAACACATTGCATCCCGCCGGCCCCACTGATCCTGAACTGCCATTATTATTGGTGCGCCGCGCCACGGACAAAACGCCGCTGGCGATTCTCGCCAATTATTCGTTGCATTATATCGGCGATTTCAGCAGCATGAAAATCTCCGCCGATTATTTTGGTGAATTTTCGCGGCTGGCCGCCGAACGGTTTGATCCGGAATGCGTGGCGATGCTGACGCATGGCGCCAGCGGCGATATCAATAATGTCAATCACCAAAAGTTGCCTACTCCGTGGTATCCCGAAAAGATGGAGCCGAAGGAACGCAGTATTCTCATCGCGGGCTGGCTGCTCGATCAGGTGGAGAAAGTGTGGCAGGAAGCGGTGTGGCATAATGACGTGGAAATTGGCGCTGTTTCGCAAACCTACATGTTGCCGGTGCGTAAGTTGAGCCCTGAAGAACAGGCATATGCCAGGCACGCCGAACAGGACGAAGATTTAACTCCGGTGCAACGTCACTATGCGCGTAACTGGCTGAAGTTATTGAACGAACCGGCAGTTTTGCCACAGGTGGTCTCGGCGTTTCGCGTGGGAAATTGGGGCGCCGCCACCATGACTGGCGAGATTTTCTGCCAGTTGGGGATCGACCTCAAATATGCTTCGCCTTTTGAAGTGACTGCACTAATCGAACTTGCCAACGGCCACATGGGATATGTCCCCACGCGCAGTTCATTTGCTGTCGGCGGTTATGAAACCTGGCATTCGCGACATTTTTTCGGCGACCTGAATTGTGGCCACGAAATGGTGGCGATGGCCTCGGCGGGATTGCGCCAGTTGTGGCTCAATGAAGATGAGGATAAGATAGCGGCCGCTAACAGGAAGAGCGAAGGACCATGAATACCACACGGCGCACTTTCATCAAAAGCGGTTTGGGGTTGGTTGCCACCGGCGTGGCGTTGCCGTCATTTATTTTTAGCGCATCGGCGGAAACGGCGAATGCGCCCGACGGCGCGGCGGCGAAAAATCTCCTGAAGCAGGATGTCTATTTCGGTGGTTCGTCTTTTTATGGCAAGGTAAATCATTCCACGGTAACGATTGATACCGTCAATTATTATCCGCAAGTTGCTGACGGAAAAGCGGAAACCGGCTGGACGTCGATGGAAGAAAAAGGGCCGCACTGGCTGGAAATGCGCTGGCGCTATCCGGTGAGAATTACTGGGTTTAGTTGGAATGGCAGTAATTTTGATAAAGCCAATTTGCAGTATAAAAGAAATGGTGAATATATAACTATTATTGATGTTTCCGGCGATGTTGGTAAAAGTACTTTTCCTGAAATAACCACAGATCGCCTACGATTTTGTATTACACAATTTGACGGAAAACCGATTGTTAACGAGTTGAGTATTAACGGGCCGGAACAGCCAGTTGTTCCGGTTACGCTTCCTGGAAGTACATTGACCAACGCAACGATTATTGCGGATAATGTGCAGTTGGAGAAAAGTACTTTTGCGCCGAATGATGTCATTTCTCTTTCGGTTGAAGTCAGCAGCAAAACGCCATTAACTACCGATTGTTATTTTATTGTGGAGTTGCGTGAAAAATCTCCTAACGATTATTTTCGCAATGCCTTTGGTGACTTTGAAATTGCAGGAACTGTTGTTGCTCTGCCTGTTCCTGCGCCGCAATGGCAACCTGGTAAACCGCAAACAATACAAGCAGGAATTCAACTTCCCGCCTATGCGCCATCCGGCGAAACATTCATTTCGATAATGGCCATTACCAATGATGGCACTAAATTTATAGAAGTAGAAAATCCGCAATATGGCGACAACCGACTAGCGCCGATTACTATTCAGCGCGAGCAAACGCTGGTGAAGGTGGAAGAATTTCCATTAGCGAAAATTGCTAATCAAAATGGTCAGCACGGTTTTGGTATTGGTTCCAAATTCGAAATGCCGTTCTTCAATCGCTATATGTGCACCTGCGATTTTGAGCGGTTTTATGACAGCCGCGAGAACGGCCTGGATATACAATATTTTTTAATGTATTCCTCTTGCATCCGCCCAAAAGCGGAATGGCAGGATTTTATTGATCGGCTCGATCAGCAAATTACCGCGATGTTGCGGGTGCGCCCGGAATGCTATTTTATGGTTGGTATGGATTTGCGCGTTTCCAAAGGCTGGCTCGATGAAAACCCCGGCGAGCGAATGCTGAATCGCGATGGCAAAGTCATCATCGAGAAGATAAAGCCCAATGGGCTGGTGTCCTACGGCTCTCAAAAGTACTTGCAGGCATGTTATGATTTCATCGATGCGGTGATTGATTTTATTAGTACCAAATCTTACGCGGGTCGCGTCATAGGCTATTATCCGTATGCTTGTTCGCAGAATGACGCCTTTATTGGCGGCACCTATAATAACCGCGAAATAAAAGATCGCGATAAAATGCTGGTTGGCGATTTTCATCCGGGCGTTATACAAAAATTTCGCGAATGGCTAAAGCAAAAGTACTTTTCGGCGGATAAATTGCAAACTGCCTGGAACGATCCAAAGGTGACTTTTGAAACTGCCATGCCTGATGGCGCGGCATTAGCGGCGGAAGACATTCCGTTCGGCATGTTTCGCGATCCAGTGAAAAGCCGTTCCTCCATTGATTACGCTACCTTTTTTCCCACGCTGATTGGTGGCTTTTATCAAAAGCTGGCCGCGCATTATAAAGAAAAGACCAATCGCAAAGCATTGGTTTTCATGAATTATGGCGCGGTGCTGGCGACGCTGCCCATTGCCTTTCCGGGCGGTGCCAGGCTCCATGTGAATAATAATGATTTTCACGCATTGCTTGCAGATGAAAACATCGATATGTTCGTGCAGTCGATGAGTTACAGTTATCGCAACGCGGGCGATCCGATGGTAGTTTATCAGGCCATCGAATCCATCAATCTCCATCAAAAGATGTATTTATTTGATTATGACGCGCGAACTCTTAGCAGCGGCACTTTGAAATATGGCCGCCATCGCAGTCAATACGAAAGTGACGCCATCATCAAACGCGATTTGTCCTGGGTGATGATGAAAAACGGCGGCGCCTGGCTGGCGGATATGAGTATGGCCGGTTGGCGGCAATGGATCGAATATCGCAAGCCGTGGTTTTCAACGCCGGAAGTGACAAAGCCCACGCGAGAAGTAATTGAACTCTTTGCCAAATCAACATCCATTCCCAAAAAGCCGGTGAGTGAAATTGCCGTTGTGGTGGATTTGGAAACGCCTGCCTACGAGGATGGTTTGAATTGCGGCTATATTTACCGGTCGCTAATCACACAAAACCTGTGGTATGAAATTACGAAACTGGGCGCGCCGTATGACTTGATCTTAAAAAGCGATCTGGTGAATTCTAAAGCGCGCGATGATTATAAATTATATCTTTTGATGAACCCGTTTTATCTAGACGATGCCGAGCGCGCCGCGATCAATAAACTCAAACGTGATGGCAAAACGCTGGTGTGGTTTTATGCGCCGGGATATGTAAACGATGACGGGCTGGATGTGGCGGGCGTTGTGGAAATGACGGGATTGAATATCCTGCAAAAGTCCGTTCCCAAAGAAAAATTGCAAATGCAAGTTAGCAATGAAACGAACTTGCTCACAGCGGGATTGGAGAAAAGTACTTTTACGCCAAATAACTATGCCGGCATCACGGAAGCGTCGCCGGTGTTTTATGTAGATGATGCAGAAGCGCAGAAACTAGCCAATTATCCCGACGGCAAAACCGCCTGGGCAGCGCGCGATTTTGGTGATTGGAAAAGTATCTATGCCGCGGTGCCGCTGCTCAATACACAGGCTTTCCGCAACATCGCCAAATACGCCGGCGTGCATTTGTATGTGGATGAAGATATCGTGATGGGCGCGGATAATCGCTTTTTGATGTTCACCAACGGCTATGATAAGCGGCGCACTTTGAAGGTGCGATTGCCGGAAATCAAAACGGTGAAAGATGCGTTTACGGGCGAGGTTCTTTCGCAGGGACAAAAGTACTTTTCATTGGAAATGGACATGCCGGAGACGCGGATTTTATTGTTGGAATAGATTTTGCCCATATTTTCAGCTTAGAGCATTCTATGGTAAAAACCTTTCTAGTGTTAAGAACATTTGTTTTGGCTTGACGTCAGATGAGGTTCTTGTCATAATGGCTATGGTTCTGTATCTGCCCTTGCGGCATGGCGCAGATGCTTGCGTTTCGTTCCGGTGACATTTCAGGCAACATGGATACTGAGATGAAAACGGGAAGGAGCAAAAGTACTTTTGCGTGATGGTGCGGGCAATTGCAGAAAATTCAACCATAGTTGTATAAGGAGAAATCCATGAAAAACACATGGAAAGTAGCAGTTGCAGCAGCCGCCTTGATCGGTTCTGCCGGTGTCGCCAAAGCCGACATCACGTTGAGCGGTTCCACCGGATTGTTTGTCAATCCCACCGCGCAGGTTGCGGCCAAGGGGTCGCCGGAAGTTGCCGTTGATTATCAGCGTTATTCGGATCATGGTTACCATGAGAACGTGATCGGTCTCGCTGGCGCCATCGGCGTTGCAGACAAGATTGAAGTGAGCGGCGGTTTCCATCACTTCGGTGGCGATGGTGATGGCAATCTGTGGAACATTGGCGCCAAGTATCAGCTGATCAGCCCCAGCCAGAAGGGTCTGGGCGTGGCTATCGGTGCTGATTACAACAAGTACTCGGATGGCGGCGGTCACCTCACCGACGTGTATGCAGCAGCCACCAAGGCTTTTAACAGCAATTCCAACCGCGCCCCCATTCAGGGCACCTTGGGCTTGCGTTACAATGACTACAGTGGCGGCGGCGACAAAGTCGACATCTTCGCTGGCGTTGCAGTGCCTCTGACCCGCACCGGTGAATTCAGCCTGATCGGCGAATTGGGCAGCAAACGTACCGATGGTGGAGATAGCGAATATGCAGTTGGTGTGCGTTATCATCCCCAGGGACAGGCTTTCAATATCGGCGCTGGCATCGCTCGCCACACCATCTTCGTTCAGGCCGGTTACAAGTTCGGTAAGTAAAAGTACTTTTTACTTAACCAAAACGTCATTGCAGCAGTCCTTCCATAAGAAGGGCTGCTGTTTTGTTTGTTATGGAGTGGTAAAAGTACTTTTATACGGTGCGTGTCCTGAGCGAAGTCGAAGGGAACTGCCTGAGAACGACATTTCTGTTCTGCACAGATCGCTGTCTTGGTATTTACCTGATCTCCGGCGATGCGATCGAGAATTCCCTGCTGGATGTGCACCACCGTGAGAATGATAATTGGCAGTTTGCAATCTCCCTTTAGGTTATTACAGATGATTAAACGGAGACAAAAAAACACCCTCCGATGTCGGGACTCGGAGGGTGGCTGTTCTGGTTAAATTAGGAATGGTCGCTATCGCTACTCTGGTAGCTGAATGTAGGATAGCCGTGGTCGGTTCCGGTGCACTGATTGTAGACACCTGCGCTGGTATCGCTGCCAGCAATTCCCTTTTCCCATTTCACGTGACCATCGGCGAAGGCAATGTTGGCGCCGTCCAGGTGGCGGCTGGCGCCTGCGAATTCGGCCTTTCCGACGACGGAGCAGCCAGTGCCGTCACCGTCGACACGATAGCGAGCAGTACCCTGGAACGTGCCATCGTCGCCATCATCAACAGGGGCCGCAGCCGTCGTAGCGGAATTGCCAGCTCCATCTCCAATCAGCACAGTTACAGAAGGTGCATCAAAGACAGCGTCTGATTTACCAGCGGCAGGAATGCTCAGCCAGTAGTCGGAATAGCTGCCGGTGATGGGATTGCTGTTTGGTCCGGTGGATTCGCTGGGGCACTGGAAGATCTGTGTGCTCTTCAAGTAAGGCTGCATGGCATCGGCCCACCCATACGGGTTGCTCGATGTGACATTATCTTTACCATTAACCCTATTGTTGGGCAGCTTCTCGTCATAGTCCTGCGCATACATAAAAATGCCCAAGGCTATTTGTTTAATATTGCTTTGGCATGAGGTGCGGCGGGCATTTTCGCGTGCACGTGCGAAGACCGGGAACAAAATGGCTGCCAGGATTGCGATAATTGCAATGACAACCAGAAGCTCGATGAGGGTAAAACCTCGTTTGATACTTTTTTGCATATCTGACTCCTTGAAATTTCATTGCCCCATTCTCCCGACTGCGGGGTAACGTGAAATGATATTATAGCATTATGCAGAGAAGAATGCAAGTGAGTTTCATTTTAGTGTGTGGAATATGGAAAGCAAGCAATGGTCGCTGCACAGGGTGCAAAAGTACTTTTACGCCTTTGTGCAACAATGCCAGAAGCCTCCGCGGAAGGAAATCCGGGAGGCTTCTGGATAGAACTCGTTTATTGCAGGTTGTTTTAGGACGGATCTGAACCGGAGACACGGAACGTGGGCCAGCCATGATCGGTGCCGGTGCAGCCGTTGTAGATGCTGCTGCTGTTATGGGCGCCAGAAATGCCGTTGCCATCACCCTTTTCCCACTTGACGTGGCCATCGGCGAAAGCGACATTCGCGCCGTCCAGGTGACGGTTGACTCCAGCAAAGTTCGCTTTAACGCCAGCGTCGGACGCTGTGCAGCCACCGCTCGGAATACTGCCGGTCAGGCGATAGCGTGAAGTTCCCTGCGTGGCGGCAATGGTGGAAGTATCGTCGGTGGCGGCCACGCTGGAACCTTCTCCGTCGCCAATCAATACGGTCATGGTGGGGGAATCAAACGTGGCGTCAGATGCGCCAGCGGCGTTGCTGTTGATCCAGTAATCGGAATAACCGCCTCCAAAGCGTGTTGCTGCCGCGGCGCTCTGATTGGAAGGAGCCGTTGACTCACTGGGGCATTGGAAAATTTGAGTGCTCTTCAAGTAGGGCTGCATGGCATCGGCCCAGCCAAACGGATTGGTGTCGCTGGCGTTAGCGATGGTGTTGACGTAGAAGGCAGGCAGTTTTTCATCATAGTCCTGTGCATACATAAAGATGCCCAGGGCGATCTGTTTGACGTTGCTCTGACACGACGTGCGCCGTGCATTTTCGCGAGCCCGGGCAAAAACCGGGAATAAGATGGCTGCCAGGATTGCAATAATTGCTATGACAACCAATAACTCAATTAATGTAAAGGCTTTTTTAGATGACTTAATCATTGACGTTCCTCGTTTGCTTGAATACCGGGTGCCTTTTCATCTCAAGCTAATGAAAGGGCCGCATTGACATGCGCACACTAACCACAAAACACGATGACTTTAAGACCTTAAGAAAATGATATCTGAATGACTGTGGACAGTCTGTTGCCTCCTTGCAAAAGTACTTTTTAGCCATGAATGGCAAAGCCATTTCATTCTAACGCAGCTTTTGACAACCCATGTGGCAATAAAGTTGCGCTTGTGAGAAAAAATATTTTTGAAAAATTTGGGAGTTATCCTTCGCCGAAAGATAACTCCCAAACAAGGAGAGACAAGTTATTTAGGTTCGATAAAAGTACTTTTACGAAGCAACTTTCAACTGAGATTCCCATTCATCCAGGCTGGACATCGGATCGCCCTTCATTTTCATCGGTTCTTCTTCAACACCGAAATTAATCGCTTCCAGCTTGGCGATTTTGCGCAGATCGTCTTCCGTCAGATCCGGCAGATCGGAGGCCGCAGCAAACTCGTTGAGCTGTTCCACATTGTAAATGTTGGGCAGCACCGTGGTGACAGATGGCTCATTTAGGATGAACTTAATCGAGGCTTGGCCAAGAGTCTGATCGCGGCCTTCGGTGAGGAATTTCAGTGTCTCGATTTTCTTGACGCCGTTAATCAACCACGATTGGGGACGATGGCGGCGATGGTCGTTGGGCGGAAAAACGGTATCCGCGGTGTAATGGCCTTCCAGCATTCCCGAAGAATGCGGCACGCGCACCATCAGTCCCACGTTATGCGCTCTGGCATCCGGGAAGAAATCGCCGCCGGGATGTTGCTCCAGAATGTTATGAATAATCTGCAACGCCACGATGTCGCGATGGCGCATGGCGGCGATGCCTTCGGCCAGCCAGCCGTTGGCGGGGCCCACAGCGACGCCGGCATGGCGGATTTTGCCTTCGTCTTTCAGCACTTCCAATGTGGCCCACAAATCGTCGTTTTGCACGGCGGAAAAATGCGCGTTGTGCACCTGCCAGATGGGAATGGAATCCACGCCCAGCCGCGTCAGGCTTTGTTCGCAGGCATAGCGCAAAAATTCCGCGTCATAACGCTGCGGCAATTCGTTCTGGCCGCGGCGCTCGTTGGCGCCCTCGCTGTAAATATCATAGCCGAACTTGGTGGCGTAAATCACATCGGACGGATTTTTGCCGAAAGCCTTTTGCAGCAATTCTTCGCCGTAACCGTTTTTATAGGTATCGGCAGTGTCGAAAAAATTGATGCCGGCATCGCGTGCCTGATGGAGCAGGGTAATGGCCTGTTCTTCGGTATAATCACCCCACCATCCGGTGGAAATGGTCCAGAGGCCAAAGCCCACTTCGCTGACGGAAAGATCGGTGTTGGGGAATGTGCGGAATTTCATGGTTGTGCTCCTGCAAGTGTCCCGTTTCTAATGAAAATGAGAGACGATAATACAATTTAGCTTATCGCGAATTTGGGTATTTTGCCAGAATCATTTGGTAATAGATGATATAGCGAAAAGTACTTTTGTAGGGGCGCAGCATGCTGCGCCCCTACAGGTGAAAACCTTCTAAAAGTACTTGGCTCATGTTCCGTAATTTGTGCAAGCGCCATATGTCTCTGTGTCATTTCGACCGTAGCGAGGAACGAGCGGAGTGGAGAAATCTTGTAAGAGTAGCCGAATGGCAAGATTTCTCCACTCCAAAATTTGTTGAAACAAATTTTTCCGGTCGAAATGACACCGCACAAATACGGAACATCAGCAAAAGTACTTTTAACCCAACCGCCATTTCGCCAGACGCAGATACGCTTGATCGCTATTTAACTTGTCATACCACAACGATAAAAATGTTCCCGGCGAAAGTTCCACTGTCGATGGGTAACCGAAATCCCCTTCAGAATCAGTATTAATGGGCATTTGCGATGACCAGGTTTTGCCGTTATCTTCGCTGATCGCGATTTGATTGCCTTTGGGATCGCGGCGATGTCCGGCGGTGGTGATGAGGCGTCCATCGCTGGCGCGGATCAGAAACGCGGGAAATCCCCATATACCGATGGGATGCGGTTCGCTCCAACTGTGGCCGCCGTCTTTCGATTCTATTTGTAACACCTCATATTGATGCGGCTCGCCGTGATTGCGGATATGTGCGATGATGTCGCCATTGGCCGCCTGCACTGCGTGCAATTCGTGGTATTTGCTTCCGTCATGTTCGGGCAGGGTAGCGATGTCGCTGATCAATTGCCAGCTTTGGCCATCGTCGGTGGATTCAGCCGCACCGAGTTCCGGGATATAGGCGCCGCCGGCAGCGCCTTTGCGAAAATCATCAGTGGCCTTTTTCCCAACATATAAAAGGCGGCCGTCGCTTAATTCGCATGGTCCGTGCGGGCTGCCCACCACGGAAGGGATTTTGCCCGACCAACTGGCACCGCCATCGGTGCTGCGAATGCACCATGCGCCCAATTCCTGCTGGCGGATTTCATCCGTTAATCGCGCCTGGCGGCGCTTCCATTCCGCCTGTTCCTGCGGAGAAAAGCTGTTGAATGTATCCGGCTGATTCTCCATTACCCTTTCCCAGGTAAGTGAGGAAAACCAGTTCACGATAAAAGTACTTTTGCTGGTTTGTAAAATGCCGCCATCGCGGTCATCTATTGCGCCATCCACCAGCACGCGCGGCCACGTCCAGCTTTTGCCTTGATCGCGTGAGGCGATCAAATGTACCTGCCCAAAGGGACACACATGATGCTGCCGCCCGCCGGAATACACGGCGAGCAATTCACCATCGGCGGTTTTGGTCAAAGTCGGCCAGCCGGTGTAACCAGTTCCCGGAACCTCAATCGCCCAGATGTCTTCGGTTTGCACTATAGTCATTGCATTTCCTGTGATGTACAAAGTGGTGCCGTGACGGCACTTCGTTGGAGTATTATAACTGAAGTCTTGCGCTTGCATACCCTCTAAATTCTGCAATAAAAGATGCTTTCAAAATAAATGTTTGAAAAAGTATCGTTGGTGGTATAATGAATCGTATCGATAAGGTTTGACTGTGATGAAACAGCCCAAGTATTTGCAATTAGTGCAGAAAATCACCCGGCAGATTGAACAGGGAGCGCTTCGCGTCGGCCAGCCGTTGCCGTCGTATCTGGAACTCAAAAACCAGTATGAGGTTTCACAGAGCACGGTGGATAAGGCATATGCAATTCTGGAAAAGGAAGGGTTGATCACGCGGAAAGTGGGCAGTGGCATTTATGTCAGCGAGCCGCCTGTGCTGCCTGCGACCGGGTTTGTAGGGTTGGTGGATGCAAGTTATAGCTTTAACAGGAATTTTCAGTATTTTGCGGAATTAACGGCCGGGGTTCGCGAGCAAGCCAAACAGAGCGGCAAATGTGTGATCATGATTGATGATCCGGCCGGTTTTGATCGCTGGGCAGAATTGGATGGCATTGTGTTGTGTGAAGCCGGACATTACGGATGCTTGTCAGGTAGCGATAAATTCATTTCCTCTCTTTTGCCGCCAGCGTGCTCCTGCGTGAATACATTGTTCCCCATACCCGGCATGAAAAGTGTGGTGGCGAATGACACTGCTGGAATGCAATTATTAATCGAGCATCTGGTTCGGTTGGGCCATCGCCGCATCGGATATTTGGCGCGGATGCATCAGCTTCCCATGTCGCAGCATCCGTTGGTGCGGCAACGCTTTCGGGCCTATAAAAAAGCATTGCAAAAGTATCAATTGGATGTAACGGATGAACTCACCTATTCGCCGCCACTGGAATTCTATCGCGATTATTACTCGTATGGTTTTGAGGGTATGAAGCATTGGTTTGCCAATGGCTGGAGAGATTTAGGATGCACGGCATTACTGGCACAGAATGATCTGACGGCAATGGGCATGATCGATGCTTTAAAAGATGTGGGTTTTGATGTGCCTGGCGATGTAAGCGTGGCGGGATTTGATAATTCAGAAGTTTTCCAATTAGCGCCATACCAACTGACAACAGTGCAAGTGCCGCTGCGGGAGATGGGGCGTGAAGCCATCAAAGTACTTTTACGGTGTTCTTCTGTTGCGCGACAAAATATCACATTGCCAGTTCAGCTCATTGAAGGGCGATCCACAGCAGTTGTATATTCAGAAAATACGGCGCAAGTTGCCGTTTAATCATGAAAAAGTACTTTTGGAGGAGAAAATGTTGAAACAACTTCGTACAGGTAAAGGGTGCAGGGTCAGAGGGTTCACGTTAATTGAACTTCTTGTTGTGATAGCTATTATAAGTATCCTCGCAGCGATCCTGTTCCCAGTCTTTGCGCGCGCACGCGAAAATGCACGACGTGCCAGTTGTATGAGTAATATGAAGCAGATTGGGCTGGGAATGATGATGTATACGCAGGATTATGATGAGAAATATCCTATCCAAATTAATTCATTAAATAGAAGATATTCCAATCCTGCCACGGCAACAGAAACCAATAATTGGATATTGAATATCTATCCCTATGTTAAAAGCTGGCAGCTATTCCGCTGCCCTTCAGCCAAACCTTATGATTCGCCTGATTCAGCTCATGATTACATGGTGCCGAGTGGAAATAATAATACGAATTATCTGGCTAATGGAGTGGTGATCAGGAGGGAAGGTTTATCAATGGCTGCAATTCAAAACGCTTCTGAGATTGTTGTGGTTCAGGAAATGAATACCGCATATTCGGTCGCTCAACTAAGACCGAATCATTACGGTGTTTCGGAATCAGCCCCGAATGGATATTATCAATATTGGAATTACGCCACTTACAACAAAAATCATTTTGATGGGGGCAACCAGGTTTTTGCAGATGGGCATGTGAAATGGCGCAAGCAAACATCCATCTGTTCCGCTGATTATGGATTGCTGCATGGCAGTAGTAATTTGTGCGGAGTTCAAGGCGGCGGCGGTTTACTGCCGACGGGGTCGTATGTAGCGCAGTTCTAAATAGGTGAATTGGATGAAATTAATAACAGCATTGACAGCAGTCTTATTATGCTTGGCTTTATTCGAAGTAAACGCTCATGCCGCAATTCCTATACCTTCGGTGATTACCTTGGCCTCAGATGCCATTCCCGCCGAAAGAATAGCGGCGCAACAATTGCAAAAATATTTGCAGCGGATTACGAAGCGTAAGTTGTCCATCAAAGATGAAACGCAGGTTCCAGAAAACGCGCCGCAGATTTTGGTGGGAAACAGTGCGCGGGTAAAAGTACTTTTACCCGAAATCGATTGGGATAGTTTAGATCGCGATACTATTATTATTAAAACGGTGGGCAATAAACTAATCTTAGCAGGACAGCGGCCGCGTGGTTCATTGTATGCGGTTTATCAATTTCTCCAAGACGTCGTGGGATGTCGTTGGTGGACGCCAACAGAAAAGACTATTCCACATAATCCGCAACTTACCATTCCCAAATTGAATATCATTTACACGCCGCCGTTTTATTACCGGCAGATGCATGTGGTGGGGTTTAGCTGGGAAAAGGATCCGGAATTTCAAACCATTTTTCATCAAGATGGGCAGCACCAGATTCAGGATGAATCGTGGGGCGGGCATTATTCCATGTTGGGATTTGTGCACACGTTCTATAAATTAATTCCTCCCAAAAAGTACTTTTCCGCTCATCCCGAATGGTTCAGCGATCCGGCGAATCACGATTTGCCGTGCACCGTGCAATCCGCTACGCCCAATGCGTCCAATTCTCAACTCTGTTTGAGCGCTCCCGGTTTAGTGGAGGAAATGGCGAAAAATGCGTTGGCGTTAATTGATCAAAATCCGGATGCGGGAATTATTTCTATTTCTGAAAATGATAATACCCATTATTGCCGTTGCCCGGAATGTGTAAAATTATATAATCAGGAAGGTTCCTGGTCAGGCCCCACTTTGCAATTCGTGAATGCGGTCGCACAAAAGATACATAAGAAATATCCAGATTTCATTGTGGAAACACTGGCTTATCATGGCAGCGAGAAACCACCCAAAACAATTCGTCCCGCTAAAAATGTGATGATTCGATTAGCGCCGCTGGGTGCTGATTTTGGTCATCCGCTTAATAGCGATTGGAACAGTGATGTGCGTGATAATTTGTTGAATTGGCAAAAGATTGCACCGCAGCTTTTTGTTTGGAGTTACGCGACTAACTTTCATTATTATATGTTGCCACATCCCAATTGGGATTCTATTGCCAGCGATCTGCGTTTCTTTGCCGCCAATCATGTGAAGGGTGTTTATGTGGAAGGTGATAATCGCAGTAAAGGCGTTGGAGATTTCGTGCAGTTGCGTGCCTGGCTTACCGGGAAATTATTATGGAATCCGCAATTGGATCAAGATCAATTGATGGATGAATTTTTGGACGGTTATTACGGCGCAGCCGGCCCGTATTTAAAAAGTTATATACAGCTCGTGCAGCAATCGTTTGATAGTCAGGATAGAAAGTTAAGTTCGTTTAATGATGACTTTTCTTTCATGACATTGGACGTAATGAATCAGGGACAAAAGTACTTTGATCAGGCAATGCAGGCGGTGCAAGGAGAAAAAGTACTTTTAGATCGCGTGCAGCGGGAGAAATTATCATTGGATTTATGTTGGATTAAATTTTATAAAGCGTTGCACAAAGAAGCGCAAGCGGAGCATCATGAATTCCTTGGCCCGCAGAATCCGCAAAAAGCGTTGAATGATTTTGTGCAGACATATAAATCATATAATCCCGGTGCGATGGGATTAGGCGGCGCTTCGTTGGAAACGGTATTGCCGCAATTACAGGCCGTTGTTGCGCCTGATGCGCCGTTGCCGAAATTTGCGAAAAATATAGCGCCAATTGATGTAATCGATTTACAAGCCGGCGTATTGAAACCGTCGAGAGCAAAAGATGTTGCCGCCTTAGTTAAAGATAAAACAGCATCTAACGGACAGGCGATGGCGTTGAACGGCGCCAGCAGCACCTGGGCCGCCAGCACGTATCTGGAAAATTACAGCACGATATTAAATGGCAGCCGCTGGCATGCTTATGCGATTTTGCGTTTTCAATTAAAACCAGGTGTGCATGGTGCAGGCAACGCATTGAGTATTGGCGCGCATGATCGCATGCACAAAAAGTACTTTTCGCAAAAAACGATTTCAATCGGTGCTATTCAAAACAGTCAATACCAAATTTTTGATATGGGCACATTTGCGCCGGACGGCAATACGCAGTTATTTATTGCGACTGTGAATAATCCTGCCGTGGAAACTGTTTATGTGGATCGAATTATCTTGTTGCGCGAGCCGTAAATATCCATGTATTACATAGTAGGCCTTGCCCCTTTGGTTACAATCTTGTTAAACATAAAAGGACTTTTCATTCAACCAGAGTGAAAAAGTCCTTTTATTTATAGAGAAGGTGAGGCATGCAGAAAACGAAAATGTATGTGACAATTGCGGCATTGATGGTGCTTGTCAGTGCTTGTTGTGTAACCGGGTTTGCCAAGACCCGCAGTGGCAAAGCTGCTTATCATTTGCACACTTCAAGGATGGTGACGGCTTCCCGTTATGAACCGCGAGGTTCTGTGTTATTGGTGACAAATCCGGAAAACGGCAAATCTGTTAAAGTGACCGTGAATGACCGCGGGCCCTGGAATGGCAATCGCATTCTTGATCTTTCTACTGGTGCGTTTAAAAAATTATATGGAAGTCTGCGCCGCGGTGTCGGGCCGGTCAAATATAAAGTATTAAAGCGCGGCAAAGGTTAAAGCATTGCTATTGTGGCGTTTTTCCTTGTAACCAGCCACCTTTAAATCCAGCGCGTTGCAATCCGCGAACAAGGGGTTCGCAATCACGCATCAGTTGCCAGATGAGGCCGGTCAGATGATTTTCGATCATCAATACGACCGGCCCCTGGTTGATGCCAATGTGGCGGCGCGAAACCCAGTATTTTTTGTTCGACGGAAAAAAACTCAAATTAAAGGTCGTTTCATAGCCATATTTATCGGGATCTCGCAAATCCATGCGCTCGAAATAGCGGATGGCCTGAAACACTTCGCGTGGCGCAAAGGGAAGTGAAGCAATAGCTGCCCACGGAGAGATACTGCCGTCGTCGGGACCAAAGGGCACGCCGCGGGCGCGGTAATCCCAGAAGCGGCGCTCCTTTCCATCGATTACTTTCTCGCAACATCCCGGGCCGTCGCTGGCGGAAATTCCCCAGCAATGTTCGTTATATCCTTTCCATCCAGCGGGATTACGTTTCGCGTAAGCCCGTTGGATCATAGTGGCGCGGCGGCTGTTTTCGAAATAATCGCTGTCGTGTTGTTGCATGGGTTTATCGCGAATGCCACGGAAGTCAATCCAGCAATGCGACAGTTGATGGATAAATAACGGCCCGGAATAGAGAAAGTCATAGCCATATAATTTTTTCCATTTATAACTCTCACACCAGGCGTCGTAATTTTTACGGGGAATCGGATGCGTGGGCGATCCCAATGCCAGTAAATATAAGAGAAGTCCTTCATTGTACCCTTGCCAGTAATAGGGCAGAAATGCCGTTTCCGGTTTCCATCCCATTGCGATAATATCCTTGCTGTTGCACATCCAGTCCCATTCCGCCCGTTCGTAGAGGTGTTGGGCCAGGTCACGCAGTTCGCGTTCGCTGGATTGGTCGCGCCAAAAGTACTTTTGTACGGTTAATAATCCGGCGAAAAACAGCGCACTGTCGATGGAAGATAATTCGCATTTCCAGGTGCGACGGCCATCCGTGTGTCCCAGAAAATGATAATAAAAACCGCGATAGCCGGTGGCATTTTGTGATTCGCTCTGTTCGCTATCATACAGAAACCGCAATATCTTGAGAATATGCTGGACAGCGTCATGGCGCTTTTCGAAATGGTTTTCTACTGCTACAGGAAAAGTGGCTAATCCCATACCGGCACTGGCGATGCATTGCGGCGATTCGTCATCGGAACTATCGTAATGCATGCCATTGTGAGGATCGCATTCATGGCGAAAAAACCGATAAGCCTGTTCCTGCAATTCGCGCAGCAATCCAATTTGTTCCATAGGGTGAATATATCACATGACGAGGTGAATGTACTTTTATTGTGCACTGCTGGATGGAGATGATAATGTTGCCTGATAACGCAACAAGGCGCACACGGCATGTTGCACAAAATCGATGCGCACCTGCCCGGCATAGATATTGAAGAGCATGTTTCTGGGGTTGTCTTTCGTTTCTTTGCGAATGATTGAATGAGGGAAGGCGCCGCTGTATTGACCCGATTTCACCTGGGCGCGTAGTAAGAAACTGATTCCGGCTGCAACTGAAGTTTGGATTTGTTGCCGCAATGCGGCATCTTCGGGAGGCAGAAAGGCGAGCGCGGCCAGCAGGCCTTCCATGCGGGTGGCGGTGGGTGTGGTGAGGCCGTCGGGCGAAAAACTGCCGGCCACTTCACCGGCGGCGGCAGGTTGTTGATTTGCCATCAAACTGGCACAGACCAAGCGCGCGTGTGCGAGGAGTTGCTCACGGCTGACCGGGGGATTTTTAATATCCTGCAAATGTAAAAGTACTTTTTGCGTGGCCAGCATGGCCCAGTGGTCCGGAGGAATATCATCGCCGCTTTGACGTGATGTTGCCAGCGCGGATAAAGCTTTGAGAGCAGCCATCAGCCAGCGCGGATCGCGGTCTTGCTCATATAAACAAGTTAGCCCTAATGCTGCTTCGCCGGGATAATACAAAACTTCCAAGGTTGTCTCAAAAGTACTTTTATCCGGATAATAGGCGGTCTGAAACGTGCCATCCGGTTTTTGCATCCACAGTAACATCTCGCCTATGCGACGCAGTTTGTCGATGGGAATTGCCTCCGGCTTAACGCTTTCCAAAGCAGTTAAGCCCACCAACCCCAGGCCCAGATTGCCGGTGCTGATCATTTGAGGATGTTCGCTGGTGGGAGTTTCCCAGATGCCCAGGAAATCGGGATGACCGGCAACGGGTTTGATTTGACTGGCAAAAATCCAGTTGGAAGAACGCTGCAAAGCCGCCAGCACATCCGGCTGTGGATGCGCCTGATCAATCATGCCCAGCGCATACATGGCGCCGCTGTGGCGGACGATGTTATAGGTGTCGATCATGCCGAAACGCGAATCGAGATTAATGCTGTAAACGAATTGCCCGCCGGGCATGGTGGCCTGGAGCAGATAGTGGGTGGAGTAGTTGATCGCGGCGGCTATATCTTCCCGGGAAGGCGCGGCTGTTGTGGCCGCAGCGCCGTAGTGCGCCAGACAAGCCAGAAATATTGCAGTGAAGATGGAAACGCGCCAGAAATGACGAATGGGTTGGTGGAAAAAATTATTCCTCATCATCGTCATCAAATTCGCCCTGCTGGTTGGTGGCTTCATAGACTGCCTCGGCCTCTTCTTCAGCGGCGCGTTCATGCTTTAGTTTGAAGCTATAAACCTGGCGCTGGCGGTAGAAGGCGTAGGTGAGAGCGATAACGAAAATAAGCTCGGTCACCTGTGACAGTTTTTGCGCAACTCCCGGATCAAGCAATCCACCGCTCATCTGCAACACCTGCAACATCACGAAAATGACGCTGGCTACAATGAGAATTCTCCAGGTGCGGCCAAATTGGCCGGTGCGCAACAAGGCATACATATCGATTGCGAGCACAGCTGCAAAGATGCTGAACCCAAATGTTAAAAGATTTAATACGCCTGCGTATGTCTCTGGAGATGTATTCATACAATTCAATTATGCCATTAATAATAAGTTTCTTAAAGGGGCCCGCGTTATTTCTCAAGGTGTGGAAATGGCACTGGCCGATGGCAGCAGCGCAAAGCTTTCCGGCACCAGCGGAACGGCGTAGACCAGAAAATCTTCATCCAGCTCTTCCGCCACTTTACTGCGGGCATCCTGCGCGGCTTTTTTGGTTTTATATAATCCAAAAACAGTGGAACCGCTGCCGCTCATAGATGCTCCCAGCGCGCCATGGTTCAAAAGTACTTTTACGCATTCCGCCGGATCGAAGAAACGCGAAGTGGCGGCTGCGGTGAGATCGTTGTGCAGGGATGCGCTCACAGCTTTGAGATTCAGCGGATCCAGTTGATCCACGAGAACTGCGCCGGGAGATGGACTGACCGGCTGCGGGGGCGCGGTGTCAAAGGCACGAAAGACTTCGGGTGTGCGCGCTTGCACTACTGGGCAGATCAATACCACCCAGGCTTTGATGATGGGCAGCGGTGTCAGCGTTTCGCCGATACCTTCCATTAGCGCGCAACCGCCTTTGAGGAAAAATGGCACGTCGGCGCCCAGCTCCAGCGCAATTTGTTCCAATTCCGGCATTTCCAGCAAATGACGGTAATGATGATTCAGTGCCAGCAATGTGGCGGCGGCATCGCTGCTGCCACCGCCCAGGCCTCCGCCCATGGGAATGGTCTTTTTGAGCGTGATGCGCACGCCGCCGAAACGCTGTGGGGCTTTGGCGGCCGCCTGTTCGGTCCAGGCGCGGGCGGCGCGCAGACAGAGGTTATCTTCGGTCATCAGCGCCGGCCAGTTGGAGCGCAGCGAAAACCCCGGGCCGATGCCGAATTCAAAATACAACGTATCCCACAAGCCGATGCTGTGCACCACGCTTTTGAGCAAATGATATCCGTCCGGACGGCGCGAAAGCACCTCCAGGGTCAAATTAATTTTTGATGCGGCCTGACAAACCAACATAAAAGTACTTTTATCATGAATTTACGATTGATGCGTGATATGATAGCACATGTCACAATATAAGTATGATACGAGGATGGATTATCGATTCCAGGCAGCAACAGTTCCGTGAAATCGATTCGCAACATCTCAAGCACTGGCATGATGAAAAGCATCCCTGGCACGCGCGCGAGGAAGGAGAATTGTTGTGGATTGATCTCGGTGATCCTGGTGAGGAAGATTTTGATGTGCTGGCCCAACGCATGGAGCTGCATCCCGCGGTAATCGATAATTTGCGCCAGACCGAAGGCCGTCCCAAAGTGCAGCAGTTCCAAAAGTACTTTCATGTCACGGCTTACCAGATCAGCAGGGTGGCGCCCGGCGCCGATGAGGGCAATGATGATAATGCGCCGGTGCGGGAGACCAGTTGCGCGGAATTTGGCGTCAGGCTGCGTGAGGTTGATTTGCTGGTTGGCAAAGATTATGTGATCACCATGCATCAGGGAGAATTGCCCGCCTGGAAACAACTGGCAAAAGACTGGAAAAGCCAGCCTCCGCGCACCGAAGGTGGCATCGCTTACGTGGTCTATGAATTGTTGGATAGCATCTTGGAGGCCTATTTTCCGGTGCTGGATGATATTAGCGACCGCATTGATGAATTAGAAGATGTCCTCTTTACCGGAAACGGTCATGCCGTGACATCCGAGATCTTTGCGCTGAAGCGGATGTTAATTCGTATCCGTCAGGTGTCGTCGCCGATGCGGGAAGTGGTGGGGCAGTTATCGCGGCATTATGGCGAGGAGAAAAATAACGAGCACGTCTATTTTCAGGATTTGTATGATCATGCGATGCGGATTTTAGATATGCTGGATTCGTTCCGCGACATACTGGCCGGTTCCATGGATGTCTATCTGGCAGCGGAAAGTAATCGTATGAATGAAGTGATGAAAACTCTGACGTCCTTTTCCATCATCTTTTTATTGCCCACGCTGATTGCCGGAGTGTATGGGATGAACTTCGTGAATATGCCCGAATTGCATCAGCCCTCTGGATATGCGGTGTGCCTGGGTGTGATCGTGATTTCCATGGTGGGCGCCTATGCTTTCTTCAAGCGGAAGAAGTGGATTTGAGGATGGTACAAAAGTACTTTTGCAAAATGCTTTAGTCTCCATTCGTGGCCACGCCTTAAAAGTACTTTTCCCGTCGCGGCGGCCTCGGTATATACTTTGATTTCTATGATTGGTTTTTTCATCCGGCTCGCGGCCAGCGTGATTGCGTTGTTTGCGGTGGCATGGTTTAGTGGAGGAGCAGTGCAGGTGCACGGCATTGCCAGCGGCGTCATCGCGGCATTGGTGCTGGGGGTGGGGAACGCCCTGGTCAAGCCGGTGCTGTATTTCGTGGCTAAGAAAGTGACCTGCGTTTTATCCTGCGTCACGTTGGGATTGTGGAGTTTGATTTTATCGTGGTTGCTTAGTGCTTTGATTTTCTATCTGGCGGGCCAGTTGCTGAGTGGATTCACTGTAAGTACTTTTAGCGCGGCGCTATTTGGCGCGCTGGTGCTGGCCATTGTGAATACGGCCGCTGGCATATTGACACGCAAAGGGGACGAATAAATGGCCGCGAAACGAAAAACGTCTGGATGTGCCATGGAATTTATTATCATCACCGGAATGTCCGGAGCGGGTAAAGGACTGGCCACCGGCATTTTCGAGGATTTTGGATTTTATTGCGTGGATAATTTGCCACCGGCGCTGATTCCCACTTTCGCCGAATTATGCGCGCGCGGCGGTATGGGCCGGGTTGCTGTGGTGGTGGATGTGCGTGGCGGTAGCTTTTTTCTCGATCTCAGCGATGCGTTAAGCGCGCTGGCCAGTAATGGCTTCGGATACAAAATCCTCTTTCTGGAAGCTGATGACGAGGCTTTGATGCAGCGTTTTCAGGAAACGCGCCGTCGCCATCCGCTATCCGATGGATTTCCTGATTTGGATGCTTCCATCAGCGCGGAACGCGATGCGCTGGCCGAATTGCGCGAGAAAGCCGATAAGATTGTCAACACCTCACACGTTACGCCGCGCGAGTTGCGGGATGAAATTCAAAAGACTTTCGTGGAATCATCGGAATCGCCGCGCATGCAAATCCGCGTGGAGAGCTTTGGATTTAAGCACGGTTTGCCGCAGGATGTGGACATGATTTTCGATGTGCGTTTTTTGCCCAATCCCAATTACGATAAAGAAATCGGCCATCTGGACGGCAATTGCCAGCCGGTCATCGATTATGTGATGAACGCGCCGCTGACCGCGAAATATCTCAAAAAGCTATCATCGCTACTCTTTTTCTGCGTGCCGGAATTTGAGAAAGAGGGCAAGAGTTATCTCACCATTTCCATTGGCTGCACCGGTGGAAGGCATCGCAGCGTGGTGCTGGCAAACTGGCTGGGAGAACAATTGGCGGAACGCGGCCATCAAGTGCGAGTGCGCCATCGCGATCTCAATCGCCCTGTGAAAACGCCAACGTTGCGCAAGGCGAAGGGAAAAAGTTGAGATGAATAAGCAACGTTCCCGCGTATCAAAAGTACTTTCACGCGAGCTTAAACTATTGCCGCCCGGCAAGTTTTCCCTGGGCTGGCTGACTTATGGGATTGGCATTAAACGCTGGGCGCTACTGGCCATTCTGGGCCTGGTGCTGGCGGCATTGGGAGCATCGCTTTCGCTGGCCTATGTGTCGGTGGATTTCAGCCTGTGGCTGATGGAAACCATTACCAATGTCACCCATACCATCGTGGATTCGGTTACGCTGGGCGTGGCGTTTTTGCTGGCGGGCGCGGTTTGTGTCGCCGTTGGTTTATTCGGCATTTTCAAAGCGGTGGAGCGGGTCTATGCGAATAACGCGCAGAGTGATTTCCTGCAAACGGCTCTGCGCCAGCGCCGCATGGATCAGGGAGAGCGCGTGGTGGCCATTGGCGGCGGCACCGGTCTATCCACTATGTTGCGTGGATTGAAGGAATATACCTATAACATCACGGCGGTGGTGACCATGGCCGATGATGGCGGCTCTTCGGGAAAACTGCGCGAAGAAGGCATGTTGCCGCCCGGCGATTTGCGTAACTGCATCGCCGCGCTGGCCGATACCGAACCGCTGATGGAAGAATTATTCCAATATCGCTTTCGTGGACTGGGGCCGCTGCAAGGGCATTCGCTGGGCAATTTGATCATGGCGGCGTTTTCGGAAATGCGCGGCGATTTCGCATCTGCGGTGCGCGAAGCGGCGCGCGTGCTGGCCATTCGCGGGCAGGTGTTGCCATCCACGCTCGATGAAATCCGCCTGGGCGCGAAATGCCAGGATGGAAGTTGCGTGGAAGGGCAGAGCAAAATTAACCAGACCATCAATATTGATCATGTTTATCTGATGCCGGATAAGCCGCGCGCCTTGCCTGCGGTGATTGAAGCCATTCAGGACGCGGAAATGATTATCATCGGCCCTGGATCGCTATTTACGTCGATTTTGCCCAATCTTCTGGTTCCTGAAATCGCGGCTGCTATCAAATCATCAATGGCGCCTAAAGTCTATGTTTGCAACGTGATGACGCAGCCGCATGAAACGGATGGATTCAAAGCTTCCGACCACCTGCGCGCCATCACCCGCCATGCCGGAACAGGGCTGGTCACACATGTGCTGGTTAATTCCGGGCGCATTCCGCCGGAAATGGCGGAACGTTACGCTCAATCCGGCGCGACCGTGGTGGAGGCTGACCTGGATGCCTTACGTTTGCTGGGCGTGGAACCCATCCGTTCCAATATCGTGGATGTGACCAATGTGGTGCGGCACAATCCCCACAAACTGGCAAGCCGGATTTTCCGCCTGGTGCGTAAGCTGGTGTAAAAGTACTTTTAATGGGTAAAGGAGTTAGAAAAGTACTTTTGCTCTACTGTTGTTTGGGAAAGAGCGGCGACGGCAGGCCCCATTTGGCCAGCCGGTATTGAGTGCCGGTGCCCAGGCAACCCAATCCATATTTAACCGATCGCGAGAAGTTAATCGAGGACGCTTCCGGAAAGTATTTGGTGGGGCAGGAAACCTCTCCTATGTTGTATCCATGCCACAGAATTTGCGCCAGCATTTGATTGTCAAAGACGAAATCATCGGAATTATGCTGCAATGGCAATTGCTCCAGAACCTGTCGCGAAAAGGCGCGATAGCCGGTATGATATTCGGATAATTTTGCAGTGAGCAGGATATTTTCAAGCCCGGTGAGGAATCGATTAGCAATATATTTCCAGCGCGGCATCCCGCCACGCAATGCGCCACCGCCCAGAATGCGTGAACCTATGACAACATCATATAACCCGTTTTGAATCAGCGATACCATGGCCGGCAGCAATAGCGGCGTGTATTGATAATCGGGATGCACCATCACCACAATATCGGCGCCGCGTTCCAGCGCCAGGCGATAACAGGTTTTTTGATTGCCGCCATATCCCAGATTATGGGAATGCTGATACACGGTGACGTTTTCGAGCTGACTGGCAATCTGCACCGTTTCATCGCTGGAGCAGTCATCGACGACGATAATATCATCCACGATATGTTGTGCCATCACTTCTTCATATGTTTTGCGTAATGTGGCGGCGGCATTATAGGCGGGCATCACCACGGTGACTTTAAAAGGTGTTTTCATCAGGGGCTATAAGTTGGATTTAAATAATGGAGTAACCAGTAAATGGAGATAACGTTAATTGCCAGTAAAAAAAGACCGATTATAGCAAAGAGAATAACCGTTTTCTTACCGGTCAAAAAGGACAGGCCGCGCGCATTCCAAATGGTGAAACCGCATAACCCTGCCAGCAAATAACGCCCGCCTTCGGCCCATCCCCAGTGCCAGAAGAGTGCCACCTGCAACACGGCCAGCCAGCTGATAATAAATACCGCGCCTGAAAGTACTTTTGCCAGTTGAGTGGAGAGCGATGTCTGGATAGTTTCACGGTGATGCTGCAAGCGCAGCTTTTGCACGAAGAATCCCACTGCGCCAGCGAAGGCGAGCAATGCAAATATCCCATAAATGCCATTGCGAATGAGAGCGTGCCAGGCGACGGGAGGGGAACTCATGAACAGCCAGTCTTTTTGCGCCCAGATGGTTTCGAATATCTTGAGATTGGCGTATCCAAAAATCTCCGGAAAATGAGGATGCATGATGAGTATCAACATGCCGTTTTTAGGATCGGGCAAAAACGGTGTTGGCATGGAAGGTGGCAGTGGCGTAAAAGTGCCATACATCAGTAAAGAACGCACGTGCCACCAGCCGGCAATAAGGATGGTAACGCCGAGCATTGTCCCCAGGCGGCCCCATAAATGAGATGATTTCCAGCCATCTTTTCCGTATTGCAGCCACAGGTAGAGTAATATTGCCGCCACGCCACAGAGCAGCGCCGTGGCTTTGCAGAGCGTGCCAAGTCCCAGCGCGATGCCGATAATGGCGGCGGAGCGATAGCTGCGGTCATTGGGAAAAACGATGGCAAGCAGCCACAGCAATATCACAACGGCAAGGAAATTGGCGCTGTCATTATTGATGGTTCCCGCCGTCATGCCCCACATGGGAAGCCATCCCACCAGAATGGTTGCGATCCACGCGACGCGCTTGCCGCCGGCCGCAAGCGCCAGTTGATAAATCAACGGTAACGCTAACAAACATAATAGCAAACTGCCCAGCCGCATCACATGCCAGACGGCATCGCCGGGCAGCAATTTTCCCACGATATAAAAGGGCAGCAGATAAATATAATAAAGTGGCGGGTGAAAACTGTGGGCGCCGTGATATTCCGAACCATCCGGCAATAAAAACGGCAGGCGGTGTTCTACGAATAGCAATTTAACGTAATTAAAATGCCTGTGTTCGTCGGGGCCCAGACCTGGCACGATGGCGAAGTTGTAGATCACTCCCAGCACCAGCGCTATTCCCAGAATCATCCAGAGCACCTTGTCATAACGCCAGCTGGCCTGATTGTTAGAGGTCGTTTCGGTGGCTGTGTGCATGCGATTACAGGAAAAAGTACTTTTTAACGATTCGTTGAATGGGTCAATTTGTGCAACAAATCCTGGGCGTTTTTATTGGCGGGATTAATGCGCAATTCTTCTTTGAGCGCGGTGATGGCTTTGTCGTTGAGGTCTTGTTTGTGATAGGCCACGGCTAGGTTGAAATGGGCATCTTTCCAATCGGGACGTGCCTGCACCAGTTTCTCTAATGTGGCAATACTTTCCTCGGATTGCCCGGTGGCATCGAGGCAGGCGGCCAGATTCATCAGCGCCGGTGTGTTCTGCGGTTCGATGGCCAGCACATAGCGCAAATGGGAAATCGCTTCGGCATAATGCCCGGTTAAAAAGAGCGCGGCTCCCAGATTTAATCTTCCCAGCAGACGCGTGGGTTCTTGTTCAAAGGCCTTGCGCAGGATAGCCAGGGCGCGTTGGGGCTGGTTGTTTTCCAGATAGCGGCTGCCGGCTTCCCACAATTGTTCGGGGTTGCGCGGGCTTTTCGAAAATAGTTTCCACATCAATACTCTTCCTCCTCGTCTTCCACATCGGGTTCGCCGTCCGAATAGGGTTCCAGCTCGCGGCCGTGAAAAATGGTGATCAGGAAGTTTTCGCGTTCAAATTGAGGCAGGTAGGAAGTGATGATTTCTTCATCGATCTGGTTAATGATGGCGTTTTGCCTGGACGCGTCAAGCTCCTTTTCCACCACCAGCGTGGCATTGATCAAATCCATATTATAATGGATGTCGATCTGGCCCAGGCGGGTTTCGTCTTCCCAGAGGATATATTGTTCCGAATGCGGAGTGCGCACCACGCGCACAAAACGGATGTCCGGTGTTTCTGCTTCGGTATCGTCATCGCCGTCATGGAGCGGTTCTGCTGTCATTATAATATCCTTTTACAGCACGATTATATCATGCCGTGCCCGTATTTCATAAAATAGTAATATGTCTCATCAATCCAGTTTGCCTGAAAAGTACTTTTTACGCACTGTCTTACTGAGTGTCCTCCTGTTTATTTGCCTTGTTAGTTCATGGGCAATAGTTAGCGGTGCACATTCGAGCCCTTCATCAAGTGGCCTACCGTTAGCATATTTCATCGCTACATTGATCATAGGTTTTGTTGCCATTTTTTGGGCATATCATTTATTCTCCCTGCCTGAAAAGTACTTTTTACGCATCGTCATCATTGTTTTATTGCTGGTGATTTCGCTGCCTTATCTGTGGGCGTGGATCATCACGCCGCAGGGATTTCATTACAGCGGATTGCTCTATAATCCCGATGACCAGAATGTCCATCTGGCGTGGGCGCGGCAGGCGGCGGAAGGACATCTGGCCATTAGCGATGCGTTCACCAGCGAATCGCTGAATGCGCAAAGCCGCCCGCATTTCGTGAATTTGTATACCTGGTCCATCGGCGCCGTGGCGCGCGTCACGCATTTGCCGCTGGTTTGGGTGAGTCATCTCTTCCGCCTGCTTTTTGCGGCGCTGGCTATTATCTGGTTTTACCGGCTCTGTTGCCATTTCACCGAAGAACGGCGAACGCGTTATATGGCGGTTTTGTTCGCTGCCTTTTCCACCGGAGTGGGATTTCTGCTGCCGCTTTTTCCCGGGCTCATTCTGGTGGATCGGCCCGATATGGCCAGTTTTCCCATGATGCCGGAAGCGTATATTTTTACGTCGGCCTTTATTTTTGGATTAAATATCGCAGCGCTGGCATTGCTGGTTTTGGTCTATGAACAATTATTGCGCGCTCTCGCGACGCGTTCCTGGAAGCATGTTGCCGTGGCCGCGGCAGCCGCTTTCGTTGTCGCCAATATTCACACCTATGATGCCATTCCGCTGCTGGGCGTTCTGGTGATCTGGCTGATCTGGAAAGGGGTGCGTTATAAAAGTACTTTTCCTAAAAGTACTTTTTCCCTGGGCGCTATTTCCCTGGTCATTGCAAGCGCTGTTTTGCCGGTGGTTTATCAATGGTGGGTTTTTCAAAACGACACGCAATTCCGTTTAAAAGCGGTCACTTATACGCCAGCGCCGGCGCTGCTGGAAATGTTGCTTTCCTATGGATTGGTATTGCTGCTGGCTGTTGCGGGAACGATATGGATTTGCCGAAATCGCCGCGCTACCTATCGTCCTTTTTTATTGGCAACGTGGGTAGTGGTCACTTTTGCTGCCATCTATTTGCCGCGCTGGCTGGGGCATCCGCTGTCGTTTGAGCGCAAGATGATCGAAGGCGTGCACTGGCCATTATGTCTGCTGGCGGCGATGGGATTGAGCTGGGCGTTGGGAAAGGTGAAATCGCGGCAGGTCAAAAATGGCATCGCGGGCGCGGTGCTGATTATTTGCAGCATTTCGTCGTTTCAATTTATCGGCTGGTGCCTGGGCAATGCGCAGGATAATAACAGTTCCCGCGCCAATGTGTTGATGCCGCCGCTGTATCTTTCCGCTGGCGATCAGGCGGCCATGGATTATTTGCGTGAACAGGGCAATCGCGGCAAAGCCGTGCTGTGTCTGACTTTTGCGGGTAATTACGTGCCGGGGCAATCCGGCATGACGGTATATCTGGGGCACTGGGCAGAGACGGTTGATTACAAAGAAAAGCTATCGCAAACCCTTCGTTTTATGACCGGCAAAATGCCCGCGGATGAAGCGCGGCAGTGGTTGCATCAAAATCATATCGGCTATGTGTTGATGGGAAGTTATGAAAATCAGCTCGGCGCAACGTTGCCCCTTCCTTTAGAATCGGTTTTCTCGGATGCGGGCACGGTTGTGTATGAAGTGAAATGATGCATCCGTGTTAAAAGTACTTTTTATTTCGATCCATAGTCCCGCCAGTTTTTACACAAATTTCTAAAGTGTCATTTCGACCGGAAAAATTTGTTTTGGCAAATTTTGGAGTGGAGAAATCTTGTCGTTTTATATCTGATTTAATTTCAAAGGCAAGATTTCTCCACTTCGCTCGTTCCTCGCTTCGGTCGAAATGACACGCTCGGAAACTTGTAGGTGCATGATAGCTTTAAAAAGGGAGAACTTGTGAAGTGGCATCCAGCATCCAGTCACAAAAGTACTTTTAATATTGCCATGCCGTCCCGCCTGTGTCATAAATGAAGACAGTGAATTTGATGTGGGGGATTTGGAATGATGACAGAAATGCAATTGAAAGCTGGAGCGGCGATGGTGGATATTACGCCGCAAACCAAAGTAACTTTAGCCGGAAGCCTGACGCGGCGCTATGCGGAAGGCGTGATTGATCCGCTTTATGCGAAATCCATCGTGGTGGATAATGGTCAGACCAAACTGGCGTTCGTGTTGTTGGATATCATTGCTTTTGGCCATGAAGATTGTGACGACGTGCGGCAGGGCATCGCGCAGGCGTTGCAAATTCCGGTGGCGCATGTTTGTGTGAGTTGCACGCACACCCATACCGGACCGGGCGTCAAGGAAGGATTTGAAACGCCGCGCGAAGGCGCATTTTTGGATTGGGCCAAGCCGCGCATGATCGATGCCGCAGTGCAGGCGGCTCAATCCGCCGTGCCCGCGCAAGTTGCCTGGGGCATTGGTGAGGAAGCGCGCCCGCAATATAATCGGCGTTTTCATATGCGCGATGGTTCGGTGCGATTTAATCCCGGCGATCCGAAAAATGCCCTGCGGCCGGCCGGTCCGACCGATCCCACCTTGCCGCTTTTGTTATTGCGCCGCCGCGACGACGGCAAGCCGATTGCCGTGCTGGCCAATTATTCGTTGCATTATATTGGCGATCATAATTCCCGCATGGTTTGCGCGGATTATTTCGGCGAATTCTCGCGCCTGGCCAGGGAACGTTTCGGGGAAGATTGCGTGGCCATGCTGACGCATGGCGCGAGCGGTGATATCAACAATTCCAATCACCAAAAGAAGCCGGAGCCGTGGTATCCGGCGAAAATGGAACCACGCGAAAAGAGCGGCATCATTGCCGGATGGCTGCTTGATCAGGTGCAGCAAGTGTGGGAAAAGGCCGATTGGAATGATGCTGCGGTGTTGGCTGCGACGCAGGATATCTATGATTTGAAAGTGCGCAAAATCAGCGGCGACGCCATCGAAGAAGCCCGGCGCGAAGAAAAAGACGAATCGCTCAGCGTCATAGAACGCCATTATGCCACCGAGCGTTTGGCGCTATTGCAATTTCCGGATACCTTGCCGCAGGTGGTTTCCAGTCTGCGCGTGGGCGATTGGGCGGCATCCACGCTGACCGGCGAAATCTTCTGTCAGTTTGGTTTGGATGTGAAATATGCCTCGCCCTTTCCCGTGACCGCGCTGATCGAACTGGCCAATGGCTATGGCGGTTATACGCCAACGCGCTATTCGTATGCGCTGGGAGCCTACGAAACCTGGCTATGCCGCAGCGCTTTTGCCGCTCCGGGAAGCGGCGAAGAAATGGTGGCCATCGCCGCGCGGCAGTTGCATGATTTGTGGCTGGAAAATGACCAGGCACAAATAGCGGCTGCCCGCAAACGAAGTTTGTATCCGAAGTGGTAAAATATACAGAGTGTTTTTGTATTTGCTTGAACTGAAATTTGCCAGTACAAAAGTACTTTTACAGGAGGATGTGAAATGGCTACTGTGACAGTAAGGTTGAACTCTGCGTTGGAAGAGAAGTTGTCGCGTCTGGCTGATGGCACCAGTCAGAGCCCTTCACGCCTGGCAATCGAGGCAATCCAGACTTATGTGGATCATCAGCTAAAGATCATTGATGGCATTAACTGCGGCCTTGAAGATATGAAACAAGGATCCGTTGTTCCGCATGACCTCGCCATGGATGAAATTGATGCGTTGATCGATTGACCTAAAGAATTGACCTAACGATTAGACACTTAATGGACAGACCTTTTTGAGGGGAAATAAAAGTACTTTTAGGACAAATTCATTCTAAAAGTACTTTTATTTTATCCATTTACCGTTCCCGTTTATTAGCCGCTAAGATTTTTTTGCGGATGCGGATGTTTTCGGGCGTCACTTCGAGCAATTCATCATCATTGATCCATTCCAGCGCGGCTTCCAGCGAAAGCAAGCGCGGCGGCACCAGGCGCACAGCGATATCGGACGTGGATGAACGAATGTTAGTGAGATGTTTTTCCTTGCAGATATTGACGTTCATATCTTTTTCGCGGGCATTTTCGCCCACTACCATTCCCTCGTAAACAGTGGGGCCGGGTTCCAGAAACAGGGTGCCGCGTTCCTGAATATTGGCGATGGCATATGGCGTGGCGGTGCCGGAACGATCTGCCACCAGTGCGCCGGTGGGACGTTGAGCGATGGGGCCGATCCACGGCGCGAAATGCGAAAACAGCGTATTCAATAAACCGGTGCCTTTGGTATCGGTGAGGAATTGAGATCGAAAACCGATGAGACCGCGCGAGGGAATTTCAAATTCCAGACGCGCGCGTCCGCCGCCATGATTATTCATTTTCATCATGGTGCCCTTGCGGCGGCCCAACGCTTCAGTGATTACGCCAATGTAAATTTCCGGGCAATCCACAAACACCCGTTCGATGGGTTCAAGGCGTTTGCCATCTTCCATCTTGGTGACCACTTCGGGACGGGAAACCTGCAATTCGTAGCCTTCGCGGCGCATCGTTTCGATGAGGATGGAAAGCTGCAATTCGCCGCGCCCCGCCACCCGGAAGGTATCGGGATTATCGGTCATCTCGAGGCGGATTGAAACGTTGGAGAGAATTTCTTTTTCCAGCCGCGCACGCAATTGGCGCGATGTCACGAATTTGCCTTCACGTCCCGACATGGGGCTGGAATTGGCAGAAAAGTGCATGCTGATAGTGGGTTCATCCACCACGATGGGCGGCAAAGCCTGCGGGTTTTCCGCGTCCGCGATGGTTTCGCCGATATTGCTTTCGATGCCGGCCACCGCCACGATGTCGCCCGCTCCGGCGCTTTCCACGGGAACGCGTTTGAGACCCTCAAAGACAAATAGTCCGCTGATTTTAAACCGTTCATTGCTGCCGTCGTGACGGCAAAGGGCCACTTCCTGGCCGTTGGTGATGGTGCCGCTGAAAATGCGCCCGATGGCCATGCGGCCCATGTAATCGTTATAGTCGATATTGGAAATTAAAACCTGTAACGATTCGCTATTGGAAACCTTGGGCGGCGGCACCGTTTCCAGAATTGTTTCGAACAAGGGTTGCAAATCTTCGCTGGAATCTTCGAGCGAACGTTTGGCAATTCCTTCACGCCCGATGGCGTAAATCACCGGGAATTCCAGTTGTTCTTCATCAGCATCCAAATCAATGAACAGGCTGTAAATTTCATCCAGCACCGCGCCGGAACGCGCGTCGTCGCGGTCGATTTTGTTGATCACGATGATGGGTTCGAGGCCAGCTTCCAGAGCTTTTGACAACACGAAACGGGTTTGCGGCAAAACGCCTTCCGCGGCATCCACCAGCAATAAAATGCCATCGGCCATTTTGAGCACGCGTTCCACTTCGCCGCCAAAATCGCTGTGGCCGGGTGTGTCGATGATATTGATCTTATATTCGCTGCCTTCAAATTCCCAGCGCAACGCGGCATTTTTCGCCATGATGGTGATGCCGCGCTCGCGCTCCAAATCCATGTTGTCCATGACGCGCTCGCGCACGTCCTGATTCGCCCTGAAGGTATGCGCCTGCCGCAGCATCGTGTCCACCAATGTCGTTTTGCCGTGATCCACGTGCGCCACAATGGCCAAATTACGGATATCTTTCCGTTCCGTTAAGTGTGTATGTTCGCTCATAAGCCGAAACAGTATATAACAGTGATGGGGTTGTGTATATAATGATGCATTCGGGTGTAAAAGTACTTTTAGATGAGATCGTATTTTGAAAGGGTGAATCGACTATTTATCCCTGTTATCAATTTGCGAAAATTAAATGTTTGAAATTCTGCGAAAGGGGGTATAATTAAAATTGTCCCGGGACGATTTCAGGAAGGGTTCAAGCAATGAAAAATGCACGCGCCATTAATAGCAAGGCAAAAATGCCGCAAGCCAAGTATTTGCAGTTGGCCGATGTTCTGCGCCAGTTGATTCAGCAAGGCAAATTATCTCCCGGTCAGCCCTTGCCGCCTTATCTCGAAATTAAAGAACGTTATGGCGTGTCCAAAAGCACGGTGGAGAAAACCTATCAAACGCTGGAGGCGGAGGGTCTGATCTGGCGCAAGACGGGGAGTGGCGTTTATGTGCGCGGGTTACATTCCAGCGCTCCTACCGGACTGGTGGGCTTTGTGGATGCCAGTCCAAGTTTTAACCGGCATTTTCAATTTTATCTGCGCTTTGTGGATGGATTGCGGGAACAGGCGGAAAAGCAAAATCAGTGTTTGGTCATCATCGATGATCCGGCCCGTTTTACACGCTGGCGCGAGCTGGATGGATTGGTGCTCAACGAACAGTACTTTTCTCATCGCTCGCCGGAGCGGAGTTGGGACGATATCCGGCGATTCATCCCTGCCACATTGCCCACTGTGAATACATTCGCTCAACTTCCCGGGCTGGATAATGTCGTTGTAGATGAAGCGGACGGCATCCGGCAACTTGTCAAGCATCTGGCAGAGCAGGGGCATCAGCGCATCGGTTATATGGGCCGCATGCATCAGCCGGTTTTTGCGGGGCATTCGCAGGTGCAAAACAGATATCAGGCATATTTGAACGCGGTGCATGAATTTGGTTTGACGGAGGATGATACTTTCGTCTATTCGCCGCCGGTGGAATATTTTCGTGATTATCCGGCTTATGGATATCATGGCATGAAGCAATGGTTGCAAGAGGGCTGGCGGGATTTGCGTTGCACGGCGCTGCTGGCGCACAATGACCGCGCCGCTGCCGGCATGATTGATGCCCTGCGCGAAGCCGGCTTCAAAGTGCCGCAGGAGGTGAGCATTGTGGGATTTGATGGCACCGAGATTTTTCAGTTGGCAGCCTATGGATTGACCACGGCAAAAATCCCTGTGTATGAGGTGGCGGTGCAGGCGCTAAAAGTACTTTTAGCGCGGTCTCGGAAAAGGTCTGAACGCCAGCGCCAGATCACTTTGCCGGTAGAACTTCATATCGGCGAGAGCAGCGCCGCCTGTAAGCAGTCAGTAGCCAATGTCGCATAGTGGCAAAACGGCATAAAAGTACTTTTAGGAGAAGATGATGTATCGTCATTGCATGAATCGCAAAAAAACGTCGGCGGTGGGGTTTACTCTGATCGAATTACTTGTAGTCATAGCGATTATAAGTGTGCTCGCGGCCATTCTATTTCCAGTGTTCGCCAGAGCGCGCGATAATGCGCGCCGTGCCGGATGCATGAGCAACATGAAACAAATCGCCCTGGGGGTGATGATGTATGTTCAGGACTACGATGAACGTTATCCTACCGCGCCCGATAACAGCGGTGTCAGTAACTATGCCAGTGCATCGCTTGCTCCGGGAGTGAGCTGGATTAAAGACGTGCATCCCTATATCAAAAACTGGCAGATTTTCCGCTGCACTTCCGGTGTGGATTATACCGGCGCGGGAGCTCCCACTGGAAATAGCGATTCTAATTATGCCGCCAATGGCGTGGTTTTTCGTTCGACGGGACTGGCGATGGCGGCCATTCCCAATCCTTCTGAAATTGTCATTCTCCAGGAATCGCCCACCGCTTACTGGTATGCCAGCATGCGTCCGTTCTGGAATGTCTATGCGCCGAGCACGACCAATCCCACTTATACCGGTTGGAACTACGGCAGTTTTAATCACATTCATTTTGACGGCGGCAATCAGGTTTTTGCCGACGGTCATGTCAAATGGCGCAAACAATCTGCGGTTTGTTCCGCTGATTATGGGTTGTTGACGGGGTCTTCCAGTGGAGCCAATAGCTGTGGAATGGTGGCGCTTGGTACCAAGGGCTATGCACAATTTTAATCGGCGTTGTTGCATGAATAGAGTCACGAATGCGTTGATTAGGTTAATCTTAAGTCAGCAAACAATAAGGACCTAAAGGATGCTCAATGAAGAAATCATCACAGCAACGCATCCGCAACTGGAG
>Ga0182738_1000229_pt1 | contig 86203 bp, 84 predicted proteins | sample eDN5th30CBELigMG_FD_128876 | JGI IMG/M metagenome (GOLD analysis project Ga0182738, IMG submission 128876) | Enriched Miracle-Growth compost microbial communities from Emeryville, California, USA - eDNA 5th pass 30_C BE-Lig MG (version 2)... ... | reverse complement strand
TCATGCATCTTTCGACGCACAACTGGATGCGGGCAGAGCCGCTCGAAGTCACGCTCAAGCGCATCAAGAAGTTCGGCTACGAATCGATCGAGATTTCCGGCGAGCCCGAGCAGTACAAGACCAAGGAGACGCGTGCGCTTCTGAAGGAATACGGCATCCGCTGCTGGGGCGCGGTGACGCTGATGCTGGGCGAGCGTAACCTCGCCGCCCGGGACCAGGGCCAGCGCGAACGTTCGGTCCAGTACGTCAAGGACGTGCTGACCATGGTCAGCGAACTCGACGGCGAGATCATCACGCTGGTGCCGGCGACCGTCGGCAAAGTGGTGCCGGACGGCACCGAGGAGGAGGAGTGGAAGTGGGTGGTCGACGCCACGCGCGAATGCTTCACCCACGCCAAGAAGGTCGGCGTCAGGATCGCCGTCGAACCGCTCAACCGGTTCGAGACCTATCTGTTCAACCGCGGCGAGCAGGCGATGGCGCTGGCCGATGCCGTCTCGCCGGAATGCGGCATCTGCCTCGACGCCTACCACATCCACATGGAGGAGTTCGACGTTACCGAGGCCATCCGCAAGGCCGGCAAGCGGCTGTTCGACTTCCACGTCGCCGACAACAACCGCTTCGCCGCCGGCATCGGCACCATCGACTGGAAGAAGATCGTCGGCACGCTGAAGGAGATCGGCTACGACGGCGCGCTGACCAACGAGTTCGTCGCTCCGGTCGACCGCACGCCGGCCAACCGTTATCCGGAAATGGTCGAGCGCAACCCGGTCGACATCTCGCCCGAACAGCTGAAGTTCATCCAGGACCATGGCTCCAGCCTGCTGACGGAGACGTTCTACACCGACCAGATGCGCATCACGGCGGAGACGATCCTGCCGCTGATCGGCAAGACGATGCCGGCCTGACAAGGCCCGCCGTCCGGCCATTCCCAGGCTCCATCCCGCCAGAGGTTCGAGACGACGATCATGCGCATCAAGACGGTCCAAGCCTGGTGGGTCCGCATCCCGATCGAAGCCGCGCGGCAGCACCGCAGCGACTTCGGCCAGGTGACGACCTTCGACGCCGCCATCCTGCGCATCGAGACCGACGACGGGCTGGTCGGCTGGGGCGAGGGCAAGAACGCGGCCGGCAGCGCCGGCAGCTATGGCGCGCTCGTCCACATGCTCAACCATGAGGTCGGGCCGCAGCTTGTCGGCCGCGATCCGGCCGACATCGCGATCATCTGGGAGATGCTCTACAACGGTTCGCGCCACCAGATGGCTGCCGCCGAGGGCCATGCCATGCCGCAACTGGCGCGGCGGGGCCTGAGCGTCGCCGCCATCAGCGCCGTCGACATCGCCCTGTGGGATATTCTGGGCAAGTCGCTCGGCCAGCCGGTCTGGCGGCTTCTCGGCGGGCGCAAGGCCGACCGGCTGCCGGCCTATGCCTCCGGTGGCTGGGCCGACGCAGCAGGGGTGGGTGAACAGCTCCGCTCCTATATCGACAAGGGCGGCTTCAAGGCGGTGAAGATGCGCGTCGGCGCCATGGACGGCGCCGCGCATATCTCGGCAGGGCGCGTCAAGGCGGCGCGGCAGGCCCTCGGCCCCGCTGTCGACCTGATGGTCGACGCCCACGGCACCTATACGGTGGCGGAAGCCAAACGCTTCATCCATCTCGTCGCCGACCAGGACCTCGCCTGGTTCGAGGAACCGGTGATCGCCGATGACAAGCCGGGGCTGGCCGAATTGCGCGCCGGCAGTCCGGTGCCGATCGCGACCGGCGAGAGTGAGGCGACGCGCTACGCCTTCCGCGACCTTGCCGTGATGAAGGCCGCCGATATCTTCCAGCCGGATCCGGGCTTTTGCGGCGGCATCACGGAGGCGATGCGCATCGGCGCGCTGGCCAGCGCCTTCAACCTGCGCTTCGCACCGCATCTGTGGGCGGGTGCGCCGTGCTTCTTCGCCGGCCTGCATGTCTGCGCGGCCTCGCCAGCCTCCTTTATCGTGGAGTATTCGCTGGGCGCCAATCCGATGATCCACGATCTTGTCGAAGAGACTGTCGAAGCGAAGGACGGTATGATAGCGATCCCGGCATCGCCGGGGCTTGGCTTCACCGTCTCCGAGCGTTTTCTGGAGGCGCACGCGCAACGCTGTTGAGATGAAAGAGAAAAACCTTCTCGCCGAACTGGCGGCCTACCTTTTCGCCCATTGCGACAGCGAGAGCGGCCGCACGCCCTCCGAACGGGAACTGGCCGAGCACTTTTCGGTGAGCCGCGGTCAGATCCGCGAGGCGCTGGCCATCCTGGAAGCGATGCGCATCGTCGAGCGACGAGCCAAGTCCGGCATCTATATCGACACAAAGCAGGCCAGCGTCGAAGCGATGGCGCTGTTCGCGCGCGCCGGCCTACCGCTCGATCCGGTGCAGATCTACGAAACGGTGGAACTGAGGAAGATCCACGAGATCAAGGCGGCCGAACTCGCCTGCGTGCGCGCGACGGAGGAGAATTTCGAGCGGCTGCGCGAAATCCTCAAGGAATCCGAGGAGCAGCTAGACGCCGGCCGCGGACTGGCGAAACAGGACCGTGACTTCCATCTGGAGATCGTGCGCGCGACCAAGAACAGCGTCTTCCATCGTGTCTGCTCGGTCTATTACGTCATGGGCGAGAAGCGCCTGCCGGTCTATTTCAACGACCCGGAACGCGGCCGCAAATCGCATGCCGAGCATATCCAAATCTACGAGGCGCTGCTGAGGCGCGACGGTAACCTGGCGCAGGCGCTGATGAGCGCGCATCTGCAAGGCGCCGAAAGCTACTGGAAGGGGCTGATCGGCGGCGCGGGCGTGCCGGGCGAGCCGGCGCTGGAACGGGCTTAGCCTCCGATGCCGAAAATCTATTCCACCCACCCGCTGCATCCGCGTGCGTCAGAGATGCTCGCCGGTGCGGGCGAACTGGCGATCGCCTCGGCGCTCGACGGCGTCACATTGGCGCGCGAAGCGGCGGACGCCGACATCGTCATCGTGCGGGCGCCGCTGCCGGAAGCCCTGTTTGCCGGTGCCGGGCGGCTCAAGGCGGCGATCCGCCACGGCGCCGGGCTCGACATGATCCCGATGGAGGCTGCGACCGCTGCCGGCGTGCTGGTGGCGAACGTGCCGGCCGTCAATGCGCGCTCCGTCGCCGAGCATGTCATCTTCGCAGCACTGGCGCTTCTGCGGCGCTTCCGCATGATGGACCGCGACCTGCGCCGGGACGGCTGGCTGGCGGGCCGCGCGCATGCAGACCTCAACCACGAGCTGGCGGGCCGCACCATCGGCATCGTCGGCCTCGGCGCGGTGGGCCAAGAGGTCGGCCGCATCGCCGCGCACGGCTTCGGTCTCAGCGTCCTGGCGACGACGCGCAGCGCGCGTGCCGCACCGGAGGGCGTACGCTTCGTGTCGATCGACGAATTGGTTGCCGAGAGCGATGTCTTGGTGCTCTGCTGTCCGCTGACGCCGGAAACGCGGGGTTTGATCAGCGCGGAACGCATTACACGCATGAAGCGTGGCGCGCTGCTGATCAACGTATCGCGCGGCCCGGTGGTGGACGATGCGGCGCTGATTGCGGCACTGCGCGAGGGCCGCCTCGGCGGTGCGGCGCTGGACGTCTTTTCGACCCAGCCGCTGCCGCCGGACCATCCCTATTTCTCGCTCGACAACGTCATTGTCACCCCGCACATGGCCGGTATCACCGAGGAATCGATGATGCGCATGGGAACGGGGGCGGCGGGCGAGGCGCTGCGCGTGCTTGCCGGCGAGCTTCCGGTCAACCTGCGCAACCCCGCAGTCGTCGAACGCTATCGGCAGCGGTTTCCGGTCGCCGGCTGACGGCGGGTTTTCGCCGCAATCGCAAGCCAGGGCTGTGCCATGGTGACTCTCAAGCTCCTGGCCGCCGTGCCGGTCTTTCTTGCCGCCGGTTCGGCCTATGCTGCTCCCGGCCTCTACGTCTACTGCAACAACAACGGGTTGCGTTGCGTGAAGACACCTTGTCCGTCGAACAACGCGCTCGACCTCAAGACCGGCGCGATCATCAAGGGCGTGTCTATCGACACCAAGCGACTGCCTGAAAAGGACCGGCCGGCCGACCTGCTTTATGCCGGAAGGTTGGTGTTGCGCGGCTCCGTAGAGCGGCGGACGGTGAGCTATACTGGTAAGGCTTACGAATTGCCGTATCTGGTCGCCACGGCGATCGAGCGAAAGGCGACGGCTGGCGAGACGGCACGCTGCAAGGCGCGCTAGGCGGCCAGAAGCTTCTCAACGGCAGAAGCGATCGTCAGCAGCCGCCGATCATGACCGTTGCGCGCCACCAGCATCAATCCTGCTGGCAACCGGGTCCCCGGCATCGGCAGCGTGATCGCGCACAGGTCGAACTGGTTGGCGACCTGCGTGTTTCTCAAGAGCAGGCCTTCGGTATGGTCGCGCAGCCTTTCGTCGGCCGCCATGGCGGCCATCGGCACTGCGAAAAGCGGTACGGTCGGCAGCATGAGCACATCGAGGCCGGCAAGGCGCTCGTCCATGGCGGCCGCCAGTTCGGCGCGCCGGCGCAGGGCGCGGATGTAGAAAGGCGTCGGCACGGTGGCAGCGCGCGCCAGCGGTTCCGCCATATGCGGATCCACCGGTACGCTAGCACCCGCCGCCAGCCAGTCGGCATGAATTTCAGCACCCTCCAGTGCCGCAAGTGAGCCGTGCTTGCGCACCGCCTTCATCTCGGCCAGCAGGTCGTCGATGCCGAAATCGGCGATATGCGATCCTGTAAGTCCAAGCTTACTTATTATATCTTCAAAGGCGGCAGCGATTTCGTCCTCGGTACCGTCGAAAAGCGTTCCGCGCTGGATGCCGATGCGCAAGCCGGAGAGGGACAGCGCCGGCAGGGGCGTCCATTCCTCGCCGGCCATGACGGCGTCTGCAGCTGCGCACTCGGCCACGCTGCGGGCAAGCGGACCGACCGAATCCAGCGTCGGCGACAGCGGAAAGGCGCCGGAAAGCGGCACGCGCCGCGCCGTCGGCTTGAAACCGACGACACCGTTCAGGGCCGCCGGAATGCGCACCGAACCGCCGGTATCGGAGCCGATGGCAATGTCGCAGGTGCCTTCGGCGGCCGACACGCCGGCACCCGACGACGAACCGCCGGGAATGAGGCTGGCGTCTGCGGCATTGCCGGGCGTGCCAGTGTGCGGATTGTCGCCGACAGCGGTGAAGGCAAATTCGGTCATCGCTGTCTTACCGATGATGACGGCGCCGGCGCGCCGCAGACGCGTCACGGCCGCCGCATCGGCGGTGGCGGGCGGAGCGGTGCGCCGCAGCACGGAACCGGCCAGCGTCGGTTCGCCGGCGACGTCGAACAGGTCCTTGATCGAGACGATCATGCCGTCCAGCGGCCCCAACGAGATGCCGGCCTTGCCGCGCGCGTCGGCGGCATCGGCCGCCGCGCGGGCGGCTTCGACATAGAGCCTGGTGAAGACGCTCTCGTCGCCGGCACGCGCTTGCAGACGCTGCAGAATGGTTTCGAGACGATCGCGGAACGATGGCAAGGCTATTCTCCGGATTTCAGGCGGACTCTATAGCAGGGCTGCCGGGGCGCGGCATCCCCGTTGGACTGGCCGGCCCATCGATCCGAAGGACTATCCGTCCTGTCCGAAGGCTTCCACCGCGTCCGGCCGGCTCAGGCTTTGCAGCGCGGCCACCGGCTTGCCATCGATGCGGGCCATGACGGCGCGCGCCAGTTCCGAGCCGGCCAGCCGCACATCCTCGTTGACGACGTGGATCTGCGGGCGCAGCAGGTGCAGCAGCCGCGAGGCCTGCTTGGAAACGATGTCGATGTCGGCGCCGAGGCGAAAGCCGGCGTCCTCGATGCCGGCGACCAGCGCGAAGGTGGCCGCACCCGCGCCGCTGACGATGCCGTCCGGCCGCACCTTGCGGCGCATCAGTTCGGCCGTGCGGACGCGGATCGCCTCGATCGAATGGTCGACTGTGACGCCGGTCAGCGGCACCTCCGTCAGGCCGTGCTCGGCCAGCGCCTCGGCGAAGCCGTCGCGCATGTGGTGGAAGTAGCTGAGGTTGGCCGGGGGCGCCAGAAGCGCCAGCCTGCGGCGGCCGAGCGCCGCCAATCTTTCCACAGCCTGTGCGGCGAAAGCGGTGTTGTCGAAGTCGTGATAGGGGTGCTCGATGCCTATGGCGGTGCGGCCGTGGGTGGCGAAGGGAAAGCCGCGCTCGGTCATGTAGCGCACGCGCTTGTCGTCCGGTTCGGTGCGCGAGATGATGATGCCGTCGGCGGACGCCGTCTCGACCACGTAGCGGACCGGCTCCAGCGGGTCGTTGTTGCGCGAATAGGGCGTGACAATGAGGTGATAGGGCGTGGGCGCCAGCGCCTCCGAGATGCCGTAGATCATGTCGGAGACGAAGCCGCCGATCTGTTCCTCGGTGTCGAGCACCAGCGAGATGACGTTGGTCTTGCCGGTGCGCAGGCGCACGCCGGCGCGGTTCGGGCGATAGCCGATCTGGCGGGCGACGAGCTGCACGCGCTTGCGGGTCTCGGCGCCGATCTCCGGCGCATCCTTCAGCGCGCGCGAAACGGTGGTGACGCCGAGCCCGGTCATGAAGGCGAGCGTCTTCAGCGTCGGCCGGCCGGCGGTCTCCGTCTCGTCCGTTTCGCTGGTGTGGTCGTCCTGATCCATCGCTTCCGCCCTGCAAGGCGCATAGCAGCCCCATCGCCGCTTCGCAATTGTCGTGGCGATGAATAGCCATGTTTATTATGAAACGTTGCAGGTATGCAATCACTTCGCTTCGGATTTCTCTAGAGGTGAAAGAAAACAACGCTTTGCTGGCGGTTTGGAAAAGCGATGTCCAACCATTCCGACGAAAGGGTTGCGCCGGGTGGCTTTTTGCCGTATCAAAAATCTGTAACGTTTCAGATTCTGGGAGGAAAGCGAAATGCGATACAGAAGCGTCACCGCCATGCTTGCGGCGAGCGCCGCCGCCCTTGCCTTCGCCGGCAGCGCGGGTGCGACGGACCTGGAGGTGACCCACTGGTGGACCTCGGGCGGCGAGGCGGCTGCCGTCGCCGAACTCGCCAAGGCCTTCGACGCCACCGGCAACCACTGGGTGGATGGCGCCATCGCAGGCTCCGGCGACACGGCGCGGCCGATCATGGTCAGCCGCATCACCGGCGGCGATCCGATGGGGGCGACGCAGTTCAACCATGGTCGCCAGGCGGAGGAACTGGTCGAGGCCGGATTGATGCGCAACCTCGACGACATCGCGGCGAAGGAGAACTGGAAGGGCGTCATCAACCCGCCGTCGCTGCTTGAGGGCTGCATGCTTGACGGCCATGTCTATTGCGTGCCGGTCAACATCCATGCCTGGCAGTGGCTGTGGCTGTCCAACAAGGCCTTCGCCGATGCCGGCGTGTCGGTTCCGACCAACTGGGACGAGTTCGTCGCCGCCGCACCCGCGCTTGAGAAGGCCGGCATCACGCCGCTCGCCATAGGCAAGCAGGGCTGGCAGGAGGGCGGCCTGTTCAACAACCTTCTTCTCGCGATCGGCGGCAAGGACCTCTACCTGAAGATCTACCAGGACAAAGACGCGGAAGCCGCCGGCGGGGCGGAGATGGCGAAGGTCTTCAAGGCCGCCGACGACGCCCGCAAGATGGCCAAGAACTCCAATGTCCAGGACTGGAACCAGGCCACCAACCTGGTCATCACCGGCAAGGCCGGTGGTCAGTCGATGGGCGACTGGGCGCAGGGTGAATTCCAGGTGGCGGGGCAGGTGGCCGGCAAGGACTACAGCTGCCTCGTCGGGCTCGGCATGCCGAATGCCTATATCACCACCGGCGGCGACAGTTTCTATTTCCCCAAGCTGGCCGACGAGGAAAAGTCCAAAGCGCAGGAAGAACTGGCTTCGGTCATGCTGTCTCCGAAGACGCAGGTGGCCTTCAACCTCAAGAAGGGGTCGATGCCGGTGCGCGGCGACGTGGACCTCACCACCGCTAACGACTGCATGAAGAAGGGCCTCGAGGTGCTGAAGGCCGGCAACGTTATCAAGAGCACGGATGAGCTGATCAGCCCCGATACCAACACGCAATTCAACGACCTGATGGCGGAATTCTTCGCCAAGCAGGACATGAGCGTTGAGGACGCGCAGAAGCGCTTCGCCGACATCATCGGCTCGGCCGACTAGTCCGGTGCCAGGAAGCCGGCCCGGCTCCGCACAGCGGAACCGGGCCACCCCTGTTACGCAACGAAGACAGCGATGCGCAGCCAGAGCGAACGCCCTTACCCTCTCTTTCGCAATCTCAACGCGAAGATCGCCTCGATCCCGATGGTGCTGACCGCGCTCGTCGTGTTCGTCGGCGGCACGGCCTGGACTGTCCTCTATTCCTTCACCAACTCCAAGCTTCTGCCGCGCTGGAAGTTCGTCGGCCTTGACCAGTACGAGCGGCTTTGGTCGACGCCGCGCTGGCTGGTTTCGATCGAGAATCTGTTCATCTACGGTGCGCTGTCGCTGATCTTTTCCTTCGTTATCGGCTTCCTGCTGGCGGCGATGCTCGACCGCAAGATCCGCTTCGAGGACACGTTCCGAACCATCTTCCTCTATCCCTTCGCACTCTCCTTCATCGTCACCGGCCTGGTCTGGCAGTGGCTGCTCAATCCCGATTTCGGCGTACAGCACGTGGTGCGCTCGCTGGGTTGGGAAAGCTTCACCTTCAACCCGCTCTACGACCGCGAATTGGTCATTTACGGCATCCTGATCGCGGCGCTCTGGCAGGGCACGGGGCTGATCATGTGCCTGATGCTGGCCGGGTTGCGCAGTATCGACGAGGACATCTGGAAGGCGGCGCGGGTGGACGGCATTCCGGTGTGGAAGACCTATCTGTTCATCGTCATCCCGATGCTGCGGCCGGTCTTCGTCACCACGCTGGTCATCATCGCTTCGGCCATCGTCAAGGTCTACGACCTGGTGGTCGCGCAGACCGGTGGTGGACCCGGCCATGCATCGGAAGTGCCGGCAAAGTATGTCTACGACTACATGTTCCTCGGCCAGAACCTCGGCCAGGGTTTTGCCGCCTCGACGATGATGCTGCTTTCGGTGGTCATCGTCATCGTGCCGTGGGCCTATCTGGAATTCGGACGGCGAGGGCGGCGATGAGCGAACGCGCCACGCTTGCGATGCCCGTTGCCGGCGCCGATGCAGCAGCTTCCGACCTCGCGGGGCCGCGTGGCCGCAAGCCGCGACGGACGCTGTCGCGCCGCAACATCATCCTCTACGGCACGCTGTTCGTGGTGGCGGTCTATTATCTGTTGCCGCTCTACGTGATGGTCGTAACCTCCTTGAAGGGCATGCCGGAAATCCGGCTCGGCCACATCTTCGCGCCGCCGGTCGAGATCACCTTCCAGCCGTGGGTGAAGGCGTGGGCCGAGGCCTGCACAGGTCTCAACTGCGACGGTCTCTCGCGCGGTTTCTGGAATTCTGTGCGCATCACCGTGCCGTCGGTCGTCCTGTCGATCGCCATCGCCTCGGTGAACGGCTACGCGCTGGCCAACTGGCGTTTCAAGGGCGCGGAGGTGTTCTTCACCATCCTCATCGTCGGCGCCTTCATTCCCTATCAGGTGATGCTCTATCCGATCGTCATCATCCTTCGCGAGATGGGTATCTACGGCACGCTGACGGGGCTGGTGCTGGTCCACTCGATCTTCGGCATGCCGATCCTGACGCTCCTGTTCCGCAACTATTTCGCTTCGCTGCCGGAGGAACTGTTCAAGGCCGCGCGCGTCGACGGCGCCGGCTTCTGGGGCATTTATCTGCGCATCATGCTGCCGATGTCGCTGCCGATCTTCGTCGTCGCCGTCATCATCCAGATCACCGGCATCTGGAACGACTTCCTGTTCGGCGTCGTCTACACCAAGCCCGACCTCTACCCGATGACGGTGCAGCTCAACAACATCGTCAACTCCGTACAAGGGGTGAAGGAATACAACGTCAACATGGCGGCGACGCTTTTGACCGGCCTGGTGCCGCTGCTGGTCTATTTCGTTTCGGGAAAACTGTTCGTGCGCGGCATCGCCGCCGGCGCGGTGAAGGGATGAGCGCATGAACCTGACCGTCCCCTCCAGCGCCAGCGTGTCCGTGCAGGACCTGTCGCTCGATTTCGGCGCCGTATCCGTGTTGAAAGCGCTCAACCTCGACATCGCCGAGGGTGAGTTCGTGGTGTTGCTCGGCCCCTCCGGCTGCGGCAAGTCGACGCTGCTCAACTGCATCGCCGGTCTGCTCGACATTTCCGACGGCCGCATCTTCATCAAGGGCCGGAACGTCACCTGGCAGGAGCCGGCCGAGCGCGGCATCGGCATGGTGTTCCAATCCTATGCGCTCTATCCGCAGATGACGGTGGAAAAGAACCTGTCCTTCGGCCTTCGCGTCGCGGGCACGTCGAAGGACGAGATCGCCCGCCGTATCGCGCGGGCGGCGGAAATTTTACAGATCGAGCCGCTCTTGCAGCGCAAGCCGGCCGCACTTTCCGGCGGCCAGCGCCAGCGCGTCGCCATCGGCCGGGCGCTGGTGCGCGACGTCGATGTCTTCCTGTTCGACGAGCCGCTGTCGAACCTTGACGCCAAGTTGCGCTCGGAACTGCGCGTCGAAATCAAGCTCCTGCACCGGAAGCTGAAGAACACGATGATCTACGTCACCCACGACCAGATCGAGGCGATGACACTGGCCGACCGCATCGCCGTCATGCGCGGCGGCGTCATCCAGCAGTTCGACGCGCCACCGGTCATCTACAACCGGCCGGTCAATCGTTTCGTCGCCGGTTTTCTCGGCTCGCCGGGCATGAATTTCCTGGAAGGCCGGCTGGAAGACGGGAAAGGCGGCTGGCATTTCGCGGCCGATGGCATCTCGATCCCGCTCTCCACCTACGGTTTCGAGCGGAACCCCGTGGCTGGATCGGCGGCCTTCGGCATCCGGCCGGAGCATGTCGCGCTGAACAGCGGCGAGGACTGGCCGTTCTCGATGACGGCAATGGTCGAGGTGGTCGAGCCGATGGGCTCAGATACACTGGTCTGGCTGCTCGTCGCCGGTCAAAAATTCAGCGTGCGCGTCAGCGCCGAGCGGGCTCCGGCCGCCGGCGACACCGTGACGATCGGCTTCGACCCGATGCGGGCCTCCCTGTTCGACGGCGAGGCCGGAAAGCGGATTTGAGAATTTTCCTCCCAGCAAACGGACAGAAACGATGAACTGGTCATTCCAACTCTACAGCGCCCGCAACTTCCAGCCGTGGGACGCCGTGCTGAAAATGCTCGGCGAGGCGGGCTATACCCAGGTCGAGGGCTTCGGCGGCGTCTACGACGATCCGAAGGCCTTGCGCGCCGAACTGGACAGGAACGACCTCACCATGCCGACCGGACATTTTTCCATCGAGGCGCTGGAGAATGATTTCGACGGTGTGCGCAGGATCGCCGAGGTGCTCGGCATGAAGCTGTTGATCTGCCCCTATCTCGTCGCCGAAGCACGGCCGACCGATGCCGCCGGCTGGCGCGGTTTCGCCGAGCGGCTGGCGAAGGCCGGCGAGAAGGCGAAGGCGGCCGGCTACAGCTTCGCCTGGCACAACCACGATTTCGAGTTTCAGGCGCTGCCCGGCGGCTCCGTGCCGATGGACCATATCCTGTCGGCCGCACCCGGCATCGGTTGGGAGATGGATGTCGCCTGGGTGGTGCGCGGCGGTACCGATCCGCTGCCGTGGATCGAAAGGCACGGCAAGCGGATTTCGGCGGTGCACGTCAAGGACATCGCCAGGGCTGGCGAGGGGCTGGACGAGGACGGCTGGTCCGACGTCGGCCACGGCACCATGGACTGGCCCGCTCTGTTCACGGCGCTGCGCGCGAAGACCGCTGCCGACTATTACGTCATGGAACAGGACAACCCGAACGACATCGGCCGCTTCGCGCGCCGCTCGATCGCATCGGCCAAGGCCTGGTGAGCGGAGGGGACCATGGCGAAAAGTCTCAGGATCGGCGTCATCGGCTGCGGCAACATCTCTGCTGCCTATTTCAGGCTCGCGCCGCTGTTTCGCGGCATCGAGATGCGGGCTTGCGCGGATATCAACATGGAGGCGGCGAAGGTGCGGGCGAAGGAGTTCAAGCTGCGCGCCGAGACGGTGGACGACCTGCTCAAAGCGAAGGACGTCGACATCGTCGTCAACCTGACCATTCCGGCCGTGCATTACGAAGTGTCAAAGCGCGTGCTCGACGCCGGCAAACACGTCTATTCGGAAAAGCCATTCGTGCTGTCGGTGAAGGAGGGGTTAGACCTCAAGAAGCGGGCCGGGAAAAACGGCCTGCGCATCGGCTCGGCGCCGGACACTTTCCTTGGCGGCGCGCACCAGCTCGTGCGCAACCTGATCGATACTGGCAAGGTGGGCAAGATCACCAGCGGCACCTGCTACGTCATGAGCCACGGCATGGAACACTGGCATCCCAACCCGGATTTCTTCTTCCAGCCGGGGGCAGGGCCGGTGCTCGATATCGGTCCCTACTACGTCACCGACCTGATCCAGCTGATCGGTCCGGTACGCCAGGTTGCCGCCGTCGCCACCACGCCGGCGAAGGAGCGCACGATCCTCTCCAAACCGCGCAAGGGCGAGAAGATCCCCGTCAACACGCCGACGACCATCCATGCGATCCTCCAGTTCGACAACGGAGCGGTGGTGACGCTGAACACGAGCTGGGATGTCTGGCGCCATGGCCATGCGCCGATGGAACTCTACGGCGAGGCCGGCACCGTTTTCGTGCCGGACCCGAATTTCTTCGGCGGCACGGTCAGCTACACCAAGGGCGAATCGGCGGTGAAGACGCTGCCGAAATGGGAACATCCTTTCGCCGTCGCCAACGAGAAGCATCCGCACGGCATGATGGCCAACTACCGCACCGCCGGCCTTGCCGACATGGCGCTGGCGATCATGGAAGGCCGGCCGCATCGCTGTTCGATGGAACTGGCACTGCATGCGGTCGAGGTCATGACCGGGATATTGAAATCCGGCGAGACGGGCAAATTCGTCGCCATGCAAACCACATGCGAGCGGCCCGCCGCATTGGGCGTGAAGGAGGCGAAGGCGCTGCTGGCGAAGAAGTAGCCTTGCCGTTTCATCTCAAACAGGCTGAGTTACGGGTGCGAGCGGAGCGAGCCTCGAAGGACGCACCCGTAACGTCTTCAACCGGAAATATCTCATGCCCTATGCCCCCGCCGAAGATCGCTATTCTTCCATGCTCTACAATCGCTGCGGACGCTCGGGCCTGAAGATGCCGGCAATCTCGCTCGGGCTTTGGCATAACTTTGGTGACGACACGCCGCATCGCACCAAGCAGGCGATCGTGCGCAAGGCATTCGACCTCGGCATCACCCATTTCGACCTCGCCAACAACTATGGCCCTCCGCCCGGTTCGGCCGAACGGGCATTCGGCGAGATCCTGCGCACCGATTTCGCCGGCTATCGCGACGAGCTGATCATTTCGACCAAGGCCGGCTACCAGATGTGGGCCGGCCCTTACGGCGAATGGGGCAGCCGCAAATACCTGCTTGCCAGCCTCGACCAGAGCCTCAGGCGCATGGGGCTCGACTACGTCGACATCTTCTATTCACACCGTTTCGATCCCGACACGCCGCTGGAGGAAACTTGCGGGGCGCTCGATCATGCCGTGCGCTCGGGCAAGGCGCTCTATGCCGGCATCTCCTCCTATAATTCGCAGCGCACGCGCGAGGCGGCAGACATCCTGCACCGGCTCGGCACGCCCTGTGTCATCCACCAGCCGAGCTATTCGATGCTCAACCGTTGGGTGGAGGAGGACGGGCTGCTCCACACGCTGGAAGGACTTGGCGTCGGCTCGATCGTGTTTTCGCCGCTGGCGCAGGGCATGCTGACGGATAAATACCTCGCAGGTATCCCCGAAGGCAGCAGGGCCAGCCAGGGCAAGTCGCTCAGAACCGCCTTCATCAACGAGCGGGCCATCGCCAACATCAAGGCGTTGAACGACATCGCCGGCAAGCGCGGCCAGAGCCTGGCGCAGATGGCGCTGGCCTGGGTGCTGCGCGGTGGCCACGTTACCTCGGCGCTGATCGGCGCCAGCCGACCAGATCAGGTGGAGGATTGCGTGGGCGCACTGAAAAACCTCGATTTCAGCGAGGCGGAACTGGCCGAGATCGATCGTTACGCGCGCGAGTCTGACATCAACCTGTGGGCCGCGTCCGCCGAGCGCAAGGGGCCGCCGCGGAGATAGATCGTTTCGCGGAAACGGCGAAACGATCTATCTCTTTGTTTTGGCCGCATTTGTGCGACGCCAGACGGTTCCGTCTGGCTGCAAAATGCTCTGAGCAATCAACACGGAAGCGGCGGGATTTCTCCCGCCGCCCGAAGTCTGTTGTAAAACAGCCTTACGTCTTCGGCTTCTGGGCCGTGCCGTTGCCCGGTGCCTTTTCCGGTTCGGGGGCAGGCGTCTGCATCTTGGCCACGACCCAGGACACATAGTTGCCGAGGCGAGTGTAGACGCCATAGGCGTTCTTGTGGCCGCAGGCGGCGGTGCCGTCGGCCGGGCCTTCGCCCCAGGAAACGACGCCGATCTGCTCCGGCCCATCCTTGCCGTCGACGAACAGCGGGCCGCCGCTGTCGCCGTTGCAGGCGTCGCGCTGGCCGCTGGTCGTGCCGGCGCAGATCATGTTGGCCGTCAGCGGATCGCGCATGTCGGAAGCGATGGCCACGGCCGCCGCCTCGATGCCTTTTTCCGAATAGCGCATGCGGCCGGCGAGTTGACCGAGCGCCATCCTGAGGTCGCTGGCGTAGATCTGCTTGATGCCGCTGTTGCAGGCCGCATTCGGCTCCAGGTCGAGGTCGGCGACCATCAGGTCGTTGGGAAAGGTGCCGTCCTCCATCATGCCCCAGCCGGTCACCGTGGTCTTGCCGCTATCGGGTGCGGCGGTGGCGCTGATTTTGATGATCGGCGCGTCGACGGGTTCGGCGAGCCGCAACAGGCCGATATCGTTGTCGAGCGTGTCGGTCGAATAGCTTTCGTGGACGACGACCTCGCTCACCTTGGCTCGTTTGCCTTCGGCGAGATGGGTGGCGCCGATCAGCACGGTCACCGAAGCCGGATCGATCGCTTCGCCACTGTCGGACAGGCAGTGTGCCGCCGTCAGCACCCATTGCGGGGCGATCAGGCTGCCGCCGCAGAACTGGGCATTGGGCTGCGAGTCGGCGCTTTCGTCCAGCCGCTCGCTGGTGAGGAGTGCGACCTGGAACGGATATTGTCCCTTCTCGGCCTCCTTGCCGCCGAAGACGCGGTCGGCGCCGTCGGGATTTTCGGCCTTTGCCTTCGCGCGTGCCTCGGCGACGCGCTTCATCGGCGATACCGCCGCTTCCGGTTTGGCGGCGTCGGCATATGCTGTGCCGTCGACCGCTGCCGTGGCCGCAAGCGCCAGCAGCGATGCGGCGGCGAGCGATGCAGCCCGGTCGATGCCCGCCAGATTGATGCCCATCCGATTGATGAATGTCACCTGTGTCCTCCTGAGACGGTTGTTCCCCAAGGCAGGCGGCGTGCCGCTCGCTGCGACGCGCCTCGTCGCTGGCAATCCCATGGATGTTCGTGCGTGCCCTGCCCTTGCGGACCCTATAGCCCCCCGCGGGCTACGTGGAAGTGATTTGTCGTTTCCAAAATGGGATTATTTTGGGCAGACTGCGAAGGCGCGCCGGGGGTGAAGATACGGCCGCGATAAGGGGGATCGCGGGGGCGCCGGCATTTTCGAATGCCACCACGATCTCGACAACATTGTTCTGTTCTGATCCAGCCCTTGCTGACTTTTGGGAGAGTCTCAACGTGACAAAACTGACAAAGACCATCATTGCGTCCGCGCTTGTGTCTACGGCGATGTGGGCGTTTCCTGCCATGGCGCAGCAGGCCGGCAGCGCCAATGCCGGCAACGGCGAAAGCATGCGCGACGCCGGCTCGGACGACTTCAAGCCGGGCCGGGCCAAGCCGATCGCGCCGCCGAAGCTGAGCGAGGACGAAGCCAGCCGCGCCGCGCCGCTGACCGACGAGGACACGGCGGTGAAGTCCTACGGCGTGGTCGGCAAGTCTGCCGACGGAAAGGCCATCCAGGAGGCGCCGAGCGAGGCGATCCGCAATCTCGTGATCGAGGAGATGAACGCACCGGCCGACGGGGGGCAATCCGGCGACGATGCGACATCCGGCCCTCAGAAAACCGAAGATCCCGCACTGAACGAGGGCGACGAGGCCAACCGGCAGGTGTTCGGCGACGACGACCGCGTGCAGATCAAGAACACCAAGGTCTATCCGTTCAGCGCCATCGGCTATCTGGAGGCCAAATCGCCCAAGACCGGCAACTACGGAAGCTGCTCGGCGACGCTGATCGGCCCGCGCACGGTGCTGACTGCCGCGCACTGCCTCTACAGCCATGAGGACAAGGACTGGCTGGACGAGTTCCTGTTCGTTCCGGCGCTCAACGGCAGCACCGCCGACGACGCCCCGTTCGGCGCCTTCACCTATGACAGTGCCTACATCCTGCAGGGCTTCATCGACAACTATCAGGGCTATTACGGCTCGGTCGTGCCGTGGGACCTTGGCATCGTCACGCTGAAGCAGGACGTCGGCAACAGCCTCGGCTGGCTCGGCTATTCCAACTTCGACGATCTTGGCGACTTCACCGCCAACATCGTCGGCTATCCCGGCGACAAGCCGATGGGCACGATGTGGCGCGCTACCTGCGACGTGATGGCGGAGAATGTCGGACCGGAGAATTTCGCCTACGATTGCGACACTTATCCGGGTTCCTCGGGCAGTTCGGTCTATGCCTACGACAACAAGTCCAAGCAGCGCATCATCACCGGCGTGAACATCGCCGAAAGCCCGGACGCCAACACGGCCATCCGGCTGAACGCCGTCAATATCGAGTGGATCAACAGCCTCTGGAAGTAGCCTGGAGGGCCGCCTGGTCGGCGGCCGATCCATCCTTTTCCTGGCCGGCGGCGGGATAATCCGCCGCCGGTTTCGCGTTCACCGGAAGCCGGCTTCGACACTGGACAATACCCCGCAGGGCCTCTCTTGCGCGGCGCCGAAGCGCCGATTACGCTTGTTCTTCCATGGGCATCCATTCGGGGGGACGGATGAAACAGGCAGGAATGCGGCTCCGGTCGGTGCTGGCGGCAACTGCGTGTCTGCTTTGCGTGGCCATGCCGGCGATGAGTGCCGAAGGGCCGGGAACGAGCACCGCAGGCGCGTGGGCCGAGAGGGTGCAGATCCTCTACGACGCAGAAACGCGCTCGGTGGCGCGCAGGCTGGTGCGGGTGTGGGATTTCCATCCGCAAATGAATCTCGATTTCGTCTGGGAACCGGCCGCCGGCCCGTCGCCCGATACGACTGTCGCAGCGGATGGAACCGTCACCGGCAAGGGCAAACTGGTCTGGCGCGTGCGCGGCTCCGCCAGCTACGATCCGGCGACGGTCTATTCGAGCTATTTTGGCGAGATGAAGGACGGCCGGCCCAACGGGCAAGGCCGGCTGCAAATCCGCACCGGCGAGGTGTTCGAGGGTCAATGGTCCGCCGGCGTGCTCGACGGCCAGGGTGTCCATGTCGATACCGCCGGCAATCGCTATGAAGGCGGCTTCGTCGCCGGCCTGCCGAACGGCAAGGGCCGGTTGCTGTCACGCACGGGCGAGATTTTCGAAGGCACGTTCATCAACGGCCGCAAGGACGGCAAGGGCCGGACGCGGCTTGCGGGCGGCACCGTCTATGAATCGCAATGGGCGATGGGACGCGAGGTCGGCGCCAACCGCCCCGATGTGCTGGCCGATGCGCGCGTCGGCGGCCTCATCAAGGCGCAGGCGGGCGGCGGCGACGCCGGCAAGGTCGAGATCGGCGTCGTCGTCGACGACCGCATGACGCAGCAATCTGACATGCAATACCAGCATCTCGTGCGCGACGAAGATGTCGCCATTTATCCGGTATCCGAGGAATACAACGCCGCCTGGAATGGCGACGGCACCGTCCGGGCCGGCGGCGACTATTTTCAGGGTATGGATTGGGAAAACGCGCCGGCCTTCGCCGAGGTCGGCCTGGAGACGACGGGCAAGGGGCGCGTCAAGCTCAAGGGCCTGGAGATGAAGGTCGCCTCCAGCGAGGCCTATCGCAAGCCGATGCTGTCGCTTGAAGAGCATAATGGCTGCGTCGGCTTCCGCCCCGACTTCTCCATCCTCAACAACGGCTGGGGCGAGGCCAAGGACCTCAAGGTCTCGATCCGCTTCCGGCGGATGGACGAGCAGACTTTCGAACTGGTCGGCGACCCGAGCCCGACCTATACGGTCGACGCCGGCACGTTCGCCGACGGCGTGGACGTCTCGATCAAGGACGTGCTGCAGCAGGCGGGCGTCGATACGGCGGCGCTGGAAAAGGAACGCTTTACCTGCCCCTCGCAGGATGCCTTCGCCGTCTGCCGGCGGCAGGTGCTCAACAAGGTCGATTTCGGCGAGCTCGCCGATTATGTGTACGGTTCGATGAATTTCATGAACCTGACGGGTATCGGCACGCTCGACTATTCCTGGACAGACGACTACGGCAACACGGCACAGCAGAGCGAGGCGTTCCAGCTCAATCTGACGCTGGCCTATCTGGAGACGCCGGAGGAGGCGGCCGAATGCGGCGACGGCTTTGGCGGCTCCCCGGAGGCCACGCGCTATCAGGACGTCGAGTTTCCGATCGACAAGCACGACTATGTCATTCCGATGCCGGTGCGCGGCAACCGCAACATCGAGTCCTACACGGCACGGCTGAAGATGTGGTCGTCGATGTCGTCGATCCACCGCTTTTCCATCGCGGCCAAATTCGCCGACGGCTCGGTGCGCGAGAGCAAGCCGGTGACGTTCTTCTATTTCCGCCCGAAGGAAACCCGCTTCGAGAGCAAGACGGAACCCGCTGCGTGCTATCTGCCGCGCAACATTCTCGGCTGCGGGTAGAAAGGCATGAGGACGGTCTGAAATGCCGGTTTTCCGCACTCCCGGTGCTCACGTACGAAAGTACGCTCCGCTCCGGTTCTCGAAATCCGGCATTTTCGCCTCGCGCTGACCTTTCCGCATCGGCTTCGGTAGGGCGTCAGTTGCGGCCCATGTCGAAGTAGTTCGGCAAGGGGATGAGGCGGCAAAAGACCGTGCCCTGGGCGAAGACGCGTATTTCCAGCATGGCGCCCGAAGCGCGGTCGGCACCCTGGTCGAACAGGAAGTTGCCGAGCGAATAGACTTCCACCGTATCGCCGCCGCCGAGCGATGTGAGCCTGCCGCTCGACACATGCGGATGGCCGCCAGCGACGATGGACACGCCGCGCAGCCGCATCGCATCGGCCAGCGCGACCTCGCGGGCGGAGGGCTCGGTGACGTATTCCTGGCCCCAGTGGACGAAGGCGACGGTCGGGCGTGAGGCGTCGGGCCTTACCAGCCGGTCGAGCAGGGCAGGGGAGACGAGATCCTTGAACGCCGAGCCGTTGGTGTCGATGTCGGTCAGGCCGACGACGTCGAGATCGGGAAGGGCGAGCGCCTCGCCCTGGCCGAAATGCGCGATGCCGGCGGCATCGAGCGCGGCGACGGTTTCGGCATAGCCGGACGGGCCGAGGTCAAAGGCGTGATTGTTGGCCAAGCCGACCCCGACGACGTTCAGGCGCTTCAGCATGTCGATGGTCAATTCCCGCGGCATGGCGAGCGTCATGCCGTCGATCGCCTCCGGCACGTTGGGCAGCACGACGCCTTCGAGATTGACCACCAGCGGCCGGCCGCCGGTGACGGACAGGACATCGTCGGCGATGGCGTCGGCGACGCCGTCGCGCAGCAGGACCTTCTTCATGGCGCGGCCGAAATTCACGTCGCCGGCGAAGTAGGTCAGCCTGTCCTGTGGCCGCGTCGGATTGTTGAAACCGGCGTTGAACGCGCCGAACAGCACGACCATGTAGCTGGTGGTGCGTTGCTCATGAGCTGGTGAACGCTCCTGCGAGTTCTCGTTGGCGACGACGAGAGGGCGGGCACCGAACAGCTCGGCCTGCAACCTGGTCTGGACATAGAGCGCCCCGACGGAGTCGGCGTGGTCGGGCTGGCGCAGCGCGGCGATGCCGTCAAGCGCGCCGGCCGCGAGCAGGTTGAGCGTCTGCTGGTCGAAGCGTCGGGCGTCGTGCTGCGGCAGGAAATGGGAGAAGTCGGTGGATTCGACGACAAGCGTATCACCGTCGACTATGGGCTTCAGCGTCTCGGCCAGCCTGTCCCAGTCGGCGCGCTTCGCCTTGGCCGACATCGCGACGGGCACGACCTCGGCGTCTGGAAAATAGTGGCGCAGGAAGGGCAGCAGCGCCAGAACGCCGTGTTCCTCGGAAAACAGGCAGGAAACTTCCACCATGTCGGCATGTCGCGTCAGCAGGGTGACGGCGTCGCGATCCGTCTTCACCGGGCCGAGGATGGTGTCGAAGCCATGCCGCGTGGTGGCGAATGGCTTTTTGGAACGGTGAAAGTGGTCGGGGGAAAGCAGGACGATGCGCTTGTAGGAAAAGCCGGAGGCGGCATGGATACCGAGCGCCATGAGGTCGGCCGCCAGCAGGTGGTGCGGCACGGTGATGCCGGTGAGCCGCCTGTTCGACGTCGGCGTATCGGCGACGGCAGCGATTGCCTGCCGGAACTGGCCTGCGTCATCGTAGAAAGGGCCGAAATTGCCTTTCCCTGGCGGACAGGCCGGGGTGGCGTGGGCGATCAAGGGACATAGCAGGGCAAGCAAGAGAACGATCAGCCCGGCTGCGTTCAGCCGGCTTTCGGTCATGCGTGGATTGCCGGGTTTGGGAGGGCTCACGGCTCTGCCAGCACGATGTTCTCCACCCCGCCGACATAGTAGAACGGCTTCTGCTGGGATTGGGTCAGACGCACGACTTCCTTGGAGATGTAGTCGGCCAGCCCGAACAGGGTGACGCCGCTGTCGGAGGTCCTGGCCTTGCCGCGCAGGCCTTCCAGCACGGAATAGGTGAAGACGCCGTGGCCGAGTTCCGGCAGCTCGGCGGCGGTGTTGTTGGCGGCGGTAGCCGAGAAGACGACGATGCGGGCGTCCTGCGCGTCCTTCTCCAGCCTCGGATTGAAGGCATTGGCCGCGTGGCAGGTGTCGAGCAGCATGAAGCGCATGCCCTTGGCGCGTTCGACCGATTTCTGGATATCCGACCAGTCCACCAGCGAGGAGCGTTTCCAGCGCTCGGCGTCCTGCTTGCGGCCGTCGGTGGGGATGAAATAATAATCGTCGTCGATGTTGATGCCGTGGCCGGCGACGAAGACGATGGTCGTGTCGTTCTCGCCGGGCCTGTCGAGGAAATCGGCGAGCTGGTCGTCGATCGTGTCGGAATCCGGCTCCAGCACCTCGCCGCTGCCGGCGAGCGCGGCGCTGTCGATGGTCGCGTCCTTGTTGACCAGAACCAGCGATTCCATCGAGGAAAACAGCGGCGCGCTCTTTTCCATCACCACCTTGAGGAAGCTGGTGGCGTCGTCCACCGGGTAGCGCAGGTCGCATGGGCGGCCGCCGCAGGCGTCGGTGAGGAACGGATATTTGTTGACGCCGATGACGGCGAGGTAGAGCTTGCCCTTGTTGGCCGCCTTTTCCTTCTTGCGGGCGAGCGCGGTGACCGAACGCTCGGTCAGATAGCCGAATTCGTTGGTGCCGGTGATGCGGATGGTGTTCTCGCCGTCCTCGACCGGTACTTCGACGACGGTCGTGGCGCCGCCGTCGGCTGAGCGTGCGGTGAAGGCGCCGACGTTGCGGCTGTTGGACAGGATGGAGAAATCGGCGACGTCGGCGCCGCCTTCCCCGGCGCCGGTGATCTCGACGGCGACGAAGCCGTCGCGAACGCCGGACTGATCAGCGGCGACACGCGCCTGGAACTCGGGCGGCTTGCGTTCCAGGAGTTTCTGCAACTCGCGATCGACCCCGGGCCGCAGTTCCTTGATGGCATCGTCGGCGCTGCGCAGGATGATGGCTCGCCGCACGATCTCCGGGCTCCACAGGTAGCGCTTGAGCTGGTCGCAGCGGATGTAGCGGCCTTCGCGGTCGCGTCCCTGGTTGACCTGCCAGCCGATCAGCTTGTCGCCGTCCGGCGAGGAATAATAATAGCCCTGCGGGGTCCAAGCGATCCATTCGGACCCGGCGAAGAACATCGAGACGATCAGCTTGCGGGTCTTGAGGTTCCACAGCCGCAGCGTCTGGTCGGCGCTGCCGGTGGCCAGCAGGCCGGCCTTCTCCGCCGCGGCCATGGCATGGATCTCGCCAGTATGGCCGGTGAACTCGCCCGACACGCGCGCCGTCTCCGTGCGGTATTCGAGCAGCGTGCCGTCCGTGCCGCCGGTGATCAGGCCGAGGCCGTCGCGGATCAGCGTGAAGGCGGCATGCGCATAGCCGTTCTGGGGCGTGTTCTCGATCGGGTGGGGTGGCTTGCCGCCGTTGCCGATCTCCAGCACGGCGTTTTCCAGCCCTTCCTTGCCGCCGGGCTTCGCCGTCAGCGACCACTGGCCGACGGTCGTTTGCGCGCGCAGGAAGCCCTCCTGCCGATCCACCGGCATGGGGCTGTCGAAGAATCGATCGGCATTCGGTAGCGCCAGGGCCGCAGTCAGGGTGCCGAGTTCGGCAGGGCAGGCGACCTTGTCGGGGCAGGGATTGGCATTGCCCCATGCCACCGTATCGCCCGCCGCGTCGAGGCCGACCGCCGTCACCGGCTGTCCCTTGCCTTGCAGCACCGCCTTCTGCTCGCCGGTCGCCGGGTCCCAGATCTGAATCGAATGGCGGGTGCCGCCGGCGGTTGCCACCAGCGAGCCATCGGCATTGGCGGTGCTGGCGAAGACGGTGCCGTCATGGCCGGCATAGGTCAGCACCTGTTCGCCGTTCTCCACGTTCCAGACGACGGAGCGGTTCCTGTCGGCGCAGCGGTAGCCGCAGGAGGCGACGAGCCGCGTTCCCCTGGCGGCGAACGTCAGCGAGCCGATGAAGAAATCCTGCTTCGGCATGGCGCGGGCAAGCGTGCCGTCCGCCGCGCGCCAGACCTGCACCGTGCCGTCGGCCGAACCGGTGGCGAACTGTGTGCCGTCCTGCGAGACGGCGAGCGCCATCACCGGCGTGTCGCGCAACGGTTCGGCCTCGTCGGCAAGGGCGATTTCCTCACCGTCCTCGAGGTTCCACAGGCGGATGCCGTTGTCGGTCGTTGACGCTGCCAGCCGCGTTCCGCCGGCAGCGAAGGCCAGCTTGTCGAGATGCCAGGAATCGGCGTCGAGCGTCCTGTCCTCGGCCCAGCCGCTTGCGGCTGCGTCGTCGCGCCGCCACAGATAGACCATGCCGTCGGCACCGCCGGCCGCCAGCCTCTGGCCGTCAGGGGAGAAGGCCAAGTCGTAAATTTCGTATTGCGGACCTTTCAGGATCGCAGCCATGCGCCCGGTCGAGAAATCGAACAGGCGCACGTCGCCGTAGGGCGGCTTGTCGCCGATACCGGCGCCGAAATAGCCGCCGGCGGCAACGGTTCTACCATCCGGCGAGACGGCAACCGCGTAGACCTTGCCGTCCGGCCCCGGTCCCATATAGCCGCGGATGGTGCGCAGCGTCACGCCGCTCTGCCAATCCCATATGCGGATGGTCTTGTCGTCGGAGGCCGAGACGATTTCGTCGCCGCCGGGCGTGAAGGCGAGATCGGCGATGCGCGCGGTGTGGCCGCCGGCATCGAGGTCGAGACGGAAATCGGCACCATCCTCGGCGCGGGCCTGCGCGCCCGCAAACAGCATCGAGGCCGCCAGCAGAAGACATATGGTTGGGATGCGTCTTAGCCAGCCTCCCACGGCGCGGCCCTCAGAGCCCGAACAACGAGGAAGGCTCTTCCTCGTTGACATATTTCTCGATCGGCAGGGCGTAAGTGGCGGCCCCTGTCTTCCGCTGCTTGCCGACATAGCCGGAGAAGTAGCTCCAGAACGAGACGGCGTAATCGCGGAAATAGGCGTCCGCCATCTTGCGCGAGCACAGGCCGCCGTCGACACAGAAGGACAGCCGGTTGAGGAAATAGACGATGCGGTCGAAGTCGGCGGCGAAATCCGCCAGCGGCTGGGTGCCGCCGTCCGCCGACATCGCCTGGATGCCGATGCGCTGGCGATAGATCGACTGCTCGGTCCGGGTCGGGGACTGGCCGAGCAGGTTGGCGTATTTCTCGTTCAATCCGGCAAGGCGCGTCTTGATGGCCTGCTGCGCCTTCTGGTAGTCGCCCTGATCCCACAGTTCGACCATGCGCATGGTCTGCGCGACACGCTGTTCCTCGCGCTGGGCAAGGTACTGGTAGACGGAGAAGATCGCGCCCACCACCAGGCCGATGCGCACGAACAGGCCGGCCCATGCGTCGACGCGAATGCGCCAGTCGCTGTCTGTGAACGGCGTTTCCTTTTTCAGCGGATGCGCCGACTTTTCCGCGGTGACGTCGCCGGGCTGTTCCTCGGGCTTGGCCGTTCCTTCCTTGGACATGGTCAGCGCCAGCGTGTTCGACGGCTTGCCTGCGACACGCCTGGTTTCCTTCACCCCCGGCCTGCTCATTGGCAACCGCCCAGTTCGATCTTGGCCGAGGGGTCGAGCACGAGGCCCGGCTCCTCGAGCTTCTTCTTGAGGCAGCCGAGTTGCGCGCGCGAGATCATGAACTGCGTGTCGGGCTCGACCGATCCGCTCTCGGGTGTCGGCAGGGCCTCGACAATGCCGCGCGATCCGCATTGCGAGAGATCGACGGCGACGGCCGCTCCATCACCCTTTTCCAACTGGTCGTACTGTTCCAGGAAGCAGTCGGCCAGGCTGGAATTGGTGACGATCGACTGGGCGCACAGGCCGCAGGCCTCGTCGGCGCTGGCACCTGTCAGGCAGAAGGCCGCCACGGCAAGGCCGAGGCCGGCGCTGCGCATACGGGATAGGAGCATGGCTTTCACAAGGCACCTCTCGTTTCACTGTCAGGGGCCGCATGCGCCAGCAAAAGGCCCTGATATCGATGGTCTCTGCAACCGGCGAGCGGCCGGTATCGAAGTGGTCAGGCGCGCGGCAGGGTTTCCATGGGGAATATCATCACCGCGCCCTTGGAGCCCTTGTTGTCCGACATCTTCATGACAGAACGGGTTGCCGGCGCCATGCCGATGTCGGCCAGCATGTCGGAGAAGCCGGCCGGGCCGGCGCCGCGCGTGGCTGCCGGCACGCCGTCCTGCGCCAGGAAGGAAAGATCCTCCTTCTCCTTCTGCGATGGGGCCGCGGTCAGTACGGCGATCATGCGCTCCATGCCGAAGCTGGTGTCGGTGAACGCGAACAGGCCTTCCTCCCATTTCGCTTCGGGAGCCAGCCGCTCGGACACGATGTGGGTGATCGAGTAGTCGGAGCCGACGTAAAGCACGTTGAGATCGATCAGGTCGGTTGATTTGTTGACGACCTTCACGTGCATCTCGTCGCCGGGCGAGACGCGCGGCACGACGGACGCTTCCAACTGCTCCGGCGTGTCGGCGCCCTCGCGCTTGATCAGGAACTGGACCTCGACTTCTTCAGGACGGTAGTCGTTGGCCGCGGCAAGCCGCGACAAGCCTGTGGCCCGGAAGATGGTGGTCAGGTTCTTGGCCGTCGTCTCCAGCAATTTCTGACGGTCGTCGGCATGGATGATGATGAGCGGCGGGCGGGCACCGTTGCTGGTCGTCACGTCGCCCGATGCCGGCAGGAACCACAGCGCCGGCTTGTCGGTGGCGTCGGCGGCGGCACCGGCGATGGCGTTCTCGCGCAGCACCGCCAGCCGCAGCTCGGCGGCCTTGCCAGCCTCTACCAGCTTGATGTTGAAGCCGCTCTCCTTCTTCGCCGCCAGTTCGTCGAGCACGGAATTGACCAGAGCCGTCTCCGTGTCCAGTCCGTCGCCCGACGACGGCCGTGCCACCGCCAGCGTGTAGTCCACCGCCAGTTCGGCCACACGCGCATAGGCACCATTGGGAATGTCGGCGATCTTCAGCGCCGGCTTGCCGTCGAACTCCACCGGTTTGACCTTGCTTTCCAGGTTCCGGGCCGATGTGACCTCAAGATAGCCGATCGCGTCGGCGATGGGTGACAGCGCCGAAGGCAGGACAGCGAGCTTGGTGCCAGGATTGAGGCGATGCAGCAGGCCGCCCTTGATGGTGGCCGCATCGCCCTTCACCGCGATCGGCCATTGGTGGGCGGCGTCGGTCTTTTCGGTGCCGAAGACCGGCGCGTCGAGCTCGCCCTCGAACAACGGCGTCGGGCGGGTGCGTCCGTCGGCGGTGTATTGCTGCAGCACGGCCTGGCCGAGTTGGCGATAGGTGACGTTCGGGTTCTCGGCCAGCTTGGCCATGATGGTGAAGGTGAACAGACCGAAGCGCGTGGCGCCTTCGGCGCCCTTGGGCAGCGGCATTTCAGGCGTCGTCTCCACCGTTTGCGCGGCGTAGAAAGCCACCATCTTGCCCTTGGTGATCGGCTCCGCGCCGCGCGGGTTCAGATTGAACGCGACCTGGCGGGGCTCCTCCGCCTCCAGCGCGCGGGAGGCTGCGGCACTGGCCTTTTCGTATGTCTCCACCGCGGATGCCCGCGCCGCTTCGTCTCCGTCGACCAGGTCGGAGAATTCCACCTTGCGCTCCATCTCGTCGTCAACGAGGACGGCGCGGGTCGCGGTGCCGGAATGGCAGCAGTCGAAGACGACCCAGACGAAGGCGCCCTTGGCGCGGATGGCATCAAGCGCGTCGCGGATTTCGTCGTCGACCAGCGCGTTCGGCACGCCGCTTGCGCGGTCGGTCCATTTCTGGATATCGACCGGCAGGAAGATTTCGTCGAGGCCGTCCGTTTCGTCGCCGGCCTTGCGCTCCGGCTGCTGGGCACCGTGGCCCGAAAGGTGGAGGTAGACGAAGTCGTCGCGCTGCACCTTGGCGGCGAGATCGGCGAAGGCGGCGGTGATCGCCGCATGGGTGGGCGGGCCGCTGGCGCCCTCGACGTCCTTGGCCAGAAGCGTGATGTTGTCTGCTTCGAATTTCACCGGCGCCGGAGCGTTGTTGATGAGATAATCGCGCACCAGGCCGGCGTCGTGCTTCGGCCCGATCAGCCACGCCTTCTTCGGCAGGTTGTCATAGTCGGTACAGGCAACAAGCAGTGCGTGGTAGGTGCGCGCGGCGGCGCGCGCCCGGAACGACACCATGCCAGCGATTGCCGCCGCCGCCGAGCCGGCGAGCAGCGTACGCCGCGTCAATTCAATCATGATCGCTTCCCCCGAAACCCATCAATCTTCCCAAGCAATTCGAACGTGGACAAGGATTTTGGCAGTATTTGGGTAGTTTTCACACACGGCAAGCGGCAAAGAGCTTGCGTGCCTGGCGTGCGGATCGGCACGGCGGTGGTAAAATCGCCCGATCATCGCTATGTCAGGGGTGCGGTGTCGCCTATCCCGATGGCGACGGAGCGAGAACTGGACCATGACGGCAAGGGCGACACTCACCAAGAATCAGCTCCACGTGCTGGAAAAGCTTGAGTCGGCGAGCGCTCCGCTCAGCGCCTACACGCTGCTCGACCAGTTGCGTGAGCGCGGTTTTCGCGCCCCCTTGCAGGTCTACCGGGCGCTGGATTCGCTCATCAAGGAAGGCTTCGTGCATCGGCTGGAAAGCCTGAACGCCTTCGTCGCCTGCTCTGAGCCGCACGATCACAGCCATTCGATGACCGCCTTCGCCATCTGCGACACATGCGGCCAGGTGCAGGAGTTTTCCGACGACACCATCGGCCACCAGCTCGACGACTGGGTTCGGGCCGGCGGCTTCGTGCCGAAGAAGGCGGTGATCGAATTCCGCGGCACCTGCGGGAAATGCCGGGCCGAGGCGGCCTGACGGATCGGATTCAGCGCGCGGTTGTCCAGGCGAACCACAGGGCGACCAAAGCGAGAAGCGCCGACAGGACACGACGTGCGATCCGCTCGCGCTTCGGGTCGTTGAGCAGGGGTTCGAGCATTCCCGCCAGCCCGACAATCACCAGGTGTACGGCAGTCGCGATGGCGACGTAGGTAACCGTGAGGATGGTTGTCTGCCAAAGCACGGGTTTGCCGGCTTCGATGAAGGTCGGCAGGACGGCGACGTAGAAAACCGCCGCCTTCGGGTTGAGCAGGTTGGTCAACAGGCCGCGCAGAAAATAGCGTCCGTCGACGGCTGCGGATACGGCGTCGGTTTCGGTGATCCAGCCTTCCCACGCCAGATAGAGGGAAAGAGCACGCCCGCCCAGCGCAGCGTTTCGTAGGCGAGGTGCGAGGCCTGTATCAGTTTTGGCGACGCCGAAGCCGGCAACTGCGCCGACCACGGCCAAACCGAGCGCGATGCCAGCCACCATCGCAAACCCGGCGCGCCGGCCGTCATGAGCCGCGACCAGGGCGAGATAGGTCATGTTCGGCCCGGCGTCAGCTCGATCAGGAACGATGCCAGCGCAAAGGAAGCGAGGAGTCCCGTCGAATATCCAGCAAGTCGGCCCCCGGAGCCATGGAAGGCTCAATGCGCCTCGTCCCAGTTGTCGGCGGCGCGGGCGTCGACCTGAAGCGGCACCGACAGCGAAACCGCCGGCATCGCCGCATTCTCCATGACGGCCTTCACCACGGTGATGGTCGCATCGACCTCGGCCTCGACCGTCTCGAAGATCAGCTCGTCATGCACTTGCAGAAGCATGCGGGCGCCGAGATTGGCCTTCAGCAGAGCGTCGTCCATGCGGATCATGGCACGGCGGATGATGTCAGCCGCGGTGCCTTGCAGGCGGGCATTGATCGAGGCGCGTTCGTTGAAGGCGCGAAGCGACGGGTTGGCCGCGCGGATTTCCGGATAGTGGATGCGGCGGCCGAACACGGTCTCGACATAGCCGTTCTCGCGAGCGAAGGCCTTCGTCTCGTCCATGTAGTCGCGGATGCCGGGGAAACGCTCGAAGTATTTCTTGATGTAGGCGCCGGCCTCTTCGCGCGGGATGGAAAGCTGGTTGGCCAGGCCGAAGGCCGAGATGCCATAAATGATGCCGAAGTTGATCGCCTTGGCGCGCCGGCGCACTTCGGACGGCATGCCCTCCACCGGCACACCGAACATCTCGGAAGCCGTGATGGCATGGATGTCGGCGCCGTCGGCGAAAGCCTGCTTGAGCTGCGGGATATCGGCGACATGCGCCAGCACGCGAAGCTCGATCTGGCTGTAGTCGGCCGAGATCAGCTTGTGGCCCGGCTCGGCGATGAAGGCGGTACGGATCTTGCGGCCTTCGGCGGTGCGCACCGGAATGTTCTGGAGATTCGGATCGGAAGACGACAGTCGTCCGGTCGTCGTCGCGGCCAGCGCATAGGACGTATGGACGCGTTTCGTTTCGGGATTGATGAAGCCCGGCAGGGCGTCGGTATAGGTCGATTTCAGCTTGGTGAGCTGGCGCCAGTCGACGATCCTGCGCGGCAGTTCGTGGCCTTCGGCGGCGAGGTCTTCCAGAAGCTGCGCCGAGGTGGACCATTGTCCGGACTTGGTCTTGGAACCGCCCGGCAGGCCCATGCGGCCGAACAGGATGTCGCCGAGCTGCTTGGGCGAGCCGATGTTGATGCGCTCGCCGATCAGTTGATAGATGTCTTCCTCCAGCCGGGCTGCGCCTTGGGCGAGGTCGCCGGAGAGGCGGGAGAGAATCTGCCGGTCGACGGAGATGCCGCGCTGTTCCATGCGCGCCAGCACCGGCACCAGCGGCCGCTCCAGCCGCTCATAGACCGAGACGAGGCCCTTGGCGGCGAGGCGCGGCTTCAGCACCATCCAGAGCCTGAGCGTCACGTCGGCGTCTTCGGCGGCGTAGCAGGTCGCCCTGTCGAGCGGCACCTGATGGAAGCCGATGAAGCTCTTGCCGGAGCCGGCGACGTCCTTGAAGGGGATCGTCTTGTGGCCGAGCCATTTGTCGGCCAGGAAATCCATGCCGTGGCCGCCTGTGACGCCGGCGTCGAGCACGTAGGAGATCAGCATCGTGTCGTCGTAGGGCGCGACGTCGACGCCGTGGCGCTGCATGATCACGAGGTCGTACTTCAGGTTCTGCGCGATCTTGAGGACCGACCTGTCTTCCATCAGCGGCTTGATCGCGGCGAGCGCGTCGCGGATCGGAATCTGGCCGTCGACCAGCCCGCCGCCGAGGAGATCGTCCTGGCCGTTTTTGTGGCCGACCGGCACATAGCAGGCGTGGCCGGGTCGGATGGCGAGCGAGAAGCCGCAGAGTTCTGCCTGCATGGGGTCAAGCGAGGTGGTCTCGGTGTCGAAGGCGACGATGCCGGCCTCGCGCGCTTCCTCGACCCAGCGCTGCAAGGTCGGCAGATCGCGGACGCAATGATAGGCGTTGACGTCGATCTTGTCGGCAGCGGCGGCTTCGGCGCGCAGGGCCGAAAGCAGGGAAGGGGTGTCGCCTTCCTCCTTGGCGGCCGGGCCCGTCGCTGCCGCATCGCCATTGCCTTGCGAAGCCGCTGCCGGGACCTCGGCGCCGGCGCCCACGTCGGGTCCGTGCGCGGTGTCGGCGCGTTCGACCGCGATCGACGCGGCCTCGACCTCGCCGACCTCGGTGCCGGTCGCTTCGGCGACCCGCCGCGTCAGCGACGTGAACTCCATCGCTTTCAGGAAGGCGATCAGCTTCGGCCCGTCGGCAGGATCGAGAACGAAGTCGTCCAGGCCTTCGCCCGGCGCGGTCGGCACATCGGTCTTCAGCGTCACCAGTTCACGCGAAATGCGCGCCTTGTCGGCGTTGTCGATGATCGACTGGCGGCGCTTCTCCTGCTTGATCTCGCCGGCGCGCTCCAGCAACGTGTCGAGATTGCCGAACTGCTCCAGTAACTGGGCTGCCGTTTTCGGGCCGATGCCCGGCACACCCGGCACATTGTCCACCGAATCGCCGGTCAGCGCCTGCAGGTCGATCATCTTTTCCGGCGGTACGCCCCATTTCTCGATGACTTCGGGAATGCCGATCTGGCGGTCCTTCATCGGGTCGTACATGCCGACGGTCGGGCCAACCAACTGCATCAGGTCCTTGTCGGAGGAGACGATGGTGGTGTCGCCGCCGGCCTCGCAGGCGAGCCGGCAATAGGTGGCGATAAGATCGTCGGCCTCGAAGCCTTCCATCTCGACGCAGGGCAGGCCGAAGGCGCGGGTGGCCTCGCGGATCAGGCCGAACTGCGGGATCAGGTCTTCCGGCGGGGCCGAGCGGTTGGCCTTGTACTCGGGATAGAGGTCGTTGCGGAAGGTCTTGGAGGAATAGTCGAAGATGACGGCGAAATGGGTCGGCGTGACGCCGACGTCGGTGTTGCGCGCTTCGCGCAGCAGCTTCCAGAGCATGTTGCAGAAGCCGGAGACGGCGCCGACCGGCAGGCCGTCGGATTTTCGCGAGAGCGGCGGCAGCGCGTGATAGGCGCGGAAGATGTAGCCGGAGCCGTCGACGAGGAAGAGGTGGTCGCCTTTTTTCATGGCGTCACCGATAGCGCGGCCGCGCGGCGCGGTCCATGGCAAACGGCCCGACAAGGCACGGTTACGGTAACGTCCTGACAGGAGCCGTCAGGACCTCACGGGCATATTACAAAGATGTAATCTTCGTGCCCTTGAATCGCCACGTTCCCAGACACAGATAGCAGGCATCGGCAGTTTTCGCCGAAGTCCGGAGCAAGGCCCGTCCCCCGCCTATACCGGACACCTGCGGCAGCCTATCCCCCTCTCCGGGCTGCCGCAACGTTTCGAGTAGGACCGCCGTGGTTTCCCCCTCCGCCACGGCGGTCTTTTTTTGCCTCGATAGACCTCACCTCTGCTTTTCCGTCATGGCCCAATCCCGCCGGGCTTTTCGTTTGCGGTTTGGCCCATTAGGGTTGCGCCGCAAATCTGAAAGGCCTTTTTGCTCATGTCCGCAATTTCCCCCGTCCTCGACCGACTCGACCAGAATCTCGACCAGAGCCTGGAGCGGCTTTTCGACCTGCTCAGGATCAAGTCGATCTCCACCGATCCGGCCTTTGCTGCCGACTGCCGCAGCGCCGCCGAATGGCTGGTGGCCGACCTGAAGACGATCGGCTTCGACGCCTCGGTCAGGGTGACGCCCGGCCATCCGATGGTGGTCGCACATCACGACGGTCCGGCCGGCAGCCCGCATATCCTGTTCTACGGCCACTACGACGTGCAGCCGGTCGACCCGCTGGAACTGTGGGACGCCGATCCGTTCGATCCGAAGATCAAGGAGATGGAACCCGGCCGCAAGGTGATCACCGGGCGCGGTTCATCCGACGACAAGGGGCAGCTCATGCTGTTCGTCGAGGCCTGCCGCGCCTGGAAGGCGGTACACGGCTCGCTGCCGTGCCGCATCACGCTCCTGTTCGAGGGCGAGGAGGAAAGCGGCTCGCCGTCGCTGAAGCCGTTCCTCGAGGCCAACGCCGAGGAACTGAAGGCCGATTTCGCGCTGGTGTGCGACACCGACATGTGGAACCGCGAGACGCCCTCCATCTGCACCTCGCTGCGCGGACTGGTCGGCGAGGAGATTGTCGTCAAGGCGGCAAGCCGCGACCTGCATTCGGGCATGTATGGCGGCCCGGCGGCCAATCCGATCCGCATCCTTTCGAAGATTCTCGCCGACATCCACGACGAGACCGGCCGTATCACCATCCCCGGCTTCTACGACGGGGTGGAGGAGACGCCCTCGCAGGTGCTGAAGGCGTGGGAATCGCTCGGCGAGACGGCGGCAAGCTTCCTTGAGCCGGTCGGCCTGTCGATCCCGGCCGGCGAGAAGGGCCGGTCGGTGCTGGAGATGATTTGGGCGCGCCCGACGGCCGAGTTCAATGGCATTTCCGGCGGCTACGAAGGCAAGGGCTTCAAGACGGTGATCGCAGCACAAGCGTCTGCGAAAGTGTCGTTCCGGCTGGTCCACAAGCAGGACCCGAAGAAAATCCGCGCCGCCTTCCGCCAGTTCGCCTCCGAGCGCCTGCCGGCGGACTGCTCCATCGAGTTCCACCAGCACGGCGGCTCCCCGGCCATCCAGCTTGCCTACGATTCGCCGTTCCTGACCAAGGCGCGCAATGCGCTGACCGAGGAGTGGTCGAAGCCGGCGGTGACGGTGGGCAGCGGCGGTTCGATCCCCGTGGTCGGCGATTTCCAGACCTATCTCGGCATGGAATCGCTGCTGGTCGGTTTCGCCCTGGCGGACGACCGCATCCACTCGCCCAACGAGAAGTACGACCTCAATTCCTTCCACAAGGGTCAGCGTTCCTGGGCGCGCATCCTTGCGGCGCTGACACGCTGAGGGCCGAGAGATGACGAGCACCATCCGCTTCCACAAGGGCGACCTGCCCGATCTTTCGCACTACGACGTCGAGGCGGTCGCGATCGACACCGAGACACTGGGGCTGAACCCGCACCGCGACCGGCTGTGCGTGGTGCAGCTTTCGCCCGGCGACGGCAGCGCCGACGTGGTACAGATCGCGCCCGGCCAGCGGCGCGCGCCGAACCTTGCGGCGCTGCTGCGCAACCGCAGGATCACGAAGCTGTTCCACTTCGGACGCTTCGACATTGCGGTTCTCTATCATGCCCTGGGCGTCATGGCCGAGCCGGTGTTCTGCACCAAGATCGCATCAAGGCTGACGCGCACCTACACCGACCGGCACGGACTGAAGGATATCTGCAACGAGCTTCTCGGCGTCAGCCTGTCGAAGCAGCAGCAGTCATCCGACTGGGCCGCCGAGATGCTCTCGCCCGAGCAGCTCGAATACGCCGCCTCGGACGTGCTCTACCTGCACCGGTTGCGCGAGGTCCTGGCCGGGCGGCTCGTCCGCGACGGGCGTGCGAAGGAGGCGGAAGCGTGCTTCCGTTTCCTGCCGACGCGGGCGAAGCTCGACCTTATGGGCTGGGCCGAGGAAGACATCTTCGCGCATAGCTGACGGAACCCGGGTGCGGCATCCGCGTTGTGTCGCGCGGATGAATTTGAGGGGATTGCCATGACAGAGCGCAAACCGATCGCCAGCGCGCCGAAGGACGGCTCGCAGGTCACCGTCTCGTGGACGGACAGGGACGGCGTGACCAGCGAGTCGCTGGCGCGCTGGGAGGATGGCGGCTGGTGGACCTATATCGACAGCGACACCAAGAAGCGGATCGAGCCGTCGAGCTGGCGGCCGGCTTCCGACGACGACGCCTGAGACAGCCGCTGGCGCGCCGGCACGTTTTTCAATAGGTTCGACAACGTTGCAACCGGAGAGCGATTCGGTGCTCCAAGCGCCGACGCCGCTCCGTACAAGGAGGGACTACCATGGGCGTTGAAAGCCTCATCGTCTTTCTCATCATCGGTGCCATCGCCGGCTGGCTCGCCGGCCTCATCGTTAAAGGCTATGGCTTCGGCCTGCTCGGCAACATCGTGGTCGGCATCGTCGGCGCGCTGATCGCCGGATGGCTGTTCCCGACGCTCGGTATCAGCCTCGGCTCGGGTATCGTGGCGGCCATCATCCATGCGGCGATCGGCGCCATCATCCTGCTGGTGCTGATCCGGCTGGTGAAATCCGCCTGACGCCGGCCTGCAGACCAGGGAGCGCGCCATGAGCCGGAATATGCTTTACCTCCTCATCGGCGCGCTCGTCGTCGTGGTCATCGTGCTCGGCGCCTATATCTGGCGCCAGCAAAGTAAGCCCGAAGGCGTCGAACTCAAGATCGACGACAACGGCATATCGATTCAGAAGAATTGATTTTCCAAAGCGGCAGCAAAGGCGGCGCGCGGCTGAGCCCGCTCTTTGCCCCTGACGCCGTTAGCTGGCGTGCCGCATCGTCCCGTGCCGCTCCGCCACCACCGGCGAGGGGCCGCCATCGACCAGAAGGCCCGTGATGCGGGCAAAGCCGGCAAAGGATTTGCGGGCCTCTTCGGCGCTCATCTGGGACGCCATCGCCGCGGTGCAGCAATTCAGGGCGCAACGGTAGACCGGCCCGCGCCGTCCCTTCGGCCATTCGCGCAGGAACACCATTGCATCCGCCACGCTGTCGATCTCCTCGACGGGGTGTCCATGCCCACGCGAGAGGCGCACCGGAGAAAAGAATTGCAGGCGATTCATCGACTTCCTCCCAGAAGCTGCGAAAAGACGACCGCAGATTGTCCGCTAATGCTCCGTCAACGCGGCGAAATGCGTCCGGTTCCCTCGTATCGGCAAAATTTCATCGCTTCGACAGCAGAGCCCTTTACGCGTCATTGAGGGCAAATTTTTGCTGATGCGGGAAATTCCGACACAAAAGACCGCCCGGCTGGCGGGCGGTCTTTCCTGAAAAAGGCCGGCTATCTGACGACGTAGACGATTCTGCGCGAATGCGCGTCCACGAGCACCGGCTGGCCGTTGATATAGGCATAGCGGTAGTCGTAGTCGGGGATTTCGGCCAGCGATACCGTATCGGGCAACCCGGCGCCGACGACGACCTCGCCGTCGAGATAGACGGGTTCGGTGCGATGTTCCGTGACATAGGTGCGAACCGTCTCGGGCGGGGGAGCAGCCGTGCCGGCCGCACCGCCGGCGACCGTGCCTGCGGCGCCGCCGATGGCCGCGCCAATCGGGCCGCCAGCCACCGCGCCGACGATCGCGCCGGTCACGCCGCCGGCCACCGCGCCGGCATCGCCGTTGCTCATGCGGGCGGGCGCTTCAACCACGGCTATCCCCGCATCGGGAGAGCGGTCGGTAAGGATGACCTGCGTTCCGTTGGAATCCATGGCGAGATAGTCCGAATATGCCCATGCGTCTTCCGAGCCGGTGCTGACGTTGCACCATTTGCCCTGGTTGATGCAGCCCTTGACCATGGTGGACTGGCCTGCGCCGATGACGCCAACGACCGGATATTGGGATCCGGGGCCTGCGCGCAGATTGAGGTCAGTCGTCGCGACCACAGCCGTGTCGGCGAGCGCAAAAGAGGTCATGGAAAGCCCGAGGGCCGAAGCTAGCAGAAGTGTTTTCATGACGTCGTCTCCTGTTGATCCCTCGGCGGGTAAACGAGGTCTTCCTTTTTTAGTTCCTGCTTTAAGGCTCCGCGAGAAAGCTCGGCTGCGTGACGACGCGGGCCTCGATAATCTTGCGTGTAGCCTGTCGATGTCTATGCCTGAAGCCGTGAGAGCCATCGCAGATTTAAGAATTCGTCAAGGATTTCAAAGCGCTGGTAAACCGTCGCCTTAACCCGCCCTTAAACCGCCGCATCTACCCTTCAACCGGGACGCCATCGGCACGGGGACGAAAGGGCAGCGCATGGCGGGCCGCAGGGACAGACGCATCGAGCCGAGTTTCGGCGAGCCGTCGCATACGGCGCCGGAGGACGGGTTCTCGGTGCGCGAGGAGGACCGCGTCGTGCCGAGCCGCCGCAAAGCCGCGCCCAAGCGCAAATCCTCCAAGGCGAAGGGCCAGCGCCGCCGTGGCCGCTCCGGGCGCGGTCTGCTCGGCGTCTTCGGCCGGCTGGTCTACTGGTGTTTCGTGCTCGCCATCTGGGGCGGCATCGCCGCCGCCGGCATCGTCGTCTACTACGGTGCCAAGATGCCGGCCGCCACCACCTGGGAAATTCCCGACCGCGCGCCCAACATCAAGATCGTCTCGGTCGATGGCAAGCTGATCGCCAATCGCGGCATGAGCGGCGGCGAGGCGCTCACCCTGAAGGAAATGTCGCCTTACATTCCCGAGGCGGTCGTCGCCATCGAAGACCGCCGCTTCTATTCGCATTTCGGCATCGATCCGATCGGGCTCACACGCGCCATGGTCACCAACGTGCTCGGCGGCCGCTTCAGCCAGGGCGGTTCGACGCTGACGCAGCAGCTCGCCAAGAACCTGTTCCTCAAGCCCGACCGGACGCTGGAGCGCAAGGTGCAGGAGGTGCTTCTCGCACTGTGGCTGGAGCACAAGCACAGCAAGGACCAGATTCTGCAGATGTATCTGAACCGGGTCTATTTCGGTTCGGGCGCCTATGGCGTGGAAGCCGCCTCGCGGCGCTATTTCGGCAAGAGCGCGCGCGACGTCACCCTTTCGGAAGCAGCCTTGCTCGCCGGCTTGCTCAAGGCGCCGTCCCGGCTGTCGCCGGCGCGTGACCCGAAGGCGGCGGAGGAACGGGCGCAACTGGTGCTGGCCGCCATGCAGGACGAGGGCATGGTCTCGGCCAAGCAGGTGGCGACGGCCATGAGCGCGCCGGCGACACGAGCGCCCTCCTACTGGACCGGCTCGGAAAACTATGTCGCCGACACGGTAATGGAGGAACTGCCCGACCTGATCGGAGAAGTGCAGGGCGACATCGTCGTCGACACGACGGTGGACCTCACCTTGCAGAAGATCGCCGAGAAATCGATCCGCGAACTGATCGACCAGAACGGCAAGAGGCTCAATGTCAGCCAGGGCGCGCTGGTGTCCATCGACAGTTCCGGCGCGGTGCGCGCCATGGTCGGCGGCTACGATTATTCGACCAGCCAGTTCGACCGTGCCTCGGAAGCGAAGCGCCAGCCGGGCTCGGCCTTCAAGCCCTTCGTCTACATGGCCGCTCTCGAAGCCGGGCGCACGCCCGACAGCGTGCGCAACGACGCGCCGATCAGGATCGGCAAATGGACGCCGACCAATTTCGGCGGCAAGTATTATGGCAAGGTGACGCTGGCGACGGCGCTGGCGAAGTCACTCAACTCGGTCGCCGCACAGCTCACCATGGAGGTTGGCCCGAACGCGGTCGTCGAGGCTGCGCACCGCATGGGCATCCAGTCGGACCTCACGGCGAACACCTCCATCGCGCTCGGCACGTCGGAAGTGACGCCGCTGGAGCTGACGGCCGCCTACGTGCCCTTCGCCAACGGCGGTTACCGGCCCGAGATCCATTTCATCCGCCGCATCACCACCGCCGACGGCAAGCTTCTCTATGCCAATGACGGCGGCAACACGCCGCGCGTCGTCAAGCCCGAGATCGTCGGCATGATGAACTCGATGATGGCGGGTACGGTCGAGGTCGGCGGCACGGCGAAGAAGGCGGCCTTCGGCTGGCCGTCCGCCGGCAAGACGGGCACCAGCCAGAATTCGCGCGACGCCTGGTTCGTCGGCTACACGGCGAACCTCACCACCGGCGTGTGGTTCGGCAACGACAACGGTTCGCCGATGAAGAAGGTGACCGGCGGCACGCTGCCGGCGCAGGCCTGGCATGAATTCATGCTGGCCGCGCATGAGGGCGTCCCGGTCAGGCAGCTGCCCGGCGGCTGGAAACGCGCGCCCGCCGACGCCATCGTCCAGGACGACGGCCCCGCACCGGTGCCGTCCGCCGCGGTGGGCGCCGGACAGGCCCGGCAAGCGGTTCCGACGGCGTCGAGACAACCGTCGCAACCGGCAACCGAGACGGTCGATGCCGGCGGCTTCGGCATGCCGGGCGAAGATGCGGCTCCGACCGCCTCGATCAGGCGGCCGGTGCCGCCGGGCGACATCGGCGGTCCGCTGAAGAAAAAGAGCACCTCCATCCTCGACATCCTGAGCGGCGGCTGAAGGTACGTCATGGCCGCGTTCGTCAGGCCGCCTTCAGTATCGCCTCGATGTCCCACACCGGCTGGTTGGTCAGCGTTTTCGGGATTTCGGCGGTGAGCCGGTCCAGCACTTCCTTGTGCAGCTTCTTGCGCATTTCGCCCAGAACCCGCGGCGGAGCGACCAGTATCAGTGCGTCGAACTTTCCTTCATGCGCGAGCTTGTAGAGCCGTTCGGCGATGTCGTCGGCGAAGCGCTCCTTGCTCAGCCGGTGCCAGTCTGTTTCGGCGAAGGCGCTGTTGTGCGGCGAGGGGCCATTGCTGTAGCGGCCGGGGCGCTCCGCACCCTGTTCGCGCGTGGCCGGATTGTCCTGCGCCATTTCCTGCACGAGCTGGAAATCCGGGAATTTCGCATCGCCCTCGTTCTTAAGGAACAATGCCTTTTCACCGTCGGCGACGACCACCCACAAACCGCGCTTGAGAATGACATTGTTCATGTTTTTTCCTTCCGCATCGGGATTGTCCAAGCCGTGAACGGCTATTGGCCAAACGTGCGGACATGGCCACGGTTCCGGCCATCGATGCGCGGCGATGAGCAGGGCGGTTTATTTCTACTAATCTAGTAGAAATTAGAACCAGCGGCCTGTCTTCTTGCCGAGCGGCAAGCCATTATCGAGGCTCGCGCAAGAACACGGAAATTTTTTCTTCCGCCTTTCCTGCAATCGGAAAAGCGATTGTGTTGGGTGCCGGCACGCGCGAGTGCGTTGCTTCTGAAAGCCGGCTCCCGCCGGTAGAAATTCCGTTCCATGCGGAATTTTGCAATGCACCATCAACTCAACCTCGGCCAAGCTGAGCATCCTCGACCCGGCAAACTTAACGCCTTCCCGGTCTTCATGCGGGTGGAAGGTCGTCTCGTCGTCATCGTCGGCGGTGGCGAGGAAGCGCTGGCCAAGGCGCGGCTGCTGGTGCAGTCGAGCGCCGCGCTGCGCATCGTTGCGGCTGAAACGGAGCCGGTGCTGGCTGCTTTCGTCTCCGACCACGGGCTGGAGCATGTCGCGGCCGCCTATGCGCCGGACCACATCGTCGGCGCGGCCATGGTGTTCGCCGCCAGTGGCGAGGCAACGCTGGACGCCCGCGTCTCGGCCGATGCACGCCGGCTGGGCATCGCCGTCAACGCGGTGGATCGGCCGGAACTGTGCGACTTCTTCACGCCGGCGCTGGTCAACCGCGCGCCGGTCGCCGTGGCCATCGGTACGGAAGGGGCAGGGCCGGTGCTCGCCCAGATGATCCGCGCCCGCATTGATCGCATGCTTTCGCCGTCGCTCGGGCCGCTGGCAGCGCTCGCGGCGTCCATGCGCGAGACGGCCGAGCGGCTGTTGCCGAGGGGCAATCGCCGCCGCCGTTTCTGGGCCGAGTTCTTCGCCGGTGCGCCGGCGCGCGCCGTCGCTGCCGGCGACATGGCCGGCGCACGCGATGCCGCGACCGGTCTGCTCGGCGCCGATGCGTCCGCTGCCGGCCATGTCGCGCTGGTCGGCGCGGGGCCGGGCGCGGAGGACCTGCTAACGTTGCGCGCGCAGCGTCTTTTGATGGAAGCCGACGTCATCCTCTACGACGCGCTGGTGCCGGAGGCGGTCGTCGCCATGGGCCGGCGCGATGCCGAGCGCTTGTCGGTTGGCAAGCGCAAGGGCTGCCATTCGAAGACGCAAGAAGAGATCAACACCCTGTTGGTCTCGCTCGGCCGCGAAGGCAAGCGCGTCGTGCGGCTGAAGAGCGGCGATCCGTTGGTGTTCGGCCGCGCCGGAGAGGAGATGGCCGCGCTGCGCGAGGCCGGCATCGCCTATGAGGTGGTGCCGGGCGTCACCGCCGCCTTTGCCGCCGCCGCCGATTTCGAACTGCCATTGACGCTGCGCGGCGTCACCTCGTCGATGGTTTTTACCACCGGCCACGACCTCAAGGGTAGCGCCCTGCCGGACTGGGCGAAGCTCGCTATCTCGGGTGCCACCGTCGCCGTCTATATGGGGCGCTCGGTGGCGGCCGATGTCGCCGGCCGGCTGATCGCGGCCGGGCTGTCGCCCGACACGGCTGTCGCCGTGGCCGAGAACGCTGGCCTGCCGCACTGCCGCCGTTTCCACGGCACGCTGGCCGACCTGCCGTCGCTCGAAGGACGAACCGACCTGACCGGCCCGGTCATGACCGTCATCGGCGATGCCGTCGCCGGTGGTCGTTTCGAGCGCTCCGAGCCGCTGGCGGCGCGGCGCGGAAACGTTCTCCCGAGCCGTCTGCCTGAAGCCGTTCGTGCCGGCGCCGAGCCGAGACCCTGAGGAGGATGAACCGATGGATCGTCATGAGACATTCGACCGCGATCAGGCCCTCGCCAGTATCGCCCGGTTCGCCGGCCAGGTGGAGCGGCGGCTGACAGGCGAGATCACGGAGGAGCAGTTCCGGCCGCTTCGGCGGGCGAACGGCGTTTCGCTGGAACTGCATTCCTACAGGCTGCGCATAGGCGTGCCGGAAGGCGCACTCGACGCCAGCCAGCTTCGCATGCTCGCCCATATCGCGCGCCGATACGACAAGGGTTACTGCCGCTTCACCGCGCATGGAACCGTCGAATTCCACTGGCCGTCGCTGGTCGATATTCCCGCAATCCTGACCGACTTCGCGACCGTTCGGATGCAGGCGGTTGAGGTTTCGGACGATGGTCTTCCCGACGATGATTCCGCTCGCCATCTCGACAATGGTGGGGCGATGACGATTTCGCTCGTTGCAGCCGGCGGCATGCCGGGCGCCATCTCGGCCGGGCAACTTGAGGCGGTGGCGGACCTTGCCGAACGTTACGGCTCTGGCGAAGTGCGGGCCGGCCACGAGCAGACGCTGATCCTGCCGTATGTGGTGCCAGCCGATCTCATGGCCTTGCATGCCGCCCTGGCCGCGGCCGGTCTTGCAACCGTCCGCCCGATGGATACCGGCCGCCAGCCCGCCCCGCAGCCTTCCAGGGAGCCGTTCCATGTTGACGAAGCCAAGGCCGCTTGAGGCGGCGACGGGGGAGGGCAGCGACCTCGCTGCCCACGCTGCCGGTCTGGATGCGCTGTACGGCCATCTTCCGGCGCAGGCTGTCATCGAGCGTGCGGCGACGGACCTGTTTGCCGGTACGATCGCGGCGGTGTCGTCCTTCGGTGCGGATTCGGCCGTCCTGCTTCATCTGATCGCCGGCGTCGACCGGCACCTGCCCATCGTTTTCCTCGACACCGGCAAGCATTTCGAGGAGACGCTTGCCTATCGCGACGCGCTGGTCGCCGATTTCGGCCTGACCGATGTGCGCGTGGTTGCGCCCGACGCGGCGGCACTTGCCCGCATCGACCCGACCGGCAAACTGCACGAGACAGACACCGATGCCTGCTGCGCGGTGCGCAAGGTGGAGCCGATGGCGCGCGGCGTCGAGCCCTTTGGAGCCTGGTTCACCGGTCGCAAGCGCTTCCAGGCCTCGACGCGGGCAGCGCTGCCGGTGTTCGAAGCGGTGGGACGGCGCATCCGCATCAACCCGCTGGCGCACTGGACGACCGCCGATCAGGCCGACTATATGCGCACGCACGCACTGCGGGAAAATCCGCTGGTCGCCTACGGCTATCTGTCCATCGGCTGCTTTCCCTGCACCCGGCCGGTGCAGCCGGGCGAAGACGCGCGTGCCGGCCGCTGGGCAGGGCAGGCGAAGACCGAATGCGGAATCCACCTTTCGGGGCTGGAAGCATCGCTGACCGACGCGGCGCTGTAACGTCGCCGCGTCCCTTTCCGCGGGCCTGTCGTTCGATTGGTTCTGCCTTCAGGATCCGGAACGGCCTGCCTGCCGGCGTTCGCTGGCTTCGAGCTGCTCGAGCAGGTCCTGCATGTGGCGGGGAATGTCGTTCACCACCTTATAGGCGGGCATGGCGCCGAGAAAGCGGGTCAGCGACCGGTCGCCGATCTGGCGGCGGATGTCGGCTGCGAGCTTGTCCTGCCGGTTTGCGGTATTGCGGGCCATCATCTGTATTCCCTTGGTCGGCTCCGAAACTCCTCCGCACCGGTGATGGTTCCCGCATTGCACCATGGCCGCAAGCCCGATTGGCTGTTACGGTAAAATTTGACTTAATTTCGAGCGATTCATAGGAAGGCGCTCGGGCGGCCATGAGCCGGGGCAACTGTCCCGCGCCTCTTGATTTTTGGTGCCCGAACCTCGATATCGGGCGCAACTTCCAAACCGTTGAGATGATGGAAAACGCGATGAGCGACCAGGCAAAAGACGAACACGCGCCCGAGGAAAACGAGACCGCCGAGGCTGCGGCTGAGCGCGCGGAAGGCAGCGTCGAGGGCGACTACGAAGCGCTGGTGCGGCTGCTGAAGGAGAACGAGGAATTGAAGGACCGCGCGCTGAGGGCAGCGGCGGAGATGGAGAACCTGCGCCGCCGCACGGCACGCGACGTGCAGGATGCGCGCGCCTATGCGATCGCCAATTTCGCGCGCGACATGCTGGGCGTGTCGGACAATCTGCGCCGCGCCATCGATGCCATCCCCGCAGAGGCCAAGGCGGCTGCCGACGCCGGCTTCAAGGCGCTGGTGGACGGGGTCGAGATCACCGAACGCGGCATGCTGTCGGCGCTGGAGCGGCACGGCGTGAAGAAACTCGAGCCGCTGGGCGAGAAGTTCGATCCCCATTTCCACCAGGCGATGTTCGAGGTGCCCAATGCCGACGTGCCGGCCAACACGGTCGTGCAGGTGGTGCAGTCCGGCTACTCGATCGGCGAACGGGTGCTGAGGCCCGCCATGGTCGGGGTTTCCAAGGGCGGCCCGAAGCAGGCTCCGAGCGAAGCGCCGGCCGAGCCCGGCCCGGTCAACGAACAGGCCGAGAAGGACGCGTGAGGGAATAGGGGAGTAAGGCAGTAAGGCAGTAAGGCAGTAAGGCAGTAAGGCAGTAAGGCAGTAAGGCAGTAAGGCAGTAAGGCAGTAAGGGTTGTCGCTTCGGACGCCATTGCCTTCTCTGAAGGCCATTGTGTCTTGACGAGCCTGTGCGCTGGCATCAGTTTCTACTGCCCTACTGCCCTACTGCCCTACTGCCCTACTGCCCTACTGCCCTACTGCCCTACTGCCCTACTGCCCGGCCGAGGTCCGATGCCCCTCGTCACTCTCCTCGACTACGCCGGCGTCGCCGTTTTCGCGGCCACGGGGGCGTTGGCCGCCTCGCGCAAGCAACTCGACATCATCGGCTTCCTGTTCCTGGCCGCCGTCACCGGGATCGGCGGCGGCACGCTGCGCGACGTGATCCTCGGCGTGCCGGTGTTCTGGGTATCCAACCGGGCCTATGTGCCGATCTGCGCGGTCGTCGCGGTGGTGGTCTTCTTCGGCGCGCACCGGGTGGAATCCCGCTACAAGCTGCTCCTGTGGCTGGATGCGGTGGGCATCGCCGCCTTTTCGGTGATGGGCGCGGCCAAGGGACTCGCCATCACCGGCTCACCCATCATCGCCGTGGTGATGGGCATGCTGACGGCCACCTTCGGCGGCATATTGCGCGACATGCTGGCCGGCGAGCCGTCGGTTCTGCTGAAGCCCGAAATCTACGTCTCGGCCGCCCTCGCCGGGGCAGCGCTTTATACGCTCGGCGACCTGGCGGGCCTGCCGGCGCCGGTTTCGGCGCTGATCGGCTTCGCCGCCGCCTTCATCGTGCGCGGCGGGGCACTGCGCTTCGGCTGGTCGTTTCCGGCCTACAAAAGTCGGCCGGGGCGCAAGCCCGAGGACATTCCGTAAGCATCCACCTTTACATGGAGCGGGCCTGCCTGGCCTTGACAAGAGCCTTCGGCGCCTGCGTCAGCCAGCAGCGTTCGATCCGGTGGCGCAACTCGTCATCGGAAACGGCGGCCATGCGGATCAGCACAGTGGGCCAGCCCTTGTAGTGGTCGGTCTCGAAATAGATATCGTCCGCTGCTGAAAGCAGCATTTCCTTCTCGTCGAGCGGGCAGGGGATGGCGACACTCCCGGTATCCTTGACGCGGGCCAGCATCTTCTTGCCGACCTTGAGTGCCGGCGTGCCGTAGGATGTGCCCTCGACGACACCCGGAAGGCCCTCGGCGGCCCGTTTCAGCCGTTCGAACGTTTGGGACAGGTCGTCGCCGCCGCTCACCGGTCAGGTGGAGAAGCGCTGGGCTTCCGCGCCGTAGTAATTGACGTAGCGCGAGGAAATCTCGCTGACCGGCAGGATGATGAAGACGTCGACGGTGCGGAAGTCGTGGTCGATGACGCAGCCGTCGCCGATGCGGGCACCGAGCCTGAGATAGCCTTTCACCAGCGGCGGCATGCCGGCAATGGCGCTCTTGGCGTTGATGGCCTCGGCCGGCATCAGGTCCATCGCTTGATAGCGGCCGGGGACGGCGCGGATGTCCCAATCGGCGCCGGCGCGGCAATGGTGGGCGAGATAGCTCAGCGATTCGGCGTGCGCGGCCGGGTCGACGCCGGGGAAGGAGGCGCAGCCGGTCATGACGCCGATGCGGTGGTGGTTGGTGTAGGCCCAGATGCCCTGCCACAGCACTTCGATGGTGCGTTTGGAGCGATATTCGGGCAGCACGCAGGAGCGGCCGAGTTCCAGGAACCGCTCGCCCGGATGGCGGGCGACGAGGCCGGGCAGGTCGAACTCGTCCTGCGAATAGAAACCGCCGGCAGCGACCGCCGCTTCCTGCCGCAGCAGCCGGTAGGTGCCGACGATACGGCTATGTTCTGGGCCGGAAATGCTGGAATCCAGCACGAGCAGGTGATCGCAGACGGGATCGAAGCGGTCGGCGTCGCGGCGGTCCAGCGCCTGCAAGGCGCCCTTGTGAGCGCCCATCTCGTCGTAGAAGACGCGGTAGCGCACCTCCTGGGCGGCAGCCACTTCGGCCTCGTTGCGCGCAAGGCGCACTTCGAGATTGCCGATGCGACCGAGCAGTGCGCCCGAAGCGATGCCCTCCATCTTCAGCTCGGCAAGCCTGGCGGTGCCGGAATTTGGTTGCGAATCACCTTGCGGCATCGCTGTGTGCACGAGCGAGTCTCCTTCGAGCCATCCCTCCTGGCGCGGGGATACGATGGGGGTGCAACAGGATTGTGACAGTACCGTGTTCGCTTTCGATGGGCAATGGCGCGGTGAAAGGAGCGCCGATTCGAAGCGGGAAAACCGCCGGTCCAAGACTGGCTTCGCCTCAGGCGGCGGTGTGTTCCTGCACGGCCAGAACCAGCGCTTCCGGGTCGAGCGGCTTGGTGACGAAGCCATTGGCGCCGTGGGCAAGCAGCGTGTGCCGGGTCTTTTCCTGGCTGTCGGCCGACAGGACCATGATCGGCAGTGGCGCGACGCCGGCTTCCTCCTCGTGGCGGCGGATGGCGGCGATGGCATCCAGCCCGTCCATGACCGGCATGTGCAGGTCCATCAGCACGACATCGTAGCGGTGGCGGTGCCCCGCCTCGATGACGGCTTCCACCGCCGCCTTGCCGTTGCCCACCACTTCCACCCGGTGTCCCGCCTTCTGCAGCGTGGCGCGGGCGAGCATGGCGTTGATGTCGTTGTCCTCGGCGATCAGCACCGACAGGCCCGAGGCCCGGTGGCCCTTGCGGGAAAGGTTCGCCGGCCCTTGAGTGTCGGCGGCAGGGGCGTCCGGAGCGGTGGCGGCGGCCTGGCTCGCCAGAAGCACGCGCAGCAGCGTTTCCCCGCGCACCGGCCTCGCCAGGAAGGTGGCGTAGCCGCTGGCGCGGAATTCGCCCAGCATGCCGCGATCGCCCGGCGCGATGAAGATGGCGGCCTCGCAATTGGTCAGGCCGGCCTCGCGCAAATGCTGGAGCAGGCGGCCGTCGCTCTTTTCCAGAGCCGCGTCCACCAGGAGCATGTCGCAATGGCCGTCAAGCGGCGCCGCCACGGCGGCGCTGGAGGCGATGACGGCGCTGCCGCCGTGGTCGCGGATGGTCGCCGCGATGGCTTCGGCTTCCACCTGGTTCCTGGAGACGATGGCGACATGGCGGCCCGCCAGGATGCCTTCGCGGCCCGGCGGCGGCCCGCTCGCCTCGACGGCCGGAATCTCGAAGGCGAATTCGGAGCCTTCGCCGAGCCGGCTCGTCACCGAGAGGCTGCCGCCCATGGCGGCGGCCAGCCGCTTCGATATGGCAAGGCCGAGGCCAGCGCCGCCGAAGGCGCGCGTCGAGGTGCCGTCGGCCTGTTCGAATTCCTCGAAGATGCGGTCCCTGTCCTTCTCGTCCAGGCCGGGGCCTGTATCGGCGACGCTGAAGCGGATGCGGTCGCCAGCCTCGTCGCGCACCTGCGAAATCGACACCAGCACGCCGCCTTCGTTGGTGAACTTGATGGCGTTGCCGATCAGGTTCAGCAGCACCTGGCGCACGCGCCCCGGATCGGCGCTGATGCGCTGCGGCACGTCCGGCGCGACGTGGCAGCCGAGGCCGATGCCCTTGCCGAAGGCACGCGCGGCGAGCAGTTCGACCACGTTGTCGGCGATCTCGCGCGGCGCCATCGGCTGCGGCTCGGGATCGAAGCGGCCGGCCTCGATCTTGGAATAGTCGAGCAGGTCCTCGATCAGCGCCAAAAGCGCGCTGGCAGAGGTGGAGACGGCGCCGACATAGGTGCGCTGCTCGGGCGTCAGCTGGGTGTCGGCGAGCAACTTGGCCATGCCCATGATGCCGTTCATCGGCGTGCGGATCTCGTGGCTGACGGTGGCGAGGAAGCGCGACTTGGCCTGGTTGGCGTATTCGGCACGCTCACGCGCGCCGATGAGCGAGGTTTCGGCGCGCTTGCGGGCGGTGATGTCGCGGGCAATCGCCCGGTGCGAGACAGCGCCGCTGTCCTTCTCGCGCACCGACAGTTCGATCCAGGAGAACCAGCGCTGGCCGTCCGGCGTCGAAATCATCACGTCGGCGGAACTGAGGCAGTCGCGTTCGGCGAAGGCGGCGTCCGGCATCAGGCCGACGTCGATGCCGATCTCCGCCAGCGTGCGGCCGTCCAGTTCGCGCGGGTCCATGCGGACGAGATCGGCGAACACCTTGTTGGCGTAGACGATGCGCCCGCTGCGGTCGCGGTGGACGACAAGGTCGCCCAGCGCGTCGATCAGCCCTTGCGCGCGCTCCTCGCTTTCCTGCATCTCCCACATGCGGTCGGCGAGCGTTTCGATCTCGGCGCGCGTGCGGGCGGCGCTGTCGTCGAAGGCGAAGGCCGCGCGCCGGGCCGCCCGGCCGCTGCGCAGATGCGTCAGAAGCCCGGCCACGCCGATGACCACCAGGCAGGCGGGGATGAAGGGCGTGGCGCCGGTCAGCCAGGAGAGGGCCGCGAGCCCGATCGTTGCCCAGAACACCAGGAAGGCGAGGCCGTTCCCGCGTGTGGCGGGCGGCAGGTCCGGCTGCAGTGGCGGCGCCTGGATGCGCATGCGCCTCGGCACGGGCGACGCGGTTTCGCCGGGCTCGTCGTGTGTTTCGGCTGCTGCAAGATCGGGCTGCGCGCTCATGCAGCCATCGTTGCCACAAAGCGATTAGGGAAGGTTTTGACGGATTGCTTGCATTTTAGCGGTTTGAGGCGCGCCACCGTTCTCCTCCCCCTTGAGGGGTGCTGGACAGAGTGCGAGGCTGACGGACTATTCCATATCCACCACGACGCGGCCGCGGATTTTGCCTTCGACGATGGCGCGGGCGGCGTCGAGGATGCCGTCGAATCGAACCGTCGTCGACAGCGCCTTCAGCTTGGCGACGTCGAGGTCGGCGGCGATGCGCCGCCAGGCTTCCAGCCGCACGTCCTTCGGCGCCATCACCGAATCGATGCCGAGCAGCGAGACGCCGCGCAGGATGAAGGGCGCCACGGAAGACGGCAGGTCCATGCCGCCGGCCAGGCCGCAGGCGGCGACGGCGCCGCCATAGGCGGTCATGGAGAGCACGTTGGCGAGGGTGGTGGAGCCGACCGCGTCGACGCCGCCGGCCCAGCGCTCCTTGGCGAGCGGCTTGACCGGGCCGGTCAGCTCGTCGCGCGCGATCACTTCCGCCGCGCCGAGATCGGTGAGATACGCCTTTTCGGCCTCCCGTCCCGTCGAGGCGACGACATGGTAGCCGAGCTTCGACAGGACGGCGACGGCGACCGAGCCGACGCCGCCGGCAGCCCCCGTCACCACGACCGGGCCGCGGTCGGGCGAAATGCCGTGCCGCTCCAGCGCCATGACACACAGCATCGCCGTATAGCCGGCGGTGCCGACCGCCATGGCGTCGTGCGCGCTCATCCCCTCCGGCAGCGGCACCAGCCAGTCGCCCTTGACGCGGGCGCGCGCCGCATAGGCGCCGTAATGCGTCTCGCCGACACCCCAGCCGTTGAGGATGACATGATCGCCGCGCAGCCAGTCGGGATGGTCGGAGGCCGTGACCGTGCCGGCCAAATCGATCCCGGGGACGAGCGGCCAGCGGCGGATGACCGGCGCCTTGCCGGTGATGGCGAGCCCGTCCTTGTAGTTGACCGTGGTCGCCTCGACGGCGACGGTGACGTCGCCCTCCATCAGGTCCGCTTCGGTGAGGTCCGTCACCGCCACCGACTGCTTCTTGTCCTCGTCGCGAGAAACCAGAATGGCTTTGAAGGTGTCAGGCATTTTTTCTCCTCGCGCGTGTCGGCGAAGTTTGCGGCTCCCCGCGCGCCGGGTCAATCGTCCGAAGGTCGCGGTTGGCTGCGCCAGCCGATAAACTCCTCGAGGATGACGAGTGCCGCGCCCACCGTGATGAAGGCGTCGGCGAGGTTGAAGACGGCGAAGGACCAGACCGGCGTGTGGAACAGCACGTAGTCGATGACATGGCCGTAGACGGCGCGGTCGATGAGGTTGCCGAGCGCGCCGCCGACGATCAGCGCAAAGCCGATGCGGGCGGCGACCTGACGCGGGTCGGTGCGGGCGGCCAGCCAGATGACGAAGGCGGCGACGGCGAGCGCCAGGACGATGAGGCCGGTATCGCCGAGGGAGGACAGCATCGAGAAGGCGATGCCGGTGTTGTAGGTGCGGAAGAGCGCCAGGAACGGCAAGAGGTCCACCGGCTGTTGCCAGGGCAGGTCGGCCTCGACCAGGACCTTGATCCCCTGGTCGAGCGCGATGGCGACGACCGAGAGCAGGCCGTAGGGAATGAGGGATTTCACGAAGGGCGGGCCTCCAGCGTCAGTGCGTCGCGGCGGATCTCGTAGAGCATGACGCCGGTGGCGACCGCGAGGTTGAGCGAATCGGCGCGGCCTGCCTGCGGGATGCGCACCAGCCGGTCGCAGCTTGCGGCGAGTTCGTCCGGCAGGCCCTGTTGCTCGTTGCCCATCAGGAGCAGCACCGGCCTGCCGGAGAAATCGACGGTGCGGTAGTCGACGGCGCCCTTGAGATGCGTGCCGGCGACGATGCCGGAGAACCCCTTGCGCCAGGCGAGGAACTCACCCTGCGTCGCCTTCGCCACGGGTACTGCGAAGACCGAGCCCATGGTGGCGCGCACCGTTTCCACGGCGAAGGGATCGGTGGTGTCGCCGACCAGGATGACGCCCTTGGCGCCGACCGCGTCGACAGTACGCAGCACGGTGCCGAGGTTGCCGGGATCGCGCACGCGATCCAATGCCACCCAGACGTCGCCGGGCTTCGGGCGGATTTCCTTCAGCGCCGCGAAGCGCTGGGTAAAGACGCCGACGACCATCTGCGGATTGTCGCGGCGGGTGATGGCCGACAGCACCTTTTCCGACACTTCCAGCACCGTGCCGCCGGCCGCGACCGTGCGGGCGGCGGCCTTTTCCACGGCCGGATTGCCGCGCCCGGCCTTGGCGAAGACCAGTGTTTTCACCTGCCAGCCGAGATCGAGCGCGTCGATGACCAGTTTCAGCCCCTCGGCCATGAAGGCGTGCTGCTGGTCGCGGAATTTCTTCAGGGCGAGGGCCTTGATGTCCTTGACCAGCGGGTTGGCGAGGCTGGTGACTTCCTTGACCTGGCCGACGGCGCGGCGGTGCTCGTGTTCGCTCATTGTGCCACCCAGCGGGAAAACAACGACGTCGACAGCGCCCGGCCGGCCGAGGTCTCGCGGATGACGAGTTCGCCCGATTCCATCCTGCCGCCCATGCCGGCGAAGGTGTCGCTCATCAGCGCGTGGGTGGCGAAGAAGGAGGCGCGGATGGAATAGGCGGTCAGCACCACGGCGAGCGGTCTCGGGGTCAGGATCGAACGGCAGAGGTCGGCCAGCGCCGGCAGATGCTCGAACAGTTGCCAGACCTCGCCCTTGGGGCCGCGGCCGTAGGCAGGCGGGTCGAACAGAACGATGTCGTAGCGCGAACCGCGCCGCTCCTCGCGCTCGGCGAACTTCATCGCGTCCTCGACGATCCAGCGGATCGGTCTGTCCGTAAGACGGGCGACCTCCTGGTTCTCGCGCGCCCAGCCTATCGCCTTCTTCGAGGCGTCGACGTGGGTGACTTCGGCGCCGGCTTTCGCGGCGACCAGTGAGGCCAGCCCCGTATAGCCGAACAGGTTCAGCACCTTGACCGGGCGTCTGGCGTCGCGAATGAGGCCCGCCATATGATCCCAATGCGATGCCTGCTCGGGAAAGACGCCGACATGGCGAAACGAGGTGAAGCGGCCGAGATAGTCGATGCCGTCATGCTTCATCGGCCAGGTTTCGCCGAGCGGTGCCTTCGGGAAGCGCCAGCGACCCATGCCTTCCTCGTCGGTGTCGCCGGTGAAGATCGCGTCGGCCTTGTTCCATTCTTTTTCAGGCCATGCTGGTTGCCAGATCGCCTGGCCTTCCGGGCGTACGATGCGGTAGGGGCCGTATTGCTCCAGCTTGCGGCCGGCGCCCGAGTCCAGCAGGGCATAGTCGGCGTTGGGCTGGACTTCGAGGATGAGCGGCAGTTTCTCGGCCGGCAGGGCGCCTTCGCGGCGGGAAAGCGGACGTGGGGCCGTCGATGGCCGGTCCTGCGAGGCGGCAGGCTTCGGCGCGGGCTCCTGCTGGCGGGCCGGGCGGTCCTCAGCCTCATGCCGCCGGGCCTGCCGGGGCCGGTTTTGCCGAAGGGAAGGCTGGCGGTCGTCGCGCCGCCTGTCGCGGTGGGATTTCAAGGCGTGCCGTTCTCCGGACTGGTCGGCCGCTTCTGCCATAGCGCCTTGTCCGGCGCAACAAAACCCGGAGTGCAGGCCGGAACTTTGCAGGGAGCGTGCAGCGACCTATCCTGCGAAGAGGAAGCCCCATGTAACGCTCCGAACGCCTGCTCGACCTGGTCCAGACGCTGCGCCGCCACCGCCGGCCGGTGAGCGGGCGCGCGCTGGCCGACGAACTCGGCGTCTCGATCCGCACGCTCTATCGCGACATCGCCACCTTGCAGGGGCAGGGCGCGCCGATCGAGGGCGAGGCGGGGCTGGGCTATGTGCTGAAGCCCGGCTTCTTCCTGCCGCCGCTGATGCTCGACGACGAGCAGATCGAGGCGCTGGTGCTCGGCGCGCGCTGGGTGGCGAAGCAGCCGGACGCACGGCTGGCCGAGGCCGCGAGCGACCTTCTGGCCAAGGTCGCGGCCGTGCTGCCGCCGGACCTGCGCGAGACGCTGGATGCCACCGCGCTGATGGTGGGCCCGCGCGCCGAGGCGGCGGAGGGGATCGACCTCGGCGCGGTGCGGCAGGCGATCCGCCGCGAGCGCAAGCTCGGCTTTTCCTATCGGGATGCCGGCGGTGCGCGTTCGGCCCGCACCGTCTGGCCGTTCGCGCTGGGCTTCTTCGACAAGGTGCGGGTGCTGGTCGCATGGTGCGAGACGCGGCAGGATTTCCGCCATTTCCGCGTCGACCGCATCGAGGAACTGGACGTTACGGAGGATCGCTATCCGCGCCGCCGCCAGGCGCTTCTGAAGGAATGGCGCGAAAGCCAGGGCATCGAATAAAAGGCTGCTGCCATAAATTGACAGTGGGTGGCCTTAGATTCTCCGCATGGAAACCAAGGAGAACGCCCATGCCTGCCCCCAACTTCGTCATCCTCTATGTCGACAGCCCCGAAAAGAGCGGCGCCTTCTATGCCGCGCTGCTCGGCCGCCAGCCGGTCGAGGCGTCGGCGACCTTCGTTCTGTTCGCCTTCGACAGCGGCTTCAAGCTCGGCCTGTGGTCGCGCCATACGGTCGAGCCGGCGGCGCAGGCGGCCGGCGGCGGCGCGGAAGTGGTCATCGCCGTGGATGCGCCGGCCACGGTCGACGCCATCCATGCCGACTGGGCGGCGCGCGAACTGGCCATCGCGCAGGCGCCGAGCGACATGGATTTCGGCCGTACCTTCGTCGCGCTCGACCCGGACGGACATCGCCTGCGCGTCTACTGGCTGAGCGACGAAGCCGGAGCGCAGCCATGAGCGCGTGCTGGCTGGCGGTCGCATCGGCCGAGCATGTGCGGCGCGGCCGGGCCGAAGGTTTCATGCAGGTCAATCACGGCAAGGCCGCGCCTTTGCGGCGCATCAGCCCCGGCGATAGCGTGGTCTACTATTCCCCTACCACCGTCTATCGGCAGAAGGACGGACTCCAATCCTTCACCGCGATCGGCCGGGTCAGGGAAGGCGAGCCCTATGCGGGCGTCATGGGCGATGGGTCCACGCCGTTCCGGCGCGACGTGGACTGGGCGGGGGCCGTCGAGGCGCCCATCGCGCCGCTGCTCGACCAGCTCGACTTCACTGCTGGCCAGCCGCACCGGGGCTACCAGCTCCGCTTCGGCGTGCTGAAGGTCAGCCAGCATGACTTCGCTTTGATCGCCGAGGCGATGGAGGCGGGCAAGGCAGTTGCAGCCTGAAACGGATCGCGGCGCGTTATTCCACCAGGATGCGCGCTTCCCGCGCGGCCGCGACGAAGGCCTCGCGGGCCTGTTCGCTCGTCGTGCCGCCGTTGAGGACGCGCTGGCACAGCCGCCGCGCCTCGCTGAACTTCGGCGCGCCGGCGTCCGGCCATCGGCCGTTCAGGGCATCCAGCGCCTGCTTGGCGCTCAAGACATTGTGGATGTCGCCGACGATGCCAACGGCAATCGCCACAGGTTTCGTAAACCAGCCTTCAGACATTGTCCCACGTCCGGTAAACCTGGAGCGAGAAGCCCGGATAAATCCGGGCTGCCGCTCCACCTTTTTATCTCAGCCGCATTTCTGCGACGCCAGACGATTCCGTCTGGCTGCAAAATGCTGTAGAAACAACAATAACTTAATGCCGACAGCATTAACCGTCAAAGTCGGCGAAGTCACTTTGACGTTACATTCCGGACTGTTAGGCTCAACGTTTCAGAGCGCGGTAGACGGCGATACCGGCGGCAAGGTCCTCCAGAGCCGCGCCTACCGACTTGAACAGGGTGATCTCGGCGTCGCTTTCGCGGCCTTTCTTCTGGCCGCGCGCGAGCTCCGCCAGTTCGGCGACGATGCGGTCCTGTTTCAGCACGCCCGACGCCAGCGGCTGCACGATGTCGCCGGCCTCCTTGGTGGCGCCGGCGCGGGTGTCGACGAAGACGCGGGCGCGCGAAATCGCATCGTCGTCGGCCTCGCGCATGTCCGGCGTGAAGCCGCCGACGAGATCGACATGGGCTCCCGCTTTCAGCAGCGCGCCCCTGACCAGCGGCGTCTGCGAAATGGTGGCTGAGGAGACGATATCGGCCTGGCCGAGCTCGGCTTCGAGGTCGGATGCCGCCTCGGCAGCGAAGCCCTCGGCGCGCAGGGCGGCGGCGACCTTCTCGGCATTGGCCGGCGTGCGGTTCCAGATGCGGATCGTCGTGATCGGCCGCACCGCCGAATGAGCCTTGGCAAGGAAGGAGGACAGCGCGCCGGCGCCGATCACCAGCAGGCGCGACGCGTCCTCGCGCGCCAGATAGCTCGCGGCGAGCGCCGAGGCCGAGGCCGTGCGCCACTGGGTCAGCCGCTGCCCGTCGATCAGCGCTTCCGGCTCGCCGGTGGCGCCGTCGAGCAGCAGGTAGAGGCCCATCACCGCGGGTTTGCCGATGGCGTTGTTGTCGGGCGAGACGGTGACGATCTTGACGCCGATGTAGCCATCCTTGCCATCCGCCGCCTTGAAATCCGTCCACGCCGGCATCAGGAGCAGCGTCGAGCCGGCGCTGCCGGGACGCTCCACCGCATGATGGTGGCGGACCGGCTGCACGGCACCGTCGCGGAAGGCGTCGCGCAGGACCTCGACCAGACCGGGAAAGGTCAGGGCGCGGTCGACGTCGGCGGCTGAAATGTGAAGCATGGGGACCCTCCGGCAAATGTGCGGCGACAGCAGACCGCCCGATAGCGGAAACGGGCTGCTTGTTGTAGCTTTTGTTTTCGCATCGCTCTTTGCCGAAGACCGGTTGCCGCTTTTCGGCTCGATGTCTTGAATCCATGCCCGAGAAAAGCGCGAACGGCTTTTTCTGCGGAATTGCGTGGAAACGATCCGGATGTCAGTTTGACGGCGTCGGCAAGGCCGGCCCGGCCGGATGCGCCGTGGGAGCTGGCGTGCGGGCGACTGCCTGGCGCAGGTTTTCCGCCTCGACGCCGCGCTGCCTGGCGAGCTTGCGGTAGCGGCCCTGCCGTATCCAGGTCGCCAGGCTGCCAACGATCATGCCCAGCGCCAGCGCGGCGAACAGGAAGATGAAGAAGGGCAGCGTGACGGTAAGCCCAGGATTGCCGGGATTGAACGGATCGAGGGTGAAGGCGACCAGTTCGCGGTTGGCAACCGCCAGCGCGATCAGCACGATCGCCAGGGGCACGAAGACCACGATGAGAAGGAAGCGGTTGACCATCATTTTCCCGTGAGGCTTTCCCGTCGCAGGGTCGGCGCGCCGCTCAGCTGCCGCCGTTCAGCCTTTCGCGCAGCTCCTTGCCGGTCTTGAAGAACGGCACCCACTTCTCCTCGACCTCGACCGATTCGCCGGTGCGCGGGTTGCGGCCGGTGCGGGCCGGGCGGTTCTTCACCGAAAAGGCGCCGAAGCCGCGCAATTCCACCCGGTTGCCGTCGGCCAGCGCGTCGGTGATCTCGTCGAACACGGCGCCGACGATATTCTCGACGTCGCGCAGGAACAGATGCGGATTGCGCGCGGCGATGACCTGGACAAGTTCGGACTTGATCATGCGATGTCCCCTGATGGCAATGCTGGCGAAAGTATGCGGATGATTTTATTTGCTTTTTCGAGGATTTGGCAAGCGCTCAAGGGTGCCAGACCGAAACGAGGCCGTCAAGGAACAAGCGGTCTGCACCGATCTCTTCAAGCACCGCGCCGCTCTCTTGTGGCAGGCCGAGCGCGCGCGCCACGGTGCGCGTCAGCGCCTTGGAGAACAGCCAGCTGCCGCTCCCCCCATCCTTCCATTCGATCACCTTGAGCTTGGCGTCGACGCCCTTGGTGCCCAGCCAGGCGACCGCCTCGTCCTCGCCGCCGACCTCGTCGATCAGCTTGTTGGCGAGCGCCTGCCGGCCGGTGAAGATCGAGCCGTCGGCCAGCGCCAGCACCTGGTCCCTGGACAGATGGCGGCGCTCGGAGACAATGCCGACGAACCAGTCGTAGCTGTCCATGATGAGCTTGCGCACCATGGCGCGCTCTTCCTCGGTGGTGGCGTTGAAGGGCGAGGGCTCGGCCTTCAACGGCGCGGATTTCACTTCCTCCAGCTTGACGCCGATCTTGTCCATCAGGCCGGTGACGTCCGGGAACTGGATGAGCACGCCGATCGAGCCGACGATGGAGGATTTTCGGGCGACGATATGGTCGGCGGCCGAGGCGATCATGTAGCCGGCCGACGCGGCAAGCGTGCCGACCTGGGCAACGACCGGCTTGTCGGCGGCGAGCTTTCGCACCTCGTCGTAGATGGATTCGCCGCCGGCCGTGGTGCCGCCGGGAGAATTGATCGACAAGATGACGCCCTTGACGCGGTCCGACTTGCGAATCTTCTCCAGCCGCTCGATAAGGTCCTCGTCCTCGGTGATGGTGCCGTCGATCTTGACCCGGGCGATATGGTCGGCCGCCGTGCCGACCTCGTCGCCCCAGAACCATACGGCGAGCGCCGCGATGCCGAGCGCGGCGACGGCGAAGGCGACGACACGCCAGAAGGTGAGCTTGCGCCGCAGGCGGCGGCGGTCGATGAGGTCGTCGGCTCTGAGCGTCATGGTCAGTCCTTCGTTCGGGGCCAGCCCTTCATTGGGGGCGGTCTTCGTGCGGCCCCAGCGGGGCTTTTAGAGCAAGCGCCGGGCGAGGGCCACCGCTTTCGGGTGCGGCGGCGGACAGGCGTCGCCAACGAAAGCGGCCGCGATTGGCAAGATCGGCGCGAACGCCTATGTTATACGGCGCTTCGTGGCGCGGAGCAGTAGCGCGATCGTAAAATGCCGGCCCGACCGCGGTTTTCCAAGGTTTGGTCGGCGTACGGCTTCGGCTATCTTTGCGACGACGCGGCGGCAAGACGTCACATTTTTGCGGTTTTCCTTCGCTTTTGCTTGCTTGAGCGGTCGGCCGAACCAACCTATAGCCTTTCGACAGCCTGCGGCGGGCAAAGAATTCGGGAACGAGCATGTTGGCGCGGACGACAGAAACCGGCAGCGAGAGCGACCCCGCCGCCGAGCGGCAGGAGCCGCTGGCGGCGCGCGCGGCAGCGTTCGGACGGGCGCAGCGGCATTCGCAGCGCGTGCGCGCCCTCAAATTCGTGCTGCCGCTGACGGCCGGCATCATTGCGCTGGCCTTTCCGGTCTATTCCTATCTGGTGACGCCGCCGGCCGTCGAGGTGAAGGCCGACGACACCGCCTTCTCGGACGGCAAGCTGGTGATGTCCAACCCCAAGCTCTCGGGCCAGACCAGCGAGAACCTGCCCTATTCGATGAGTGCGGCGCGCGCCGTCCAGGACGTCGCCAACGAAAGCGTCATCGGGCTGGAAGGCATCGACGCCAAGCTGCCCGTCGACGCTGCGACCTCGGCGACCGTGAAGGCTGCGAACGGCACCTACGACCGCACCGCCAACACGCTGCAGCTCAGCAAGGACATTGTGGTGACGACCAGCGACGGCATGGTGATCAAACTGCAATCTGTCTTCCTCGACATGGGGAAAGGCACTATGAAGACCGGTGATCCGGTCGACATCACGCGCGAAGGCTCGCATATCCGGTCGGATACGATGTCGGCGAGCAACGGCGGCAAGACACTGGTTTTCGAGAAGCGCGTGCGCGTCGACATCGACCCCGCCGCCGCGAAGACGAAAGAGGGGAGCGGAGAGGCCAATGCGGCGCAATGAGGTGATGAAGCTGGCGGCCGTGCTGGCGCTGCTCGCGACCGGCCCGGCGCTGGCGCAGTCCGACGCCAAGATGACCGGGCTGAAGCTTTCCAACGACCAGCCGATCCAGATCGAGAGCGACAAGCTGGAGGTCCAGCAGGAGCAGAACCTGGCGATCTTCACCGGCAACGTCAACGTGGTGCAGGGCGCCACGCTGATGAAGGCCGGCAAGATGACGGTCTACTACGTCAAGGGCGGCGGCTCGGCCACCACCGGCTCGGCCAACATCGACCACCTGGAGGTCGACGGCAAGGTCTACATCAAGACCGAGACGCAGGTCGCCACCGGCGACCGCGGCACCTTCGACATGAAAAGCCAGGTCTTCACCCTGTCGGGCCAGAAGGTGGTGCTGTCGGAAGGCTCCAACGTGCTGGTCGGCTGCAAGCTCACCGTGCAGATGAACACCGGCCTCGCCCAGGTGGACGGCTGCGGCAGCGGCGGCGGGTCCGGCGGGCGGGTGATGATGTCGATCACGCCCGATTCGCAGAAGCCCTGATCTCCATGGCGTTGTTGTCGAGACGAGAGGCCGGCAAACCGGCGACGCCGGCGCTGTCGTCCGCCGACAGGACCGCCAGGCTCAAGGGCACGCTGATCGCGCGCGGGCTGACCAAGGCCTACAAGGGCCGCACCGTGGTCAACGGCGTTTCGCTGGGCGTGCGCGCCGGCGAGGCGGTCGGCCTGCTTGGTCCCAACGGCGCCGGCAAGACCACCTGCTTCTACATGGTCACCGGCCTTGTGCCGGTCGACCAGGGCACCATCGAGATCGACGGCTTCGACGTCACCTCCATGCCGATGTACCGGCGGGCGCGGCTGGGCATCGGCTACCTGCCGCAGGAAGCCTCGATCTTCCGCGGGCTTTCCGTCGAAAACAACATCCGCGCCGTGCTGGAGGTGGTGGAAAAGAGCCGCAAGGAGCGCGAGAAGTCGCTGGACGAGCTGCTCGAGGAATTCCACATCGGCCACTTGCGCAAGGCGCCGTCGATGGCGCTGTCGGGCGGTGAACGACGCCGCCTGGAGATCGCGCGGGCGCTCGCCACCAAGCCGGCCTACATGCTGCTCGACGAGCCGTTCGCCGGCATCGACCCGATCGCCGTCGCCGACATCCAGCAACTGGTGCGGCACCTGACGGCGCGCGGCATCGGCGTGCTGATCACCGACCACAATGTGCGCGAGACGCTGGGCCTGATCGACCGCGCCTACATCATCCACGCCGGCCAGGTGCTGACCCACGGCCGCGCCGAAGAGATCGTCGCCAACCCGGACGTGCGCCGGCTTTACCTCGGCGAGGCGTTCACGCTTTAGCCGCCGTCGGGCCGCCGCCGGCAGCTTTCGCAAGGCCTGCCCCTAACGTTCCGGTAAGGCCGTTCTGCTAGCTGTTGCCTTGACAAGCAAAAGCCGGGCCAGTTTGATCCGGCCGGCTTTGCAGACGAAGGCAACCGTATCCCGATCATGGCGCTGGCGGCCAAACTACAGCTCAGACAATCCCAGTCGCTGGTGATGACGCCGCAGCTCATGCAGTCGATCCGGCTGCTGCAGCTCACCCATGTCGAACTGGAGCGTTTCATCGAGGAGGAGATGGAGCGCAACCCGCTGTTGGAGCGGGCCGAACCGCAGGACGAGCCGGGCGAGCCCGAGCCGCCGGCTGCGGAACCGGCCGATGCCGTCGAGGGCGACTGGTTCGACGAAAGCGAGTCGGCCTGGAGCGCCGAGGCGATGTCGGAAAAGCTCGATTCCTCGCTGGAAAACGTCTTTCCCGACGATCCGGGCACCACCGAGCGGCTAGCGCCGGACCTTGCCGCGCAGTGGAAGTCGGTCGGCGCGGGGGGCGGCAGCGGTGACGGCGTCGACCTGGAGGACCTGACGGCGGCGCGCGTCAGCCTGCGCGACCATGTCGGCGAACAGATCGCGCTGACCTTCGCCGATCCGGCCTCGCGGCTGATCGCCGGCGAACTGGCCGACGGACTGGACGAGACGGGCTACCTGAGCGCCGACCTTGCCGAAATCGCCGGCCGGCTGGGCGCTGACGCTTCAACGGTGGCGGCGGTGCTGGTAGAATGCCAGGCGTTCGAGCCTGCCGGCATCTTCGCCCGTGACCTCGCCGAATGCCTGTCCTTGCAGCTTGCCCAGCGCGACCGGCTCGATCCCGCCATGCGCGCGCTTCTCGCCAACTTGGAACTGCTCGCCCGCCGCGACTTCCAGGCGCTCAGGCGCCTGTGCGGTGTCGACGAGGAGGACCTGCTCGACATGATGGCCGAGATCCGCGCGCTCGATCCGCGCCCCGGCATGGCCTTTTCGGGCGGCGGCAGCGACGCCATCGTCGCCGACGTCGAGGTGCGCGCGGCCAGCGACGGAAGCTGGGCGGTCGAACTCAACGCCGACGCGCTGCCGCGCGTGCTGGTCGACCAGGTCTATTTCAACCGGGTGTCGGCAAAGGCGCGGGACCAGGCGGAGAAGGACTTCCTCTCCGAATGCCTGCAGAACGCCAACTGGCTGACCCGCAGCCTCGATCAGCGCGCCCGAACCATCCTCAAGGTGGCGTCGGAGATCGTGCGCCAGCAGGATGCCTTCCTCGTCCATGGCGTGCGCCACCTGAAGCCGCTCAACCTCAGGACGGTGGCCGAGGCCATCGGCATGCACGAATCGACGGTCAGCCGGGTGACGTCGAACAAATACATGCTCACACCGCGCGGCGTGTTCGAGCTGCGCTATTTCTTCACCGCCGCGATCGCCTCGGCCGAGGGCGGCGAGGCGCATTCGTCAGAGGCCGTGCGCGACCGCGTGCGCCACATGATCGAGGCGGAAGCGGCCGATGCTGTGCTTTCCGACGACGCCATCGTCGATCTCCTGAAAGCGGACGGCGTCGACATCGCCCGGCGCACCGTCGCCAAGTACCGCGAGGGCATGAACATCCCGTCCTCGGTGCAGCGGCGGCGGGAAAAGCGGGCGCTCGCCGTGGCTGGACGTTAGGAGCCGGCCTTCTCTCCCAAGATTTCCACAGTTTCGTGGCTTCGTTGACAAGCCATGGGGAAGTGGCTAGAAGCCCGCCCGCAAGAGGACGGGCGAGGCCCGGTGCGGATGGTCCGTCGGCGTGCCACCTGGAAACGGTTGCCAAAAGGCGACCGGCGGGCAGCTTGTGATCAGCCGCAGGTTCGGATGTAAAATCGGCGCAAAGGGCGCCGCAAAGCTTGTGCGCACGGGCCACGGGTATAAACTCCCGAACAGTGTGAAACCTGAGCAGGGAAGGTCGATCTTCGAAATGACGCTGCGCATATCGGGAAAGCACATGGACATCGGCGATGCGTTTCGCACGCGCATCACCGACCGCATCGGCGAGGCGATCGGCAAGTATTTCGATCGCGGGTTCTCGGGCCATGTAACGGTGGTCAAGAAGGGGTCGCGCTACAGCGCCGACTGCATGGTGCGGCTGGATTCAGGCGCGTCATTGCAGGCGACCGGCGAGGCGCAGGACCCGGCAATGGCCTTCGATGCCGCAGCCGAACGGCTGGAGACGCGGCTGAGGCGCTACAATCGACGGCTGAAGTCGCACACCTACGGTGCCGCCAACGGCAAGGACACCGACGTCGCCTATGCGATCATGGAGCCGCTGGCGGACGACGATGAGGAGATGCCGGAGAATTTCGCTCCGGCCGTCGTCGCCGAATCGACGGTGACGCTGAGAACCATGTCGGTCGCGTCCGCCGTCATCGAATTGGACACCAAGGACAGTCCCGTCTTCGTTTTCCGCAACGCCGGGAACGACCACCTCAACATCGTCTATCGCCGGCCGGACGGCAACATCGGCTGGATCGACCCCTCGACCGCCAAGGTCGCGCAGGGATAACGACCGGCCGCGACGGGCGTGGGGACCGGTCGCGGCGGGCGAAACGAAGGATTTTCACATGGATCTCAGTGATCTGATCGACGTTTCGGCTATCATGCCGGCGTTGAAGGCTAACTCCAAGAAGCAGCTTTTGCAGCTTCTGGCCGAGCGGGCGGCGGCCATTTCGGGGATTCCGGAGCGCGAGGTGTTCGACACCATCCTGCAGCGCGAGCGGCTCGGCTCCACCGGCGTCGGCAACGGCATCGCCATTCCGCACGGCAAGCTGGCGGGGGTGAAGCGCATCACCGGCGTGTTCGCGCGGCTGGAGACGCCCGTCGACTTCGAGGCGCTGGACGACCAGCCGGTCGACATCGTCTTCCTGCTGCTTGCGCCCGAGGGGGCCGGCGCGGACCATCTCAAGGCCCTGTCGCGCATCGCGCGCGTGCTGCGCGATTCCGATACGCTGGCCAAGATCAGGGGCACGCGCGACGCGGCGGCGATCCAGGCGCTGCTGTCGCAGACGCCGGCTTCGCACGCGGCGTAGTTCATTTCAGATTTTTGGAATAAGGCTTGCGGGGCCGCCGTCCAGGCGGCCCTTTCGTTTCGGTGAACCCCGACGCGCCTAAGATTGTTTCGCCGCATTTGTGCGACGCCAGGCGGAACAGCCTGGCTGCAAAATGCTCAGTGCAGGGCGACGGTGGTCAATTCGTTCTCGATCGCGCCGGCGAGCGCGCGGTCGCGCGCATCCGACAGCAGGATCGGCTGGCCGTTGGCGCCGAACAGCGCCCACAGCTCAAGGCCGGGTGCGATCTCGCTCAGCGCCGGGAAACGGCCGCGCAGGTCGTCGCTGGAGACCTTGCGCAGATAGGCGACATGGCCTTCGCCGAGATGGGCGAATTCGCCAGTGGTCATAGGCGTTACGTCTAGTCTGGTCATTTCAGCCTCCTTTCAGCGGAGCGCCGGTCCCGGCCGTCCCGCGTGAGAGCCATCGGCAAAGGTCAGTCTTTCACCGATATGTTTATTTTCCGTACCAGCCTTTCGGCTTCCGGCCGGTCGAGGTCGATCGACAAGAGGCCGTTCTTCAACTCCGCCCCGATCACCCGCATGCCGTCGGCCAGCACGAAGCAGCGCTGGAACTGGCGGGCGGCGATGCCGCGATGCAGGTATTCGCGCTCGGTGTCGTCGCTCTGGCGGCCCCGCACCACCAACTGGTTCTCCTCGGTGGTGACGTCGAGGTCGTTTTCGGCGAAACCGGCCACCGCCAGCGTGATCCTCAACCGTTCGGCGCTGCCTTCGGTTCCACGCAGGCGTTCGATGTTGTAGGGCGGATAGCCGTCGCCGGACTTGGCCAGGCGTTCGAGCGTCTTTTCCATCGTGTCGAAGCCGAGCAGCAACGGACTGGAAAAGGGCGTCATTCGCGTCATGTTACAGCGTCCTCCTTGGAGCGACATAAACCGGAAAAACCCGACTGGCATTTTTCCCGATGGCCTTGATATGGTCCGCCCCGGGGCCAAGTTCAAGCCGATTCACCGCCAACCCGCACCCGCCCAAAAAGACTTTTCAGATCAAGGAAATGCCATGACCGCCTCACGGCTTGCCGCGCGCAAGATCATCATCGACACGGACCCCGGCCAGGACGACGCCGTCGCTATCCTTCTGGCGCTGGGCAGCGCCGAGCTCGACATCGTCGGCATCACCGCCGTCGCCGGCAACGTGCCGCTGAAGCTGACCGAGATAAATGCCCGCAAGATCTGCGAGCTCGCCGGCCGACCCGACATCAAGGTTTATTCGGGCGCCATCCGGCCGCTGGTGCGGCCGCTGGTCACCGCCGAGCACGTCCACGGCAAGACCGGGCTCGACGGTCCGGTGCTGCCGGAACCGGCCATGAAGCTGCAGGACCAGTATGCCGTCGACTTCATCGTCGAGACACTGATGAGCGAGGAGGCCGGCACCGTCACGCTGTGCGCGCTGGGGCCGCTCACCAACATTGCGCTGGCGCTGATCCGCGAGCCGCGCATTGCACCGCGCATCAGGGAAATCGTGCTGATGGGCGGCGGCTTCTTCGAGGGCGGCAACATCACGCCGACGGCCGAGTTCAACATCTATGTCGATCCGCACGCCGCCGAGGTGGTGTTCCGCTCGGGCGCGCCGATCGTCGTCATGCCGCTCGACGTCACCCACAAGGCGCTGACGACAGCGAAGCGCATCGAGGCGATGCGCAAGCTGGGCAGCAAGGTCGGCGACGCGGTCGCCGCCCTGCTCGACTTCTTCGAGCGCTTCGACGAGGAGAAATACGGCACCGACGGCGGGCCGCTGCACGATCCCTGCGTCATCGCCTGGTTGCTTAGGCCGGAGCTGTTCACGGGCCGCCATTGCAACGTCGAGATCGAGACGACTTCGGAGCTCACCATGGGCATGACGGTGGTCGACTGGTGGGGCGTCACCGACCGGCCGAAGAACGCCCTGGTGATGCGCGATCTCGACGCCGACGGGTTTTTCGCCCTGCTGACGGAGCGGTTGGGACGGCTTTAGGGAGCGCTTTCCTTCTCCCCGTTCACGGGGAGAAGGTGCCGGCAGGCGGATGAGGGGCGGCTGCAAGGCTGATGAATTGTACCCAAGGTCGGCGCTGCCCCTCACCCGGCCGCTTCGCGGCCACCCTCTCCCCGTAAACGGGGCGAGGAAAGAGAAGCCGTCACCTCCTCGACAGGGCCAGCCAGACCCCGCCGCCGACGAGGAAGCCGCCGCTTATCTTCGACAGGAGCTTGATGCGGCGGGCCGACAGCATGTGGCCGGCGCGGCCGGCGGCGAGCGCATAGGCGGCGTCCGACAGCGCGCCGAGGATCAGCGCTGTGACGCCCATCAGCGCCAGTTGCAGTGCCGCGTTGCCGGCCGGATCGAGGAATTGCGGCAGGAAGGCGCCGAAGAAGATCAGCACCTTGGGATTGCTCAGCGCCACCAGCAGGCCCTGCAGGAAGAAGCCGCCGCGCGGCCGTCGGACCGTACCGTCGGGGTTGAGATGGCCTTTCGAGCGGAACATCTGCACGCCCATCCAGACCAGGTAGGCGGCACCGGCCAGCCGCACCAGTTCGAACCAGTGGCCCATGCCCTCGATCACCGAAGCGAGGCCGATGCCGACGACCGCGAACACGATGGCCATGCCGAGCTGTCCGCCGGCGACGTTGGCCAGTCCCGCGCGCGTGCCGTGGCGGATCGAATTGGCGACGATCAGCGTCACCGTCGGCCCCGGCACCAGGATGATGACGACGCAGGCGGCGAGAAAGGCGGCATAGACGGAAGGCGACATCGGTTCAGTCCTCCGGCTAACGCTTGGAGCCGTCCGGGGCGGTTTCCGCGCCGGCGGCCCAGGGCAGCACTGCCTCGTAGGCGGCGCCGGCACGCAGCACGTCGAGGTCGCCGCGCGGGCGGCCGATCAGTTGCATGCCCATCGGCCGGCCGCGCGGGTCGAAGCCGACCGGCACGTTGAGCGCCGGGCAGCCGCCCATGGTGGCGAAGGCGGAAACCTGCATCCAGCGGTGGTAGCTGTCCATGGCGCGGCCGCCGATCTCGCGCGGCCAGTGCGTTTCGATGGGGAAAGGGAAGACCTGCGCGGTGGGCAGCGCCAAAAGGTCGAAGCGCTCGAACAGGGCAAGCAACGCCCGGTGCCAGGCGGTGCGCGTCGTCGAGGCTTGGTGGATATGCATGCCGGTGAGGCGGCCGGCGCCTTCGGCTTCCCATACCGCCTCCGGCTTCAGCTTGCCGCGGTTCGCGGGATCGTCGAGCAGCGCCTTCAGCGCGCAGCCGCTGGTCGCTTGCCTGAGCACGCAGAAAGCCTGCCAGAGCGCCTCGGCGTCGAAATCGGGCGTCAGCGGTTCGACCGAGAATCCGAGCTCGCCTAGGTGGCCAAGCGCCTGCGCGCACAGGTCGAGGATGCCGCTTTCCATCGGCAGGGCACCGCCGAAATCGCCGAGCCAGCCGATACGGCCCGCCGTCGCCGGCCGGTCGAGCCCGGCCAGGAACGACCCGGCCCCCTCGTAGGACAGGGGAGCCGCCGGATGATAGCCGGCCTGCACGTCGAGCAGCAGGGCAAGGTCGCGCACGGTGCGGGCCATCGGTCCCTCGACACCCATCTGCGCGTGGAAAACCTCCATGCCGAGGCCCGGCACCAGCCCTTGCGAGGGACGGAAGCCGTAGACGTTGTTGTAGGCGGCCGGGTTGCGCAGCGAGCCGCCGAAATCGCTGCCGTCGGCCAGCGGCACCATGTCGAGCGCCAGCGCCACCGCAGCGCCGCCGCTCGAGCCGCCGGCGGTGAGCGCCGGATCGAAGGCGTTCAGAGTGGCGCCGAACACGGGATTGTAGGTGTTGGAGCCGAGGCCGAATTCCGGCGTGTTGGTCTTGCCGATGACGATTGCGCCGGCCTGCCTCATGCGGGTGACGAACAGGTCGTCTTCGGGCGGGACAAGGTCGGCGAAGATCGGCGAGCCGAAGGTCGTCCTCAGCCCCTTGGTCAAGGCAAGGTCCTTGATGGCGATGGGCAGGCCGAACAGCGCTCCCGGCTCTGCGCCGGCAGTGAGCCGGGCGTCGGCGTCGGCGGCTTCACGCAGGATGTCGGCGCGCTCGCGCAGCGACACGACGGCGTTGACGAGCGGATTGACGGCCTCGATGCGGTCGAGGAAGGCGGTGGCGACCTCGCGCACCGAGAGCTGGCGCTCGCGGATGCGGCCGGCAAGCGCCTCGGCGGAAAGCCGGCAGACGGCGCCGGCCGGCGCTGCGGCGAGGCGGCTTTGGCGGCGGGCGGCGTCCATGTCAGTGTCCTTCAGCGGCGAGGGCGGCGTCGACGTCCGCCTTGAGGGGAATCGACGGCTGTGCGCCGGGTTTCAGGCAGGCGAGCGAGCCGGCCGCCGCCGCCCGCCTCAGTGCATCCTCGAGCGGCAGACCTGAGGACAGCCCGGCGGCAAGATAGCCGCAGAAGGTGTCGCCGGCGCCGACCGTGTCGACCGGCTCGATCTTCAGCGCCGGCACCTGGTGGAAACCGTCAGGCGACGCCGCCAGCACACCGTCGCCGCCCAGCGTGACGATGACGGTGCGGCCGGTCTTCTCGGCGAAGGCGCGCATGCGGGCCGCTCTCTCGCCTGCCGGCAGCGCCAGCGCGTCCGCATAGAGGTCGAATTCCGTCTCGTTGGCGACGACATGGTCCGCCTTGGCAAGATAGGCTGTCGCCCCGCTGTGGAAGGGGGCGGTGTTGAGCACGGAGACGGCGCCGGCGGCGCGGGCGGCGTCGAGGGCGGCATCCGCGGTTTCGAGCGGGATTTCGTGCTGCAGCAGGACCACGTCGCCCTTTGCGAGAAACGCCTTGGCGAGGTCGCCCGGCAGGACGGAAGCATTGGCGCCGGGAACCACGGCGATCATGTTCTCACCCGCGCCGTCGACCTGGATGAGCGCGGTGCCGGTCGAGGCGTGCATCTCGGCGACGCCGGACAGGTCGACCGCGCCGGCCTTCAGCAATTCCAACGCCTGCGCGGCGAAGGGGTCCTTGCCGACGGCGCCGACCATGCGCACCTTGGCCCCGGCGCGCGCGGCGGCCAGCGCCTGGTTGGCGCCCTTGCCGCCGGGCGCGGTCGAAAAACCATTTCCGGGAACGGTCTCGCCCGGCGCCGGCAGCCGCTCGACGGTAGCGATCAGGTCGAGGTTGATTGAGCCTATGACGATGATCATGAAGGGCGGGACTCCGAAACGATGCGGGAAGCTAGCCTGTGCGGGCGGGATTGAAAATGGGCCACGGGACAGGCTCCTGCCCACGCTGCCGTGTGGGCCGGCGACCTGCCGCTTGACGCCGCCATCTGGTCGGACCAGAATTGGCGTATCAAGACGCACGCAGAAGCGTCCAGGAGGAGAAATGTCCTCGATCAAGCTCTTCAGGGGCGAGTTCGGGCATGTGTCGGTGCTCAATGCGGCCAGCGACCTGGTCACGCATGCGCATGCCGAAGCCCATCTCATCGTCTGGCTGGACGGCACGCCGGGCACCATGCAGGTCGGCGAATGCCACGTTGCGCTCGGGCCGCAGGTCGCCGCCGGCGTCAATTCCTTCGAGCCGCACAGCCACAGTTTCGCCGAAGGCAGCCTGCCCGGCCTCTTCCTGTGCTTCTACATCCGGCCGGAATGGGCCTTGCGGCGTCGCGGCCTGCCTGCCGGCGCGCGGCTGTTCCGCAACGCGGCCATCGCGCTCGACGACTGGCTGGGCGAAGCCGCCGCCGGGCTGTTCGCGCGGCTGACGGACACGCGGGATGCCGACGACCTGATCGCCTACGAAATCGAGCGGCTGATCGACAGCCTGATGGATGCCGCCGAGGCCGGCGCGGCGCGGGTTCCGACGCATGGCGGGCAGGGCCACGATTTCCGGGTGCGCAAGGCCATCGACCTGATGAAGGCCAATATATGCGAGCGCATGAGCCTCGACGAGGTGGCGCGCAGCGTCGGTCTGTCGAGGCCGCATTTCTTCACCCTGTTCAAGGCGCAGACGAACCTGACGCCCAACGTCTACTGGAACACGCTGCGCATGGAGGAGGCGCTGCGCCAGCTGCAATGCTGCGAGGAGCCGCTGACGGCGGTGGCCTGCAATCTCGGCTTCACCACGCAGGGCAATTTCACCCGCTTCTTTCGCGATCATGCCGGCGTGCCGCCGACGCTGTATCGCGAGGCGGCCCGCCTGGCAGGCTGAATTTTTCAGACGCTTCGATAAGGCGCCAAGACGCCTTGATAAGCGGCGGCTTTTGCCCTGCTCTATTCTTTCGCCATTGGTCAACGAGGAGCACCCAGCCATGGCGTCAGTCACCGTCTCCAGCGTCATCGATGCGCCAATCGAGAAGGTCTGGGCACGCATCCGCGATTTCAACGGCCTGCCCTCGTGGCATCCGCGCATGGTGGAGAGCCATATCGAGGACGGCAAGGACGCCGAGACCATCGGCTGCGTGCGCAACTTCAAGGTGGCGAGCGGCGCCACCATCCGCGAAAAGCTGCTGGACTTCTCCGACGCCGATTTCCGTGTTTCCTACTCGATCATCGAGACGCCGCAGCCGATCTCCAACCACACGGCAACGCTGCAGTTGCGGCGCATCACCGACGGCGAGCGCACCTATGCCGAGTGGAGCGCCGATTTCGACGCGCCGGCCGATCAGGCCGACGCGGTGGCCAGCGGCATGGGCGCCAACGTCTTCCAGGGCGGCTTCAACGCGCTGAAGGATTATTTCTCGGGAAAGGCCTGATCTCGGGCAAGTCCTGACATCGGGCAGAGGCAAGCGGGAGGATACGATGCCGCTGACGCTCCAGACCTTTTCCACCGTTGCCGATGCCGGCGCTGCGCTGAAGACGTCGGGCACGCGCTACCTCGGCGGCGGGACGCTCGCCGTGCGCGCCGCCAACGAGGGCGACCTGTCGTTCTCGACGCTGGTCCGGGCGACCGATCCCGCCTTGGCAGCCATCGCGGTCGAGGGCGCGCGTGCCACCATCGGCGCCGGCGTGACGATGGCGGCGGTCGCCGCCCATCCGGATCTGGCTGCGATTGGCAAGGCAGCGCGCGCCGTCGGCGGGCCGGCGGTCCGCAACCAGGCCACCGTCGGGGGCAACCTGTTCGCCGCCTCGCCCTATGGCGATTTCACGGTCGCGCTGCTGGCGCTGGACGCTACCGTTCATGCCGGCGGAGGCGCTGTACCTGTGGAAGAGTTTCTCGCCGGGCGCGACGGCTTCACCGGCATCGTCACCGCCGTCAGCTTCGCCATGCCGCGAGACGGCGCCTTCCGCTTCCTGAAGGTGTCGCGCGTCAAGCCGAAGGGCGTTTCGGTCCTCAGCATCGCCGCAGCCGTCGAGGAGGACGGCGACGGCCGCGTCTCGGCGGCGCGCATCGGCCTCGGCTGCATGGCGGACCGGCCGATAAGGGCCAAGGCGGCGGAAAAGGCGCTGGTCGGCAACAGGCTGACGGCAGACGGGATAGCCGCCGCGCTCGCCGTTGCGGGCGAGGGAACGACGCCGCCGACCGATTCTGTGGCCAGCGCCTGGTATCGCGCCGAGGTGCTGCCGGTGCATCTGAAACGACTGCTTCTTGCTCGATAGAGCGGCGTCACGGCCGCGGTCCGGGAGGAAAGATGGCCAAGGTTCCTGTGCAATTTTCGCTCAACGGCAGCGAGAAGGCCGAATTCGTCGATAGCGGCGCGACGCTGCTTGCCGTGTTGCGCGGCAAGGCGGGCGACACCTCGCCCAAGGGCGGCTGCCATCAGGGCACCTGCGGTGCCTGCTCTGTCATTATCGACGGCGAACTCAGGCTGTCCTGTCTGACGCTCGCCGAAACCTGCGACGGCGCCGAAATCACCACCACGGCCGGGTTGGCGGAGGCCGGCGTGCTGCATCCCTTGCAACGCGCCTTCATGGATGGTTTCGCGGCGCAATGCGGCTTCTGCACGCCGGGCATGTTGATGGCCGCCAAGGCGCTGCTCGACCGCACGCCGAACCCGACGCGCGAGGACGTGGTCGAGGCGATCTCCGGCAACGTCTGCCGCTGCACCGGCTACGAGCCGATCATCCAGGCTATCCTCGCGGCCGCCCGCGCCAATTCGCACAACGCGGCATAGGAGGAGACGATCATGCGGCTTGCGAAAAGCTACTTCGCCGACGAGCGCAAGGACGACCTCAACGAGATCGGCCAGGGGCGGTCGCGCGTCGACCTGCCCGGCCACGTCACCGGCAAGACGACCTATTTCGCCGACCGGAACTTTCCTGGCATGCTGCATCTCAAGATGGTGCGCAGCCCGCATCACCATGCGCGCATCAGGTCGATCGACACGTCGGAGGCCGAGAAGCATCCGGGCGTTGTGCGGGTGCTGACCGCCAAGGATGTGCCGCACAACACCTACACCATCCTGATCCTCATCCAGATCGGCCCGGAAGACGAGCATGTGCTGGCCGAGGAAAAGGTGCGCTGGAAGGGCGAGGCGGTGGTGGCGGTGCTGGCCGAGACCGAGCGCGCTGCGCAGGAAGCGGCTGCCAAGGTCAAGGTGGACTACGAGGTGCTGCCGGCCGTGCTCGACATGGAAGCGGCCTTGAAGCCCGGCGCGCCTCTGGTCAACGAGCATCACGGCCAGAACTATTACATGTACGACAGCGGCGCCTGCCGCAAGGTGCGCTTCGGCGACGTCGAGAAGGGGTTCGCCGAGGCCGACCATATACTCGAGCAGACCTATTCGTCCTCGCCCATCGAGCAGGCGCCGATGGAGACGACCGGCTGCATCGCGGTGCCCGAGGGCAACGACCGCTTCACCTGCTACACCAACACGCAGGCCATGTTCTTCACCCTCGACAACACCTCCATCATTTTGCAGATGCCGGGCTCGCAACTGCATCTGGTCGGCGGCACGGCGGGCGGCGGCTTCGGCGGCAAGGTCGATGTCATCGTCGAGCCGATCGCCATCCTGGCGGCGAAGCTGACCGGCCGGCCGGTCTCCTTCATCTACAGCCGGCACGAGGAGATGCAGATTTCCTCGCCGCGCGCGGCCGAGACGATTACCATCAAGGACGGCGTCATGAACGACGGGCGCATCGTCGCGCGCTACGTTACCGGCTATACCGACGCCGGCGCCTATTCGCGCCATTCGCCCTACGGCGCGCAGAAGGGCGCGGCGCACTATCCGGGGCCTTATACGATCCCCAATGTCTGGGCCGACACTTACTGCGTCTACACCAACCGAACGCCGTCCTCGGCGATGCGCGGCTTCGGCGTCACCATCGCCGACTTCGCGCTGGAGGTGCAGATGGACAAGCTGGCGCGGCTGATCGGCATGGACCCGCTGGAATTCCGCTTCATCAATGCCTATCGCGACGGCGACATGAAGGCGCACCGGCAGACAACCGAGGGCGCGGCGCTGATCGAGTGCATGCAGGAGGCTTCGCGCGCCGCCAACTGGCCGGTGGCGGAGAAATATTACGCGCTGTCGTCGCATCCGAGGGAGGGCTGAGCATGGCCATCAGGCGCGGGCGCGGCGTCGCCGCCATCAACTATCCGACCGGCATGAACCTCGGCGGCGATCCCAGCCAGGCGCTGGTGCATTCCACTCCGACCGGCAATTTCATGGTGACGCTCTCTTCGGTCGATCTCGGCCAGGGGTTGAAGCAGGTGATCTCGCAGATCTGCGCCGAGACGATCGGCGTGCCGACCGACCGCGTCGTGGTCGACACCGCCGACACCGACACCGGGCCGCACTGCATGGGCACCTTCGCCTCGCGCGGCACGCACCGCATTGGCAACGCTGTCATCCAGGCGGCGAAGGAGGCGCGGCAGGTGATGCTGGAGGTGGCGGCCGAGGAACTGGAGGTCAACGCCGCCGACCTCGAAACGGATGGCGCCGGCAACATCCACGTCAAGGGCGCGCCGCAGAAGGCGATCTCGATCTTCGACACGGCACTTTCGGCGCATTTCAAGCGCGGCCGCTCGATCTCCGGGCGCGGCATGTTCCTGGTGCCGCGCTCTTTCCCCGAAACCGAGACCGGCGCGATGAAGCCGGCGACCTGCTATGCGCATGCCTGCACGGTGGCCGAGGTGGAGGTGGACGACGAGACGGGCGAGGTGACGGTGCTGACCGTCAAGAACGTCTTCGAGATCGGCCGCGCACTGAACCCGAAGATGGTCGAGCAGCAGCTTGTCGGCGGGTCGTGGATGGGCATTTCGCACACGCTCTACGAGACGACCGAGCCCTACTATCCGGCGCGCGAGCACGGGGGCTCTGACTTCAACGAATACCTGATGCCGGGACCGGGCGACCTCGCCGACACCGAGATCATCGTTTTGGAGCGACCCTCCGCCGATGGCCCGTACGGCGCCAAGGGGCCGGGCGAGATGTGCGCCAACCCACAGATCCCGGCGCTCGCCAACGCCATTTTCGACGCCGTCGGCGTGCGCATCGACCATCTGCCGATCACGCCGGAACGGATTTTGCGGGCGCTGAAGGAACAGAGGCGGGTGTAAATTTCAGATGACGCATACCCCCTCTCCGTCTCGGCTTCGCCGAGCCACCTCTCTCCCACTTCGTGAGGGAGAGGATAGGTGTCAAGCTTGGCTCCCATCCTCTCCACCCGGAACGGGGGGAGAGGTGGCTCGGCGAAGCCGAGACGGAGAGGGGGAATGCCCCATTTCCGGAAGCGCGAGACCGTCGCCATGACCGCTTCCTCCGAGACTCTGTCATCCCCCGAAGCCGTCGCTGCGGCGCTGGCGCGAAGTCGCTATCTTGCCGACGACAGCCTCGCAACGGCAATCTTCCTTGCCATCCGGCTCGGCAAGCCGCTGCTGATCGAGGGTGCGCCCGGCGTCGGCAAGACGGAAGCCGCCAAGGCGGTGGCCGACGCGCTCGGCCGCGATTTGGTGAGGCTGCAATGCTACGAAGGCATCGACGCCGCGCACGCGCTCTACGAATGGAACTACCAGCGGCAACTGCTTGCCATCCGCCAGAGCGCCGAGCATGAGGTCGACATCTACGGCGACCGCTTCCTGATCGACAGGCCGCTGCTGCAGGTGCTCAGGGCACCGGGAAGGCGGCTGCTGCTGGTCGACGAGATCGACCGGTCGGACCACGAATTCGAGGCGCTGCTGCTGGAATTCCTGTCCGATTTCCAGATCAGCATCCCCGAGCGCGGCACGCTCGCCGCCGCCAGCCGGCCGGTCGTGGTGCTCACTTCCAACCGCACGCGCGAGCTCGCCGAGGCGCTCAGGCGGCGCTGCGTCTACCACTGGATCAGCTATCCGGACGCCGCGCGCGAGGCCGCCGTCATCATGCTGCGCGCCGGCGAGGTGGCTGAGAAGACGGCCGAGGCGGTGGCGAAGGCGGTGCGCGAGATCCGCGCCCGGCCGCTGGCCAAGCCGCCGGGCATCGCCGAGGCGGTGGAATGGGCCAATGCCGCCACCGTGTTGGAAAAAGGCGGCAGCCCGTGGCCCGAAGCCTTCCGCCGCGCCATCGGCGTGCTGATCAAGGACGAGGAGGATCTTTCGTACCTGACGCCGGAGTTGCCGAAGATCGTCGAGGAGGCGCTGGGGTGAGTGGCTATATGGGAGGACCCCCACCCCTAACTCCTCCCCTCAAGGGGGAGGGGAATCTCGCGATAGCGCCTCGGTCCGCTGTCGCTGGAAGCCTCACGGCAGACAACGATGCCGGTGTTCCCCTCCCCCTTGAGGGGAGGAGTTAGGGGTGGGGGTCGGGCGGCCTATGCAAACGCTTCGTCGTTTGTCGGGAGAGGAGACGCTGCCCCGCGCGGCCGCACCGTTCCTGCATTTCGCGCGTCTGCTGCGGGCCGACGGCTTTGTCGTCGCGCCGGAGCAGGTGAGCGCCTTCATGGCCGGGGTGGCGCTGCTCGGGCCGCGTTCGATGGACGATATCCGCGAAGCGGCGCTGGCAACGCTGGCGCCGCCGCCGGACCGCCGCGAGGCGTTCGAGGCGCTGTTCCGCGCCTTCTTTCACGGCGAGGGCAAGATCACGGTCGAGGGTGGCGAGGAGGACGAGGAAACGGTGGTGAAGGACGACGCCGACGTGCGCGAAGAGGAAATGCCGGTGCTGCGCGACGAAGAGAGCGGTGCCGCCGCTTCGGCGCTTGAGCAACTTGGAACGCGCGCCTTCGTTTCCGCCGCCGCGCGGCTCGACGCCTTCCGCCGGGCCTTGCCGGCGGCCTTGCCGCAACGGCGCTCGTTCCGGCATGTGCGCACCCATGCGGGCGGCCGGCTCGACCTGCGCCGTTCGCTTCGCGCTGCGGTCGCCGCCGACGGCGACGTGCCGGCGCCGATGCTGCGGCGGCGGCAGACGGTGGCGCGGCCGCTGCTCATCCTCATCGACGTCTCAGGCTCGATGAAGGAGCATACGCAAGACTATCTCCGGCTGGCGCACGCGGCGGTGCAGGGGGCGCCGCGCGTGGAAATCTTCACCTTCGGCACGCGGCTGACGCGGGTGACGGCGGCGCTGCGCATTCGCGATGAGGAGCAGGCATTGGCGCGGGCGGCCGCCCTTGTCGACGACTGGGACGGCGGCACGCGCATCGGCCCGGCGCTATTGGCGCTGCTTTCGATCCCGCGTTTCGCGGCCTTCGCGCGCGGGGCAGCGGTGGTCGTCCTGTCCGACGGGCTGGAGCGCGGCGGCCATGCCGAGATGGAACTGGCCATGCGCCGGCTCAGTGTGCGCGCCTTCCGGCTGTCGCTGGCGACGCCGCTCGCCGGCGATCCGCGCTTTGCGCCGCGAACGGCGGCGTTGCAGGCAATCCTGCCGCTGCTCGACGACCTGGCCGACGGCTCGTCGGTCGAAGCGCTCGCTCCCTTCATCCTGTCGCTCGCACGGCCTGGGCCAGCGGCGGCAGCCGTCTGGCGGAGAATAGCGTGATGCAGACAATCATCGATTCACATTTCCATATCTGGCGGCAAAAGGACCAGCCGTGGTTGGTGGGGCCGATGGTGCCGCGCATTTTCGGCCCGTACGAGCCGATCCGGCGCGACTATCCGATCGGCGAGTTCCTTCAGGATCAGGCCGGTTCCGGCATCGAAAAGGGGGTCTACGTCCAGACCAACTGGGCGAAAGAGGATTTCGAGAAGGAAGTGGCCTTCCTGCAGAATACGGCGGACGAGACCGGCTGGCCGCACGCCATCGTCGGCTATGCCGACATGACGGTGGACGACGTGCGGCCGCAGATCGACCGGCTGATGAAATACAAGCTGCTGCGCGGCGTGCGCATGCAGCTTCACTGGCACGAGGTGCCGGAATTCCGCTTCGCGCCGGACGCCAGGCAGGTGATCGATCCGGCGGTGAAGGCGAACGTGGCGCGGCTGAAGGACTACGGCCTGTCCTTCGACCTGCAGCTTTTTCCGGCGCAGATGCGCGACGGGCTGGAACTCGTCTCGGAGAATCCGCAAACGAACTTCATCCTCACCCATTGCGGCATGCTGACGGGGGCGGACCCGGCCACGGTCGAGGCCTGGAAGGGCGGGCTGCGAACGCTGGCACAGGCGCCGAACCTTTATGCGAAGCTCTCGGGACTCGGTACCTTCATCCATCGCAACGACCCGGCGCTGATTTCGCTGATCTACGACGCGGCGGTCGAAATCCTCGGCAGCGACCGGCTGATGTTCGGCTCCAATTTCCCGATCGAGAAATTGTGGACGACGCATGCCGACCTCGTCGCCGCGCACCGGGCGGCGGCGGCGAAATACAGCGCCGCCCAGCAGGCGGACCTGTTCTGGAACACGGCCGAGAGGGTCTACCGGCCGGCGTGAAGGGCCGGGAAATCCGCCGGCGGTCTTGCATCCGGTGCCGCGCGTCATAGGTAGAGGGGTAATCCACCCTGACGCTATCGGGATGATCGCATGACCACCGCTCCGTTTCTCCGTTCCATCGTCGCCGTCCGCAGTTCGGTGCCCGAGGATGCCTTCACCGCGGAGGCTCTCGGCACCATGCGGGAAGGCAGCGGCGTGGTCATCCGCGACGACGGGCTGGTGCTTACCATCGGCTATCTCATCACCGAGGCGGAGGAAATCTGGCTGACCGATCATGCCGGGCGGGTGGTGCCGGCGCATGCGCTGGCCTACGACCAGGAAACCGGCTTTGGCCTGGTGCAGGCGCTGGGCGACCTTAGTCTGCCCGCCCTGCCGCTCGGCGATGCCGCCGCCGCGGGGGTGGGCGACGCCGTGACGCTGGCGGACGGGCAGGGGCATGCGGTGCAGGCAGCGATCGTGGCCAGGCAGGAATTCGCCGGCTACTGGGAATATCTGCTGGACGACGCGATCTTCACCGCGCCCGCGCATCCGTCCTGGGGCGGTGCCGCGCTGATCGACGCCGAAGGCAGGCTGCTGGGCATCGGCTCGCTGCGCCTGCAGATGGCGAAGGGTGGTGAGGTGGCCGACATCAACATGGTCGTGCCGATCGATCTGCTGGCGCCCATCCTCGACGATCTCCTGACTCGCGGCCACGTCAACCGGCCGCCGCGACCGTGGCTGGGCGCCTTTTCGGCCGAAAGCAACGGCGCGGTCGTGGTGATGAGCGTCGCCGACGGCAGCCCGGCCGAAAAGGCCGGCCTCAGGCGCGGCGACGTCATTTTCGATATCCGCAACGAGGAGGTCGAGGGACTCGCCGATTTCTACCGCAAGGTGTGGGATAGCGGCGCGGCCGGCACCGAGATCCCGATGCGGGTGGTGCGCGACGGCCGCGAGGCCTGGCTGCGCATCCGGTCGGCGGATCGCAACGATTTCCTCAAGCGGCCGCAGCTGCAATAGAGCATTTTTGCAGCCGGACGGAATCGTCTGGCCTCGCACAAATGCGGCTAAAACAAAGAGACAGGTCGTTTCGCCGTTTCCGTGAAACCGTGAAACGATCTGGCGCGGCCGGCAACCGAACCGTTGCGTTCCGGGCTTGCGGCGGCGTGCCTTGCCGCCCTGCGTCATGTGTGTTTACCTGACCGGCGGGGCGCCGAAACGAGGAAGCGGGCATTGACGCTTGTTCTCGCCGCCATATCGACCTTGCGCCCGACGCTGGCTGCAATCGCCCGGAACCATCCGGGTTCTTTCCTTCAGTCCGACGGTTTCGGACGCCGGCTCGCGCGTTCCCGGAGCGATCCCGGGATCGGCCGGCCGAGGCGCCGGCGTGCGACACCATCGAAGGTCGGCACGCCGGTAGCACCTGTGTCTCGACGTTTGGGAGCGGATCATGGATTACCGAACAGCGACATCACTCGACCTCGCCGCTATCTTCCGGGACCTGTCCCTGCGCATGGCCGACCAGTATTCGGCTGCCGGGCTCAACATCGAGGAGGCCAAGGACGAATTCCTGATGAGCCTGAAGGAAGGCCGGGCGCATACGTTGGTGCAGGACGGCAAGCCTGTCGCCATCGTCGCGTGGCGGGAGGTCGGGCATGCGGCGCAGACCGCTTTCGCGGCCCATGACAGCTTCTTTTCGCGACTGTCAGTGCGGTTCTGCAAGCAGCACATCAGGCGCATCCAGGCGCTGTGCGGCAACCTGCCGATCGATTCCTACAGCTGGTCCGACCGGCCCGAGGTCGCCAAATGGTTCCGCATCCTGGGTTTTCGCGAGCGGGAGCGCGGCAACGGCTACACCATCTTCGAACTCGATCCGGAGTGATCGTCGCGAAATCCTGTTTTCCCCTTGCGCGCGCTTCACGGCAGCGCACTGGCCCGACTACCGTTCGATCAAGGTTCCGCAAGGCTGTGGCGCTGCCGCAGGATTTCCTCGCTCACCGCTTCGGCCACGCTCACCACCCGGCGCGAGGCGGCGAGATCGGCATGGGTGACGATCAGGATCGGCCGCTGCATCGGGCCGCCGGCCGGCAGGCGGTTCTCGAGAAGGCGCAGCCCCGCCTCCCGCGCCAGAAAGTGCGGCAGCACGGCGACGCCGATGCCCAGCCGGACAGCCTCGATCTGGCCTGGCAAGGTGTTCACCGCCAGTCTCGGCGCCTGCGGCCCGGCGAACGCCTCGGTCCATTGCAGCAGCGTTCCGAGGCTCATGGCATCGGGCCAGGCGACGACGCGCCGCGGGACGGGGCCGCCCGGCGGGCCGTAGAGGCCGAATCCCATCGTCGCCAATTGGCGCACGCGCAGGTGGCCCCGTTCCGGCCGGACCATGCGCAGCGCCAGATCGGCATCGTGACGGTGCATGTTGATCGTCGCCGTCGAAAACTGGATCTCCACGTCCAGTCCCGGATTGGCACTCAGCAGCGGTGCAAGGGCGGGCACGATGAACGGCACGACGAGGCTTTCTATGCTGGTCAGCCGGACCACGCCACGGATTTGCGCGTGGTCGCGCGCTTCCTGCCGCATCTCAGCCATCGCCAGCTCGACCGCCTCGGCGCGCGGCAGCATGGTCGCGCCCTGGTCGGTCAACACATAGCCGTTCTGGGTGCGCAGGAAGAGCGGCAGGCCGAGCCCGTGCTCCATCCGCTCGATCCGGCGCGAGACCGTCGCCACGCCGGTCTTGAGGTGCCTGGCGGCGCCCGACAGCGTTCCCTCCCGCGCCAGGGCGAGGAAGATACGGCAATCGTCCCAGTTCAGCGCGCTCATGGACCTTTCCATTTTTGGAAATCGAATTGCCGTCATTCTCCATATATGTACAATTCCGATAAGGCTATCTCCGGCGGACTTCAATCGTCCAGCGAGGATGCCATGTCTCTTTCGAATCCGATCCACGCCCCGGCCCATATTTCTGCGCCTGTTCCCGCCGCCTGCGGCGATGGCGGAGCGCTCGTCCTGAGCGCCCTGGCCGCCGTGTTCTGGGGAACCAATTTCGAGGCGACACGCCTCGCCCTCATCGATCTGCCGCCGTGGACGGCAGCAGCCGGCCGCTTCGTTCTCGCCGCCGCCGCGATCATGCTGTGGCTCGCCGTCACCAAAGGCATCTCGTGGCGCGTGCTGCGGCGCAATCTTTTCGCCTATGCGGCCTTGGGCGTGATCGGCGTCGCCGGCTTCAACGCCGCCCTGTTCCTCGGCATGGAAACCTCGAGCCCGGTGACGGCGGCACTCATCATGGGAACGAGCCCGCTCACCACCAACCTGCTTGATTCGATCCTGCTGCGGCGGCTGCCGTCGCTGCTCGCCGTCGTGGGCATGGTCATCAGCCTGTTCGGCGTCGCACTGACGGTCGGCGCCTTTTCAGGCGCGCATTTCGCTTCCGGCGACATACTGATCCTGCTCGGCAGCATCGCATGGGCGCTCTACACGATCGGCTGCCGCCGCTGGGTCAGGGACGCGACGCCGCTCGAAACCTCTGCATGGACGATGCTCGTCGGCACGCTGGCGCTCGCCCTTGCCGCCCTGCGGCTGGAAACGCCGATCGCCACCTTCGCCCATGCACCGGCCGCCGCCTGGGCATCCGTCGTGTGGATGGCGCTGGTCGGCTCGGTCCTCGCCTACATCTTCTGGCAGGTGGGGATCGCCCGGCGCGGCCCCGGCGCGACGTCGGTGATGTTCAACCTCGTGCCGGTTTCGGCGCTGGTCGTCGCCGCTATCTTCGGCCGGACCCCCGATGCGATGCAGGTCGCCGGCGTCGCCGTCGCCATCTTCGGCATCCTGCTGGCGAACGGCAAATTGCCCGGCCTGCACGCCCGCAGCTAGACAGCCGATGATCGTACCAACCCGTCGGGGGGATCGCTTGCCGGTCCTTCGACGGGCTCCGGTTTCACGGCATGGGTCGAATCGTTCTAGCCTGTCGGTTCGGCCGCGGTCCCGGCGGCAAAGAGAAACAAACGACAGCGAGAGTCCGACATGAATGTGCTTTCAGGCAGGCCGACGGCCGTGCTCGCCATCTGCGGCAGCCTGCGCCGGCAGTCGTCCAATCTGGCGGCGCTGCAGGCGGCCTCGCTGCTGGCCCCGGAGCGGATGCGGATCACGATCTTCGACGGTTTGGCGGCGCTTCCCTATTTCAATCCGGATCTCGACGGCGACGATCCGCCTGCGCCGGTCCGTTCGTTCCGCAGCGCTGTCGGGCGGGCGGACGCGCTGCTCATCTGCAGCCCCGAATATGCGCGCGGCGTCGCCGGGCTGACGAAGAACGCCCTCGACTGGCTCGTCGGCAGCTTCGAGTTTCCGGGCAAACCCGTCGCGGTCATCAACGCCTCGCAGCGCGCGACCCATGCGGACGCAGCGCTGCGGCTGACACTGGAAACCATGTCTGCCAGGCTCGTCGAAGAGGCATCGATCAGCCTGCCGCTGCTCGGCCGCAACCTGGATGCAGCCGGCATCGCCGCCGAGCCGGAAATCGGCCTGCTGTTGAAGCGGGCGCTCATCGCCCTGGCGGACGCTTCTCTGGTGTAGCCACTACCGTGGATTGCCGCCGGAAGGTTGACAATGCCCAGGCTGCTGAACATGGTGCGAGTCTTTGACTGGAGGCAGCATGACCATCTCAATCAACCGACGCAGCTTTTCCATCGGCGCAGGCGCCTTGGCATTGGCCGCCGCCGGGCTTTCGCCGGCACGCGCGCAGCAGGCGTTCTTCCGCATCGGCACGGGCGGCACGTCCGGCACTTACTACCCGGTGGGCGGCCTGATCGCCAACGCGATCTCGGCGACGGGACCGGCCGGCGTCGAGGGCCTTGTCGCCACCGCCACCTCTTCCAACGGCTCGGTCGCCAACATCAGCGCCATTTCGTCGGGCGCTTCCGAATCGGGCTTCACGCAGTCCGACGTCGCCTACTGGGCGCATTCGGGCACCGGCCTCTATGACGGCAAGCCGAAGGTGGAGGACCTGCGCCTCATCGCGACGCTCTATCCCGAGACGATCCATCTGGTCGCGCGCGCCGACGCCGGCATCAAGACGGTGGCGGACCTGAAGGGCAAGCGCGTCTCCCTCGACGAGCCGGGTTCCGGCACCATCGTCGACGCGCGCCTCGTGCTCGGCGCCTACGGGCTGACGGAAAAGGACGTGAAGCCGGAATATCTGAAGCCCGGCCCGGCCGGCGAGCGTCTGCAGGACGGCGCCATGGACGCTTATTTCTTCGTCGGCGGCTATCCGACCGGCGCCATCGTCGAGCTCGCCAGCACCAACAACATCACGCTGGTGCCGATCTCCGGGCCGGAAGCCGACAAGCTGCTTTCCGAGCAGAAGTTCTTCTCCACCGACACCGTGCCGGAAGGCACCTACAAGAACGTCGGCGAGACCAAGACCATCTCGGTCGCCGCCCAATGGGTGACCAGCGCCAAGCAGGCCGACGATCTCGTCTACAACATCGTCAAGTCGCTCTACAGCGACGAGACGCAGAAGGCGCTGCAGGCCGGCCACGCCAAGGGCAAGCTGATCACGCTCGCCAATGCGGTGACCAGCGCCGGCATTCCGTTCCATCCCGGCGCGGAGAAATACTACAAGGAAGTCGGCGCCCTGAAATAGGAGCCACTCGAACCGGCTGACAACGACGAGGCGGAAGGCGTGCTTTCCGCCTCTTTTGTCCGAAAATCCCCGATACGGAACCGGCAATGAGCGACGACGACAAGATCAGGCTTTCCGCCATGGAGTTCGACGAGGACAAGGCTCGCGAACTGGAGGAGAAGTTCGATTCCGAAATCCGCTTCCGGTCGCTGATGCCGGCCGCCGGCTGGCTGGTCGGCTTCCTGCTGGTGGCGCTGTCGCTGTTCCACTACTACACCGCCGGCTTCGGCCTGCTGCAGGAGATGCTGCACCGGGGCATCCACCTGTCGATGGTGCTGGCGCTGGTGTTCCTCGTCTTCCCGCTAGTGAAGACGGGCTACGACCAGCCGGCGCAATCGAGCCTTCTCAGGCCGCTCGGCATACCGGTCTTCGACTGGCTATTGGCGCTCGCCGCCGTCGTCGCGGTCCTGCATGTGCCGATGATCCCGCTCGATGATCTCGCCTTCCGCGTCGGCAATCCGACGACGACCGACGTCGTGCTCGGCGTCACGCTCATCCTGCTCTTGCTCGAAGCGACGCGGCGCTCGGTCGGCATCCCGCTGCCCATCATCGCGCTCGTCTTCATGGCCTATGCGCTGTTCGGGCCGTATATGCCGAGCATCCTGGTGCATCCGGGCGCCTCCGTCTCGCAGCTCGTCGACCACCTCTACCTGACGACGCAGGGCATCTACGGCATCGCGCTCGGCGTCGTCGCCACCTATGTCTTCCACTTCGTGCTGTTCGGCGTCTTCGCCACGCGCATCGGCCTCGGCCAGCTCTTCCTCGACTGCGCGGCCTGGGTCGCCGGCCGCTATGCCGGCGGTCCGGCCAAGGTGTCGATCTTCGGCTCGGCGCTGTTCGGTATGATCTCCGGCTCGTCGGTCGCCAACACCGTCACCGTCGGCTCGCTGACCATCCCGGCGATGATTCGCCTCGGCTACAAGAAGCACTTCGCCGCCGCGGTCGAGGCGGCGTCCTCCACCGGTGGGCAGGTGACGCCGCCGATCATGGGGGCGGCCGCCTTCCTGATGATCGAATTCCTCGAACTGCCCTATACGACGATCATCCTGGCGGCGATCGTGCCGGCCTTCATGCACTTCTTCGGCGTCTTCATGCAGGTGCATTTCGAGGCCAAGCGCACCGGCCTCAGAGGCTTGCGGCCGGACGAGATGCCCGATGTCGTGGAGGCGCTGAAACGCGACTGGCCGACGATCATCCCGCTCGTCGTCCTCATCGGCGTGCTGCTTTCCGGCTACACGCCCTACATGGCGGCCTTCTGGGGCATCACGCTGTGCATCGCCGTCGGCCTGCTCAATCCGCGCCGGCGCATGTCGGTCGCCGACATCGTGGTATGCCTGCGCGACGGCGCCAAATACGCGCTGGCCGTGGGTGCGGCTGCCGCCACGGTCGGCATCGTCGTCGGCGTCGTGACGCTGACCGGCGTCGGCTTCAAGCTCTCCTACATCGTCACCTCGACGGCGGGCCACCTGTCGCTTCTGTTCGGCACCTTCATTCCCGAGGCGATCTTCTCGGCGCAAGGGCTGACCTTGCTGTTCACGCTGATCATGACCGGCGTCGTCTGCATCCTGATGGGCTGCGGCATCCCGACGACGGCGAACTACATCATCATGGTGACGATCGCGGCACCGGCGCTGGTGATGCTCGGCACCGAGCCTATCGTCGCGCACTTCTTCGTCTTCTATTACGGGCTGCTGGCGGACATAACGCCACCGGTGGCGCTGGCCGCCTATGCCGCCGCCGGCATGGCGGGCTCCGATCCGTTCAAGACCGGCAACACCGCCTTCCGGCTCGGTCTCGGCAAGGCGCTGGTGCCGTTCGTCTTCGTCTTCTCGCCGTCGCTTCTTTTGGTGACGAAGGACTTCACCTGGCCGCACTTCTTCCTCGCCTTCTTCGGCTGCGTGCTCGGCATCACCTGCCTGGGCGCCGCCCTGTCGCGCTACCTTCTGGTGCGCACACGGCCGTGGGAGAACGTGCTTCTGGTGCTCGCCGCCTTCCTTCTGGTGGCGCCCGAGCTCTATTCTTCGCTGCTCGGCGTTGTGCTGGTCATTCCGGTCCTGCTGCGCCACTGGAGCGCTCGTCACACCGACGAGGCGCAACCGGCCTGAAGCGTCGCTCACGCAACGGAATGCGCGCCGCTTCGCCGGTGCCGCCGGTTTTTCAGGAACGCGGCGATCGGTTTTTCGAGGATTTCGTGGACGGCCGCGCCGATGGCGACGCCGGCGACGATCGCGGCGATCAAGACGACCGGTCCCGGCAGGGAAAGCAGGGAACCGGCCTTGGCCACCACCGAGATCGCCATCGTGTGCCACAGGTAGGTGGAATAGGAACTGTCGCCGAGATAGGCGGCGAGCGGCAGGCGGGGCACCGCCGCGTGCCTTTCGAAGGCGAGGACGCCCAGCACCAGCGCCGCCGCCAGCGGGCCGAGCACGAAGGGCGTGAAGCCGGCATAGGTGACGCCGACGAAGGCGAAGCCGACCAGGGCGACGGCGATCAGCGCGACGCCCGTTGCCGGCGAGGGGACCGCGCCCCTCAGCCAGGCCTCACCGATGGCGATGCCGACGAGGAATTCCAGCAGCAGCGGATCGGCCCAGGTCTTGAGGACCGGCGTCTCGGGGGCAAACAGCCATCCCGCTGCCACGAGCGCGAGAAGCAGGCCCGCCAGCGCGCCGAGCCGCCGCCGTGCCGGCAGGAACAGGGCGGCCGCGAATAGCGCGTAGAAGAACATCTCGTAGTTCAGCGTCCAGCCCTGCACGAGAACCGGCCAGATGTCGCCGGTGCTCGGCGAGCGGCTGGCGAGGAAGGCAAGCGAGGACAGAACGTACCATGCGCTCAGGCGCAGGTTCGGGAACAGGCCGGCAAGCGCCCCCAACACCATGACGCCGGTGGCGATCCAGTAGAGCGGCGCGATGCGTTCGATGCGGTCGCGCAGAAAGGCGGCGGGCGAGGGCGCTCGCTGGCTGGCGATGACCCACATGATGAAGCCGCTGATGACGAAGAAGACGTCGACGCCGGCGGCGCCGATGGCGAAGTGCGTGCCCGAGCGTTCGGCCGCGTGGAAGACGACGACGCCGAGCGCCGCCACGGCGCGCAGGTACTGGATTCCGTGGAGTCGTTTCATGCCGCGTGACCGGGCCGCGACGACCTGCGGAGGGGGGCGTAGCGGGGCATGGTGCGCGGCGCCGCCAGGCGGCCGGCGGCGTAAAAGAGCAGGAACGAGCCGACGACATAGGGATTGATGACGTCGACCTCGACGAAAGCGCGCACCAGGAACATGGCGACGAGGCCGAACAAGACGAAAGACGCCTCGTTGCGGGCGTCGCCGAGGACCCGGCCGAGGTGCCCGGCGAAGGTGCGCAGCAACACCGTGGTGATGAGCGCGACGCCAACGAGGCCCAGTTCCACCCCCACTTCGATAAAGGTGTTGTGGAAATGGAAGCCGCTGCGCGAGCCGATGTAGAATTCCTCCCACAGCCGCTCGGCCTCGGAGAAGCCCTGCACCCAATAGGCCTGGTAGCCGACGCCGAAGAACGGCGCCTGGCTGGCCGCGGCCCAGCCCTGCGACCACAGATAGGTGCGGCCCGTCAGCGTGGAATCCTTGCCGAAGGCGGCGAGCAGAAGGTCAAGGCCGCCGAAGTTCAGTCCGGTAAAGACGACGCAAATGGCGAGCACGATGCCTGCCGCCATGCTTACGTTCCTGACGCGCGGCGAAAACAGCAGCGCCAGCCGCAGCCAGACCTGGATGGCCAGCACCAGAGCGAGCGTGATGACCGAGGTCGCGGACTGCGATCTCGCCAGCAGCACGGCGGAGAGGCCGCCGCAGGCAAGGGCGACGATCCGCCAGAACCCGCGTTCACCGAGCACGACGAGCGCGGCGAAGGCGAAGTAAACGCCGAGCGAAGAAAACAGGCCGAGCTGGTTCTTCGACGGGAAGGCGCCGACGAAGCTGTAGCTGCCGTCGAGCGGGTCGAGGTGGTACTGGCCGTGAAGCAGCGAAAAGAACAGGACAAGCAGGGTGCCGAGGAGCGCGCCGAGCGTCAGCGTCCTGACGCTGACGGTGCGGGCGGCGATCAGCGCGCAGACGACGTGGGAGGCGAACTGCACGGAGGCGCGCGCGGTGACGCCGGGCGCGGCCGACCAGAACGTCGACAGGCAGGCGAGCACGGCGAAAGGCGCGATCCATGGGAGGTCGCCCGAGGTGCCGAGCGCCTTGCGGTAGTCGACCAGCACCAGCGGCAGCCAAAGGGCATAGTAGGCTAGGATCGAGACCTGGCCGAAGCGGATGGAGTAGGCGAACACGAAGATCGAGATCGCGACCGCGACCAGCCCATACCGGAAATTATGGTCGGGATTCACAAGGCGTGCCTTGGCGATCTTCATCGGCTCTGTCCGCCGTTGCGGCTGTCCCGGCGCGTTGTTTCGGCCCCGTTCAATTGGAATTCGCGGCCGGCTGGGCGATTTTCACCTTGACGACGTCGCCCGGCAGGACCGGCGTGTTCTCGTCGGCCGCGATCACGCCCGCCTTGCCGTCGCCGGCGGTGCGCACGATGGAAAAGCTCATCTGCGGCGGATTGCGGCCGCCGGCGTTGCGCGCGGCGTCGGGCGCCCGCTCAAGGGCTTCCACCATCAGGCCGGAATACATGCCCATCTTCAGGTTCATGGTGTCGAGGTCGGCTTCCGTCTGCTGACGGTCCTGGGCG